>Ga0208825_1000175_pt1 | contig 65147 bp, 43 predicted proteins | sample AD_UKC113_MetaG_FD_184450 | JGI IMG/M metagenome (GOLD analysis project Ga0208825, IMG submission 184450) | Active sludge microbial communities of municipal wastewater-treating anaerobic digesters from Hong Kong - AD_UKC113_MetaG (SPAdes)... | ecosystem: Engineered > Bioreactor > Anaerobic >...
GCCTTGTATTCTTCTGTATACTGTCTTGTAACCCTCTTTACATTTCCTGACATGATTGACCTCCATTTTTCTTACTTTTAGCCTATTTGTTCTAAGTATTCATGTCAAGTATTATTATACAACATCATATAAAAACATTTTTTCTAAAATCCGGGAATTAGCCTTTTATATGATTGTTTTTTATTCTCTGGCTCTTTGCTTTTTTCTTGGCGAGTTTTTCTACAGGGATTGTAAATCTTTGTTTATGGTTTCAACCTTTTTAATCATATTAACTGCTTTCATTATTTCTCTTTCCATATTTATATATATATTTAAATTTAGTAAATCCCATATAGATGATTCAGCAACCAGACGAGTAAATATTGGATTGTTTACTGTTGGACTGACCGGAAGTATATCATACATTGTCATACTGAAAATAACTGAATATTCAGCTTTGTTTTTTGGAATAGTAGCTTTGTTCCTTATACTCTTGATGATAGAGTTACATCTTACAAAACTCAAAAGCTTTTGGCATCTTGCAGTTCATGAATCCTGCCATACATTAGTGAGCGAAATCGAGTTTCCAGGTAGTGTTCTTGATGTCACATTTCATAAAAATGGTTCACATTATTCAGGATATACTCATTCCGAAATTGATAACGAGAACATCTATGAAAAGTATCTTTCGCAAATGCGGGTCTTCCTTGCAGGAGGAGTAGGTGAAATAATATTTCTACATGATGACATTAAAGATAAGCCTGAAGGAGACATTGAGTTTGTTATTGAAACAATCAGAGACATCGTTAACAACGGTCATTATAAAAAGGCCAGTGATTGGGACACACTGTCTGATGAAGAACAAGAAGCAGTATATTCCGAGTTTATTAAAGAGCAAAACCCCATCACAAGGAAAATATTAGAAGAACATGCCGAGACAATACATAAGTTAGCTCTACAGCTTTATAGAAGGGACTTTGTTCCTGGTAATGAGGCAAGAGATATAATATTATCTGCTTCAAAAAACCCTCATATACTATCGTGAAAGAACAATTTTATAACAGATATCTAATCCTAATATCCTGATCCAGATGCAGAGTAAACTACGATATAAAAAGTTGATGTATTTTTTAGTGTGGCAAAAAATTCAGTTTTGCATAAGATAACATAAATAGATTTATTTAAGGAATGAATCTTATGCCTATATATTATTTCACAGGAAGATATATAGTAAAGCCGGGTGATACCTTATATAGTATTGCAAGAACTTCAAATCCTTTTGGCGGCTTTCCTGTTAGTTCTGTTCTCATATTGAATCCACAATTAAAACCACCTTATATAATATATCCTGGACAACAAATTTTCCGACCATGGGGCGGTCCATATACTAATAGAATAGTTAAAGCTGGTGATACTCTATACTCAATAATCCGCGATTTTAATAGGTTATTAGAAATAGAGGGTAATATAGAAAGAATTACTTTAAATGAAGTCCTTGCAATCAACCCCAGAATAACAAATCCAAATATTCTTTACCCTGGGATGAGTATCGTCTTTCCCGATATAGGGTGAGTTATATCCAAATAGATGATAATGGTTTAAGGATAAAGGGATTAATACACGGCCTCTTTATTTTTTTATATCATGAGCTTAATCATAAACATAACGTTTTCAAAGAAAATAAAGAGGAAAGATGAATTGCTCACCTTTCCCCTTATTATACTATCTACGATTGTTATATAAAGTAAACTTCAATCTCAACATCCTGCCACCATTGATTTTTATTCCCTGGTTTCCCTATATAATAACCTCTTAATGCATCTTCAAAGGTCATTAAATAGGTGCCGCAGTAGATGCCTATTTCTGTCCCAAATCTGTCCCCGATTTGTTCACAGCAGCCTGAGCAGCAGCAAGTCTTGCTATAGGAACGCGGTAAGGTGAACATGATACATAGTTAAGTCCAACTTTATGGCAGAACTCAACTGATGATGGGTCTCCTCCATGCTCTCCGCAGATACCCAACTTAATGTCAGGTCTTGTTTGTTTTCCAAGCTTAACTGCCATTTCAACGAGCTTTCCAACACCTGTCTGGTCAAGTCTTGCAAATGGATCGGATTCATAAATCTTTTTGTTGTAATATTCTTCAAGGAACTTACCTGCATCGTCACGGCTGAAACCGAATGTCATCTGAGTCAAGTCATTTGTACCGAATGAGAAGAACTCAGCTTCCTTGGCAATTTCATCAGCTGTCAATGCAGCTCTTGGAATTTCTATCATTGTTCCTACTTTATATTCAAGCTTAACGCCTGCATTCTTTATCACTTCTTCTGCTGTCTTAACAACAACATCCTTAACATATTTCAATTCCTTTACTTCGCCTACCAATGGAATCATTATCTCAGGTACAACATTCATACCCTTTTTGTTAACATTTATAGCAGCTTCTATAACAGCTCTTGTCTGCATTTCAGCAATTTCAGGATAAGTAACCGCCAAACGGCATCCTCTATGACCCATCATTGGGTTAAACTCATGAAGGTCTGAAACTATACCCTTCAATTCCTCAAAGCTAAGTCCCATCTCTTTTGCAAGAGCTTCAATATCTTCATCTTCCTGTGGCAAAAACTCATGAAGCGGCGGATCCAAGAATCTTATTGTAACCGGATAACCCTTCATTTCTGTAAATAGACCTTCAAAGTCGCTTCTTTGCATAGGAAGAAGCTTGTCTAATGCTTTTCTCCTCTGTTCTTCCGTTCTGGCAACAATCATTTCTCTCATTGCAGGTATTCTGTCAGCTTCAAAGAACATATGCTCAGTACGGCACAGACCGATACCTTCCGCACCGAACTCAACAGCCTGTCTAGCATCAGCAGGAGTATCTGCATTTGTTCTTACCTTCAATGTACGTATCTCGTCCGCCCAGCTCATTAACTTGGCAAAATCGCCAGTCAATTGAGGCTCAACAGTTGGAAGCCTTTCTCCGTATACATTACCTGTTGATCCGTCGAGGGAAATCCAATCACCTTCAACATACTTCTTACCGTTTTTATCTATGAAATATTTTTCTTCTTCATTTATTTTTATTTCACCGCAGCCTGCAACACAGCAAGTTCCCATACCGCGTGCAACAACGGCAGCATGTGAAGTCATACCTCCGCGGCCGGTAAGTATACCTTGGGATACATGCATACCTTCAATATCCTCAGGTGAAGTTTCAAGTCTTACAAGTATAATATTTTTCTCCCCTGCCTTAAATGCGTTAACGGCATCTTCTGCTTCGAAATATACCTTACCTGTAGCAGCTCCCGGTGAAGCAGGCAAACCTTTTGCAACAGGAACAGCAGCTTTAAGGGCCTTTGGCTCGAAATTAGGATGTAAGAGAGCATCCAATTGCTTCGGATCAACCTTCATTACAGCTTCTTCCTTTGTTACCATTCCTTCCGCAACGAGATCAACAGCTATCTTTAATGCTGCTGCAGCAGTTCTCTTACCGTTTCTTGTCTGGAGCATAAACAGCTTGCCCTTTTCAATAGTAAACTCCATGTCCTGCATGTCTCTATAATGTTTTTCCAATGTTTCTGCTATTTTCACGAATTGATTGTATGCATCGGGATTGATTTCTTTCAATTGATCTATTGACTGAGGAGTTCTGATACCTGCAACAACATCTTCACCCTGTGCATTCATGAGGAACTCTCCATAAAGCTTTTTCTCCCCTGTAGATGGATTTCTGGTAAATGCAACACCTGTACCCGAATCATTTCCCATGTTACCGTATACCATTTCCTGAACATTAACAGCCGTACCCCAGTCACCGGGTATATCATTGAGCCTTCTGTAAACTATGGCACGAGGATTGTCCCATGAACGGAAAACAGCTTTTACAGCCTCTAAAAGCTGTACCTTTGGATCCTGCGGGAAATCAAAACCCTTTTCCTTTCTGAAAAGCTCTTTATATCTCTTAACAACTTCTTTAAGATTATCTGCAGTCAAATCGGTATCGAATTGACAATTATTCTCTTCTTTTACTGCATCTAGGATCTTTTCAAACTTGGATTTCTCTACCTCCATAACTACATCACTAAACATCTGAATAAACCTTCTATAACTGTCATAGGCAAATCTTTCATTGTTTGTGAGTTTGGCCAAACCTTCTACAACATCATCATTTAGACCGAGATTTAGAATTGTGTCCATCATACCCGGCATTGAAGCCCTGGCTCCTGAACGAACAGATACGAGAAATGGATTTGAAGGGTCACCGAATTTTTTTCCTACAATTTCCTCCGTTTTTGCCATCATAGCGTAGATTTCTTCCTCAATCTCTTTAGAAACCACTTTACCGTCTTCATAGTACTTGGTACAAGCCTCTGTTGTAACGGTAAACCCTCTCGGAACCGGCAATCCCAAACCTGTCATTTCCGCCAGATTTGCACCTTTACCACCAAGCAGGTTTTTCATCGAAGCATTACCTTCGCTGAATAAATATACATACTTTTTCATTCCAAAAAACCTCCCGCATTTATAGAATTTAGCATTATAGAAGGAAAGATGTCATAAAAATTATACACCTTTCTTAATTCCCATGATGAGAATAAATATTAAAACAATTGAAAACTTCCAATAAAGATCCTGATATGTAGTTATTTTAAATCAACAATCCTTATTATAACATATAATTAATAATTTTCATTATATTTTTTAAAATAAAAATAATTTTTACATAATTTATTTATTTTCATTCTTATTGCTTTAACATTTTTCTTATTTTATCACAGCTCTTATTAACAATTCCCAAATCTATTTTCATATTCATGTTCATTATCCCAATGCTTATACAAGAGTTATTAATCCTTTTAAATGAAATCATTCTGATACTTTTCTCATTGTTCATAATACTGTTTAACGAATAATCTACTGTGGCAAATCCGGCCAATATGATAAAAACAAATAGAACAATGCATAAGAACAACCTTCTTCTTCGCATTCTCATCTCTTTAAACTTCTCTACTCTATTCATTTTTATTCCTCCGAGCCAACTATATTAAATACCATTAATCTTTTGCATTTATCAAAACTTATATTTCCCAAAAATTTAATTTAATAGACATGTAAAAATTTTGATGAATCATTTATGTATTATTTAACTACCTCGCTAATAGCCTGAGCCAAATACTTGGTGCTCTCAAGGCATTCCTCCAACAGATTTCCGTCCCCTCCCACTTCAATTATCAATGCTTTATCGGATACATGCTGATTATATCTGTTCTTGCTTAAATTGATAGGCTTAGCAAGACCGGGAGCAATTTTATTCAATGTATCCTGAAGCTTCAATGCAAATTTAAGGTTTTCCTTCCAATTGGGATGATAAAGGCCATTTTTATTTGTACCCATAACAAACATTACTTGAGCAGCATTTTTTCCATTCACCTCTTTTACGACCCTGAGTTTTTTGCCCTGAACTCCAAGGCCATCCCTATGGAGGTCTATAACTACATCAATGGAAGGATAACTCTTTAAAATACTTGATACCGTTTTGAGGGAATTGGCATAAGAACTGTTGTAATCGGGGTAATCATGAATTGTTCCGTTATGTATTACTTCTATTCCATAATTTTTTCTTAATATTGATGCTAACTGATCTCCTACCCTCACAACACCTTTTTGCGGATCTTTTGATGATGACGGATAATTTGCTTTATTTAAATTGCTTTCCTTATCTACATAGGACTCTGTTGTATGAGTATGGTAAATAAGGATCTTAGGCCCTTTTTTTGATGTTAATTTGCTTATGGGAGCCTTCAAAAGTGCATTTATGTCAATTTTTTCATTGGTTTCGTTACTAATAGCAATTTTTATCTGGGATTGACTCCCTGTGTTATTATTCTTATTATCCTTATTTTCATTATTGTCCGTATTCTCATTATTTTGATTGGGTGTTCCCTCCTCAGTATATATACTGCTCTGATCAACTAAAAGCCCACTTTTTTCAGTATCTAAAGCATTTTCATCATTTGAATAATCCAGCTTGACCTGTTTTTCTCTTTCCAGCAAAACATCAGGATAATACTTTTCATAATAATTATTAAGTATAACCAGATTTGAATTGAGCACAGACTCGGGACTTCTAAAATCAAACCCAAATATATAACTTATTATGTTTTTTATTTCTCCATAGAATGATATGCTTATGTTTCCGCTGTTATAAACCGAATCGATAATGGGAAACGAAATGTTTAATATGGATTTGAAATTATGAACATCAATGCTGCTTACTACCTTGCCTTCAATTTCAGATATAAAATTTCCCCCAATGGTACCTCCCTTAATGGCTATAAAGGATAAAAATATGAATAGGACAATCCTTAATATTATTTTAAAAATTATTTGTTTGTTTTTTATACGTCGTGTCTTCATTTTTCCTCCTGTACATGCTTTTTATAATAATATTCCATTGTCCATTTCATTATTACCATTCAGTGCTTTAAATTCCCACTCTTTCCTTTTGCAACGCTATGTTAAATATTCGATAGAATTGTGTCGATTAATAGTATTTCTTGTCGAAGAGTATTCAGCATTGTAGGTTTGATGTATAATATAATTGCGTTGTCACAGTAATAATTCTTTTTTTCAAATTTGTTAAATTTCAAATTAGTCGGGTAAATAATTCTCAATGGTAAATAAATCTTGCTTAAGTCATGAATGGAATTGCTAAATCCACTTCAAAGTTATGCTCAGGGATGTATTTATTAAAAATTCGGTTCTTAGATCAAGGAGGAATTATTATGTACAACTTCAAATCATTGCATTGTTATAACTGCAGAGCTATTATTCTCAACCTTCCCGAAATAGAAATCTCAAAACTCAACGGATTAAATTTTGTATGTGATTGCTGTGGCCATCAAAACATTCTTACAGAATTCAAATTCTATAAGAGCAACAACAATGATCCGCATCTCAACATCTTCAGCATGGAAAACCTCACAGCATTCTAATGCTTTGTAATGTCAAAGAAAAACACATCTATGCTTACCCTCTTAATAAAAAACTTCAGCTTATATATTAAATACAATTAATCTTTTACATTTAAACTTCTTTTGAACATACTTGATTTACTTGCCCTGTACCACTATAATATTAATATAATTTCAATATTATAGATTGGCAGGTATGATAATGAACCCACAAATAGCACTCGTTATAGGAAGTTTGGCTGGATTTGCCGTTTTGGCATTCTTCTTTTACAGATCTGTTAGTAAGCTTGAAAAGAAAAAAACAAGCAAGAAAAAAGGTCGTACAAAATATATGGCTGAAGTCAAAAACAAGTTTTAACAAGACATATAAATATGTTTTGGAGCATTTAAAAAGACCGGTCACTAAAAGCACTTACGCTTGATTGTGACCGGTCTTTTTGGATTATTCCTTTTTAATTATTCCTAAGCATTGAGATTTTTAAATGCTGTTGAAAGCATTAACTTAATTCTATTTAATTGATTTACTTCACTTGCACCGGGATCGTAATCAATGGCAACAACATTTGATTTCGGATAGCGTTTTCTCAGCTCTTTAATTACTCCCTTTCCTACTATATGATTGGGCAAGCACGCAAATGGCTGAGTACATACTATATTAGGCGTACCTGTATGGATTAACTCAAGCATTTCACCGGTTAAGAACCACCCTTCACCGGTTTGATTGCCACAGGATACAATTTCAGATGCCATATCTGCCAACTCATTAATATAGGCAGGAGGGGTAAAATGTTTACTCTTTCTAAATTCATCCCTCGCAGCTGAGCGCATCCATTCTATTGCTTTAATACCTGCATTTGCCTTTATAGCCGATGATTTTTTCATTCCCAGCTTTTCATATTTAAAGTTGCTGCAATAAAAACAATACAGGAAAAAGTCCAATAAATCGGGAACAACGGCTTCAGCACCTTCAGCCTCGAGCAAATCAACAAGATAATTATTGGCAGCAGGCATAAACTTAACAAGAATTTCTCCCACCACACCGACCCTCGGTTTCTTAATATCTCTTCGCGGAAGGTTATCAAAATCACGAATAATTTCCCTGCACAACTTCTTGTATTTTGAGAATGAAGGATATTTGCTTTTTGATAAAAATTCTATACATCTGCCTTTCCACTTCTTATGCAGTGCATTAGCAGCACCTTTCTCCAATTCATATGGACGAGTAGCATAAAGGCAGCGCATAAAAATATCCCCAAAAACAATACTGTATATTGCTTTAAGCCCCAACTCAGGAGTAAGCTTGAATCCCGGATTCTTTTCGAGGCCTACAAGATTAAGTGAAAGCACCGGAATATGGGGATATCCTGCTTTACGCAACGCCCTTCGTATAAATCCGATATAGTTGCTGGCACGGCATCCTCCACCGGTTTGTGTAATCATTACAGCAGTTTTTGATAAATCGTGTTTGCCTGACAAAACTGCTTCCATAATCTGTCCAACTACCATTAAAGAAGGATAGCAGGCATCATTATTTACATACTGAAGTCCCACATCAACAGCCTTTTTCCCATCATTGTCCAAAAGAACAATATTATAACCGCATGAACGAATAACCGGTTCTACGATGGAAAAATGAATCGGCGACATCTGAGGTGCAAGAATTGTGTAGTTGTCACGCATTTCCTTTGTAAACAGCACTCTTTCATATTTGGATGACACGATATTTCTTTTAATTCCGCTCTGCTTTCTCACTTTGATTGCGGAAAGAAGGGAACGAATTCGAATACGTGCCGCACCTAAATTATTGACTTCATCTATTTTTAAACATGTATAAATTTTACCGGAATCCTCCAGTATATCATATACCTGATCGGTAGTTACGGCATCAAGACCGCAGCCAAATGAATTAAGCTGAATCAAATCCAAATCGTCACGTTGCTTAACATAATCCGCAGCCGCATAAAGCCTTGAATGATACATCCATTGATCCACCACTAAAAGTGGTCTTTCAAGCTTAGCCAAGTGAGAAACCGAGTCTTCCGTAAGCACAGCTATGCCAAAAGACGTGATAAGCTCGGGAATGCCATGGTTGATCTCAGGATCAATATGGTATGGACGTCCCGCAAGAACGATTCCGTGGCCACCTGTTTGCTCCAAATATTTAAGGGTCTCTTCCCCTTTTTGTTGAACCTTTCTGCGGACTGATTCCATCTCATTCCATCCAATTTGGGCTGCTCTCCTTATTTCATCAGCAGGTATGTTGAATTCCTTTCCAAACTCTTCTACAAGCCTTTTAGTCACTACATTAAGGTTAGTAAGGGAAAGGAACGGACTCATAAAAAATACATCCGGATTTTTAAGCTCATCTATATTGTTTTTTATATTTTCTGCATAAGATGTAACAATCGGGCAGTTATAATGATTGGTTGCATCTTTGAATTCCTGCCGCTCATAAGGAATACAAGGATAAAATATAAATTTAACACCTTGCTTTAAAAGCCACATAACATGACCATGGGCCAATTTAGCAGGGTAGCACTCCGATTCGCTTGGAATGGACTCTATACCTAGCTCATATATTTTTCTTGTGGATTCAGGTGATAAAACAACTCTGAATTTTAATGCTTTAAAAAACTCTGCCCAAAACGGATAGTTTTCGTATATATTAAGAACTCGAGGAATACCTACAGTTCCTCTCACAGCTTCTTTTTCATCAAGAGTCTCTCTGTCAAAAAGCAATTTTGATTTATATTCATAAAGGTTTGGAATATTGTCTTTATTTTTCTGCCCTCCGGCACCGCGTTCACAACGGTTGCATGTAATAAACTGTCTTCCTCCGCTAAATTTGTTGATTGTTAAAAGACAATTATTGGTACATCCCCTACAACGGGACATAGTCGTAGTAAACTCCAAATTATTAATTTGATCAATTGGCAGCATTGTTGTGGTTTTGCTTTCATCATAGCGTTCCCTTGCAATGAGAGCCGCACCAAATGCACCCATTATACCGGCAATATCCGGCCTTACAGCTTCGCAGTTTGCAATTTTTTCAAAGCTTCTAAGAACGGCATCATTATAGAAAGTCCCGCCCTGCACAACAATGTGCTTGCCAAGTTCGGAAGCGGAACTAACCTTAATAACCTTATACAATGCATTCTTAATTACGGAATAGGCAAGACCTGCTGAAATATCAGCTACCTCAGCTCCCTCTTTTTGAGCTTGTTTAACTTTAGAATTCATAAACACCGTACATCTGGTGCCAAGATCAATGGGATTTTGGGCAAACAAAGCAGCTTTAGCAAAATCCTGAACACTGTAGTTCAACGATTTTGCAAAAGTTTCAATAAAGGAACCGCAGCCTGATGAACATGCTTCATTAAGCTGCACATTATCTACAGTACGATTTTTTATTTTAATGCATTTCATATCCTGTCCGCCGATATCTAAAATACAATCAACCTCAGGGTCGAAGAATGACGCTGCATAATAATGTGCAACCGTCTCAACTTCACCTTCATCCAATATAAGTGCATTTTTAATCAAAGCTTCACCATATCCGGTTGAACAGGAATATACAATTTTTGCACTATCAGGCAATACGGAATAAATCTCCTTAATGGCATTAATGGTTGTTTTAAGGGGACTGCCATTATTATTACTGTAAAAAGAATATAACAATGATCCGTCTTCACCTATCAATGCTGCTTTGGTAGTTGTAGAACCGGCATCAATCCCTAAGAAGCATTTTCCGCTATAATCCTTTAAACTCGAACGTTTTACAACATTCCCGTCATGCCTTTTCTTAAAAATATCATAATCTTCTTGTGTCTTAAATAAAGGCTCCATTCTTTCAACTTCAAATTCCATTTTTATTTCACCCGAAAGCTTGTTCTCTAAAGCTGAAAGAGAAGTAGAAATTTCCTTATCGGCATTTAAAGCAGCACCGGTAGCAGCAAACAGATGAGAATTGTCAGGTATAATCCTATGCTCATCATCTAACTTAAGAGTCCTTATAAATGCTTCTCTAAGCTCGGATAAAAAGTGAAGAGGACCTCCTAAAAATGCAACATGTCCGCGTATAGGCTTACCACATGCAAGGCCGCTGATTGTCTGATTAACAACAGCCTGAAATATTGAAGCAGATATATCCTCTTTTGTGACCCCTTCGTTAATCAAAGGCTGAATATCCGACTTGGCAAATACACCGCATCTTGCAGCAATAGGATAAATTGCCTTGTAATTTTTTGCATATTCATTAATGCCTGCTGCATCAGTCTGCAGAAGTGCTGCCATCTGATCAATAAAGGATCCCGTACCCCCGGCACAGATACCGTTCATTCTCTGTTCAACATTGCCGCCTTCAAAATATATTATCTTTGCATCCTCGCCGCCAAGCTCAATTGCAACATCCGTCTTAGGTGCAAAAACAGACAACGAAGTAGAAACTGCAATTACTTCCTGGGTAAAAGGAATGCCAAGGTGCTCGGAAAGTGCAAGTCCTCCCGAACCTGTTATCATTGCTGCTATCTTTATATCGCCTAATTTTTTATGAGCTTTATTAATAAGCTCACAGAGGCTTTCCTTTATATTTGCAAAATGCCGCATGTAATCGGAAAATAAAATTTCTTTTTTATCATCTAATATTGCTATTTTTACAGTCGTAGAACCAATATCAATCCCTAATTTATAAATTGTTGTATTATACATAATATTAAACAGATAAAATTATCTGCTATAGACCCCCCATTTAATTTGACTCTTATCTATAAAATGTACCGATTGAAAACCAATAATAGAAGAAGCTATATTATAATTTTTATTGTCATATATGTTGCACAAAATTACTTTTAAAATCCATCATTCTACATAAAAATCGATATTATTTACTCAATTAAAAATCACATTACATTATACAACAAGAAAAGTCAAAATACAATATAGCGGGTGTTTTTGCCCCATTTACCAAGACTTGGCAATATTACACCTTCAATTTTAAAACGGTTACATATATTAAAATTTACTAAAGACATTTTAATTTTATTCGTGAAGAACAAATATTTATTGTAAAATCCATATCGCCTAATATGCAAAAAGTGCTTTGTAATAAGAAAACTACAAAACACTTTAACATATCCAGAAATTTTGAACAAATTAAAACATTATAGCTCCGGTAATCATTACTCCTGAAATTGTGCTCCATGCTTCTTTGGTACTCCCATACTATTAAGAGGCCAGAATCTGAATATGGCCTTGCCACCAACCCTTGATATATCTAAGGGACCAAGGCTTCTGCTGTCAAGGCTTCCTCCCGGAGTACGATTATCGCCCAATACATAAATTTGCCCTTTTTGGACTGTTAAATTACAATACTCTTCATTTACGACCTCAGTAGAATCACCATTGATGTAATCCTCTTTTAAAGCCTTACCGTTAAGATAGACTTTTCCATCCTTAACCTCTATTTTATCTCCTTCAACACCAATAACTCTTTTTATTATAGGACTTCTGTCAACACCATTCATGTCGCTGACATCAATTGTAACAATATCACCATATTTTAGATTGCCTACCTTAGGACTAATCTTTTCAATTATAAGCTGATCACCATCATGCAGTGTAGTCTCCATAGAAGATCCGCTGACAATGGTTCTTTGCCCCACAAAAGCAACTATCAAAAAGCCTATAAGTACAGCAACCGCTATATGGACCCCCCAGTCCAAAACTTCCCTCAAAATCGGATTCTTAATACTATTAAACGTAATAATCCCTCCCAAGATTTATTAATTATTTACCAATTTACAATAACAATTAAACAATAATAATTAAACAATAACAATTAAACATACAATTAAACTAAATCCGCTCATTATTTAATTGTGAAATTCCTTACAAATTATATTGTAACTAAAACATATTACCACTTTATTAACAAATTTTGAACATTTTCATTAAATAATTTTCATAAAAAATAAAAACGAGCACAATACACAAATATATTATACTACAAAAGAACGGGATTTTACACCCATCCCGTCCTTTCATACTTATAAATTTTATTAAGGTAATATATAAATTGCTATTTAAACATTATAACCTTCCGACTTTATATGGAGCTCTTTAAGCTGCTTAACCTCAACTACATCCGGTGCATTTGTCATGAGACAGGATGAATTCTGTACCTTAGGGAATGCAATTACATCCCTTATACTGCTCCTTCCCGCCATTATCATTGTGAGCCTGTCAAGGCCGTAAGCCATACCGCCATGAGGAGGAGTTCCATATTTAAAAGCCTCAAGGAGAAATCCGAATCTTGCCCAGGCCTCTTCTTCCGTAAAGCCTAAAAGCTTGAACATCTTAGATTGCAGCTCCTGGTCGTGTATTCTTATGCTTCCTCCACCTATTTCAACACCGTTTAATACGATGTCATATGCTTTTGCACGTACCTTACCGGGGTCAGTTTCAAGCAAATGAATATCTTCATCCATAGGTGATGTAAACGGATGGTGCTTTGCCACATAACGCTTCTCTTCCTCATCATATTCATATAACGGAAACTCTGTGACCCAAACAAACTTATATTCGTTTTTATTGAGAATTCCAAGCTTTCTCGCAAGCTCCAATCTCAACTGTCCCAATGCATCATACACTATATCATTCTTGTCGGCAATAAAGCATATCAAGTCTCCCGGCTCTGCCTCAACCCTTTCAAGAATACTCTTTATTTCATCTTCGCTCAAGAACTTTGTAATAGCTGATTTAAGCTCATTTTCTTCAACTACAATCCATGCCATGCCCTTTGCTTTATATATCTTAACAAATTCAACGAGACTGTCTATTTCCCTTCTGCTGAATTTCGCTCCGCAGCCCTTTGCATTTATAGCCCTGACACTTCCACCGTTTTTAACTGCATCGGAAAATACTTTAAAACCGCAATCAGCAACTATATCCGATAAATTTTTGAGTTCCAATCCGAACCTTATATCCGGCTTATCCGAACCATATCTGTCCATAGCTTCCTGATACGGTATTCTCGGGATTGGAGTTTCTATATCGATATCCAAAGCCTCTTTAAATACTCTTTTGATAAAGCCTTCATTAACAGTAAGAACATCTTCAACATTTACAAATGACATCTCTATATCTATCTGTGTGAACTCAGGTTGTCTGTCAGCTCTTAAATCCTCATCCCTGAAGCATTTGGCAATCTGGAAATACCTATCAAATCCAGAAACCATTAACAACTGCTTGAAAAGCTGCGGTGATTGCGGAAGAGCAAAAAACTTGCCGGGATGCACCCTGCTTGGAACAAGATAATCTCTGGCACCTTCGGGTGTACTCTTAGTAAGTATTGGAGTTTCAATTTCCAAGAAACCGTTCTCATCATAATAATCGCGTGCAATTTTGGCAACCTTGTGTCTTAAAATAAAATTCTTTTGCATATCAGGCCTTCTTAAATCTATGTATCTGTGCTTAAGCCTGACTGTTTCATTTACATCGGAATCTTCTTCTATATAAATCGGAGGTGTTTCGGACTTGCTTAAAATCCTGAGCTCTGAAACCATAACCTCAATTTCGCCTGTATCCAACTTAGGATTCACTGTCTCAGGACTTCTTTTTACAACCTCGCCTATCGCCGCAAGAACATACTCACTTCTTATTGATTCTGCTTTTTTGAATACTTCTTCACTAATGGAACTGTTAAAAACTATCTGCAATATTCCGCTTCTATCTCTTAAATCTACAAATATTACTCCACCCAAATCTCTTCTTTTATGAGCCCAGCCCATAACAGTGACTTTCTCACCCACATGACTTAAACGCAGCTCATTACACATATGTGTCCTTTTTAATCCATAAATCGATTCTCCCATAAATTACCTCCTATTAATAATTTCTTCATGTATGTTATCTAAAGAAATTTCTGACTGTTCACCTGTTTTCATATTTTTGAGTACAGCCTTATTGCTGTTTACTTCATCTTCACCTAAAACAACAGTAAACTTTGCTCCAATTTTATCCGCATATTTCATCTGTGCTTTTAAGCTTTTTTGAAGCAGGTCTTTTTCCGCAGGTATCTGTTTTTCTCTTAAGTCATAAACCAGCTTTTCGGCAAAAGTATCGGCTGCTTCACCTATTGTTGCAATATATATTTCAATTTCCTTTTGCGGTGGAATATATACACCCTGACTTTCCATTTCCATTAAAAGCCTTTCAATACCAATAGCAAATCCGACAGCCGGAGTTGACGGACCTCCACAAGCCTCAACCAATCCATCATATCTGCCGCCTCCGCAAATGGTACCCTGGGTGCCCACATTTTCGGAAATAAACTCAAACACTGTTTTGGTATAGTAATCAAGGCCTCTGACTATGTTCTTGTCCACATTGTAAACAATACCCAAATTATCCAGACCTTTTTTCAATCCCTCAAAATGAACTCTGCATTCTTCACAGAGATTGTCAAGTATAGCCGGTGCACCGGCCGTAATGGTTTTACATTTATCTTCTTTACAGTCTATAATCCTTAAAGGATTTCTCTCAAACCTGTTATTGCACAATCCGCACAGCTTATCAAGGTTGGGTCTGAAATAATCCATAAGCTTTTGATTATACTCTTTTCTGCAAACAGGACAGCCTATGCTGTTTATATTAAGGCCCACATCCTTTAATCCCAAGCTGTCAAAAAGCTGCTTTATAAGGCTTATAATTTCCACATCTATGGATGGCCCCTTTGAACCGAATGTCTCAACGCCAAATTGATGAAATTCCCTGTATCTTCCTTTAGCCATCTTTTCATATCTGTATGCGGAAATAATGTAATAAAGTTTCACAGGCTGAGGCAAAGATGACATACCGTTTTCGATATAACTTCTCACAACACCTGCTGTGCCTTCAGGCCTTAATGAAATGCTTCTATTTCCCTTATCCAAAAAGGTGTACATTTCCTTTTGAACAATATCCGTGGTGTCTCCCACACCCCTTTGAAACAGCTCGGTATGCTCAAATACAGGCGTTCTTATCTCCTTATAACCGAAATTTGCACAAACTTTGGCAATCTGACTCTCAACATACTGCCATTTGTGACTCTCTATAGGCAAAATATCCTTTGTTCCCTTTGGCGTTTGTGTTAACATGACTTCCTCCCAACTAATTACTATAATTTCCTAAGGAATATATAATATTCCGAACATAAATAAAACCTCCAATCCCCGGTAAGGGACGAGAGGCTATTCCCGCGGTACCACCCTAATAAGCTTTACAGGCTCGCTTTAGCTCCTTTAACGCTGAGTCATGCGGATCTGCCTAATAATGACTTTTCAGTCAATTTCAGCAAACCAACTCCAGGGTGTTCTTTCACTACTCTTTTCCTAAAAGCACTTGCAGTCACGATGCTTTCTCCCTTAAGGCAGTTTATAGTTACTTTTCCCCTTCACTGTCATTTACAATTCATATATAGTATATTTTAATTACGCATATTTATATTGTCAACATATTATTTCAAATCTTTAATTATAGCTTCTTTTCTTGCGATCATTTCATCAATTCTCAGTATATAGTCACCAACGCTTTTAACGTTAAAAACTCGCTCAATTCTGTTTTCTTCCGGGTAGACCATTTTCGTAACCCCACCGGCTCCCATAGCAATTATGGACTGTTTTTCCTCCATAATCTGAATGTTATAAATGCTTTCGTGTCCGGGAGTACAGTATCCGATATTTTCCAGATTACCCAGTATGTTTTTCTGCCTGTAGAGGTAATAGGGTTTCATTCCCATTTTATAAGCATAATCTGCCGCGGCACCAACCATTTCTTCTATTTTTTCACTATGTATACCTGTGCGGCTTTCTTTATCATAAATGAGCTTTGAACCTCTCTTTATAGATAAAGTATGAACCGTAAGACTGTCAGGTGAAAGCTCAAGTATCCTTTCAAGGCTTTTATTAAACATTTGAGGAGATTCACCGGGAAGTCCGGCTATAATATCCATGTTTATATTATCAAATCCCATCTCCCGTGCCTTAATAAATGCCCACTCTATATCCTCCGCAGTATGGTTCCTGCCGATTGCTTTTAATACCTCATCGTTCATGGACTGGGGATTTATGCTTATTCTGTCCACTTGACTATCCTTAATTATACTGAGCTTGTCAATATTTAATGAATCGGGACGCCCTGCCTCAAGTGTAAATTCTTCAATATTTCCCTCATCAAATGTACTTACCGCAATACTCAAAAGCTTTTCCAAACTTTTCTCATCTATGGACGTAGGAGTTCCTCCACCAATGTAAATACTCTGGACCTTCCATCCGTTTCTTTTTATAATGTATGATGTTTTTTCAATTTCATACATCAATGCATCCATATATTTTTTTACGATATCGGACAATGGATCTATAGGAGTCGATGTAAATGAACAATATAGACACCTTGTTGTACAAAAAGGTATGCCGATATAAATACTAACTGAATCAGGCGATGTTGAATCTAATATTCTTTTCTCCTTTTTTGCTACATCCAAAAGCAGATTTGCCTTATCCTCTTTTATCATATAAAAGCTTTTAAGGCTATGAACTATTGAATCGTCGGCATAATTCATATCAAGCATTTCATGTGCTATTTTGGCCGGTCTTATTCCTGTAAGAATCCCCCACGGCAATGATTTCCCAGTGAGAAATCTAAATGCCAGATACAATTGCTGTTTAAGGAGCATCCTCTTTTTCTTTTTAACCAAATGCTCTTTATTGCCATGTCCGTTATACCAATCGGGCAAAACAGTTTCTGAATTATTTTTAGGCTTGTATATGCATATACCGTCTTTCCACAATTCAACATAAATATCAATATCCATTCTTATAAGTACATAAATTCCCTTGAAATCAGCAGGGAATTCACCGACATAGGTAATATCCTCATCATAAAAAAACGACTTTATAATATCTTCAACCTGATATTTATAGTCGTGATCATGAAGCTCTACAAAAATCATTTTTATCTCCAATCTTAAGTCCACTAAACTATACCATAGTATAGCTACATAACATTTTACATATTTTTATTAATTATATATTTTTGTATATTTTACTAGAATCATCCAACCACAACCATATTGTTTGCTTTCTCAAAGTCTATGGTTGAAGCCTCGTTATGGCCCGGATAAACCTGTATTTCACCCGGAAGCGTCAGCAGTTTGTTTTTTATTGACTTAACTATCTCATCACTATTGCCTCCAGGCAAATCAGTTCTTCCTGTTGTATATTTAAAAAGCGTATCCCCTGTAAAAAGGATATTACCGGCTTTTATACATATACCTCCGGGTGTATGACCGGGAGTGTGAATTATTTCCAAATCCATATCCGAAAGCTTTAAAACATCCCCATCTTTAACTTTTATATCAGGAGCTTTAAATGTACGTTTTTCTCCAAATACAAAGGAGCAGTTTAAAACCGGATTGGTTAAAAAATCGGCCTCATCTTCATGTATTACTACGCTTCCGCCCACAGCTTCCTTAAGATTATCAATATGGCATATATGGTCAATATGTCCGTGGGTCAATATAATATACTTTATATTGAGATTGTGTTCATTTATTCTTTTAACCACATGTGACGGTTCAACGCCTGCATCAATTATTACGCCTTCCCCGTTCACACCTAAAATATAGCAATTAGATTCAAACATACCATTGGGCAAACACTCTAAAATCATATTAAAACTCCTTTTTACTATCAAGCAATATTGTAACAGGACCGTCATTTATAAGCTCTACATCCATCATAGCCTGAAACTTTCCTGTTTCCACCTTTATTCCAAAACCTTTGCAATATTCAACAAATCTTTCATAAAGCATTTCCGCATCTTTAGGCTTTGCCGCTTTATCAAAACTGGGCCTTTTGCCTTTCCTGCAGTCACCGTACAAAGTAAACTGTGAAACTATAAGAAGCTCTCCTTTTTGATCCAAAAGAGACTCGTTCATTTTTCCGTTGGAATCCTCAAAAATTCTTAAATTTATTATTTTATCTGCAAGATATTGAATATCCTTTTCATCATCTTCATTTCCAACTCCTAAAAAAACCAGAAGGCCTTTATCAATCCTGCCTACCAGTTCACCGTCTACAGTAACTCCAGCTCTTTTAACTCTCTGTACAACTCCTCGCATTTCTTTCTGTCTCCATTCCCTCAACCATTAGTATAACCTACTAAATTTATCCAGTCAATTAATAAGCCAATCTTACATTTTATGTTTCATTTAATATTTTTAATGTTCTTGTATTGTATGAATCATTGTTTGTTTCTCGTTACCTCAAAAACTCCCGATACCTTCTTTAATTTCTTAATTATCTTATCTAACTGTTCAGTATCAACTATTTCAAGAGTAAGGTTCATTATGGCAATCTGTTCCTTTGTTGTCCTTGCATTAATAGCCTTGAGAGGAATTTTTGCCTCACCTATCACATTGGTAATTTCCATAAGAAGTGCCGTCCTGTCGTTAGCCATAACGGTAATATCCGCTTTGTATGCAACATTATTGGAAGAATACCAACTAACCTCTATCATTCTTTCCGCCGTATCAGAAGCATTAGTCACATTTAAACAATCCTTTCTGTGAACCGATACACCTCTTCCACGAGTTATATATCCTATGATATCATCACCCGGAACGGGATTGCAACACCTTGAAAGCCTCACAAGACAGTTATCTATTCCTTTTACAACAACACCGTTTTCAGGTACGTTCTTTTTCTTTTTATCAGGTCTTTGAGCTTTACTAGGCTCAAAAAACTGCTCTATTTCCTCAGGCTTCAGTGTCTTTTTAAACTCTTCTTTGAGTTTGCCGATAACCTTGCTAACGGTTATACCACCGTAACCAACGCTTGCATACATATCATCCAATGAATTGAAATTATATCTTTTCAACAGCAAATCAACCCATTCAGGCTTAAAAAGCTGTGCATACGTGAGTCCGTTTTTCTTGAGATCCTTTTCAATAAGTTCCTTTCCCCTGAGAATATTTTCTTCTCTTTTCTCTTTCTTAAACCACTGATTTATTTTATTTTTAGCTTGAGATGTCTTAACTATTTTGAGCCAATCCCTGCTTGGTCCATGTGAGTTGGAAACTGTGAGAATCTCTACGATATCCCCATTGTTTAATGAGTAATCAAGAGGCACAATTTTACCGTTTACCTTAGCACCCACCATCTTATTGCCAATAGCACTGTGGATGGCATAAGCAAAATCAATAGGTGTAGATTTTGCAGAAAGGCTTATAACATCGCCCCTTGGAGTAAAAACAAAAACCTCATCTGTAAATAGGTCAATTTTTAATGTTTCCATGAACTCTTTTGCATCCCGCATTTCCTTCTGCCATTCCAAAAGCTGTCTAAGCCAAGACAATTTATTATCTAGATCAGCATCGGCATTTCTACCTTCCTTATACTTCCAGTGTGCTGCTATACCCACCTCTGCAATCCTGTGCATTTCCCATGTCCTAATCTGAACCTCAAATGGAATGCCTTCATGTCCAATTAATGTGGTATGCAGAGACTGGTACATATTAGGCTTGGGCATAGCTATGTAGTCTTTAAATCTGCCCGGCATAGGCTTATAAAGCTCATGTACAAGCCCAAGCACGGCATAACAATCCTTTACGGAATTAACCAGCACACGAACAGCAAAAAGGTCATAGATTTGTTCTATTGTTTTTTTCTGTTCATACATCTTTTTGTAAATACTGTAAAAATGCTTTGGACGCCCATCCAGTCTGGCTTCAATATTAATTTCCTTAGTTTTTTCTTCCAGAGTTTTTATGATTTCATGGATAAATGCTTCTCTTTCTTTTCTCTTTTTTGCAATTTTTTCAACCAGCTCATAGTACCCTTTAGAGTCTATATATCTAAGGCTTAAATCCTCAAGTTCCCATTTGATTCTTGACATACCGAGACGATGTGCCAAAGGAGCATATATTTCCAACGATTCTTTAGCTTTTTCAAGCTGCTTCTTAGGATCCATATACTTTAATGTTCGCATGTTATGCAGCCTGTCGGCAAGCTTGATCAATATAACACGAATATCCTTTGCCATTGCAAGAAACATTTTTCTCAAATTTTCAACCTGCTGCTCTTCTTTAGTTGTATAAGGAATTTTACCAAGCTTTGTAACACCGTCAACAAGATCTGCAATTTCCTCGCCGAATTTTTCCTTGAGCTGCTCATAAGTACAGGTGGTATCCTCTATTGTATCATGGAGAAGTGCAGCTATTATGGAGGTACAGTCCAATTCGAGCTCAGCCAAAATTTTTGCAACCTCAAGAGGATGAGTTATATAAGGCTCTCCCGATATTCTCTGCTGTCCATCATGTGCAGCCTTTGAAAGCTCAAAAGCTTCTCTTAGAAGTCCAAAGTCACATTTTGGGTTATACTTTTCAATTTGTTCACATAATTGACTAAAGCCTTCGCTCATGGACACTAATCCTCCCAAACAAATGCTAAATAAAAAACTATTATTTACTGATATATAATCATTTTACTATTCTAAATAATTGAAGTTTTCTATATAATCTTGAATTACCAAGGCTTGTTTTCTCTTTTACATCTTTATTAAAATCTATATGCACATGATAATCATTTTTAAAATGAGCCTTTAAAAGCTCCAGCTCATCAAGTATTTCAATGCATTTTTTCAGTTTAAAATAATTCATATTGATTTTATAGCTTACTGCAATCTTCCTGGCAAGTATAACCATATTACCGGACAGCAAGCCATTTAAATGATTTGCCCTTATATGCCTGTAAACAGCTTCAATATCCTGTCTTTTCAGCACAACATCCATATCTTCCTCATCGGCATTATCGGATAAAAGGCAAATGCACTCGGCTCCATAACCTTTTAATCTATCATATACAAAATCAATATAACCAGGGACTGTCCACAGCCCGTAAAGCACTACCCTGTCTGCATCAATACTGCCTGAATTTTCTATCACGGGATTAATAATAAGTGTTGTTTCTGCATCACTAAAACCATTAAAACAAGTATAACAAATATTTAGCTTCTTTTTAATACACTCATGCAAATTTTCATGCATTTTTTTTATTTTTTTAGCATATTTCATCGAATTTACAAGAATTATGGTTTTTTTATCATCATTAATAAACAATTTCAATTTATTTTCAATGTTTTCAATTATTTCATCTCTTTGCATTTCTTCAGCATTTTTATTGATTATACCATGTATTTGATTATTTTGATAAATATTTATATCATTTTCAACTATAAAACCCACACATTTATCGAGGCTGTTATAGTATTTTTGCTCATTTACGATTTCTTCCGAATACCTTATGTCCTTTAACACAAGCTGAACTTTGTCAACAGAATTCCAAGTATTTTTATCCAGTGTACACACTACATCAACCATATCATCATTCATAAAGTTTTGAGTAAGATCTCCCATATTAAATCCTATGGCATCAACAATCATTCCCTTATCTTCAAAAACCGCTTTGAGATGCTTATCATTACCAACAGCCCTTAAGTCAACTATCCTGATATTCTCATATAAAAATATGGGGCTAGGGTTCCCAACACCAAATGGAGACATCATCTCAATTTCAGATATGCTTTTTAAATTTATTTCACTTTTCTCAATTTTTACATCTATTTCTACTTTAGGGATAAGGTCTTCATCTTTCATATTATTATCGGCAAAATTGTTTATCAGTATATCAAATTCTTCAATTTTTTCCTCCTTTAAGGTAAGCCCTGCAGCCATCTCATGTCCTCCATAATTATCCAGAAGACTTTCACAGGCACACAGTGCCATAAACATGTTAAATCCCTCTATACTTCTGCCGGAACCCTTGCATATACCGTTTTCACATGAAAGTATTATGCACGGCTTATAATACCTTTCCGTTACTTTTGATGCTGCAATGCCTATAACTCCATGATGCCATCCCTCTCCCGATATGACCATAACCTTTTTGTCTTTATATTTAATGTCCGACTCTATTTTATACAACACTTCATCTATAATAGCAGACTCTATATCCTGCCTGACCTTATTTTCGCTGTCTAAAAGACCTGCAATATTCGAAGCTTCATCCCTGTTTTTAGTAGTAAAAAGGGTTACTGCCCTTTTAGCATCACCTATTCTTCCCGCTGCATTTATCCTTGGAGCAATTATAAAAGCAACCATCCATGTGGTTATATCCTCATTTTTCTTGTTGCAGTACTTTAACAGCTCCATAAGGCCTATATTTTCCGTATTTTTCATTTTTTTGAGGCCATTTTTTACTATAATCCTATTTTCTCCAATAAGCGGCACCACATCTGCAACAGTTCCGATAGATACAATATCCAGATATTTATAATGGATTTCTCCTAGTTCAAGCCTCTTGCATAATGCTGTCACAAGTTTATAAGCTATACCCACGCCGGCTAACTCCTTAAAGGGATATGGGCAATCCGGTCTTTTGGGATTTATAACCGCAAAAGCATCAGGTAGCTCTTCTCTGCATTCATGATGATCGGTAATTATTATATCAATACCTCTATTCTTAACATATTCTACCTCTTTTATTGCCGATACACCGCAATCAACGGTTATAACCAACTGGCATCCTGCCTCAACTATAGTCTTTGCAGTATCAAGTGTTATTCCATAGCCGTCATTTATCCTGTCGGGTATGAAAAAATCTACACTAACTCCTATACCTCTTAAAAAATTATATAAAACCGACGTACTTGTGACACCATCTACGTCATAATCACCGTAAATTAAAACTTTTTCTCCTTTTTGCAAAGCCTCAACAATCCTATCAACAGCTTTGTCCATGTCCTTCATCATAAAAGGATCATGGAGATTGTCTTTTGAAGGCTTTAAAAAGCTCTTTATATAATTTATGTCATCAACGCCCCTGCTTAAAAAAATCTTTGCCAAAAGTGTCGAAATATTTGCTTCTTTAGATAGCTTTAAAACATCGTCTTGATTTACTTCATTGCAAATCCACTTTTTATCAAACATCCCAAATCCCCTGTATTTTAATCTGCGAAAATTCCGTTAATGCATTATAAATAACGTATTTAATATAAAAAATTACTTCACACTAATTAAAATGTGAAGTAAAATCTTATCTCATTATTATAATGTATTTAAAATAAAGTTGCAATAAAGCCTTATTGAAGTTTTTTGCCTAATTTTCCTGCTTCTTCCTCTTGTAAATACCTGTGAAATAGCTTGTTGTCGAGTCACTATATGTTTTTGCTATCCTTGCAGAATTATCATGTCCTAGAAGCTTAAATTCATCAGTTCCTGCATCTTTCATAACAGTAAGCAGCGTCATAATTGACGGCGGTGAATCCATATTATCATTGGTCATCTGGCTAATAGCACCAATATCCCACGCTTTTATGGCTTTTAATGTAATTTCATCCATCATATCGGCCTTTTCGGGCGGAAGATAATGTGAGAAATCCACTGAAGCTATAACCAGAGCTTTCTTTTGAGAAATATTGTTATAAATTTTGTGCCCAAGCTCTATGGAATTTTTCATTCCATAATTTCCATGGAGCAAAATAGGCACTATTTTAACATTGGGTAAATAATATTTGATGTATGGCACAATGGAAGATACCGAATGTTCCTCTTCAAGAAGTCTTGCTTTACTGTCTGCTGCCTTAAGGCCTGTAATGCTTTTAATCAACTCACCGTCCGATTCCAAAACACCAAAATGTGTGGACCAGTTTTCAAAAGCAGTGTTGATCAGTCTGCTTCCTTCTCTTTTATGGTTCGGTGCAATTACTACAACATAATCGTAATTTTCCCCCGAAACCGTTTTAAAGAAGGATGCTATGAGGTCACAGGCTAAAAGGTGGTGAGGAACAATGCCTCCCACAATATTTCCCGAATCAGGTTTTACTTTTTGGGCATTCATTATGGATTGCATGAATTCGGAATCATTATAATAAATGCATTTAATCATATCATTTATTATGGGAGTACCGGCAGTATCCGTTTCTGATGCATTTATTTCATTTGTATTTACGGTAGTATCTTTTAAACCCGACTCAATATCCCCGGCAGTCTCGCTGCATGCAGCAAAACTACCGGATATAAATATTACAATTAAACTTATAGCAATTTTTCTCAATAGTTTATTCATAACATATCTACCTTGTTATTTTGACTTTTATCGTGTCTGAAATACCTGCAGCACTGCTTCCGTAATGCTTAACAAATGCATTATCTGCAGTAAAATCACCTGGCGAAACAACTCTTGCAAAATACTTTATTTCTCTCATCTTTTCTTTGCTCTTCTTGCTGTAGTAAATGTTGAAAACAACTTTCTGTTCCGACACTTCATCGGGGTAATACCTGTTTTCAACATACCCTCTGCCCTCAACATATTTAAATCCACTAGGAAGTACGTCCGTTACCTGATAATATCCGTCAGGTGCCCCTTCTGAAAACTCAGGTTTAATGGTTATAGTTACTATATCCGATTGTTTAAATGAAGTAGCATTCCCGCCGTTATATTTCCTGTCAACTTTCACTAATTTATTTTCCTCTGTGATTGTATCTTTAATTTGTCCTTTAAACCTCGAAGTAACTGCAATTTCACCCTGAATGTTGCTGAATTTGATGTTCTCAAGGCTCTTTGCGGTAAGTTGAAGCCTGAATTTGTCGGTATTTTTAAGCTCTACTTCTTTTTTCTTTCCATCAAGTTCATAAGTGAACTTAGCGTTTTTGCTTGTATCAGGTATTGTATTTACCGCATAATTCATTCTTTCAAGGTTGGTTATCAAATCACTTCCGGGATTTTGAGAAACATACCTGTAAAGCCCTTCTTTTTCCGGCAGGTCAATCTTAAGTGCTGCTATTGAGCACAACGCCGTCATCTCGATTATATCGTCTTTATCGGTTCCAAAATCAATATAAGCTAAAGGCTCTATTTTCTTAAGCTTGCCTTCCGTTATCTTTGCATATTCTTCCCTAGCAGCCTTTATATCCCCCAATTCTGCAAGGGCCAGGCACAGGTATATCTTGTCTTTATTTGATAATCCCTTTGATGTAAGCAAGTTTTTGACATCGTACAACACAGGCTCATTTAAAGATGCAAGTCCGTAATAGGATGCAGCTACATCTGTGGGCTGGGACTCCTTATCCTCTATGATTCTATAAAAATAGAGTTTTAGGCTGCTCTTGTCAAACACATCCTGGGCAATAGCACATATTTTAGCAGATAATTCAGGGTTTGCACTGTCATATTTAAGCAATGCTATACCGCCGTCTTCCAACTGATATTTTGAAAAATCAAACTGTTCCTCTATACCGTTAACCTGAAAATGTTTTTTCAAAAGCTCCTGAGAAATCTTCCTGCAAAGTTTCTGATCAACCCTTTCCCCCCATGTGCATTCCATGGACCATAATGTATCTGAAAACTCAGATATGGCTGCGTTGTAGAATTCAAGGGTTGTAAGAGTTTTACCGCCTTCAATTTTCAAGTTCTCTGTAAGCTTATACGTTTTGAATTTATCAGCTTCCAATATATTGGTAACTACAGAAAAATCCTTCTTAATGGCATCACTGAATTCATTGCATTTTACCTTCACAGTAACGGAATACTGCCCTTCTTTAAGGCTTCCAAGTGAAGCAGTTGTAAACAAATTGGCCTTTCCCTTTTTATCAAACTCCTTTTTTACTCCGTTATCGCCCTCTAACAACACGCTGTATGTTACATCATCTCCGCTTTTTACCCCTGTTCCGAAAGCTCTCATTGTTATTTCCGGGTTATCATTTTCCATGAATATATTATTGAAAATAATATCTGCAAAAAACGGCAGCTTAACATTCACATTTGTTTTACCGCTTCCTGCTTTAAAATCCTCTGTTATGCCTTGATAGGTAATACGCCACTTTGTCAGGTTATCGGGCAGCTTAAAGCTTACATTGGCCTTTCCGTCCGATCCAACCTTTACAGTATCAAAATATGCATTGTCCTTGAAGTTTGAACGAATTGCAATGTCTCCTCCCTCACCGCATTCTGCACCTCCAAACCTGTTTAGGTCAGGCAACTGATAGGAAAAATAGCTGGCTATCTCACCTTCAGAAATGTTTTTTGAGTAGATGGATTCCAGCGTGTTTACATATTGATCCTGTATGGCAAAAAATGCTTCATCTACAACACTGATATTCACATCGGCAGAACAAGGATTTCCGGATTTATCCCTAACCTCTATATCAAGATTAGCAGTATCTCCGGGCTTGTAATCGGTTTTATCGGGCTTAACATTTATTTCTAGCTCCTTTTCCGAATAATCATACATAACATTTATACTTCCTGCATCATATACGTTTTTGCCGTCAAAATACACCGCTTTCACATATATATTGGGTATCTTGTTTCCATCCATTTCGAATGAATATTTAAAGTCCTCAGAAATGCTGTACCCTGCCAGCCCTTTCCTCTGAGCTACAAACAATACCCTTGCATCAGGTTTTTGCATAATACTCTCATTACCGTACATAACCTCTAATGCCACTTTTTCTCCCAGCTTATAGGAGCTTTTACCCACTTCACTTCGTATTGAATATGTTTTAAATTGTGAATAATAATAATTGTAATAATTATTGATGTACGATACTTCTTCAATTCTCCTTCCTTTACTGTCAGTTCCTTCAATCTTTACATAATATACCCTGTATTCTTTATTTTTTTTCGGAATAGGAACACTGAATTCATAAAAGCCATTTGAAGTTGTGAAAATCTCCTCTTTTACAACACTTTCAACCTCTTTATATTCGTATTTTTTCTCAACCCTCTTATTTATAAAATCATAATACTCTCCTATAACATTTGCTTCCCAATGCTTTTCATAAACTCTTGCCTTCAACTTGGTATCGACTGCTTTTCCTTTATAAAAGCTCTCATCGTAGTACAAAATATCCTCATTCGCTTTGGCTTTATTAATGTCAACAAGGCTTGTTTCCACCTTTATTACCGCATTGTTGTTTGAAATATCCGATTTTACCTCAATCATTGTATCCCTCGGGAATACAGTCACATAGCCCGATGAGCTGATAACGGCTTCTTCGGCCTGATTGTTGCTTACATATAAACTTAATGTTGTAGGTCTCCATGACTTGTAGTCATAATAAATTTCAGGGGTAAAGCTTAAGCTTGTATGTCCGTCATCTCCACAAGATATAACGCCATCTGAATGCCTGTTGATGCCCACATTATAATTAAGCTTTATGCCGGGAACCGGAGAACCTTCAAAGAAACTGGCCTGTATATCGAATTTAACCTTCTCCCATCCCGCAGCAACATTCTTATCAGGTTCAACATCAATTTTATACGCCGGTTTTGTATATTCCTTTACTTCAAAGCTTCTTTCAATAATCCTTCTGTCTTCAATTTTTAAAATGATTGAATAAGTTCCTGATGAAAGATTATCGAGGGTGAACTCATCTTTAAAAATTCCTGAAGAATTAAGCCTGATTTCCTTTGTTTGAAGGCCCGGAAGATCATTTTCCTCAAAGTACGAGTAATCATACCTGTAGAGAATCAATTCTGCCTTTTCCGGAAGTTCTCCCCCATCTCTAGGCCTAATCATTCCCCATACCCTTACGGTATCGTTAGGTAAATACAATCCTCTATCAAGATACATATAAGTCCAATAAAGGTCATTTATAGGTTCTTCCCCTTCTATTCCCATATACCAGTTGGTTTTCGTTATATATGCAAAAAAAGTGGGTTTATCTTTAGCATTAATTTTAAATATACTATACCCTATATCCTCCGGAATGCTAACCTTACCGTCAATAAATGCAAGACCGTCCCTGCCGGAAACTGCCTTGTGCTTATCGTCAACCGTTATGGAAGCACCCTCTAATGGCTTGCCTGTAATGGAATCATTGAGCCATACCAGCGTCTTGTCCTTGCATATTGATATATACGAAGAAATATCGCTTACCTGCATAAGGGTTCTAAAAATATTATTACCAAACTTGATCCTCACAAGATATTGCCCTTGAGGCAGCTTTTCAGGAAAGCTTATATAGCTGAAGTAATAATCATCATTTGTATTTTCCACCTTGGAATTAAATGTAGATACCTTTTCGAGATTTAATGAATCCAATTGAGCATTGTCAGTATCCTTGACAGCCCAATACGGAAAACTGTTCATTATTTCAATTGACTTTAAAAAGTCATTTTCATTCTGATATTTTAAGACATCAATGGACACACTATTATCTTTTACTTTATCATATGTATTTATCTGGAGCACAGGAACTACATCGGACGTAAAGTTGTATATGGCTTGTGAAAACCATAATCCCGGCCCTGATTGGTTGATATTCTTTTGAGGCTTATTGGTCTGAAATCTAAATACATAATCCCCTTCAAGTTTATCTTCCCCATCTTTAAGCCCCAGTCCCTTTTTTACGGTAACGGTATAAATCACTCCAGGCTCAAGCTTTTCCGGGACAAAAACAGCAACCTTTTTATGGTATTCAAACCTTCCTTTTACTTTCGGGCTTATTTCAAAATATTTGTCAAATTCTTCGAAGTTCTCATGACTCATTGTAATTTCAATGCCTGTGCTTACATCTACATTGGTAGCCGTATCCCTTGGCAGTGTCCTAACTACCCTGAATGTCTTTTTAGTCTGGAATGCCCATGAAAAATTATTTGAGGATTGGCCTTCCGGCATTTCATCCTGCTGAGTCTTAGGCTGCATAACTTGAAATTTATATACACTGTTTGGTGCTAAAGGCTCTTCAGCATTAATTCTATATGTGGTGGCTGAAAGCTTCTTTACCGTAAAAGACACATCCGGAGTAATCTTAAGAGCTTTTTTAATGTCGCTCTCATCATACTCTTTATCGCTGGTAACTTTAAATCCTGAACTAACTTCAACACCTGTACCGTCATAGCTTAGGGGTATAATATCGGTTATATGAACAATTTTTTCAGCCTTTGTATTATTTGAATCTAAAGATATTTTTCCTTTATAGTCGGATTTAAAGAAGAGCCTGTTGACCGCAAATGCTGCTATTGCAATAAATATGACTGTTACGGCAATAATAGCTGTAATGGCAAATTTATTGCTTTTATACAAATCTTTTATGTTCATTAAATTCCCTCCCGCTTTTTTTTGTCGAATTTGTCAAATTCGAATTCATTACCGGAATTTTGCCATAGATTAAATGAAAAAGATAATGATATTTAATATACATTATAATTGTATTATAAATCTCTATCTAATAGTTTACAAAATAGTTAAGGAACACCTCAAACATCACATCAGATTTAAACAATCCCCAAAAAAAGAAGGCTGTAGTAATGTTACCAAAAACATACTGTCAGCCCACTTCTTAAAGCAAACTTTATATATGCGGTCATCTCTAAGCATTTGTCAGAGATATCTTTTTTTGCTCGTCACACATTATCATTTTCCTTTTCTCATCAAGTATGGTAAGAAGCACTACCTTTCCGTCCCAAAGATCTTCCACATGCTTCAACGTCTCATAAGCGTAGCTTAATTCCAATTCCCTGCCATCGTATTGATGCTCCAATACAAGTGTGTTATCCTTCTGAACATATTCTATCACCTTTATAATAGGTATTCCGGACATACCAACCGAATTTGCAAGAGTGTCACGAATCTTTTTCCAGCCTTCCTCGTCCGCAACCTCGGATACTATATAATCATTACCCCTCCTGACATATTCAAAAAGATTCATTTCCCGACACAATTCATAGTTGAGATAACGTCTAATGAATGACTGGTCCCTTTCAACTTCCCTTATTTCAAATATCTTCTTAGGATTATCAGGGTAGTTGTTCTTTATAAATTCAAAAATCTTAAACCCTACATAATATGGATTAATTTGGCCTAAGTGCGGCCTAATAACCTGATTATGCCTTTTTAAAAATTCGATATGAAGCCCTTGAGGAAGTTCCAATTTGTTTAATATTGTATAATGCCAGAAGCTGGCCCATCCTTCATTCATTATTTTTGTTTCTATCTGTGGTACAAAATAGGATGTTTCAAACCTTACTATATCAAGAAGGTCTCTTTCCCATGAATTAAGCTTGCCGTACCTGGAAATAAACCAAAGCAAGTCATCCTCAGGCTCTAACGGAATCTTTTTTAAATCCGGCATATCTTCAGTATGGGTCTGTTTCGGCTCTAAAAGAGGATACTCGCTCTTAGGCTTCTGGTACTTCTCCATAAGTGCTTTCTTCTTATCCTCCTGACTGAGCTTCTTTATTCCAATCTCTCTAGAACATTGAAATTTTATTGCATGGGCAGCGTTCAATATCTTTTCGACCTTTTCATAACCGATACCGGGATCTGCAATATATTCTCTGACTCTGTCGGCATGATTTTTAAATGTTTCAATTGTCAATTCCGCATTAGTACCCTGCTTAAAAAGCCTATTGTTCTTAAAAAAGTCATTGTGTCCATAAACGTGAGCAATGGTAAGTATCTGAAGAAGCAGTGTATTATCCTTCATGAGGTATGCAAGACATGGATTGGAGTTTATAACCATCTCATAGGGCAACCCTGTAAGATTGTATTTATGCAATGTTTTTATTCTTTCATATGACTTTCCATAGCTCCAATGCGGGTAGTGGGAAGGCATACCGATATACGCCTCATAGCCTATCATATCTTCATAGCTGCATATTTCAAACTCCTGCTCATAGTAATCAAGACCTTCGGCTCTTGCTATCTCTTCTATTCGTTCATTCCACATTTTCAGTTCACTTATTGTATAGTCAGACATATAAGACCCTCCCTACACCAAGGAATGCATAAAATAAATATAACAATTAATTTGAGTCGTCCTTTTCAAGTAACTTTTTCAGTCCGGGCAGCACATCTTCCTTTTTTGTCATGGTAACAATTGAAAAGTTCTTATGCTTCACACCCTTTTGGAATTCACTTTTAATTGTGCTTACTGATGAGTAATATCCCGGTACAATCTCTCCATATCCGAAAAGATTGCACACCTCACAAAGTTTGTTTGCATATTCCAATGCTTTTGCATTATCTTCGGACCAATTATCACCATCACTGCAATGGAAGGCATATATGTTCCAGCTTGACGGATTATACCTTTGCTCTATGATTTCAAGTGCTTTTTCATAACCGCTGCTTATATAAGTACCTCCCGATTCCCCTTTGTGGAAAAACTCGTTTTCACTTACTTCCTTTGCAACTGTAGTATGAGCTACAAACGCCACCTCAACATTAGCATATTTGAGCCTTATAAACTGATACAGCAAAAAGTAGAAGCTTCTTGCAAGGTACTTTTTGGACTGATCCATAGACCCTGAAACGTCCATTATACAAATAACAACGGCATTATAATCCTTCTTATGCTCTTCCCTTACTCTCCAATATCTTAAATCATCCTCAATAAACGGAAATCTCTTAGGTACGGTTTCTACATTTCCGTCATTTATTGTTCCACCGTCTACCAACTGTTCATCATTAACATTTTCAATTTCATCGGAAGAAGAATTTTCTGCAATCTCCCGTAATGTCCTTTCATACCCCTGCTTGCGTTTTATCTTTTCAATGATGGAACGCTTCTTTGCAAGCCTGGGCGGAATACCCTTTCTTTGAAAACCCGAACGTTTGGAATATCTTGTTGATTCAAGCTCGCCAATTCTTTTGCGGTCAAGATCAGGCAGATTGAGATCATCAAAAAGGTAGTTTATAAGCTCATCTATGGTGATTTCTGTTTCGTAGTAATCCTCACCTTCCTGATTACCGGCTTGACCGGAGCCCTGGCCCTGACCCTGGCCCTGGGCTTCACCCACCTTATCTCCCCTCTTTTCATCACCTGTTCCGCTTCCTGTTCCGGAATTGTTCTTACCGTATATGAACTGGTATTCCTTTATGCTTTTTATGGGGATCTTTATTTTTTTATCTTTTCTTTGTCCTATAATGCTTTCTTCTGCTATAATATTTCCAATATTCTTTTTAATAGAGTCCTCAACCAATTGACGATGTCTTCGCCTGTCTTCTGCCGACCTGTCTTTGCCGCTGCTGCTGAACTCCTTGAAAATAGCCATTTTAATCACCCCATCAGGTAATTTCTAGGATATATACCTAGATTACACATATCAAAAATCCGTTTTCAATAAAACCATTAATCTTTCCACAGGTTGTTTGCTGCATATTTCAATATCACATTGCAGCAATAATCACAATAGCCGTTCTTCTTCATCTCTTCAACCATCGCATTGTATTTTTCGCTTTGTTCTTTATCTCTCACCTTAGCCATTGTTACAACTCTGCTTAACTCTCTTACTGATGCGGTGAGCTTTTTCTCAATAGCTTCCTTTAACGGTTCATAGCTATTATAGTCAAGTTTTCCGCCATTTCTAAGAACGAAGAACATATATGCCGTTACATCTGCTCTAAAGCCTTTAGCTGCAGAATCGGTGATTCCTATTTGTTCTTCTATAGATCTTAAAAACTTTTCATCCGGCTCTAATTCCTCTCCGGTATTACGATCCTTTATCTTTGTCTTGTTGACAAATGCTTCCGCATGGTCAAGATAGTTGTTAAAGAGGCTTTCCGCCTGTTCTCTGTAACCATGAATAAATGCCTTTGTTATTTCCTTCTCAAGTATCTTATTATACTCTTTCCTTATAGTATCCTGTATGAATGTCAAATACCTTGTTTTGTCATCATCGGATATGGCAAGCTCTTTTACTGATTTAACAAGTGTTTCCATAACCGATATAGGATTTATACAATCATGCTCAGACTCTGATAGAGTTGTATCAATAGCCTTCATTATAAATCTTGTGGAAATACCTGTCATACCTTCTCTTGATGCTTCTTCACGAAGTTCAAAAATATCAATTTTTCTTGCCATTCCCTTTTCAACAATCTCTTCACCATTATATATTTTGAGCTTGGTCATAGGGTCAACCTTTGTAGATGGTGAAAGCCTTGTAAGGATTGCAAACATTGAAGCAATCTCAATAGTATGAGGTGCGATATGAGCTCTAAACTTACTCTTTTTGAGTATCTTTTCATAAATCTTTGTTTCTTCACTGAGCTCAAGGCAGTATGGTATTTCAATCTTTACAATTCTATCCAAAATCGCTTCGTTAGTATGATCCGATTTAAATTTATTCCACTCTGCTTCATTTGAATGGGCAAGTATTATTCCGTCAAAATAGATCATTGATCCTTTACCCGGTGACGGAACGGACTTTTCCTGGGTTGCAGTTATCATTGTATGCAGATATTCGGTTTCATTCTTAAAAACTTCTATAAACTCTACAATACCTCTGTTACCAACATTAAAAGCACCATTTAAGGATAAAACCCTAGGATCATCCTCAGGATACATGTCAATTTTTGAAATATCAACCGAACCGATAAGAACCGATGTATCCTGGTTGTTAGGGTCAACAGGTGGCACAACGCCTATTCCCTTTCTAGATCTTATTGAGAATCCTACAGTTTCAACCGGGAACTTTTCATACTCACCGTTAAACTCATTTTTAAGCCTGTAACGGCATATTGGACAAAGATCTCCCTCTATCTTAACATTGAGAATTTCCTCAAACTGCTTTCTAAGATGTTTTGGAACCAAATGCAGAGGCTCTTCTCTTATTGGGCAGCCCTTTAATGCATATATTGGCGGGCTCATTTCCAATGCCCTCTTTAAGGCTTCCATAAGAGATGATTTACCTGATCCGACAGGGCCTACAAGATATAAAACCTGTCTTGACTCTTCCCCTGCCATTGCAGCGGAATGGAAATATCTTACAATTTTCATTATTGTTTTATCGATTCCAAAAAAATCATCTTCAAAAAACTTGTACTTTTTTACAACATCATTTCCATAAATTCTTCTTAGGCGGGGGTTTTCCTCAGTTTTAATAACCTCAACACCCGGTTCTGTTATAATATTATACATTCTTTGATGAGCTAACATTGGAATGTCAGGATTTTGCTTTACAAGCTCCAGATAATCCAGAAAATTTCCTTGAAAAACGCCGTTCTTTCTCTCTTCCCTATCTTTTTGAATAATGCTAGAAATATCTACCTTTCCCATAATTATTGCCTCCTTTTTTATAGGATGTGTTAGAGCATATAACTTACAAACTGCTGGTTCAATCTATATAAAATCGCATAACCCATTTATAAATCAATACGCAATCTATATACCTTATAATATTAATAAAGGCCATATAAATTACCTGTATTAAATAAATATTTCTACATTTACTTTAACACGGCTCTTAGAACCTGACTTATGAATTCTTAATATAATTCTATCATAATCAGAACAAATTAACTATATCCAACTTCCCACTTAATCCTCATATTTTACCATTATAACAGGTTTATATTTAATGATATAATAATTTTGCCATAATCCTGTTTTGAAAGGTATGATTATCATTAAAATGTTAAAGGTAAATATCCCAAAATATTTATATTTTTTACTGGCCATTATAGCAGGAGTAAGTCTTTTTTTGCTGTCTTCAACTGTAACCGTTAAAAAGAGTGTTATGAATCCACAATTCCATGATAACCTTATTAAAAAGTATGATTTGCATTCATATACTCAAAAACAAATTATAGATTCAATTGAAAACTTTAATTTTAATACAGGATCGGATAATGACTCCGACCAGTTTGCCAACATTCTGCTTTCTCTAAAAAATTCCATAACCCCTGATCTTATTAATATGAACTTAGATAGGCTTGTGGACGGTATCTTTAAATATTTAAACGGAAAAAGCAATTTTCTTCCAGACATAGTAATAAACACCGAGCCTACCAAAGATAATATTAATCCAAATAATATGGCGGACCACAACCAAAAATACTCATATGCTTTATCAAAAATAGAAAAAATTAACTTAAGCTTAATACTTCAATATTTTGACAGAACTGATATAGCTGATGGTCTGTCCATAATAAAACTTTACTTCTATGTTGCAAATAATATACCCATTTTTATTGCTCTAGTAACAATTTTACTTTTTATTATAGCTGCAGCTTTTTCCACTAATGTAATAAAATTGCTTGAATGGCTGATGTTGCTGTTTTCCACATGGGCAGTTTTATCATTTGCATCAGCACTATTTTTAATTTATAAAAGCTATACATTAAGTAAAAACATATATCCCATCACATCTTCCATACCGCTACCTGCAGATATTGTACTGTCTTATACGGCAGATTGCTTAAAAGTCATATGGGTAACCCTTATGCTGCTTGGGATTATTGTAGGTACAATCACAATATTGATGCTCATTATATTGAAAACCAACCGTATTAGCCTCATGGGAAATAAAAAATACGGCGATAGATTAAGGCTGCTTGTTTCAATTAAATACGGAGCATGTATATTCATTTTTATGTTAGTAATATCGGTATTAATAAATAAATCTTATATAGTTAAAAAGGAATTTTCAGATAATAATTTTCCTGTAATAGTTAATAAGCTTAAAAATTACAGCACCGTAACCAAGGTTATCCCTGCTAAAGATACGTCAATTTACGTTCTGGTTTTAAATATTATCGATAAAAGCGATAAAACACCTGTACCCGACATAAAAATGTTCATCTCAGGTGAAGCTTCTTCCGGCAAAGTAAATAGCATTGATATAGTATCCGATGAAAACGGTGAGGCAAAATATACATTAGATAAAGGCAAATACAGGCTTAGTTTTGACTCTGAAAACTTTCCTAAAATATACCAACTGCCGTCAACTGTTTTCTTTGAACTTAACTCGCCGGGAACCACCATAATATCAATTGAGCTTGATAAGGCTCGAGATATAAACTTGAATAAATGGGGCATGGCTGAAATTGAGGTTTTTGATAAAGACAATTTACCTGTTAAAAATATTGAGCTATATGTTGAAGACATTCCCTCAGCCCCCGGTAACCCCGACACATTAAAAGCCGTAACAAATTCTGAAGGAATTGCAGTATTCAGGCTTAATGAGGGCAAGTATAAAATCGGCTTTACAGAAACGACTTTTCCGCAAAACTATAAAATTCCGTCACATATTGATGTAAGTGTACTGGCCAACAGCATTGGGAGATACAGCATAAAATTAGCCGAAGAATAATAAAGTTACTGCAGCCATTATTAAGAATAGTAACAATAAAATACCCCCCGGAATATTATAAACCATGTTGTTAATGGTTTATAAGTATTTTTGCAGGGGGGAAGAAAACAATGCCTTATTTTAGACACATATATTCTAACACAGGAAATTTAAAGAAAAGCAATTCAAAATCAAATGCTACAATACCCGAAGCACAGGATATAAAAGGAAATACCAATGCAAAGGACTCAAAACAGCCATTGGAAGAGAAGCCTATAGATATTAAAGTGCCTTTGGAGCACATGAATATTCCATCTACAGAATTTCCCATGAATTCAAATCCATTTGAAGACTCACAAATGTATGGAATAAATAATATGCCTTATATGCAAAGCTTACCTTTTAATACATGCCCATATTTGATGCATTCCCAAATGCTTCCGGAAATATATAACACAGCTTCTTACAATACGATGGAGCAAAATATCGAGGATGAAAATTCCATAAGACCTGCCGGTGATCCTCCGCCTATATTAAGCAACAATCCTCCGGTTATTAGTACAGTCTTATTCAAAGAGCTTACCGGCTATCCCAATTACGGCAATCCCAGCAGAAATGCCGATATTCTATATACCGGGAACAGGGGCACATGGACATTCCAGATGCCGTCTTTCCAAATGCCTGCGTTTAACCGGCCTGCACAGGTAATTATAAGAGCTGTCCTCGATGACCATAACAATGTTCCTGTTAACAGGTATTCAGCAAGAATATCAATAAATGACAGAGTGGTTCACAACGGTCCTGTGTCGCTAGATCACGGTATTCCTAAAGGCTCCATGTTCACCAACTGGACACCGCTTACATTTACAGTCAATAATATCGGAAGAATGAACAGGATAGCAATTGAGAATACTTCAAGAACAGGCCCCGATGATTGGATGGCATTTGATTGGATTGAAATAAGAATACCCGATAGGTAAAATGCTTTCTGATACATAAGGCTTTTTGCTTTATTCCTTCACAAATAAATGCTATACTGTATTAGAAATGTTGAAAATATAATATCAAATGCGATTAGTATATAAAGGGCATTTCAAAAATACATATTGTTAATATTTCATAATATCAACATTCAAGTATTTTTCCAATAATATCTACTTATCTTTTTGAAATGCCCTGTTGACCGGAATATTAAATAAACGCAATAAATTTAAATACAGAGGAGTGACAACATTGCCATTTGACGGTATAGTAGTAAAAGCCATAGCAGAAGAATTATCCGAAACACTTACGGGAGGCAGAATAGAAAAAATATTTCAGCCGGAATCCGATGAAATAATAATAAATGTACGTGCAAAAGGCCAAAACCTTAAGCTATTATTAAGTGCAAGCCCAAACTACCCGAGAATTCATTTTACCGATACATCAAAGGAAAATCCTGCATCTCCCCCGGTTTTTTGCATGCTGCTTAGAAAACATCTATCGGGCGGAAAAATAACAGGGGTGGAGTTTCATGATTTTGAAAGGATAATCAGCCTTTATATAGAGTCGTTAAACGAGCTTGGTGATTTGACGGCAAAACACCTTATAATAGAAATAATGGGCAGACATAGTAATATAATTCTTACAAATGATGAAGGACGAATACTCGATTCAATTAAGCATGTAGGTAATGAGGTAAGCCGTGTAAGAGAAGTTATGCCCGGAAAACAGTATATATTGCCTCCGCCGCAAGACAAATCAACTCCCCAATCCATTGATTCGGACAAGCTTATTGATGAGGGAGCCTTAAGCTGTCAGAGCAATGCGGATAAGTTCCTCTTAAACAGCATTAAAGGATTCAGTCCGCTTTTATGCAGGGAAATAACATATCTTTCAGGAATAGATGATAGGATATCGCTTAAAGACCTGCCTCAAGAGAAGATAACAAACCTCAAAAATGTGCTTAAGCATTCTCTTGAGTCAATCATTGCGTCGGATTTTATGCCATGTCTGGCATTTGACTCGGAAGACATGGTTAAACCCATTGATTTTCATTGTTTGAATCTTAAGCAGTATAAATTTGTAAGGCACTATCCCACAATGAGTCAAGCATTAGATGCCTTTTACAGGGAAAAGGACAGGGCTGAAAGAACCAAACAAAAAAAATCCGATGTTTTAAAGGTATTAAACAACAACTTGGACAGATGCAATAAAAAGCTTTCTCTTCAGCAGGAAAAAATGCGAGAGGTATCCGACCGGGATGAATTAAAGCTTTTCGGAGAGCTATTGACGGCAAATATATACAGCATACCGAAAAATGCCAGGTCAGTGACTCTTTTAAACTATTACAGCGAAAATAACGAAAATATTGAGATTCCACTGGATCCTGACCTTACACCCCAGGAAAATGCACAAAAATATTTTAAACAATACGCCAAGGCTAAGAGTGCATATTTATCTACCAGCAAGCAAATAGAAGAGACCGTTAAGGAAATAGAGTACTTAGAAGGTGTCCTTCAAATGCTGGATTATTGCAACACCCTCCAGGAAATAAACGAAGTAAGGCAGGAGCTTGCGGAAGAAGGTTATCTTTCAAAGAAGAACAAAAACAGCGTAAATAAAAAGGATAAGCCTTCACTTCCTCATCGTTTCAGGTCATCAGACGGTTTTGACATATTGGTGGGAAAAAACAACAGACAAAATGATCTTCTGACATTAAAACAAGCTTCCAACTGGGATATATGGCTTCACACCCGTAACATACCCGGCTCTCATGTAATAATTAAAAGCAACAGGCAAAGCATACCCGACAGCACCCTGCTAGAAGCTGCAATCATTGCTGCATACCACAGCAAAGCAAAAAATTCATCCAACACCCCTGTTGACTATACAGCTGTTAAAAATGTAAAAAAACCACCCGGGGCAAAGCCTGGGATGGTTAATTATGACAATTTTAAAACCATTATCGTCGCACCTGATGAAACCTTAATTAAAAAGCTTAGGGTTGATTAGGAGCTTATGGACTTAAACCGGTGACATGGACAGACCTCTGTTTTTAATGGACTCAATGGTCCTATTCATGCCTTCTTTGTCGACACAGAATTCAAGGGCATTTTCAATTGATATTTTATCCTCAGCAAGCAGGTCGGCTATAGATTTGTCAAGAAGCTGCATGCCCATTGCTCCACCCATTTGTATTGAAGAGTTTATTGCACTGGACTTTCCTTCCCTTATCTGGTTGCTTATGGCAGGTGTGACTACCATGATTTCAAGGGCAGCTACTCTGCCTTTACCTGACTTATCCGGTATAAGTCTCTGGGATATTACAGCCTTTAATGCCGTTGAGACCTGAACCCTTATTTGCTGCTGCTGATGGGGCGGGAAAACGTCTATCATTCTGTCAATTGTTTTTGCAGCACCAAGTGTATGAAGTGTGGAAAGTACAAGGTGGCCTGTTTCAGCAGCGGTGACAGCAATGCTTATGGACTCCTGGTCCCTCATCTCACCGATAAATATAACATCAGGGTCTTCTCTTAATGCCGCCCTTAATGCATTATTATATGTTTTGCTGTCGTGGCCTATCTCCCTTTGATTTACTATGCATTTACCATGATTGAATACATACTCTACCGGATCCTCAAGTGTCAGTATATGCCCATCAATTGAAGAATTAATCTCATTTATGATGGATGCCACTGTCGTTGATTTACCGCTTCCGGTAGGTCCGGTAACAAGTATCAGCCCTTCTCTTATTTCACTGATCTGCTTTATTACAGGCGGCAGGTTTAAATCCGATAATGTAGGTATTTTTGTAGCTAATGCACGGAAAACCAATGCAATTGATCCTCTTTGGAAAAATGCATTGACTCTGAACCTTGATACATCAGGCACTGTTATGGAAAAATCCACTTCCCCAACAGATGTCAAATGTTCCATTTTTTCTTTATCCATACAAGCTCTGGCATACGCCATAGTATCTTCAAATGTCAGTTTATCCCCTTCAATCTGCTTCATACGTCCGTTAATTCTAAAGCTTGGGGCTCTTCCTGGGGTTAAGTGAACATCTGAAGCCTTACTTTCAACAGCCATTTTTAATAATTGATTAAGTTCTATAAACATAGGCATCTCCTCAAAAAAGGAATCAACAGAATACAACTTCCACTTTTAATATAAAATATTATGGAACGATAAAAATTACTTACCCTTGTAAATGTGATTTTACGAAATCAGGAATGATTAAAAATAACATTCCTAACTTTTGAAAGATTTGAGATGGAGAAAATAAATGATTGATTACTCTAATCAGTCTAAGAATTAAAAGCAGAATTTATATCTGTAAATTCCAGATATTAATCATCCCTTTTATCAAATTATATATCGGCATTATTTCTTAAAATCTTTAACTGTTTTTCTTTAATTGTTTTTATCAATAACTGTTTTTTTATTGCCTTAAAACTCGTCAAGGGATTTTATAACAAGAAGCAAACCTTTTTTTATAGAAATCTCTGCAAACTCATCAGTAAATTCGTTGCTTACGCCTCTTGAAGAACCAAGCTTGATGGTATCATTGTCCAAAGGATATAATAGCCCTTTATTAGTTATGCCTTCCACACTTTCGGTAAGTGGAAGCACAGTGAGCTTCATATTTCTTTCCTTTTTTAGAACTATATGGTCTTTAACCAACTGTATTTCATTGTATTCATTGGCTATTACACAGTCAATGTTTTTATCCGCCATCTTTTTTAATAAAAATATATTTGAAAGGGAATGGTCAAACCGTGTACTTAGACATCCAAGCAAAACTATTGAACTGACACCTTTATCTGCAGCATATTCCAACGCCAGTTCGGTATCGGTCATATCTTTTTGGGATGGATACTTTATGTCAACTACACCGGCATCCCTAAAATATTCATAGTCCTCTTTAGATATAGAATCAAAATCCCCGATCATAACATGAGGAAGAATTCCGAGTTTTATAAGATGCCTTGCCCCTCCGTCAACACATATAACCATAGGATTTCCGTCGAAAAATTTCCTATGATAATCATAATCTTCAATGCTTCCACTACAGACTATGACAGCCTTCATTTTTCCTCCTTATATGAATTCTCCCTAAGAATTTTTATCATCTCTGCCATATCAGGTGCATTGAATATGGCTGAACCTGCAACTATCACATTTGCACCGGCTTCAGTCACATTATATATGTTATCCGGTCTTATACCTCCATCAACCTCAATATCAATATCAAGGCCTGTTTTTACAATCATTTGTTTTAATTCTCTGATTTTCTCCGTTAAGGAGTCTATGTACTTTTGTCCTCCAAAGCCCGGATTTACTGTCATTAAGAGGACCATATCAACGTCACTGAGCACCCATTTTATACTGGATAAAGATGTGGCAGGATTTAAAACAACACCGGCTTTAATGCCTTTTTGTTTTATACTTTGTATAGTGCCATGGAGATGCTTGCATTCTTCAACATGAACAGAAATCATATCCGCCCCTGCATCATAAAACCTGTCTATAAACCTCTCAGGATCCTTTATCATCAAATGCACATCTATGGGAAGCTTCGTATATGCTCTGATTGCCTTAACTACCGGTGGCCCCACAGTAATATTCGGAACAAAATTTCCATCCATAACATCTATATGTATAATGTCGGCACCTGACTTTTCGGCTCTAGCGACCTCTTCACCAAGCCTTGAAAAATCCGCCGACAGAATTGACGGTGCAATTTTAATCATTTTTCGTCCTACTTTCTATATCTCTGATCTTTTTGTTTCTTTAGCAAACTATAAAAATGAACAAATCTTTCATATCTCTCACTATTTATATACCCATTCTGTACCGCTTCCTTAACAACGCAATCAGGCTCATTTATATGGCTGCAGCCGTTGAATCTGCATCTGCCGAGATGATCGAGGAACTCGGGATAATGGAACTCAAGATCACCAAGCTCTAAACCTGTTAGTTCAAATGAGCTGAACCCGGGTGTATCCACCACAAGCCCTCCGTTAGAGAGCTCAAACAGCTCCGCATGCCTTGTGGTATGTCTTCCTCTTTCAATTTTATCGCTAACCGCCCCTGTTTCCATAACTACGGCCCCTGCAAGAAGATTGAGAATTGTTGACTTTCCTACTCCTGACTGCCCTGCAAAAACAGTTATATTATCCGCTAATATTTCCATCAAATCATCAAAACCTTCCCGGGACTTAGCACAAAGAAAAAACATTTTGTATCCTGTATTCTCATAAACCTTTTTAATTCTTTTAATATCCTGCTCAGTACCCTGATCGATTTTGTTAAACAATATAACGGGCTTAATTTTTTTAATGCTTGCCGTTATAAGCAACTTGTCCAACAGCAAAAAATCCGGTTGTGGCGATCTGACAGCAACAACAATCACAAGCTGAGTGACATTTGCTACAGCAGGTCTTACAAGCTCAGAAGTTCTCGGTAATATCTCCTCTATAATACCGGTATTCTTATCGGCATCTACAATAGAAAATGAAACCCTGTCTCCAGGTAAAGGAATTATATCATCCTTTCTAAAAATTCCTCTTGCTTTGCATTCAACTATGCCATGGGGGGAGGACTTTATGTAATAAAATCCTCCTATTCCCTTCATTACAACACCTAAAGGCAAATTACCTACCTCCCGGATAATCTACATTCATTTCTGAATTCAATACACCGTCTATATATACCTTAACGTTGGTACTTCCATTTTCAGGAACTAAAACTTTAATTGGTAACGGGAAGTCGCTCTTGTTGGCAGTACCATCCATAAACACTGTACTTTTTCCGGTATCGCTTGGTGTAATTTGTATATAAACCCTAATTGTTTCTCCAAATGCATCGGCATTGGCCAATGTAATATTTACAGGGACTTCCTTTTTCTCAACCGGTGCAGGTGTACTTTCGATTTGCGGAGCTTCTTGACTTGGAGCCTGAGTACTAGTCACGGTTTCAAGGGTTATATTTACAGCCGACATCTCGGAGACAGTTGTATTTGGAGCAGGATCCTGATGTATTATCCTGTCAACATGGTTTGCACTGTCCTCAGGCAACACCTTTCCTAAAGTAAGCTTCTTCTCTTCAAGTGCTTTTTGTGCCTGAACTCTTGTAAGTCCTATAAGATTCGGTACAACCGTTTGAATGATTTCCGGTCCCTTGCTAAGGTAAATTGTAACAGTAGAACCCGGTGCAACTTCTTCATCAATACCAGGCTCAGTTCTGACAACCAACCCGCTTGTGACAACGTCACTATACTCTTCTTCCACTCTTGCCAAAAGATTTAAATCCTCAAGTTCTTTCTGTGCTTGTCTTGATGACATTTTGCTTAAGTCAGGTATCTTTACCATTTCAGGGCCTTCACTTACAACAAAAGTTACGGGATTATACGGGTCCGGTTTGATTTTAGTCCCTTCTTTCGGCTTTTGAGAAATAATGGTACCCTTTTCGGCATCCTTGTCATTCTTTGGCTCTACAATGACTGTTATACCTTCCCTTTCAAGTGCCTGCTTTACTTCATCGATATGCTTTCCGACATAGTCCTCCAGCACAAAATCAGACTTTGCCGGCTGCATTACACTCGGTCCTATAAATTTAAATGCAATAAAAACAAATATGCCTATAATAAGCATAGATGTTGCTATTGCAAGTATCCAGGTAATTCTGTCCTTCTTTTTATTTTTCATATCATCAATCTCTTCCTCTTGAGTTTCTTTAACGGGAGCCGCTTTTACCACAGGCTCCTTTACAACATTTTCTACAGGCTTTTCAGGCTGTACTACTTGAATTCTTCTTGTAGGTGAATTATCAATGTCTATTTTTACAGCCGGCTTGCTTGAAGGATCATTCAACACCATTTTCAAATCATCAAGCATTTCTGTAGCCGTGCTGTATCTGTTGCTCTGATCCTTTTGTATTGCTCTCATTATTATAGAGTTAACGCCAACGGGCAAATCACTTTTTATATTGATAGGCTCCTCCGGCATTTCCTGCAAGTGCTTTAAAGCAATTGCAACAGGTGTTTCACCGTCAAAAGGCACTCTGCCTGTGACCATTTCATATAGTGCTATACCTAGAGAATACAAATCCGACTTTTCATCTGTAAAGCCGCCTCTAGCCTGCTCAGGTGAAAAGTAATGCACCGATCCTATTGTACTTCCAACCATCGTTATGGTTGATGATGACACGGCTCTTGCGATACCAAAGTCCGTAACCTTTACAATTCCGTCCTTTGTAATAAGTATATTATGCGGCTTTATATCTCTATGTACTATACGCTTCTTATGAGCATGCTCAATTGCGGAACATATCTGAATCCCAATATTAACCGCTTCTTTCCAATCCAAAGCACCCTTCTGAGCTATATAGTCCTTTAGAGTCACGCCCTCAATGTATTCCATAACAATGTAGTGTATGTTTCCTTCCTGTCCTACATCATAAATGGAAACTATATTCGGATATGACAAGCTTGCCGCAGATTGTGCCTCTACCCTGAACCTTTTTACAAACTCCTGATCGTTTGTAAACTCCTGCCTTAGTATCTTAACCGCTACAAACCTGTTAAGCAAACTGCATTTTGCTTTATATACAAGGGCCATTCCGCCCCCACCAATTTTCTCAATCAATTCATACCTATTTCCAAGAATCTGACCTTCCACAATCAATCCTCCTTAATCCTCACACTTAACCGTGACAATATTAATTCCCCCACAGATCAAAAATACCGCTTCGGTAATGGTTTTATGTAGATTTTATCCTTATTCTTTGAAAATTATAACAGTTATATTATCCTCTCCGCCCATTTCATTAGAATCTCCCACCAGCTTTTCGCAGGCAAGCTCTAAATCGTCACAATTTACCACTATTTCAAGTATTTTCTCTTCATTTAGCATATTAGTCAATCCGTCTGTGCACATTAAAATTATATCATTTTCCATTATATCATATGTATAAGTATCGACTTCTAACACTTCTCCACAACCTAAAGCTCTTGTAATAAGATTTTTGTTGGGGTGTCTTTCGGCTTCTTCCTTCGTAAGCGTACCGTTCCTAACCAATTCCTCAATATATGAATGATCTATAGTAAGCTTTTCTATTTTATTATCGCGTATGAGATAAACTCTGCTGTCACCTACATGTCCAATAAAAAGCCGTTTGTTGACAACAACTGCAGCAATAAGGGTAGTGCCCATTCCGGAATCTGTTTCATTTTCAAGAGATTTTTTGTAGACATCAAAATTAGCCTGCTCAATAACAGACTTAATGGCCTTTTCAATATCCTCGCCCTCTTTAAAGAGATCAGGATTTTCAGATATATTTCTGCTTATGGACTCTACAGCAGCCTTACTTGCTATTTCGCCGGAATTATGTCCACCCATTCCGTCAGCAATTATAAATGTAACAGGAATACCTGGAAGGCCTGCTAATATGTTGTAGCTGTCTTCATTAATCTCTCTGACTTTCCCTTTATCACTTCTGACCCCGAATTTCACCAAACCACTCCTTAGCATGGACAATTTGTAAAATTAGACTATAATTCTTATTACTGTTCCTTAAGAATACTTAAATCATTTGTTATGCTTTTCCTTAGCTGTCCGCATGCTGCATTAATGTCACTGCCTAGTTCCCGCCTTACGGTTGTTTCAATTCCATTATTTTCAAGTATATTTTTGAATTTTTGAATTTTATCCATTTTGGTTCTTCTAAATTCATTTCCTTCAATTGAGTTAACCGGTATTAGATTCACATGGCACAACATGCCTTTAAGCCTTTTAGAAAGCTCTTTGGCACATTCTAAAGAATCATTGAGATCCGATACCATTGCATACTCAAACGTTACTCTTCTACCAGTTACCTCTGTATATATCTTACATGCTTCAATCAATTTGTCAATAGAGTATGTTTTATTTACGGGCATTATTTTTTCCCTTATTTCATTATTAGGTGCATGCAAAGATATGGAAAGGGTAACAGGAAGATTCTCCTCCGCCAGTTTAATTATCTTAGGTACAAGACCACAGGTTGATACCGATATATGCCTGAGGCCTATATTAAGGCCGTCCTTATGATTTACAAGCTTTAAGAACTTAATGAGATTATCATAGTTGTCCAATGGCTCTCCAATGCCCATAATTACGACATTGCCTACCCTTACTCCCTGATCCCTTTGAATTGTAAGAATCTGGTCCACCATTTCTCCTCCAGTAAGGTTTCTCCCAAAATCTATACCTGTTGATGCACAAAATTTACATCCCATTTTGCACCCTGCCTGTGAAGAAATGCAAGCTGTAAACCCATGCTTGTACTTCATCAAAACGCTCTCAATAATATTGCCGTCAGCATATTCCAAAACATATTTTATTGTTCCGTCAATATTCGATACCAGCCTGTTGCGTATTTTAATCCTATCAAACCTGAATTTATCCTTCAATATCTGCCTTAAGTCCTTTGATATATTTGTCATCTCATCAATGGACATAACACCCTTGTGACACCATTGAAATATTTGTTTTGCTCTGAATTTAGGCTGTCCCATCATGCTTAGCTCTTCTTCAAGCTCTTCTATTGTCAAATCAATTAAATTGCGTTTAATCTCCATATCATCCACTTTTCCACAACTATCCTTTTCTTTTCATTTTTGCTATAAAAAAGCCATCTATCCCGTTTATATTGGGGTATAATTCTATATATCCTTTTCCCGAGTGTTCTTTTAAAACTTCAGGTAATAATTGGTCAAATTCCTCAAACTCAAAATCATTATTATAAGCTAAAAACCTTTCAACCAAATCCCTGTTTTCTTCCTTTTCAATTGTACAGGTACTGTATACAATAGAGCCTCCCGGCTTAACATACTTTGAAGCAGCACATAATATTTTAAACTGAATATCCGTTATCTCTTTAATATCCGTCAAAGTTCTGGCCCATTTTATATCGGGTTTTTTTCTTATTATACCATAACCCGTACACGGCGCATCAACAAGTACCCTGTCTGCTTTTTCCAGCAATCTTTCATCAACCGATACGGCATCATATACCTCTGCTTTTATTATACTTATTCCAAGACGCTTTGCGGCCTCATTTATGATATCTATTTTATGCTCATGAACATCCCTTGCTATAATTTGCCCCTTGTTTTTCATTATCTGTGCCATATGTGTCGCCTTGCCGCCAGGTGCACTGCAAACATCGATAACCAATTCTCCCGGTTTGGGGTCAAGAATTATTGCAGACAGCATTGAACTTTCGTCCTGTACCTGAAAATGCCCCAATTTATATGAACTCAGATTTAAGAAGGACCCGGGATTTTCCAATATAATAGCTTCCTTCACAGCTTTCCCTTCAACAGCTTGTATCCCATTTTTTGCCAATTCCGCCATGAGGTCTTCCTTTGAAGTTTTTAGTGTATTCACCCTTACGGTAAAATCCGGGACTTCATTATTGCTTTTAAGCAAGTCTTCGGTAAAATCAAATCCAAAATCCGAAATCCATTTTTCCACAAGCCATTCGGGATGGGAGTACTTAACGGACAAATACATAACAGGATTCTTTTTTTTATCGGGGTATGTAATACTGCTCTTATTTCTTGCTACATTTCTCAATATACCGTTTACAAAACCGCTTGAGGCTGCATGTCCAAACTTTTTGGCAAGCTTGACACTTTCATTGCAGGCTGCTGACTCCGGTATCCTGTCCATGTATAATATCTGATAAACTCCAAGCCTTAATATGTTGATTATCCATGGCGATATTTTTTTGAGCTTTATACTGGAAAAGCTGCTTATAACATAGTCAATAGTCAGCTTCCACTTTATTGTTCCGTATACCAAATCAGTTATAAACGCCCTGTCCACATCTTTAAAGGTACTGCTCATAAGTTGCTTGTTTAAAGCGATGTTTGAATAAGCACCTTTTTCATTTATATCATATATAGTTTTTAATGCAATTTCTCTAGGTAAATCAATAGCCATATTTTAAGTCTCTCTTTACAGTAAATTTATAATAAATTCTCGTCTTTATCATTTTATATTATAAGCATGTCCAGCTTATTTCTAAGTGTTTCTACATTAACGAATGTATCCTTACAGGGACCGTTAGGCCTCTCATTTGTCACACCTATAACACATAAGTTCTTAAAATCAAATATACCACTTATAAGGTCTCTTTCACAAGCCACCGCCACTACTATTTTTGGCTTCTCATTTACTATTACGTTTCTTGCTGCAGTGCCTCCCGTAACCACAAATACCTTTATCCCCATATCGGATGCCATGTTTTTTATATCTCCAATGGTACAGCGATCGCAGTTTTTACAATCTCTTATGTCGGAAGTTATTTTAATTTTACATTCAAAATTTTGAAGACAATGAGGCAATATCAACATCAAATCATCAGGCTTGCACTTTATACCTGCCGACTCAGTCAATATATTGTTGATATCTATATAAAATCTCCGAATGGTATCCTTATTATTCTTTAATATTTTTAAAAGAAGAGATATGAGCGGGAAAAGAATATTGAGACTTGATTTGGCGAAAGCAGCCAATGAATGTTTTATCCTCTTAGCCCTGTAGGCTTTAAGAATAATGGGGATTGATACAACAATAAAAGCTGTTATCCCAATAAAAACCATAATTACCAAAATTATTATAAAATTGTAATTGGAAATAGTAAAATTGCGGTAAATAAACACCATACCTAAAATAAAAAGGCATAATGCAAATATTACCGCTATTGAAAGATATAAAAACTTCTTTAAATATTTATCCAATTACGTCACCTTCGTTTACTTTATGTCCGCACAAATATTCTTCAACAGTCATTTTTCTGCATGACTCAGGCTGAATCTCTACTATATTTATAACTCCGTCCCCACAAGCAACCATGAGGCCATTTTTATCTTTCTTTATTATTGTACCCGGCTTGCAGTCCCGGACCTTGTTATTGCCTTCTATAAGCTGTGTTTTACAAATTTTAAGATTGCATCCGCAAAACTTGGTATAAGCTCCCGGCCAGGGATTTGTACCTCTTACCAGATTATGTATATCAAATGCACTTTTGTTCCAATCAATTGAACCTGTCTCTTTTTTCATCATAGGTGCATAGGTTGCTTCATCTTCGTTCTGTTTTTCCCTTTTGAGCGTTCCGTTTTTAAGACATTCCAAAGTCTCCTTAAGAACATCAGCACCTACTATGGATAAACAATCATGAAGCTCTCCTGCAGTCATATTCATCGGTATTTCCACCTCACGCTTAAGAAGCATGTCGCCTGTGTCCATTCCCACATCTGTGTACATTGTGGTTATACCTGTTTTTTTATCACCGTTTATTATGGCCCACTGAATTGGTGCAGCTCCCCTGTATTTCGGAAGAAGAGAACCATGGACATTAATGCATCCTAAAGGCGGAAGCTCCAATATATCCTGTGGAAGTATCCTTCCATAAGCTACAGTTACAAACAAATCAGGCTTCAAAGCCTCCAACTGCCTAAAAAACTCACCTGTTTTTATTTTTTCAGGCTGCAGCACAATTATACCCTTTTCCTCTGCGTATACCTTAACAGGTGGCGGTGTAATTTTATTCCCTCTGCCCTTCGGCTTATCAGGCTGCGTAACGGCAGCAACCACATTGTAGTTATTCTCAACCAGCATTTTAATGCTTGGAACTGCAAACTCCGGAGTTCCCATGAAGACTATTCTCAATACTCTCACTCCTCATATACAAAAGTACAATTAATCTTTATTATTTGATTTTTGTCTTTTTTCATTGTTTAATTCGCTTTTATTTATAATCTTCTCTGCTCTATCCGTAAACAACACACCGTTAAGGTGATCGATTTCATGGCACAAAGCTCTCGCCAAAAGCCCTTCTCCCTCAACAACTATATCCTGACCCTTTAAGTTTTTCGCCTCAACAGTAACCTTATAGGGTCTTTTAACCTCACCTACAACATCAGGCACACTTAAGCAGCCTTCAATCTCTGTTTCTTCACCGTCTTCTTTAATTATTTCCGGATTTATAAGCTCAAGAGGTCCGTTACCTACATCAATAACCACAATTCTCTTTAAAATACCTACCTGGGGTGCTGCAAGGCCAACACCATCATATTCATACATTGTTTCGGTCATATCCTTAACAAGTTCAACAATTCTATCATCAATAGTACCTACTTCCCTTGCCTTCTTCCTTAAAACCTCATCTCCATCTTCTCTAATAATCCTAATTGCCATAAAATATCTCCTCCAAAAGGTTATAATTCAAAACACAATTGATATTAAGTCATTCAATCATGCTTTATATATCTTTATATGTTTAAAATATTGTTTTAAAAATATAGCTTTAAAATTCACATTTTAAAATTATAACATATTAAACGGATTTATATCCATACTCATTTCTACACAGTATTTTTCAAATTTTTTGTATAATCTGTCCTTTAAACATGTAAATGTATTAATAATATTGTCAATATTGTTACATTTTAGTATAATTCTCCACCTATATTTCTTTTTTATATATGCAAGGGGTGCTCTCATGGGTCCATACACCTCCGGATTTGAACCGCTGTCCTTCATGATCTCAGCAATTATATCTGCCGTTTCCTTCGCATAATCTGATGCAGTTTTATCATCCGGTCCGCTTATGATAACAACACCTATGTTTGTAAAGGGCGGATATCCAAGCTTCTCCCGAATCAATATTTCATGTTTGTAAAAGCCCATATAATCATGGTTGCAAGCAGTCAATATGCTAAAGTCTTCGGTATTATAGGATTGAATTATAACCCTTCCCTTAATCTGTCCCCTGCCTGCACGCCCTGCAACCTGTGTTATAAGCTGAAATGTTTTCTCCGATGCCCTGAAATCTCCTAAATTCAGCATACTGTCAGCAGCTAACACCCCAACTAATGTAACGTTTGGAAAATCATGTCCCTTTGCTATCATTTGAGTTCCTATCATTATATTTATGTTTTTCTCTTTAAAATCGGTAAGAATTTTTTCATGGGAACCCTTAGCAGCAGTTGTATCCATATCCATCCTGATGGTCGAACAGCCCTCAAACACCTTCCTTGCTTCATCCTCAATTTTTTGTGTACCCGTTCCAAAGTGCCTGATGCTTCTGCTGTTGCACTTAGGACATGTTGCAGGATTTTTAATGGTAAAGCCGCAGTAATGGCAAATAAGTCTTTCATTATTGGCATGATAAGTAAGGCTAATACTGCAATTGGGACATTTCATGGTAAATCCGCAGTTTCTGCACATTACAAAGAATGAATACCCTCTCCTATTCAAAAATAATATTGTTTGCTGATTGAGTTCAATATTCCTTTTTATTTCCTGTGCAAGTTTATTGCTAAACATAGACCGATTGCCTTCATTTAGCTCGTTTCGCATGTCAACGATTTCTACCTTTGGCAAAACGGCATTGTTGGGTCTCTCCAACATTGTATAAAGGCCTATTTCTCCTCGCAGTGCCCTATAATATGTCTCAACGGAAGGTGTCGCCGAGCCGTAGAGCAATACAGCATTGCTCGCAATACATCTCTGTCTTGCTATATCCCTTGCATGGTATTTTGGGGTTGTTTCTGATTTATATGAGCTCTCATGTTCTTCGTCTATTATTATTATTCCAAGCCTTTCCAATGGAGCAAAAATTGCCGATCTGGCCCCAACCACAACTCTTTTTTTACCTTCTCTTATAAGCCTCCATTGGTCATATCTCTGCCCCCCTGAAAGCCTGCTATGGAGAACCGCCACCTCATCGCCGAACCTGCTTTTAAACCTCTCCACCATTTGAGGGGTAAGAGATATTTCCGGAACTAAAACAATTGCACTCATCCCTTTATCATAGCATGCCTTAATTAGCTGTAAATAAACCTCTGTTTTTCCGCTTCCCGTCACTCCATGAAGCAATGCTTCATAAAACTCTCCTGCTTCTATTTTATCTAAAGCATCTTTCAATACTTCCGCCTGCTCCTTCGTGGGCTTGAATGCCTCTGTCCTTGCATAGGTTCTCCCGATATAGGGATCTCTTTTAACTTCAATCTCCTTATAATATATATACCCATGTTTCTTCAATGTATTTACAGAACTTGAGGAAGCACCTGAAAATTTTACAATATCTGAAACCGATAGGTACTCCGCTTCCTTCAAAATTTCCAAAACTCTTATCTGCTGAATGTTTTTTATTTTATTTCCATTTATTGCCTCATCTATTTCTTCAACAGGAAGTGCCAAAGAAGCTACTCTCACTTTCTTTTCTCTTGCCTTATTGATAAACTCCTCTTTTATGGATATTATATCTTCCTTTTCCATCTGCTTTATAAACTTACCGATTGTCTTTTTATCGATACGATCGGCCAGCTCATCCAACCCGCACTCTCCGCCATTTTCCACAAGCAAGTCTATTATATCCTGTATGGTTTGGTTATTATGCTCAATGTTCTTCTTAAGAGTCACAGTTTTTATGCTTTTTACTCCAACTCCGGGTGGAATCATGCATTTTAATGCATCGTAATAAGTACATATATACCTTTCCCGCATCCATCTGCATAAGTTTATTGACCACTGATCCAGCCATTTTATGTCGTCCAAAACCTTTTTAATATATTTAAGGCGGTATGGCAATTCGAGTTCCTCAACATCCGCAACATCCTCAATAGCCATAACAAAGCCTTCTGCATTCCTGTTGTAATTTCCAAAGGGAACAATTACTCTGCTTCCGGGGCAGACATTCCCAATATATTCCTCAGGCACAAGGTATGTATATTCCTTATCGTATTCTCTTGATGAATCACTTAAAATAATTAAAGCAATACGGCTCATCAAATTCCTCTCTTCATAAGTATATAAATTATCTTTTTATATGATATCATACTTTTTATAGGCATTAAAAAAATTACCTGCCTATTCAGGTAATTTTTTATATATTATGTCTTACCGTAAAATATCAAGGTATTGTTTTTAGATATGTACTGTCAATCTTCGCATTTATTGCATTCACTTTTGTCCGCATTATCATTTTTGTCGGTATTATTTCCCTCTGCTTCATCCTTATCCTTACATACTTCCATTTTCGAAACGGAAATCTCATAGGCTACCTTTGTCACCGTCTCTCCTGACTCCTGCTTTTTCTGGTAGTTTCTGCTTTGAATTCTTCCCCAAACCTTTATATTGTCACCAATTGAAAGACTTTCAGAAAACCTTGCATTTCTTCCCCATGTAATACACGGGATATAGTCGGATTTATTGTAATGCCTGTTTACAGCCAGAAGTATATCGGTTATTTCACGCCCAAAGGGTGTCATTCTGTAAATAGGCTTTTTACATATATACCCGTTCAAAAATATCTGATTTGGATTCTTTATTCTCTTTTCATCTTCAAGAAATACAATCTCCCTGGCGAAAACAGTTAAAACCAATTTGTTTCCTTCATTATTATAACTGTTATAGGATCGGAACTGTCCTTCGATTTCTACTACCTTACCAATCTCCAATTTTTGTTTGGAAGTCAATCGTTCAGAAACAGTAACAGGGATTCTATCATAGCTTTCACTAAGCCTTGGAACATCCATCATAAAATAATAAAAACCTTCACCATACACTTCATGACTGAATTCCAAATTCGTAACAATCGTACCGGATATGGTCACCATGTTGTTCTCAATGATGTTTCCGACCATCCGCCGCCCACTCTCCTCTCTAATCCACCGTACATCTTTATATTTTATCTAGTGTATATCTATTCGCCAAAATCAAAATTTAGAAGTATATTATTTTCCTTTATTTCATTTGGTCCACCAAATTTTATATTTATTAACGCTATAATTTATCCGCTTTATAGCAATAATTTTACACCTGTAAAAATATTAAAAAATATTTTTAATCTGTATATAATTGTTACTTAATGCTAGTTATATATTATATTATATATTTTATGTCTTGAACATCCCTGAATTTCTTTTTTTCCAATTAATAACGCGGTATTTTTCATTGTTAAATCAATAGAGTTTTGGTTTTTGATCGCTGAATGATATGTCATTATTCTTTGAGTAGGGTGTTAAAATGGCTCCTAAAAAGATAGCAAAAGCTGCAGCAGCCATAACAGAGTATGAATCAACAAAACCCGAATTAACTTTGATATCAAACTCCTGGGGCTCTATTATTTTTCCGTCCTTTGTCAACAACGTTCTCTGCAGACAGCAAATAAAGCTCTCCCTATATATTCCTTCACCTATGCTTGAAGCCGTTATACTGGCTTTTGAGTTAAACCCATAGGTAAGAACGGAATACCGTTTTCCCTGCAAAAGAGAAATCCTTTCATGGTCATCTGCATTTAAAATAACAGTTCCCTTGTCATCCGTCAATAAAAAGAGTTTTTCCGTTAATTCTTTTATATCGTTATTATCTTTGTTATTATTTCCTTCTATTATTTCATCGGCTTGATTGACAAAAATTATTACATCAAAATTAAAACCTAAGAAAACATCATGTTTTAAATCCTCTAATTTAATACCAATCAAAAGAATATCAACACCGTTTTTTTTTAATTCCCTTATATATTCGGGAACTTTTCTAAAATCCAATCCAGTTAAGCTTCCTGAATTAATAATGCTGATTTTTTTGTTTGAATCATTAAATATTTTATTTATGAGGTTTATTGTGGTACAATCATTTCCGCTTTCAATTATTCCTGCAATTATCACCTGTACAACCCCATTTCATGTAAAGAATGAGTAAATAAAAACAATTGCTCCATGTACTTTTTATAATGTGCTTTTAATCAAAAATTATGCGGCTTCTATTTATTGACTTTTATATAAGTTTATAATTATATTATGTCAGATTTTTCTTATATCGCCCGAATGTATATTATAGATATGATTCATTACTTTATAAGGATGGTGTTTTTTTGGACGAGAATTTACTGAAGCTTTTAAAAGAGCAGCTGGAAAAAGGCCTTGAAATGTATTCAATCAGGGAACTGTACATTTCCAGGTACTATATAGTTCCCTTCCGTTCCCTCTTCAAAAAGGGAATCAACAACATCTTCAACGGTATACCCACGGATATCGGTTACCCTTATTCTAGGAGTAGTTGTCCCCATATTGTTTGCAATAAAATGGTTCCACGGCGTCAGCCATGTTGCCTAACTTGGATAGTCGGCAGATGTTTTACCGAAGTGTACAGCAATAATTATCAAATCCGACATATTAATAGTACCATCTTTATTAAAATCATAATGTTTCTTATATTTTATATCTGCTGTCGCTGAATTTAAGAGCAACGCAATCAAAAAAACATCTGCCATATTAATTGCTCCATCCTGCTGCAAATCCCCTGCCCAGAGAAGTAATTTTGAGCTCTCAGTGCTAATTTGTACATCACCTTTTATATGCACATCTTTAATCTCTCTGTGTAAATAACCCTCCTTGCTTATTTTTATGTTACAAACAGAGTTTTCAGGTATATCGGAAATCTCAAAATACCCTCTTTCGTCGGTAATAGAATTGCCTACACCGGATACTTCAACAACAATACCCTTGTCCCATTTGGTACCGCTGCCGGTTGTTATGTAACCCGATATGGAATATTTCATACTTTCAAGTGCCGATACCTCGGGCATCTCGAACCCAAATACAAGTATCAAGGGTATTATTACGACAATGGCCAATAACCTCTTTCCCATCATTTTGATCCCCCCTACCTTTATAACTTCCACCAATATAAAATTATGAAATCATATTTTAAATCTCAATTTTACCTCATTTTGATTATATCATAATTTCAATGTAGAAGTATCAAATTATCACATTTGATTCAATTTTTATACATTCCGGTATTTTCTCAATATAACAAAAAAAGAAGACAAAATGCCTTCTTTACGCCTCACCACAAATTATTATTATTTATTCTTCTTCTGCGTCCCGTCAAAATCTATATAATAATTATCCCTCATTATCAACTTTGAAACAGGCAGGAATCCATAACCGTTATTCTTTAGTGCAGAAATAATATCAGGCAGCATTTTTGCCGTATGGGGTGTATCATTATGGAAAAGCAATATTGAACCAGGCTTAACTTTTGTAACAATTCGGTTCATTATTTCACTCTGTGATATGCCGGGCTTCCAATCAAGGCTGTCAACATCCCACTGGATTGTATAATATCCCAGTTCTCTGGCTATTTTCACTACTGAACTGCTGTAATCGCCATATGGTGCTCTAAACAGGTCAACCTTATTTCCGGTTATTTCATTTATTTTTCTTCCGCATAAATCAATTTCCTCTCTGATTTTGGCATTGTTTAAAGCACCCATCCTGAAGTGTGAATATGAATGATTGGCAACATCATGCCCATCCATAGCCATCATTTTTATCATTTCAGGATTTTTTTGAGCCCATTGCCCAAGGACAAAAAAAGTTGCCTTCACATCTTCTTTTTTCAATGTGCTTAAAATTTGCGGTATATCATCCGCACCCCAAGCACAGTCAAATGTTATCGCTACAACTTTATCCGGATAATCCACTGAATATATGGGTAAATCGTTATCGGTGCCGAACACTCCTAAAACCTCGGAATTAGACATTAGAATAATAAATGCAACAGCAAACACAATAACTATCGCTAGAACAACAGGAAGCACCCTCTTTGCCTTAACTACATAAAACATCATTGTTTGACCCCTTTAAATTAAACATTAATAGTAATTAATATTCAATTTATCCAAGTTTCAAAACACAATTTAAAATTTTTATACACCAATCATTAGAAACATGTTATTATTATATTTGTAAATTTCTATTAACAACATTGAGGCATTTCAATAATCCGATGTGATGATATTATAAAATGCTTTCATAATTTATTTTTTGAAATGCCCGTAGAGGGAGCGAATTTTTATGTTCACCTATCTTGTAAAAGGACAAAGAATCGATTTGGCAGACTATATGGGAAATTCGTCCATGCTAACGTTTGCATTTGGATGGGCAGATTCAAGCATCTCATTGGATGTATCTGCATTTCCTCTGGGAAACACTGAAAAAGTTCAATTTGATGAAGATTTTGTATTTTATAATAACCCAAGCACATTTGATAGAGGAATTGTTCTAGCAGAGGATGGAAAATCCGTCAAAGTTGATTTTGCAAAAATCCCTGAAAGGATTTCCAAAATAGTCTTCAGCCTTTCCATTTATGATGATGACAAAAAAATAGATAATTTAAGCCAACTGTACTGGGCATATGTTCAAGCACTTTCCTCAGATACCAATAATATTCTGTTTCAATACAACTTAGATAAGGATATGTTCAGTAATGAAAGAGCGATTGTAGCTTTTGAAATATATAAGTATAAGGGCAAATGGAAGTTTGCTGCCGTTGGAAGCGGTTTTAGCAACGGGCTTGCTGAAATTTGCAATTTGTACGGATTGGAAGTTGAGTCACCGACAACGGGCACACCGATAGATGTCGATGAAGCTACTTTTACAACTCCCGGGCCTGTTAACTTCAAAAAAACATGGGATAGAAAGGGTGAGCCATTAAGACACATTGTGCTCTGGGGATGGGATGAAAACCGGAATCCCTCTTTTCTTGTTTTATACGGTAAGCATGAATTTAAAAAAGGAAACCTGCTTTGTGATGATGTCAGGTATGACAGATATCTCATATTAAAGGGCAAAGAAGGACATCTACCTGCCTTTAAATCAATAAAAAAAATGAATTCATGGGATTTTAGCCACTTATCTCCATATGAAAAGATTGTGCTGCCCTATTTTACAAGCCTCACTTATGAACAGATTGTAGAGAAAATTGAGCTTTCGAATATAAAGTTTCATGGATTTAAAATTGCTAAAAATCCAAATATGGTTATAAAGCTTCCGGAAAGCTATTCCCAATATTTTAACCTTTTTGTCGGTATGCTTGGAAATCAAAACATCTATATAAGAAAGAAAATGTTAAGCCAGCTTGTAAAAAGCAATCCTCCAAAAGATGTGTATATGCTCTTATTTAATATGGCAAGCACCGAAGCCATATCCGGGCTGTTCCTTGAACTTGCGAAAACAAGAAACCCAATTTTACTGGACGAGGCAAAAGCTTTAACTTCTTCAAGCATAACATGGGCTGAAGTAGGCTATGCAAAGGGTGTAAAGCGTTGTGCAGATATATATATTACAGCAATGGATCCTATTTTAAGGGAAGGAAAAATTCACTGGATAAATATTAACGTTTCAAAAATGGATCTAAAGCTAATACGAATCAAAGGAAAGGATTTACCTCAAGATAAAGTTCTTGATGGTGCAACATATAGAAAATATGCAAGAAAAAGGTATTTAAATTCACTACAGCAGTATTATGATTGGCAGACACGCCAGTACATAGATTATCCCGAACACTTTGAAACAAGTCCTTATTGTGACGGAAAAAGCTTAAAAATTATAGATTTTAAAAATACACTGCAGGAAGCGGAAGCATTAGGACTTGCAGATGTCATTGGAAAGATCGGTTATTTTGTTGATGCACCGCGTCTTACATATTATTTTAAAGGCAACCGCAATAAAAAAGCATTGGAATATTTTCAGCGATATATAAGACGTGTCATTAACTTATATGCCGATACTGATGAAAATAAATTTATCGAAGCTCTAAAAGTGCTCCTAACAAGCTATACAAATATTGACTATGTAAATGAAAAGGGTGAAAGTTTCACTTTTAATAAGTTTATAAAGTTTTATCTATACAATGATTTTAATGAAAAGCCTCCTCAAAACATGCGTACCTGGCAGGACTGGAGGGATTATTACGAGTGGTTTAATACAGAACATTTTATGAGATTAGAGGGACGACATGAGTACCGCAAGGATATATGGGACAGACATTTAGATGCTGCAGCGGATATTGCATTAAATGCTAAGATTGATCCTGTCGTGAAAGCCTGTTACTTCATATTGAAGGATTCGCCAAATTTAAATGAGTTTGTTTCCAATATTGATTATGACAAGCTTGTAAAACTGGCACTTGTTTCATATAATCCTCTTGCAAACATGTTTATGGATATTCTTGTACAAAAAACTAACAACATAGCCCAGTTTGATATGAAGTTGTTCTTATCATTGATAAAATATTCCGACGAGAGACTTAAATCCGTAGCACTTAATTATTTTGAACGATTCGGAGGAAGGCTCACCCCTGAATTTACAGCAGATTTTATCATGCTGCCTAACATTTCCGATTGGGCTGATCTGTTCTCAACGGGAATGCAAAATTTATCTGTTGAGCAGTTTATTGTTTTCTTAAACCGCATGGTACATAACCATGAAAATGGTTTAAATCCCGCTCAGATACCTGAGAATATCAGCGATATTCTTATTTTACATTCAGGCAAGGCAAGAAAAGCTGACCTAAGCTTAAGGAAACAAATATTTGACAGCATAATTAATGCGTTATTCGATGTACCAAAGCTTCCTGAATGGCATTGTGCCTTCCTTGAAGAAGTAATTTTTTCGTATTCATTTGAAGAGCTTGATGAAATACTAAAGGAAGTAGCAATCCCTATAAGGGCTGCTTCTTTGCGAAACAAAAGAATCATATCCATCCTTGAGGCCATTAAATGCAAAAGTATACCAAGAGATTCACAAATACTTGATGTTTTGGAATCCTCTGCCTCAAGAATTATCAGCATACTTTTAGATATTCTAACTATGTTTAAGGAAGCTCTTTTTGATAAGCCTTCTACGGTTCTCATTCTTTTGGAATCAGATGTTCCTAATGCAAATGAGTTGGCAAAAGATGTTTTTTCCATCTTGCCTCAGGAAAAACAGAAAAAGCTCCACTCAATGATTATCGATTCTCCTGTAGAGAGAGCTTATAAGTTCGGCCTTAATCAGCTTGACAGCATTTATGGAGAGCAGATACCAGGTGAGTTCATAATTCAAATGTTAGAACACAGTTCTCCGGAAGTAAAAGCATACATTTCAAATAAAATAGACAGCACTATTGATAACTTTAAAAACGAAACAAAGGAGCTTTTCATGTACTATGTTAAAACACTTTTATTATTGCCAAACAAGAATTCAAAAAGCAAACAACGCGTTTATGATTCTTTGCCGCGGTTTGTTGAGGCCTTTCCCGATAAACTCAGTGAGATTGAATCAATCCTATTAAATATCGGTGCCTCAAACATAATTATTGATACAGAGCGAGCACTGGTGGCTTTGGCTAAAATAAGAAAGGAAGGTGCTGTGCATGCAGGTTAATTATCAATATGCAAGTCCGTCCATGTGCATACAGAATGGAGACCAAACAGTTTTAGGCTTAAGTCCCGATCTTTCAAGGGCGGAAAAAGTATCCTTCGTAGGCACACTAAAAAACCCTCTTATTTTTAGAGATGCCATGCTCATGCTTCGTCAAATCGTTATTTCGGATACCAGGCAGAAAAAGAAAGAACGAACTGAGTTTTTCGCCTGGCTTAATGAGGAAATAGAAAGGCAAATTTCATCACATGAAAAATATATGTCGGCAGATAAAAAATCAGATTTGCAGAATAAAATAAACGACCTGCAAAATTATAAGGAAAGCCTCAATATAAAGTTAGATGGGCTTACAAAAGCTCAAAGTCAATTGAAAAATGAAATTGACAAATATGATGTATGGCGTGACTATTACAAGCTGGAAAGGAAATTCTGGCAATTTATAAAAACTCGAGATATAAACCTTTGGTATGTGCTGGATCCTGTTATAACGGTTCATCCTGACCAGGTGTCCTTCGAAGCGTTTTCACTGGATGAATCGACATACGGTTGTCTTTCGGTTAGCATGGATGAATTCGAGCTAAAGCAGCAGCCACAACTGGGCACAACAAACATAGATTTTTCCGATAAACTGGCACGAGAAATGGAGCGGTTTAGAACATACAACAACGTAGAGCTGTCTGTAAACCCTGAAGGCTTTACAGTTGACACAGACGTCATGCCTGAATATATAGAGAAAAAAATTGAGCTTCCCAAATCGTGGATTAAGGGCTTTAATCAGGTATCGGGAGCAGCAAGCCTTGGTGGTGTGGATGTTACTGTTACACCTGTTGACATGTATGACATTTGCTCTTTTTTAAGAAGATTCAAGGCAAATAAAAGCCCTAGATACATGAAATGGATACTTGAACCGGAAAAGCCCGTTAAAGTTGTATTTGAGCCATTTGGAAAAGTTATGGAGCTTCAATCTGTTTATCATGGAGAAAAGAAACGTGAAGAAAAAATATGGGGCCGAAGACGATGGCTTGTAATTGAAAAGATAATCCCCCATGTAAAGTCATTTACCGTAAGACTGTTAGGTTTCGGAATGCCGCAATTCATAATCGGTGATATGGGTTCAATGAAAATGACTATAGGTTTTTCATCATGGTCTTCCAATGACTGGGTGAAAGGAACTGCATTTAATATATTAAGTGGCTTTATCGGTAATGGAAATTACGAGGATGTTTATTCACTGTTAAAAGAACATAGATTTTTATCTATTGACGGTATTGCTAATAAACTAAATGTTTCAAAAACAATAAATAAAGCCGGAATAGGTATGCTCTTAAGACGCGGTGAAGGATATTTCGACCCCGTCATGGATGTGGTAAGGTTTCGTCAGCTTTTAAGTGTTCCCATAGACAAATCGTTGTATGAAATCACTCCTATGGAGATTAAAGTACAGGAGCATATACGGGAAGGCATGGCTAATTTTACCATCAAAGTTAACAATGAAATGGAACTTATTGCCACAAATTCATATAAGGATGGCAACGCTGAATTGGTTATTGATCAGGACGGTCAGATATCCAAAGTAAAATGTAAATGCAGTGAGTTTAATAGAGGTTCAAGGAATATATCGGAGCCATGCTCCCATATTCTTGCACTTTATTCAACTACATCCAAATTTATGCAATTGGAATTTGAACCTGACCGTGAATATAAAATCAATGATATTTTGGAGATACTGCTATGATGGATAATAGAGATATAAAAAAAATAGAAGAATATAGAAGTAGTGTGGGAAAAATGGGTAAGAAAGAGTTCACCATTCATAAAATGATTGAATATGGTTTCTGGCCCAAAGGATTGCCCACACCTTTTGAAAGACAGCTCAACGAGACTCCTGAACAATATCAGAAGAGGCAAAGTCTTTTTTCAGAGTATAAAAAAATCGCCAATGAAATTGTAAAAATATGTAAGGAAAAGAACGAAATAGATTATAAACTAAGAGAGCTTAAGAAGGAGTATGATAGCTCTTGGGATGAGGAAAGAATACGTAAGGATATTGCCTTGCGGATTATGAAAGAATCCAAAGAACGCCGAGAACAGAGAAAAAAACAGTTGGAGCTTTTAAAGGAGCAGAAGTTATTAGAATGGAAGAAAAATAAGGAAAATAACATTGTTTATATCGGTAACGGCTATTCCTCCATGCTCCATTATAAATCAGGAAATCAAGACAGATTGACAGCATGTGGACTACCCATAATAAATACCGACAAGGAACTGGCAGATTTTCTCGGAATTGAATACAAGGTACTTAGATTTTTGGCATATCATCGTGATGTTGTTACAATTGACCATTATCATCATTACAAGATTCAAAAAAGAAATGGCGGTACTCGTAATATAGCCGCACCCAAAAAAGTATTGAAAAGCGTTCAAAAGAAAATATTAGAGGGTATTCTAGAAAAATTTGCATCTCAAAGCGACGGCTATAAATTTATTTCATCTAATGCCCACGGTTTTATTAAAGGAAGGTCGGTTGTTACAGGTGCCAATATTCATGAGAAAAGTCCTGCTTTATTGATAAATATGGATATAGAGGACTTCTTTCCTACCATTACATTTCAAAGGGTAAGAGGAATGTTTATGGGTTTTGGCTATTCAGGCTATATAGCATCTTTATTGGCAATGCTGTGCACATATTGTGAACGTATGGAAATAGAAGTAAACGGTAAACGGAAATTTGTTGCAACGACGGGAAGAATTCTTCCTCAAGGCTCACCTGCAAGTCCTATGATTACCAATATACTTTGCCGTTCATTAGATAAAAGGCTCAACGGCCTTGCTTCAAAATTCGGTTTTATATACACAAGGTACGCAGATGATATAAGCTTTAGCACAAAAGAAGCATCAATGACAGATGTTGGTAAATTTTGCGGTCTTGTCACCAAAATAATTTCAGATGAGGGCTTTAAGCTAAATTTTGAAAAGACCAGGTTCTTAAAGAAAAACAACTGCCAGTCAATAACTGGAATTGTGGTTAACAATGACCGGCTTGGAGTAAGAAAGAAATGGGTAAAAACATTAAGAGCTGCAATACATAATGCCCGTAAGGCTTTAGCTGAGGGAAAAGTACCTTACGAATCAATCAGTGAGATATCGGGTATGGCATCATGGCTCAAATGTGTTAATGAAGAAAGGTACAGGAGCATTATAACAGATTCATATAATCTTATAAGGGATGTAAATAAAATGATGTAGTACTTTATTAAAATACTTGGAAAATTAAGTTGAATTTGAATATCGTCTTTGTTATACTAAATTTAAATTGATAAAGAATAACAGATTCCTTGGCCTTTATACCTCGGTGATGCGCCGCGGTGGAGATTTGCCAGTTACACGACACCTGGCTGTGCGCAACTCGCATTTGCCTTCACTATAGTCGCTTTTTAAAAGGATCCTACGGTGTAGCGACAATAGTGAAGCAATGCTTAAGTGTCACAACCAGATATTAGAGTAGTTAGCAAGGTATCTGTTATTTTTTGTTTTATTAATTCATTTCTTTGTTTTATTAATGCATTTCTTTATTTTACTTGAAAAACTCAATTATTGTTGTATAATTTTAGTAACCATATATTTTTTGGCAAATGAGGTTAATTCTGATTAAATTAAACTTGTCTGATGTCATTTAAATGTTTTGTTAAATATTTAATTTTGATTCCACTGCAATAACTCCTGTTAAAAACAGGTAATATCGATCTTTGAAAACTTCGCAAAACTATTGAAACTACTGGACTTCAAGGCGTTTTTGCGATATACTGTATGTAGAAAAATACTACATAT
>Ga0208825_1000177_pt1 | contig 65047 bp, 59 predicted proteins | sample AD_UKC113_MetaG_FD_184450 | JGI IMG/M metagenome (GOLD analysis project Ga0208825, IMG submission 184450) | Active sludge microbial communities of municipal wastewater-treating anaerobic digesters from Hong Kong - AD_UKC113_MetaG (SPAdes)... | ecosystem: Engineered > Bioreactor > Anaerobic >...
GCCCGCAGTGCAACAGGAAGTCATTCGATTGTTAGTGGATCACATTGTGGTGGGAGAAGACGAGATCGTCATCAAACACATCATTCCCACCAACGATGATTGTCGGTTATTACCAGGACATATGAACGTGCGAACGTAAGTGATTTGCTTTTTCGCTGACTCGCTTTTTCGCTGATTCGCTGATTCGCTGATTCAGGGGGCGCCATCTTAACAACTTCTCAATAACCGCATCGTAAAATGTAAGAAAGGCAATCCGCGCTATAATGGGCGCAGCGATCAGCAGCTCTGGCATGGAACAGGTCATGAAAGTCCTGATTATTGATGATGAAGCCCGCATCACGCGGGGCGTACAAAAATATTTCGAGCAGGCCGGTTTCGAGACGGTGCCTGCCTTCGACGGCCCGACGGGGTTGGCGCGCGCACGCAGCGAGAAACCTGATCTCATCGTCCTCGACCTGATGCTGCCGGGCATGGACGGCCTGGAAGTGTGCCGCACCCTGCGCCGGGAGTCCAATGTCCCCATCATCATGCTCACCGCCCGCGTCGAGGAGACCGATCAGTTGATGGGGCTGGAGATCGGCGCGGATGACTACATCACCAAACCCTTCAGCCCGCGCATGTTGGTGGCGCGGGCGCGCGCCGTGCTGCGCCGCAATCAGCTCGCCCAACCGCAGGAGGCCACTGAGGCCTACCGCTTCGGCGATGTCGTCTTCAACGTGGGCGCGCGCGAGTGCCTGCTGAAGGGACAGCCGGTCGCCCTTACCCCCACCGAGTTCGAGATCTTGTTGACGCTGATTCGGGCGCGCGGGCGGGTGCTCACTCGCACCCAATTGCTGGAAGCCACCAGCCTGGGTTACTATGACGGCTTCGAGCGCACCGTGGATGTCCACATTCACAATCTCCGCCGCAAGTTGGAAGCCGACCCCTCCAATCCGCGCTACATCCGCACCGTCTTCGGCGCCGGATACCGCTTCACGGAAAACCCGGAATCGGAGTGACATGAAATCCAGTCTGCACACACGCCTGACCCTCAACCTGCTCCTCGCCATCGTAGTCACGGCGACGCTGGTGATGGCCCTCTCGGCCCTGATCATCCGCAACCGCTTTACCGTCATGGTGACCTACGGTGGGCAGCGCACCGCGCAACGCCTGGCGCCGGTGTTCGCGCGCTACTACGTCCTCATGGGAAGTTGGGACGGCGTCGAAGAGCTGGTGGCGCTCTATCGCTCCGAAGCGGAAAACATGCCGGCGATGATGATGCGGCCGGCCTTGCGTGGCCGCGAGCACGGGGACCTCCCGCCGGCGGACGAGCGCCTGCTGCTGCTGGATGCTCAAGGCAATATCCTGGCGGACAGCGCGCCGGAACAGGGCAATCTCACGTTGTTGCCGCGAGCGATCGCCAATGGCGGCGCGCCGATCACCGTGGATGGCGTGCAGGTCGGCACGTTGGTCGTGATGTCGGGCTTGGGAGAACTCAACGCCTATCAGACCGCGTTTTTGCGACAGGTGATGTTGTTCCTGCTGATCGCCACGCTCGTCGTGGCGCTGATGGGGGTGTGGGTCGGCCGGCATCAAGCGGATCGCATCATCGCGCCGATCAAGGCGCTCTCCCAGGCGACGCAGCAAATCGCGCGCGGGGACCTCTCGCACCGCATTCCGGCGACCAGCAACGATGAGCTCGGCGAGCTGGCCACGGCTTTCAACACCATGGCGGAGGATTTGGAGCGGCAACAGGAGCTGCGGCGCCGCGCGATGAACGACATCGCGCATGAGCTGCGCACGCCGTTGAGTGTGTTGCAAATAGAGCTAGAAAGCCTGGAGGATGGACTGACCGAGCCGACCCCCGAAGTCATTTCCGGCTTGCAGACGGAGTTGGGCCGGCTCAATCACCTGGTGGAGGACCTGCGGGTGCTCGCCCTCACGGATGCGGGGGAGCTGCATCTGGAATGGGCCACGCTCGACCTCGGCGAGCTGCTCTACAGCATGTTGGAGCGCGTCCGCGGCAGCGCCCGCGAGAAGGAGCTGACGCTCAGCGCGGAGATACCGGAGACCCCCGTGTTTGTCGAAGGCGACGCCCGAAGGCTGTCGCAGGTGTTGCTCAATCTGCTCTCCAACGCCATCCAGCACACCCCCGCCGGCGGCAGCATCAGCGTGACGTTGAGCCTGCGCGATGCGACGACAGCGCAGGTCGCCGTCCGCGACACGGGCGAGGGCATTCCCGCCGAGCATCTGCCCCACATTTTCGAGCGCTTCTATCGTCCCGCCGTAGCGCGCACACCCAAAGGCACTGGCCTGGGACTTTCAATCGCCAAAAACCTGGTCGAAGCGCACGGCGGCAGTATCTGGGTGGAAAGCGAGGAAGGGCACGGCAGCACCTTCACCTTTACCTTGCCCACTCAGCGCGCCATGAAGGCGTGATAGGGGCTGGCGCTGGAAGCGGGCAAATCCACCTGCACCAGGCCGGGTGCTGCGGAAAGCGCCGTCAGCGCCGCGTTGCGGGTCAGGGGAAAAATCTCCCGTTCGCCCAAAGCGTGCAATTCCTCAGCGGAGAAATACCGCACCGCGTCAATCTCTGTCCCATCGGGACGCAGTTCGCCGCCCAAAGGCCGCATACGGAAGATGACAAAGACCGCGCCACCTTCCGGCTCGTAGCGCGTGCGCACAGAGATGAGGGAAAGCACCTCCGCCTGCACGCCAGTCTCCTCCAGCACCTCGCGCACCGCCGCCTCGTCGAGCAGCTCATCATGTTGGGCAAAGCCGCCCGGCAAGCTCCACATGCCTTTGGCCACGCCGTAGGTCTTGCGGACGAGCAGCACCTGCCCCTCATGGACGACTGCGCCCGCAGCACCCACATCCCAAACTTTTCCTTGTTGATCAGGTGTATAACGCATCGTTCGATTTTGGATTTTTTGACCCTCGAACCTGATAATTTCAGGGTCTGTGTCCGACGCTATTCCGATAGCGTGTGGAAAACGTAATCCCACAGCGGCGAGCTGACGCCATAGCGCAAATGGGGATTCTTGCCATGATGGCGCATGTGATGCAGGCGGATCATCTTGTAGTACCCGCGCTGCGCCGGGAAGTGATGCAGGGCATAATGGGTGAGGTCGTACCAGAGATAGCCCAGGATGAAGCCCGAGAAAAGCGGCGCCACCCACTGCACGGCGCCGAGAAGCCGTCCCACCACCAGCCAGAACAGGCCGTAGAACAGCAGCGCCAGCGGGATGCTCACGACAGGCGGCATCACCAGGCGCGTCTTCGACATCGGCTGCGCGTGATGGACGCCGTGAAAGAGGAAGGACGCGCGCTCCTGCCAGGCATTGCGGGGACGGAAGTGAAACACAAAGCGGTGCAGCATATATTCCGCCAAAGTCCAGAGGAAGAGTCCGATGAACATCCCCAGGGGAATGTGCGCCCACGAGCTTCCCGGCTCCACAGCCCGGATGGCGCGCACCAGGAAGAACACCATCACCGGCAGCCAGATAATCACAATCACAGCGGGATGAACGTGGGTGAAAAATTCCAGAAAATCGGACTTGAACAGACGAATCGGTTCCTTGCTTGAGACAACCTCATGCTCCATAGCGCAAAAACTCCTTTCCGGGTAAATTGCGGCCCCCGCACCGCCGGGCTTCAGCCGCAGGGTGAAGGTCAGCCCACTTAAAGTATATCCCAGATAGCGAATTTGCCAGTCAGCGCGCCGAGCCGCTAACGCAATTCTAATGCAAGCGATGTACAATGAAACCGAAATTCACGTGGCAAGGGATTCGGAGAAAGGAGGAAATATGACCGAAACTATCCATACTGAATCGCTGCAGTTCAAAGCCGAAGTGCGCCAGCTGCTGAACATCCTGGCAAATTCCCTTTACACCGAGCGGGAAATCTTCCTGCGGGAGCTGCTCTCGAACGCTTCGGACGCGCTGCATCGTCTGCAGTTTGAGATGCTCACCAACCGTGAGGTGCTCGACCCCGAAGCCGAGCTCGCCATCACCCTCGATTTCGACGCCGACGAGCACACGCTCACGGTCGCGGACACCGGCATCGGCATGACCCGCGAGGAGCTCATCGAAAACCTCGGCACCATCGCGCACTCCGGCGCGATGGCGTTCCTCCAGCAATTGGAGGCCGGGCAGCGCCCGTCGGACATCATCGGGCAGTTCGGCGTGGGCTTCTACGCCGTCTTCATGGTCGCCGATGAAGTGCGGGTGACCAGCCGCTCCTATCGCCCCGATGCCGAGGCCTGGACCTGGATTTCGCGGGGCGAGGACAGCTACACCCTCGAACCGGCGCTCAAACCGGATCGCGGCACCGTCGTCGAAATTCACCTCAAAGACGACGCCCTTGAGTTCGCGTCCGCCTGGCGACTGGAGCAGATTGTCAAAAAGCACTCCAACTACATCGCCTTCCCAATCAAACTACAGGGGCGGCGCATCAACGAGCAGATCGCCCTGTGGCGGCAGACGCCGACAAGTCTCACCGACAAGGAATATGCGGATTTCTATCGCCAGCTCACGCTGGATCCGGAGCCGCCGTTGCTGCACGAGCATCTGATCACCGACGCGCCGGTCAACATACGGAGCATTCTGTTCGTGCCGCGTCACCGCGAGACAGGACCCTTGCGACATCGCCCCGGGCCCGGCCTGAAGCTGTACTCACGCAAGATCCTCATCCAGGAAGCCAACGAGGAGCTGCTGCCTGAGTACCTGCGTTTCGTGGTCGGTGTGGTGGATTCAGAGGACCTGCCCCTCAACATCTCCCGCGAGACGGTCCAGAACGATCGCGCCGTGCGCCAGATTCAGCGGGCTCTGACCAAGCGTCTGCTCAAAGAACTACACGAAATGGCGGAGGCTCGCCCGGATGACTACGCGCAATTCTGGCGCGAGTTTGGGGCGTTCATCAAAGAAGGCGTAGCGACCAGCCCGGCAGATCACGAAGAGCTGCTGCCCTTGCTGCGCTTCCCCTCCTCCAGGGCCGAGGGGCTCGTCTCGCTGGCGGACTATGTGAGCCGAATGCCGGAGTCGCAGCAGGCCATTTACTACATTCTCGGCGACACGATCGCCGCCGTCGCCCACAGTCCGCACCTGGATACGTTCCGCGCCCTGGGCTTCGAGGTGCTCTACCTGGTGGATCCGCTCGATGGCTTCATGCTCCAGACGTTGCGCGAATTTCAGGGGCGGCCGCTGCAAAACGTGGATGATGCCGCGCTCGAGCTGCCGTCAGCGCCGGAGCCGCCAGCAGAGGCTCCTTCCGCCATTCCCCAGCCGGATTTCGAGCGGGTGCTCAAACGGTTCAAGGACGTGTTAGGGGAGCGTGTCACCGAGGTGCGCGAGTCGAAGCTGCTGCGCGATCATCCCTGTCGCCTGGTATCAGCGGAGAGCGGCCCCGAACGCGATCTCCAACATGTGCGCCGGCTGCTGGAGGAGAACTTCACCGCGCCGCCGAAGATCCTGGAAATAAATCGTGCGCATCCCCTCATCCACAACCTGGCCCGGCTCATCGAAGCGCCCTCCGCCGACGATGCGCTGATTGACGCGACCATCGAGCAGCTCTTTGCCAATCTGCTGCTGCTGGAAGGGCTCTACCCCAACCCGGCAGAGATGGTGCCCCGCCTCCAGCAGCTGCTGGAAGCCGCGACGAAACAGGCTTAGCGCGAGCCACAATAGACGGAGCACCGACGCCGTGAGCGTCGGTGCTCCGTTTGTTGGGGCGGTGGTCGAGATGGCAGGGGGGGCAGATTGGGAGGGAGGGAAGGAAGGAAGGAAGGAAGGAAGGAAGGAAGAAGAGAAAGCGCATTCGACAGAAAGCTTCAGGCTACAGTATGCCCAGATCATCTAAAGAGAGCAGCAGTCTTTTATAAATTCGAGAGCAAGCTTCTTCTTGATTCTGATGTTCTCTAGGGCTCGGCACAGACGTGGGGAATCACTCAAGTAAGACGGGTTCTGCACCGACCCCAGAATCCGCTAGAACCAGGAAATTTGAAATCACTGCTATGAAAAAAATCCCCTTCCTCCCACGCTAGCGCGGGGGGAAGGGGATAGGAGCAAAAATTGACTGTCTGACCTAATTTGATCCGCACTTTCAGCAGCTGTTCGGAAACCTACGCCGTTTCTGAGTCAGTGCCGAACAATTGCGGTGGCTTCAAACATACCCAAAAACTTTCGGAACGCTCTCTAGTACTAATTGTTAACGAAATCACTCTACCTTGAGAGCATTATAGTTAGCAGAATCCACAGCCGTTGTACCATACCCCTCATCGCTTACGACAACGACGATCGGTTGAGTAGACTCAATTACTGCTGAGCCATACCAACCATAGCCTCCTGCTGCAGGCGGAACAGTGGGCAAACCCGACAAATTACCTTGCCAGAAGTTACCAGAGCCATACGCAGCAATGGTTATATTGTTGTGAGTAATGCTTTGGCTTGTACCATCCCAGTTCGTCAGCTTAATACTCACTGTTGCTGGAGAACCAGTCGTATTCTGAATCTGAATACCTGTGGTAAGCTTTGTGCTCGCTAAGTGAAAGCGCCGAACCAAGGGAAGAGCAAACTTGGTTCCCGCCTCCGAAGCCGTTACACAGTTGTAAGTGCTTTGAGACCGAACAGCCCAACTCTTGCCAAAAAGCGTATCGTTCACTACAGCCAACACAGGAGCACTGGCTTTGATGGTGGCCACCCCATAGAAGCCATCATTGGTGGGGGTTGGATTGCTGGCCGTCTGTGTCCCTCCTGGCAAGCCAGCCTTACGTGAGCTTCCACCAGGCCCTTGGAAAGGAATTGCTGAAGAATTGCCGTTAATCGTCAATGTCTCAGTATATACACCCTGGTGTGGACTGCCAGCATCTGATCTGAAGACAATCTTCACCTCGACCGGGCTGCTATTAGGATTCACAATTGAAATGCCTGTATCCCCGTAATAATTAGCGCGGATCAAGGGTGCATACAAAGTTTCGTTCGCTGAATCCGCCGGAATACCGCTGAAAGAAGTTACCGCCGGAGTGCCAGACAAATCAATGAACGAGTTCACAACAATATCTGTCGTGGATGTCACACGAACCAATCCGACAAAGCCTGTCGGTCCAATGTCTGTAGCAGTATCGGGTAACGTTCCCCACACAGAGTCAGCCATGGACCATGTTCTGGAAGTACCTGCAGGAATAGACTGATTTGCGAGTGTCTTGACAGGCGAACTAAGCCCTCTTCCTAAAAGAGTAATATTGACCGTTATACTATTCTGAGTGTCAGTATTCTGAACAGTAAACTGACTTGTCTGTCCGGCATAGTGAGCCACAATCAACGGGACGATTACATCTTTTCCAGGGTTCACACTACTGTAAATGCCAGCCCCACCCGACTGTGACCAATCGGTGCGTGCAATTGCCGCCACGGGCTTATCAGATAAGACCCGCATCGCGTAAGCACCAGCGGGAACCACGCTGCTGGCATAGTTTGGAAGATAAATATTCGTTGCCGAATCAGGAGAGATAGTCGCAGGGTCAGAGAGCGTAATCTTTGCAGAACCGCTTTGGTTCCAAAGCTCTACACTGACTTTTGCTGAATCCGAACTTAGATTCTGCAGCTGAATGCCCGATACACCTGGACCATCTATTCCAGCCATAACCGGAGCAGCCACCAACATCCCCACTAATACGACACTTAAGACAAACCATTTCCGCTTCATCTTTGACCTCCTGAACTGATAGTTTAATACGAAGCACTCTTAGTTTATAAAAATTAGTACTCTATGTCAATAACCCGTAAGTGGTAATTCTGATATAAATCAGTTCCTTCATGGTTCCTCACCCAATGAACGTAAAAGGTTGCCAGCCTCGAACATCAGTTCTCCATCCTTATACGTCTCGCCATACTCAAGTACTGCTCGCATATCTTTCTTTGATTCTTCAACTTTTCCTAATGAGTAATAAAGGAACCCTCTTTCCCAATAATAAATTGGCACATCTGGGTCAATTTCAATACATTCAGACAAAGATTTGATGGCTTCCTCATAATTACCTTCTATGGAATATATCTGTGCCAGAATATAATAAGGCCTGGCAGAGTTTGGATTGATCTCGTGAGCAGTATTCGCTTCTGATCGGGCCTCATCAATATCGCCTTTATCCAGCAATAACATAGCAAATGCAATATGGACATCCATGTTTTCAGGTGCTAATTCAATCGCCTCCCTACAATCTTGTAACGCACTAGACAGATCATTTAGCAAGCGATAAGCATTACAGCGACTTGCTAATACGACAGGGTTACGCTCATACTCCAAGGACATACTAAAATCTTCTAGTGCCTGTTTGAATCGGCGCAAAGACATGTTGGCATGCCCACGACCAGCATACGCCCGTGCTAACTCATGCCCTCCTTCAATCGCCTCATTATAAGCAGCCACAGCCTGATCATATTGTCCAGATTGAAGCAGCTGATCACCTCGATTTATAAAATCAACCCCAGATTCTCCCGATGGTGTGACAACTGCAGACTGACCTATCATCGGAGATTCACTTGGATTAACTGAGTGACATCCAAAAAGAATCAAAAGTAGTAGTAGCAGGATACTTACTTTACCAATCAAGAATTTGAAATTGCTGGTCATATTAACCTCCAAATATCATTCATGATCTCAACATTACAAGCCATTCTGCAGGACGGTTCAAATTACCGGAGAAATAGGTTTACACTTTTAATTCGACACTAAAAATTCTATCTGTCAAAATATCATGAAATTAGCCGAAATCTCCCTGACTTTAACGTTAAAATAGCCTTAAACTGCAATTTTGATGCTATCCGTCTTTCAAAACAGTACTTGTCACGACACCCCAGTTTCCGAAAGTGCTAACCTATTCTGAACCATCCCTATTCTGCTTACATACAAAGACAAATTGACCGGCAGCATTCACTTGAATGAAGGGCACAAATAGTAAAAGAGAAATAAGTCGCACAGGATGTTTAAAATATGTCTTAAAATCATTCCAAGTCCGTGGAAATGCCCTCTCGTGTTCATACCCCAATACCCTGATGACTGAAAGACCATTATTTTCTAGCAAACTTTGCCATTGTCGTCGAGTACCATAACGTTGCAATGGCTGTCCATCATCATCAACATCCCCTGTCTTCCACGCAACCCTAACGTTCCACCGCAAGCCAAATGTGTTAGGAACAGACAAACAAACCAATCCCGTCGGTTTAACCACCCGGGCCATCTCTCTAATCCCCCAAGCCATGTTCTCAAAATGCTCAAGACTCCCAAGATTGGTCACTATGTCAAAGGAATCATCCACAAAAGGCAATCTTTGCCCATCTGAACATAGAATAGCGCCTGGTACTCTCTCATATGCTAAACGACACGCTACCATAGAGAAATCTAATCCAAAAGCTCGCGCACCTCTTCGCCTAGCAAATTGCGGCATCTGCCCTCGCCCCGTAGAAACATCCAATACAGATGCGCTCGAATCTATGTTAAGAAGTGAACAAATCCATATAAAAAATGAATCCATCTGATGAATCCGCTCACCTTGATAAATTTTATCATATTCGCGGCGTGTATTATTAGAATGGCGTATCTCAATCATTATCGTTATCCCTCTTCATATACTGGCTCAAGCTAATACTACTTACCAAACCAAAAGATAATTCCAGCAAGGTGACCCACATTCGCCAGATTAAGGTAAACAATGCCGCTGTAGAGCTATCAATAAATGGAACAAGCGCTACGTACATAACGCCATTTTTCAAACCAGCATCAAGGGGCAGCCACATAGCCAAAGGCCCCAGGGCAACTGCTAACCCCCATGCCCCCAATACACCACCCATTGAGACTGAGATGTCAGTACTAATAGATTTAATTAGAAAAAAAGCAACATTTGCCCCCAGTGTCACGACGAGAATTTCTGCTATCAACCAACGCAAAGTATGCCAAAGATTCAAAGAATAAAACTGAAGGTTGTTTTTGTCGCCTTTGTTTTCTAAGACTCGCTTTGCTATCAATCGAATCACAGTCGGTTGAATAAATGCAATTAAAAATACAAAAGCTAATATAGAATAGAAGAGAAAATTACTCTTATTGAAAACCGACAAATAATCTGAGCTGCCGGTACCAAGACTAATAGCGAATACCGCTAGCCCAGCCACTGCTGTCACAACCGCCTCCACAATTAATGCCAGAAGCACGGATGAGTTAGGCTGCCGTCGTTTTCTGTATAGAGCAAAACGCCCCAAAGCATACCAGATCGCCCCAGGTATCTTACGTCCGAGAGCTGAGGCACAGAAAACTTGCAAATCAAACAGATAGCCGGTATTCACACCAACGTGATGTAAAATATCACTCCATATTCCTGCAGCAAGTAACACACCTACTAACTGAGACAACAAGGACAATACCAAGTAAATGGGAGCGAAATGAATATCTGAATGGATCAAATAACAAATCGCCTTCTGTGATTTCCAAATCAAATATGCAAAAATGACAATCGTTACTACGAGACCAATGATTTTCGCAACGGGAAAACGCTTGTTATCAACCAGCCCTCTAATATCAATATGTAATATTTCTTTCATTAGAAGCCCATGCTTATCAACAATCGAAGTTGAACAAATTATCTTAACATAATCTTATACATCGGCTAAAGCCATCAAACATGCCACAAATCCCCTCCAACCACATTGATAGTCTTTTCTCATGGTAAATATATCGCAGGGCAGATACAATTTGATGAGGTATTTGAGCCAATACAAACCACAACTTAGCTCTTCCTACCAAGTATTTACAATAGAACAAGATACGACTACGCTCATATTGATAGGCCTTAAACTTCGAAGCCCTCTGTGATTCCAGCCGTTTTTTATGCTTAAGGGTCGCTTCTGAAGCCAACAACACATCAAATCCTGCCTTTTTTGCCCGTAGACACAAGTCAATATCCTCATAATAAAAAAAGAATCTTGTATCCAAGAGGCCAATTTTCTCAAAAACTTCACTTTTAATTAGAATACCACAACCAAATACAAAGTCCAATTTAACGTTATTATACTGACCATGGTCGTGCTCGTTGATACCCAGCGTGTGCAGTCGGTTCGATCTGAATACTCCACCCACAGCCCAGAAACGATCAGGCTCCTCTAACAAATATATCTTAACTCCAACCACACCTGCCTGAGGATTCTGGAGCATATCAGATACAACACTATAGATCATATTTGGCGGGACTTCCGTGTCATTATTGAGCAGCAAAATGTAATCACATCCCTTATTAAGGCTTTCTACAATACCAATGTTATTGCCTGCCGCATACCCTAAATTGTTCTCCATTCTATACAGTAAAACATTAGGAAATTGCATCTCAATAGCTTTATCGGAACCGTCTGTAGATCCATTGTCAATTACTATAACCGAAAATCGAGGGTAATCCGATGCCAATACACTTTTTAAGCAAGTGATGACATATGGTAATCCATTCCAATTCAATATTACGACTGAAACCAGTGGCAGCTCCATCTTCATTCCTTCGTCTTACAGAGCATAGCACTAGCAATGCCATTATATAACGCTAGCTTGCCCCAAAATAACCCGGGCACTGTATACCAATACTGCAACATCTTTGACGATTGAGAGAAAAATCTAAACACCTCAAAAAGGGCCACGAGTGGGGTGCTGATCCTGAATGCATATGGAAACTGGCGTGCCATATCAACCCAAAATCCTGACTTCTTCATATTTGGAAAACGTTCACGCAACAACATCCAAACCTCGCCAAAGCGAAATAAATGTCGCCAAACAGATTGTGCATCCATTCTCTCATGATTGTGAATAATCAAAGCTTTGGGCTCAAAATAAAGCATATAGCCTCGCTGTCTTAATCTAAATGAAAGGTCAACATCTTCCCCTGCTGCACCGGGGAAACTTTCATCGAAACCTCCAATTTCCAATAAAACTCGGCGTGAGATAGCCAGGTTAAGACTAGGCAAATAAGGTCTTTTGCCTGAAGGCATAAAAGGCAAGGAAGGGAAAAAAGACACAAGATTATCACAGGTTCCCCAGTAATTTCTGCCTTCTGCGCCCACTGATCCACCCACTGCAACATAGCCTTTCTCAAGCCAGTAAACCAAGTGACTTAGCCAACCGGGCATCACAAGGCAATCAGCATCTGTGAAACAAATGAACTCACCCTTAGCATGCCTACTCCCAATGTTACGCGCGCGTGCAGCACAAACAGGCTCCCTTGTAGGGACAAACAACACTCTCTCGTGAGAAGGTATTAAACCCGGCTCATCCAATCCTACCACGATAATTTCAGTGTTTTGGGGTATGTCGCCCTGCTCTAGAATTGATGAGATAGTATTATGTATGTGCTTGGAATTGAGATTAGGTATGACAACAGACGTTATTCTCATCTTAAATCTCTATTGTTTATTTGTATAATTATTACATACATGCTATTACATTTCCTGAAACACACGACATAATAAATAAAGTACCCAAAAACAGTACAACCTGGCAGAAGTCTTTCCCCAGATAGCACTGCAGTATAATGCGTACATAACCTTGATAAAGAGGGACAAGATGCCCGAGCCACCACCAGCAGTGCCTGTCGTTCTCAGTACCCGCCAACGGAAAATTCTGAAAAAACTGCTTCGCCAGCGAACATTGTCTCAATGCCTGGTCTGGCGGAGCAACATTGTGTTGTGCGCAGCTCAGGGCCAGTCCAACAGTCATATTGCGCGGCGCTTGGGTCAAGACTGCCAAACCGTTCAGTTGTGGCATGCACGTTGGGACACAGCGCAGGCTCGGTTGCAAGCCGCCGAGGCAGCTGGGTGTACCGCCAAGGAGTTGACCGCACGGCTCCTGGAAGTGCTGGCGGATGCGCCAAGGTGTGGCGCACCCGGCAAATTCAGCGCGGTCCAACTAGGCCTTGGAACGCCAGTAAAGCACTTTGCCCATGCACCCTGGCACCGTGGAAGCCCGCGAGTTTGAATATGCCCGGCATGGGACGCAATGCCTGATCGCCAACTTCGAAGTCGCCACAGGCAAAATCCTGTCCCCGACCATCCAGCCGACGCGCACCGAGGCCGATTTTGTGGCCCACATTGCCCAGACCGTGGCGACAAATCCGGCAGGAGACTGGATTTTTATCACGGATCAACTCAATACCCACCTTTCGGCTTCTTTAGTAGAGTGAGTGGCGCAACAATGTGGCGATGCGCAGGATTTGGGTAAAAAAGGCGTCACGGGGATTCTGTTTTCGGTGGACTTATGCGGGCAAGCCGCTCACCACATGATGTGGGGAGGGGTTTCTGCCGCGCAGTACTGGCCGACCTGCTGCGACAGCACCACCTCTGGCGCTGGCAACGCCTGATTCGGGAGATTGTGGGAGCCGCCCACCAAACGGATGATGTAGAAGCCGTAGTGCAGCAGTTTATGCCCACAGCGGAGTAGGCGCTCTTATAGCCACTCCCGCCCGAGCCGTCAGCGCGACTGCAGAGCGACAATGAGTGCTCCACCATGACCGCGTGTCAGGTGATGTGACTTGACATTATCCAAGAACGAATTTGATGCTTTTTAATGTGCCTTTGCGCTACTTTTGGCGAGACTACAGTAATTTATTGAGCAAAATCACTCTCCTGCCTATAACGCATAGACTGCCGCCCACATCGTAGCCAGCTGCTCCCAAGAATAGCGCGTCCGCAAATTCTGTGCCACGGCCACTTCCACAGACAGCGCACATAGGATTGCCTCAGCCAGTGCATCGGCATCACCAGCAGGGACCAATACCCCGCCGCCCTGCGCCAACAACATGGCCCGCTCCCCCACATCGCCAGTGATGACGGGTACGCCCATCGCCCAGCTTTCCACAATTTTGAGTGGGAAACGTGCCGCCGCTGCCTCATCGGCGCGCACAGGGTCTATCGAGATCGCCGCCAAGCGGTAATAGCATGGAGCATGCTCCGGCGGAACATGCCCTACAAAGCGAACTGCATCGTCCAATCCCAAAGCCTGCGCCTGCGCCTGCAATGCGACCAGATCCTCGCCGCCGCCCACTAATAATAATACAGCACCCGGATCGCGCTCTTGCACCTGCACAAACGCCTCCAGCAGCAGATCGACAGCGTGGTTAGCGAGACTCATGCTGCCGAGGTAAAGCACGACACGCTTCCCTCCCAGCCCCAACAAGCCTCGCAGCGCCTCCAGCGCAGCAGGCGATGCCATCGCCGCCTCCGCGAAACGCTCTCGATCCACGCCATTGGGCACATAGACAATCCGTTCCGGCGGATAGCCAAGCGCCACCAACCGCCGCTCAGTGAAATGCGTGTTCACCGTGATCCCCCGCGAAAAACGTGGCAGCCGATCCTCGAAGAAAGCAACCACGTGACGTTGCCATGGCCCCGCGAACGTGTTGGAGCCAGCCTCATAATCGTCGCAATCGAGATAGAGTGGCTTACGGCGCAGCCAGTGTACTATCACGCCTGCGACGCCGTTCATCGGCTGCGGCTTGCCCACGTGATAAACATCGGCGGGGACACGCAACGCCGCCCACAGCAGCGCCAGCGTCGCGCGCGCCACCACCCACAGCAGTGGCAACGGCTTGAAGTAGAACTTATCACTGCCCACCTTGCGCACGTGCATTTGTCCCACATACCAGACACGCACACCCTCACGAGTAAAACGGCGCTCGACGAGGGCACCAAAGTCGTGGTGCAATGCCAGAATCGTCACCTCATGGCCCCTTTGCTGCAATGCCTTGGCAACGGGCCAGTAACGTCCCAGCCCAGAGGGGCTTTCCAGACTTTGCGTGAGCAAGAAGGTAATCTTCACCTGGCAGTCTCCCTCACAAGGGCCCCCTCTAGCGCCTCGACCAAACGCTCCCAAGAAAAGGCTGCCTGCAAAGGGCGCGTCCCCGCGTCTCGGCGGGCCGCTGCCGGTTGAGAAAGGAAGTCGATGACCGCCGTCGCCAACGCCGCGCTATCCTGTGGCGGAACGAGCAGACAACCGGCGGGGAGCGTCAATCCGTCGAAGAGACCCGCAACCGTCGTAAGCAATGGGGCGCCGAAGCCGATCGCTGTCTGCACCACGCCGCTTCCCGTCGCTTGGCGATAGGGGGCGACGACCAAGTCTGCCGCGTAGAAGTAGGGAGGTACCTCCTCGTTGAGCACGTAGCGATCCACAAGCCGCACGGCGTCGGCCAATCCCAACGCCGCAATCCGCTCCCGGTAAAAAGCCGAGGAATCCCAAAACTCCCCCACAACAAGCAAGAGCACCTCGCCCAACGCTTCCCGAATCGCGGGCAACGCCTCAAGCAGGTCCATCAGCCCCTTGTACTCACGCACGATACCAAAGAAGAGCAACACTGGCACGTCCGGCGGAAGGCCGAGCATGGCGCGTGCCTCCGCCTGCGACAGGGGAGCGCCAGCGAACATATCATAGACAGGATGGGGCACGATGTCCACCCAGGCCTGGGGTAACAGCGCCAGCAATCGCGCGCGCTCCTCCGCCGACTGCACCACGAAGTACTCGCCCCAACGCAGCACAGCGCGCGCCACTTCACGATCCCACCTATGGGCTTCATGGGGCAACACGTTATGGCAGATGAAGGCCAAAGGCCGACGCAGCCGCCGGCGGATCAACATCCCCAATAGCCACCAAACTGGCGCCCAGAAGGGCGTCCACCATTGCAAAACCACTGCATCCGGCGTGTACTGGCGGATCCGTGCGAAAGTACACCACCAGGTAAAAGGGTTGAGCGAGTCGATCCAGTAGCAGGCCTCGCCGACGCGCAGTGGGCTCTCACTGGGATCGCGGTCGCTCTGGCCAGGGAAAAGCCACTGTGGGTACTGGCGCTTGAACGAGATGAGCAGCACCTCGTGGCCACGCGCTTTAAGCGCGCGGTAAAGCATCGTCGTGTAGTGAGCGATGCCACCCCGATAGGGGTAAACCGGTCCAATTAGCACTATGTTCAAGGTACCTGCGTTAGCCTTCCGCGTGAAATACTAGCAGACACAGGCAGAATGTCAAGGGGGGCTTTCTTTATAAAACAAATTACATGGGATGGTTCAGAATTTGGTATTACCCACAACTCGAGAGAGACTGGCAGTTGATACTCCTGCGCTAATTCACTCAGCGTCCGGCTGCCTTTAGCGGCTGCCAGCGCCACTTCGAAACTTGAAATCACTGCTATGTCGTCGCCGTTGTGCATCTTTAACCTCCCCATGCTTTTCTAGATTATACGCGAGCTCCCTTTAGCATAGGGCCTAATTTTTAGGGGGACCCTTCCATCCCCAAAGCAGACGCTGCCAATCGGGAGGTCGCAACCAGCAAAAGGCATCATCTAAGTCCAAAGAGCCGCGCTCGCTCCACCAGCGATGCCAGTCTTTCCAGGCAGCCCAGCGCCCCCGCAATGGCGCAGTATCCAGCCGCGAGATCAAGGGCCAGGCCCATGTGACACCATCAACTGCCAACAGGAGCGGGAGCCAGTTCCACAGCCGTCGAAAGGGGTAGTGCTTAAATAATGTACGCCACTTGTTCTGCCCCAGCAACATGTGCTTGAAGCCGGCAATGCGCTTGCCCGTCGCCGAATGGACATGCACGACGCGAGCCGCCGGCGTATACAAACAGCGCCACCCCGCCCGGCGTGCCCGCCACGCCAGCTCGACATCCTCGTAGTAGGCAAAATAGCGCGCGTCAAAGGGCCCAATCTCATCGAGCATGGCCCGGCGGTACAACGCCGCCGCAGCCGACGGACCGAAGACCTCCACCGCGTGAACAGGCTCCTCAGAGACAAGGCCGCCAAAATGGCGATTCCAGGCAATGCCCAGCACATCCACTTCGATGCCGGCGGAATCCAGGCGCTCAGGATCATGCACGAAACAGATCTGTGACGCCACCATCCCCACACGATCTTCCCGCTCGGCAGCGGCGACCAGCGCACGCAGCCAGCCGGGAGCAGGCGTGGCATCGTTATTCAGCAGCACGACGTAGGGGGCCGAAGTTGTACGGATCCCCTGATTGTTCGCTTCCGCGAAACCCACGTTTTCAGCATTGACCACCAGCCGCACGTCGGGATACGTCTCCCGCAGCCAGGGCACGGTGCCATCTGTCGAACCATTATCAACGACAAGGGTCTCGAATGCGACGCCCTCCTGGGCCATCAACGCCGGCAGGCACTGCTGCAGATGTCCGAGGCCATTCCAGGTAACGATGATCACTGTCACAGAGCCAGTCATGGGGCCGCCTGCGCTGTCAGCGTGATCCGATCAATCAGCACCCCCAGGACGCGGGTATCATCGCCGAAGTCGGACGCATTAGGTATCCAAGTGTCGCTTTCGAGGCCCAACACATGCCCTGTCCCTTGCAGCATCTCGCCTGGAAGGGACAGGGTAATCTCGGTGAATTCTTGCCCAAGGGTCCACTGCCCCACCTTCACATCGTCAAGTATGAGCGTCAGCGATACCGGGGTCATACGGGGAGCGCGAACGGCGCTTGCGGTCACCTCGAGAGTCACAGATCCCGCAGCAGGAACGCAGGGCAGACGAATGAAAGCCGCGCCATCCGTCCATCGAACTGAACGTTCACCCAGCAGTTCCCGCGCATAGAAACCATTTTGAATGAAGACACTGTCCAACGTACCCACGTCGATTTCGGCAGGGAACACACACGAAGCACTTTCGGCTCTTGTCGCCACGCGGTAAAACTCGAGGGGGGTGATGTGTTGCACTATCTGTGTCGGGAAATGAAAATAGGTTTGTTCGAGGTAGGAGGCCTGAATCCAAACGCCGAATTCCGGGATCAATTGCAGATCGCCCGCGGCGTTCGCCACTGGAGATGGTCCCTCGACCCAATAGACGGCTCGCCCTTCGGCCTGCCAGGCAGCGATAGCGTCACGCAGTGCGGCGATATCCAGGCGGTCCTCCTGCAGGTCAAAAGCAGTAAAGCCAAATACATATTGCAAGGGCGTTCCGACCGTCGCGCCAGCGCCGACGGCTGGCGCATCGTCAAAAAGCAGCACCGCGCGGGGCGGGAGACGCTCCGCCAAAGCCTCGAGCTGCGTGGTCAGACCACGAAACTCACGCAGATTCCACACGCTTCGATCCGCATGGCCGATCCCCAGCAACAACACGATCCCCAGTCCGCCTGCAATCCAGGGAGCAAATCGCCAGCGCAAGCGCTGATCCCATAGCCGCGTCAATCCGTATGCTATGCCGGCGACGAAAAACGGCAATACCACTGGCACATAACGCCGCATCGCATAGATGTGGAAGGGATTGTTCAGGATATTGTACACATACAAAAACGAGAAACTCAGCCCAACGCCGAGCAGAGGCCAGATTCGCTGCCCATTCTCGCGGAGGATTATCCAGACAATGCCACCGATGGCCAGCCAGATTCCCAGCGGCGAGAGATACCAGCCTAGTCGAAGCAGGTTGAGGTGGTTTTGAACCGGGATCGTACCACCGCCGTACCAATATGCAGCTTCCACCATCTGTCCCGTCCGAGGCCAAATGAAGTAGGCGAAGACCGCAGCACCCAATACCCCGCACGCGACGCCCCAGCGGATCACTGTGACGATCCAAGATCCCGGCGGACGGAAGCGCCATGCCCCCACCGCGATGAGCACTCCCCCCAGGATCAAGATGCCGAGAAGCCAGACGTGTTGCTGCACAAAAACAGTTGTCCGCTGCCATGCCCCACCATATGCCTCCCAGATATAGGGATAAGAGAGCAACACACCTTGAAGCACCGCCTGAAGCAGCATGAGGGAAAAAGGGACAAGAAACCACAGGGAATTGCCCCAGGCACGATGCCGGATACTGTTGAGCAACAATCCCGCTGGGATCAGCAAGAGCGGAAGCGCATCGATACGGGTAAGAAATACCTGCCCCAGCGCCAGACCGGCGATCATGCCCCAGAAGGCTCCCCCTTCCGCGAGGTATGCTGTGAAGCCAAACAAACCTGCCCAGGTGAGGTATTGCGTCAGCGGCTCTGCCGTGGGATAGCGAGCAAAGTACATCTGAAGCGGTGTCAGGGCCAGCAAAAGGCCGCTTATCACTGCAGCTTTCCTATCGAAGAGTCGCGACATTGTCATAAACACCGACACGCATCCCAGAGTGGCCCAGAGAGCCGTGCCATACAGGCTCGCGCGAAGCCCCAACAGGCCATTGAAGATCGCAAGCCACAACGGATGCAAAGGATAGAACTGCGGCAAGATGGTATCCACTTGATGCTGGTCAAGATAGAAACCGGGGAAGCGCAGGTAATGGACCACCTGGCCGGGAGCCGCTTCGCGAAATAGGCCCGGCAGGAGCGCTTGAGGTAGCTGCGCGAGGCCGGCTTCGTGGAGCCGAAAATCGCCCGTGCGCGCCCAGATCGCTCCCAGATTGACGTACACACCAGCATCCGCCCCGCCGAAGAGATAATCCGCGGGCCAGAAGAAAACCACAACCCCTATTAACGCTACTCCGAGGGCAAGCCCATCGCTCAGCGTGGGCTTCTTCAACGACAGGAACGGACGATGACCTCCACGCAGCAGAAAAAAGACCGTTAACCAGAGCACCAAAAGGACGACGGCAAGGCGCATCAATCCGAATACACCGAGTTCAAGAAGGATCAGCCCTACCCCACCAATGATCAAAGTGCCTAACAGGGTGACTACGAACAGCGTCTCACTCAGACTCAACGACAAAGGTTTGCGACCAAGACTGGCGAGAAGGGAAGCGAAGGGATAGCCCATCCACAAGGTCAGCACGACCCAGATGCCGATCACCAGCACACCCATTCCACTCCTCCGTTCGTTCTTGTGTTTGCTGCCGTAGCCGCAACCATGGCTTATTCTACCACAAAAAAACAGCGAAGAACGCAGGTTCTTCGCTGTCGGCACTGACCGAAGGTACTTCGAAAAGCGCATCGTGGCGCTAACGTATGACCAGTGGCATGTAGCTCTGGTACAATTTGTCGGCCACCACCAGTTTGACCGCAATCCGGATTGGGCTGCCGCTTACCTCGACCTGATTGGAGCAACCACTGATGACCAGATCCCCCAACGTGTATTTCCCAACGCTATATCCGGAAGTGGATCCCGTCAGGGTTACCAGTTGCGGCTGATTAGAGAGCACGCCCCCACTGAGGGATAACATGACATTAGAAGGCAGCGCATCCACTTTCCATGTGATGGCTCCATCACCAACATTGAGCAGCTGAAACGATTGCTGGGTTTGCGCAGTCCCCTTTTCCACGATGAACGTGACCTGATCCAGGGAAGCTGCCAGCCATGGATCCAAAACCGCGCGCCCGGTCCGCAAGGCATTCTGCCGGAACATCATCCACGCGGACTTCTGAAGCGGTACCTGCGCCGGCAACTCCCAAGCGAACAGGCGCCCTTTGTTAAAATCGTATTCCGCTGAACCAACCAGCACATCCAGACGCTGATTGCCGTCGAGGTCAACAATCGTTGGCGTCCCTCCAATAGAAAAGTACGTGTGCAGACGCATCTGAGGTTCCGTGCCGTAGCGGAAGGGAGTGCCGTCGTGATTAAAAGCCACCAAATCCCAGCCAATGGGCGTGACGACCTCCAGATCCGCGTCGGCATTCAAATCCGCGATGATAGGAGAACCGACCATCGGCCCGGTCTGCCCACTCTCGTTGGTCGGGCGCACTGGCCAGCCAGGCAGCAATTGCCCGTTGCCATCCCAAGCGTAAAGATAGCTATCGGCGCAGGAAATCACGACCTCAGCCAAACCATCTCCATCGAGATCCCCCAGCGCAGGCGAGGGATAGACATAGGCCTGCGTGGTGACTGGCCAACCAGCCACGTCACGCCCATCGTGATGCCAGGCGTACACATGGTGCCCGCGCAGGGAGCCCACCTCCTGGCCTGTACCTACGACAATTTCGAGATCCTTATCCCCATCCAAATCGCCCAACGCGGGAGAGGAATCAAAGTGCAGATCGAACACGCGCGGCCAACCCGGCGCTACCGTACCATCAGCGTTCAACACCCAGAAGATGCCGCCGCCATCGACCGTGGGCAGACCGGGGGGAAAACCCCGATGCGTGTACGCTCCAACGACGATCTCCATGTCATCATCCCGATCCAGGTCGCCAACTGCTGGAGAGCCCCAGGTACTATCCCATAGGAAAAAGGGCCACCCCGGCATAGGAGTGCCATCATACTTCAGCGCATAGAGATATTGATCGAAACTGGCGACTATGACCTCCAGGCAGCCGTCGCCGTCCAAATCCGCTAGCGAAGGCGAGCCGAAAACGCCATCAGGATGCCCATCATGCCCCAGGTTCTCATCTCCTGTAAGCACAGGCCAGCCGGGGAGCAGCTGCCCATTGTGGGCGAAGGCATAGATTCCCCCATCATTGGAGCGGTCCTCCCAACCCACCCCCACCACGACCTCGTTCAATCCATCGCCGTTGAGATCACCGATGGCGGGCGAGGAATTCACCTCCGCCGGCACCGTCACGGGCCACCCCGGCACCAGGGAGCCATCAAGGTTGAAAGCATAAATCTGATGCCCGCGTGTGCCGACCACAATTTCGAGTTCACTATCCCCATCCAGATTGCCCACAGCTGGTGAAGACCGATCAATCAATTGCCCCGTGTTGACTGGCCAGCCAGCGCGATATCCGATCGTCGGCGGCGCCATCAGTTGGCGGTCCAGAACCGTTGCGCTGTTCCCAGTCTGCGCGCCCAAGAATCCCAGAAAGAAGACGAGAACTATCGGCAACCCCACCAATATCCGCTTCGTCTGTGTGTTCATGGATTCTTCTCCCCATGTCCGGATGTCCTTGCAACATCCCCAAAAGGCGTTTCTCGCCACACGCCTCCCCTACTTCTACTCTTTATCTATGATTATTATACCATAATTTAACTCTATATGTCAATAATATCAAAATCTAACCTATGATTCAATAGCACAAAAGTACCGACATCGCGCACGTTGCAGCCTCACCAGCGCCGACAACCAAGCAGAAGCAAATACGCTCCCACCCCTAGCAGGCGTCAGGGGGCGTCTGAGATCAATGGGGAAAAAAGAGCGAGGTGCGAGGCAGCTAACGAGCCAGACATTGCAATGAGGCGGTTACTGCGGGTCGGAATCTTCAGGCAGAGCGTAAACGTGCTGCTCCAGGAGCGCCAGGCGCTGCATCAGAATGCGATGGCGGGTCTCCAGGCGCGTCAGGACCATCGAGAGATATAGAATGACACCCAGCTGCAGGAAATTTAGGATCCCAAAAATCAACGAAGGAGGATAATACACCCCCATCCACCGCGCAAGCGTTTCCTGCAGGTCCCGGAACAGAGCCAAAACCAGGATCACACTTCCGAGCACAAGCCAGATAATCGAGTACACTTCCCCCAACTTGCGTCGCCGGACCAGTTCCAGCGTTCCCAGCATCAGGAAAAGGGCCACCGCGATGGCGATCACCTGGATGCGAATATCGAATTTCTGCGCACCAAACATCATAGACCTCCTACAAAACCAGGCTCCTTCAGGACACACAGATAAGCATAAGGATTTTGCACTGCGAAGAGTGTATCGGCGCCAACATTCTCTGCTTCAAGTATGATGTCCATCAGCAAGGGAACGGACGGGACTTCGCATTGCAGCCACCAGGACTGCCAACGTTACCTTGATCATGTAGTACACTGTCCTGAGTCCCCGAATCGACGAGCGTCCCGCCTCCCGTCGGCGCATCACCACAGGGACTTCGACGAGACGAAAGCCATTGCGCACCAACAGCACGACGCTCTCCGGCTCAGGATAATCCTGTGGGTAATGCTGCGCCAAAAACTCGACCGCCCCATGCCGGTAGGCACAGAACCCTGAAGTGCAATCCGTGATCCTTTGACGAGTAAGGATACGGATCAAAAAGCCCAGCCAGCTGATCCCAACCCGCCGCAACCACGAGGAGCGAAATCCACCGGCTTCGAGAAACCGTGAGCCGATGACGACGTCGGCATGCATTTCGTCGAGGCTGCGCAAGAGGTGCTCAATTGCCTCAGGGGGATGCTGTCCGTCAGCATCCACGCGCACCACAGCATCATACCCATAGCGCTGCGCGTACAGGAACCCTGTCTGCACCGCGCCCCCGATCCCCAGATTGCAGGCGAGTTCCACAACGGTAGCCCCGTGCACACGAGCGACTTCAGTCGTGGCATCGGTAGAGCCATCGTTGACTACCAGCACGTCATACTGGGGATATTGCGCCCGCAGCGCGCCCAGCAGGCCCGGCAGACTGCCCGCCTCGTTCCAGGCAGGAACAACCAATAACGGCCTAAAGGGTGCTGCTGTCACGTTGCAGATCCTTTCAGGGGGCCGCCAGCAGCGTTGGGGGAATGCTCTGCAACCCCTCAAACTCAACGTGGGCTGCCGCATCCCGTACGAACCGGGCTCCCTCATAAAGTGCCAGGTACGACGGCGCATCCAACCGCCACCATACGACCTGAACATCGACCGCGCCTGTTTCGATCTCCGCAGGTCCCACATTGAGCGGCACTTCGGCGCCATCAACCCACCCCTTGGCAGTGCGCGATGCCAGATCCAGATGCAAGCGTCCCGTCTGCAAGGAGTCCGTGGGGGCGAAATCGAGTCCCCAGACACCAAAATAGCGCTTCTGCGTCGGATCGAACAAGTGCAGCCCCAGGCGATAGGTCCAGAAATTCTCCTGCGGCGGGATCAACGCGATCTCGTACGTGATGTCCGTCGCGCCCGCGGACTGCGTCACGAAAGCCACTCCCTCTAGGCGGCGCGCCACCTCCAACCGCGAGGACCCATCGCCCGTGGCCACTGCAAGCGCCTTGACGCGATAGAAATACAGGGAGGCAACGCCTTGATTCTCCAGAAAGAGCTTGTCCGTGTCCTGCACAGCGAAATCAAAGAGCCAAACACCGGGATCAAGGGAAACACAGGTTCCCGTCACACAAACATCGGCACCGGGCGGAGGTGTCAGGATCAACGCCTGAACGGTGCGTGGGGCAGCGCTCAGGGCAGTATCGAGAGGAGTAGCTCCCGCGATCTGCACGCGCAGGCGCGGGGACTCAATCTCGACCGTCAGCGTGGCTCCCGGAGCCCACACAGCCAACCCATCCGGCACATTCAGCGCCGCCAACGTGGTGTCGGTACGCTGTCGCAGCTCGTAACGGGCGTTGCCCCACACGACGCGGTACAGCTGCGGATTGTACCATGGCTCGTCCAGGGCCTCCCCGATCCGCCGGCTATCTTGGGAACGCTCGACGAGAGCATATTGATAGACAGGAAACAGCACTGGCGTCGGGTTGCAGTTCTGCGTCAACAAGGGCTCAAAATAATGAATCCGCCGGTCCTTGAGCAGGTAACCGATCCAGTGTGGCCTAACACTGGGCCCCCCAGTGGATGTGCGGAGGTCTAGATCCAGCAAGAGCCAATCATCGCCGGGCACGGCCTGGATCCCGTCCACGATCTCGATCAGCTCGCGGTCAACCGCGATCCGCTCCTGCAGGGTGTAACGCATGGTCCACAGCGTGTTGAAACCATTGAGGGCAAAGAAGCCGACGAGGAAAATCCCTACGGCAATGCGCCACCCGCGCCACTGCAGCAGCTGACAGGCTCCCTGCGTCAGGAACGGCAACGCCAACAACGCGAGCAATGACACCACCTTGAAGTAACCATAGGGGTAGCCGTGAGGCGGATTCACCCCGACGCGCTGCTGCAACGCCAACAACGCCGGCACCCCCAACATCATCGCGGTCGGCAGGCGCAACGCGGGGACGAGCCGCCACCACGCCAGAGCTGCGAGCGCGATCGCGATGAGCAGCATCCCCCACAGAGGCCACGTCGACAGCTGCCACGCGCCGACGTCGTAGGCCGAGTTCGCATGGGCGATGAGCCCAAACAACTCCGCGATAGGCGGATACATCGTGATGTTCCCCGCTCCTACGGCACTACTCTTTTCCGGATCCATCAGCTGTCCCACGTAGGTAAGCTCGGTCCAGGCACGCACGACGGCGACGCCGTTTGTAAGCATCAATGCCACAAGCACAAACACGCCCCAACACCAGGCGCGACGCGTCACCCTCCATCCCCCGGCCCGGTCCTTGAGTACGGCCCGGCCCCATAACACCAGCACGCACAGTGCCCCGATCAGGCTCGCCAGAACCGCATACACAGGATAGAGCGAGAACAATGCTGACAGTAGCACCGCGAAGCCAAGGGCATCCCGCCAGCGCAGACTGCGCGCCGCCGTGAAGCCCCAGCTCAGCACAAGAGGGAACAGGCTCATAGCAATGGTCTGGGAAAGAAAGTTGTCGTAGACAGCCCACAGGAGCAGATTGTGAATCGCCACCAGCCCGGAAGCCAGAAGCGCGGCAGGCTGCCGCAAACGCAAGGTGCGGCGCGAGAACACGTAAAGCGAGAGCGGCATAAGCGCATAAAACAACACGGCTATCGTCGTGAGGAGCTGATAGCTGCGCTGTCCGGTGAGCACTCCCAACACTCCTACAAGGTACACATCCCCGACCCGGAGCACGTTGATCTGGGAAGCGACCCAACCGTAGAAGGGATGCCCTGCCGGCACGATCGGCGCAACGAGCGCCGCTTCTTGCAGATACTCCGAGCGCACGGCATACGAGAGGCCATCGATCGTCGTGCCAACCGTCGTGAGATAGCCAAGGCGCAGGAGGGGGGCGAACGCCAATCCATACGTTGCCACCCCGATCATGAGGATCTGCCAGTGATAGCGGACGTGCAGACTGGGTCGGCCCTGGAGTAGCCATACCAGCGGAGCCGCCGCAGCGAGCCCGACGAACACCCAGACGAACTGGCGCACGTTCAATCCCAGCGCGCCAAAATAGTGCGAGAGGCCAGACACGATGGCGAAACCAAAAAAGGGAGCCATCAGCAACCCATCGCGGTAGTAGCGTGGAGACCGCAACAACAGTAAAAACGTCAGACCAATGCCCCACAGCAGGCCCACAGAGATCGCCAGCTGAACGAGCCAGGCTCCTGCGAAATCCATCACGCCCCCAATCCCACCATAGGGTCCGCCGGATGCAGCGCGGTGTGATACACCTCGAGGGTCTGACGCGCAGCCCGCTCCCACGAGAATCGCGACGCCTGCGTCAACCCTGCCTGCCGCAGAGCCTCGCGGCGCTCCGCATCGAGAATCAATGCCGCCAACGCTTCAGCGAGCGCCAGCGTATCCGTAGGCGGCACCATAACACCTGCATCCCCTACCACTTCCGGTAACGAGGACACGTTCGAAGTGACCACTGGTGTGCCGCACGCCATAGCCTCGAGCGGCGGCAAACCGAACCCTTCGTAGAGCGAGGGATACACGAACAGCAACGCACCATTGTACAGCGCCGGCAGGATCTCCACCGGGACCTGCCCCACGATCTTCACGGCCTCTTCGAGCCCGAGCGCCTTCACTGTCGCGAATACATCCTTGAAGTACCAGCCAGTGGGGCCGACCAACGCAAGCTGCGGCAGAGGGCCGGGAATCAGCGTGCATAGTCGCGCATAGGCTTCGACCAGCCGCACAAGGTTCTTGCGCGGCTCGATAGTGCCCACGTACAACAGATAGCCCTGCGGCGTCAGTCCCTGTGCCCTCAGCACCTCCTCGAGATACGCGTGATCCTCGATCGGGTGAAACTCCGAGCTCACGCCGTTGTACACGACCTGCACCCGCTCCGGCGCAATTCCCAGATGTGTCACAATATCTCGCTTGGTTGCCTCCGACACCGCGATAATCACGTCGGCCCGTTCCTGAGCAAAACGGAATTTTTCTTTGTGGAGCTCCTGGTTTTCCGCCGTGTGCAACTCCGGAAAGAGCAAGGGCGTCAGATCATGCAGGGTACAGATGTTCACCGCTCCGGGCTGTCTCCACAGCAACACATCCGAGGAATGGAACACTTCCACCCCCGCCAGGACGGACTCCAGCTTCGAGCACATGACCCGCGTCGCGACCAACGACAGTGGTTTGTAAAGCAAACGGTCAACGGCAGCAGCTACGTCTTTCAGAAAGGGGCGCTGGACAGGTTGCCATCGCGACAGGCGGTAGTGCCGGAATCCCCGGCTATGGACCATCGTGCTGTTGGGGGAGGTCAGCGTCGCGACTTCTGGGCGCTTGAGCCAGCCGCCATGGATAGGATAATAATCCAGCAGCAAGAACTCATCATCATGATCCACCGCCAACAGCGCCTTGACCAGATTAAAGTTCTGCCAGAAGACGCCCGCCGTCGCGACATACAGCGTAGTAATATCAAATCCAATGCGCATGAATCTACGCTCGCTTTCGATCGATCTGCAGCAACCGCGCCTTGATCTTCTCCGCTGCGTGACGCCAGGTCCACTGTTCAAGGGCCTCTCGCGCGGCCCGCTGCCCCTTTCCCGCAGCTTCTTCGCGATGCTCGTAGACATGCCGCATGAGCTGCACCAAATGGTCTTCGTCAGCCTCGGCCCAACAGAATCCCGTGTAGTAAGGGCATTTGGCTTTCGCAGGGATCAGCTTCTTCACCTGCAGGGGATAGGCATTCGCCTCGTTCATGAAATCGGTCTGTGCACTCCACGCCGTGGCGATGACGGGCACACCACAGGCCATTGCTTCAAGGATTGGCATTCCCCACCCCTCACCCCGCGTAGGAAGCACAAAGCAATCCACCGAACGATACAGACTGCCAAGCTGGTGAGCGGGGATTTCCTGATTATACAATAGAGCGACAGGCGCGCCCCCAGGCGGCAGATCCAATGCGGCAATTTGCGCCTTCACATCCACACTGGGATCACGATTAAAGACTTTGAGAATCAATAAAACGTCATCCTCCGCTTTGAAGGCCCGGGCATACGCCCGGAGCAAAATCTCAGGCGCCTTGCGCTCCCCCCACTCAAAAACCGAAAGAAACGTGTAACGCGGGGAAGGCCGAAAAGCGCGGATACGCGGGTTGAAGTAGTTGGCGTTCACACCCAACGGCATTACATAAATTGGGCTGGTCACGCCGCTGGCCCGGAAAGTCTCCGCGTTAAACGTGCTTGGCACCCAAACCTCGTCGAGCGCGTTGCACAGATGCACCCAATCCGCGGGAATGCCATTCACCTCCAGCATTGTGTAGCCGATGCGATAGCGGCCACTGTTCTTGATGAAGAGCTCACCGGGCGCATACACGACCTGCGGCAGGCTCAAATCTTTCGGGCGCTGTCGCATTGCGGCAATCCGATGGTCGTCTTGCTGGGTATCCATCCAATCCGTGCCGTAGAGGTACGCCAGCCGCACCTCAACCTCCAGCGCGTCGAGCTGCAAGATCAGCTCCCGCGACGAGACAGCATAGCCAGAAGGAGATCCTACCTCGGAATGCCAAAGCACCCGCGTCTCATATTTGCTCATCAGCTTGCGCTCCCATCGCTTACGAAAAGTCCTCTGCGATTTGTAGAACATCTTCGAAAAGCTTGCCTTATTGACCTTAGTGCTGACGTTCTCGTGGTGCACCAGGGTCACGCCGCCAGCACAGAGCGTACGAAACCCTGCTTCGGCAGCGAGCAGACAGTAATCTGTGTCTTCGAAGTATGAGAAGAACGCCTCGTTCAATGGACCAATGGCCTCGAGGACAGCACGCTTGATGTACATGCACGCCCCCGTCACCGCCTGGACCTCGCGGTCGTAAGCATACTGGTTGACGTCCTTTTCCAGGCTGCCGATCTGCTGCCCCCAGAAAGAATCCAGCGGCATGTACGCCCCTGCATGCAACAGCCGCCCGTCAGGCAAGATCATACGACAGCCAACGATCCCGACATCCGCCGCAGAGTACGCCACACGCCGCAGCTCCTCCAGCCACCCATCTTGCTGGATCACGATGTCGTTGTTTAACAGCACGACATCTCCTGTGGGGATGGCGCGGATGCCAACATTGTTGCCCCGGACAAAGCCAAGGTTCCTGCCGTTCTCGATCACCCGCACCCAGTCGAGCCCGCGCAGATAGGCAAGCGTGCCATCGGTGCTGCCGTTGTCAACGACGAGCACCTCCACGCCAGCGCCAAGAGGCGTATGCTGACGCACGGACTCCAAACAGGCCCGTGTGTAGTCCAGACCGTTCCAGGTGAGGATCAGCAGCGTGACTTCAGTCGCCATACTCTCCGCGCTGCAACTCAATCTGCGACCGGAGCTTGGCCTCGTGCTCAGAGCCGCCACTCTGTGCGAGACGTTGCACTTCCGCCATCAGCGCCTCCTGCTCCTCCGCCAGCCCCTCGACGACCCGGGCGGTATTGAGCTGGAACGCCCGGATCTGCTGCAAGATCGGCTCGAAGAACCACCAGGTGAGTCGGCGAACCAGGTGCTGAAAGCGAATCAACCACGGTCCTATTTTTGGGCGGGTGGAATGGATAATGGCATTGCCGTCAAGGTTCGCCTGCAGCCGCAGCTGACGCGCCTGCTGTACGAGCTGCTCCTCCCGTCGGCGCACAAACGAAAGGTCTAGCGAGGTCGCCTCGCCCCCTTCCCAATAACGCAGCCCTTCGGCAACGGCATGCAACACACCCTCTACATCCCCAGTATCAGCATGGACGCTGAAAAAGCTCATAGTTTCGACTCCGTCATCCCTTGTGTGACGATCTCGCGCAAACGAGCATATTGCCGCTCCCACGTAAACTGCTCTTGGACCTTCAAGTAGCCCCGCGCCCCCAGGCACATCGCGCGCTCCGGCTCGGCAAGAAGCGTCCGGATTCCCTCAGCCAGGCCAGCCACATCGCCGAAAGACACCAGCAGCCCATCCTCGCCATCGCTCACCACGTCAACCAGCGCCCCCGCCCGAGCACCGATCACGGGCTTCTTTAACAACCATGCCTCGAGAAACACAATTCCAAAGGACTCAGTCCGCGACGGCAACGCCACGATATCGGACGCTGCCAGGGCATCCCATTTTTCGTCGTCCGGAACCCGCCCCAGCAAATGGCACCAGCAGCTCCAGGCATCGGGTAGGCACGCAACCGCCTCGATCACCGCGCGATTTGCTATCCCTACAAGGGCCAATTCTAAAGGAACTCCTGCATTCCACAAGCGGCGCGCCGCTTCGAGTAAGTGCAGGGTGCCCTTATCGTAACCAAGAGCGCCAAACGTTGCCACCAGCGGGGCAGTGATCCCATGTCGCGCCCGGAAACGCTGCCCGTCCACGCCGGCGGGGGGGGCATTCTCGACGCCGGGGCTGAGCACTGACATATGCTCAGGGTCGAAGCCACAATCCAGCAAATACCGTCGCTCCGTCTCAGTCTGTGGCAAGATCCGCGTGGCACCGCGCAACAGACGCAATTGATGCGGCATGGTGTAGAACGCGGGACGCGCCAGGTGCAGCAGCGGCAGGGCCAGCCAGGGCACGCGACGACGGCCAGCTTCCCGGGCTACCGCCGCTGTCAACCCTTCCAACGTCAAATTCCAGGCAAAATAGAGATCGGCAGGCAGCACAGCAAGGCACTCCGACAGCGCTGGCACCCATGGCACGTAGCGCGTCAACGGCAACGCCAGCTGCGGCGAAATGTGCGACAGCAGCCACATGAGCCGGCGCAGGGCGGGGAACGTCACCGCCCCTAGCGGCAAATGGCGCAGCGGCAGGCGGACAAGAGAGACTCCCTCACGCTCGGTCGGCGCATCACCCGCGACCATCCGTCCTCGTGCAGCCCACAGCGCCTCCAACGCATCCGCCTCGGTAGCGAGGATCATCACCGAATGCCCATCTAGGACTTGACGCCGAGCCAATTCGAAGACGTAATGCTCCGACCCCCCCACCACTGGCCAGACACGATGAGTCACGTGAATGATGTGCATGACGCTTTCCACGCTTCAACGATGCCGATAGATCGCTACCTGACGATAGGCATTGCTGAGCGTTTCCACTTTGTCAAACTGAGCATCAATGGTTGCCAACACCTCCGCTGTCTCTGCCTCAGTCTGGACTATGAAAAGCACCTGATCCACCACCAGATATTCAGACCGTCCGAGAAGGTCAAGAACCGTCGGCAGGGGCAGGGTGTACAGAAGCCAGTATGGGCGATCCGCGTAATACGCCACCACTGGAGCCTCGTGCACCACCGCAATCAGCGTTGCGGGAGCAGTATGGGCTTCGAGGTATTCTCCCGCCGCCTGCAAGGGCCCATAGTAGCGATCGTTTTGCACGGCGCGCGACTCGAAGCCTGCATCCAACCAACGCGACAAGCCCACAGTCTCTCGCGGCAGAAGGCGCAGCGGCGAGATATCGATCAGCAACAGCGCGCCCAGGAGCAGCGCTCCAACTACTCGCCAGACATCCCGGCGCAGCCAGGCGAGCAAACCCTCCCAATCGCCCAGCAGCCCGATCAACACAGCAGCAGCGGGGATCAAGCCGATGACATAGCGAGGTTCCTTCAGGCCTATAAACACCGAAGCAACGACGCCCAAACCGAGATATAGACCCCATAAGCCGGCAATTGGATGGGGGCAACGGCGCGTATGCCAGGTCCACAGCCCACAAGCCGCCAGGAGCAACACCGTACCCCAGCCTAACACGTCGCCACCCAACGTCCCCAGCCAGGGTAGCACCCCAATGCCTACCCGCGCCGCATCGCCGCCGGCTCCAAGGAGCGCCGCTCCCCACCGTGCCAATACCGCCCGGGACTGATCAGGCGAGAGCGTCCACGCGAACAACGCCCAAGCGGCAAGCCCCACGAGCGTCGGCAGAGAAAGTGCCACCCCTGCCGCGATCCACGAACGTGCCCGCCGCGCTCGCAGCACGACATAGAGCAAAGTAACGGCATAGAAGAGCAAGGCAATCTCCTTAAGCAGGACCGCCAGCGCGAGGTTCACACCCGCCAGCCACAGATCAGACTGCCGCCGTCGATCCTCCCAGCGCGCCACGGCGGATCCCGCCGCCAGCAGCGCGAAGACCATGGGGACTTCCATGCGGATGAAATAGCCATAGGTCGCATAGAAAGAATTGACGCCCACCAGCACGGCGCTGAGGAAGCCTGCCGCCAGCCCATTACGCTGCTGCACGAGTCGGCCCGTCAGAAGAACGGAACCGAGGGCAAATGTTACTGTTACTAGCCGCAACAGACTCACGTTGGCCCCAAATATCTCACGCAACCCACTCAGGAAAAACACATACAGCGGCGTGTGATCGAAGAAGAAGACCCCCGTCTCGCCGATAGACCGGAGCGGCAGGCCGAGACGCTGAATGTTGCGGGCGACGTCCATGAAGATCGCCTCGTCGTACTCCAAAGTGTGGACGGACGCAATCAGGACCCCCTGGATCAACAGCGCCAGACCCAGCGGGATCAGCAGTGCAAGGACCTTCCAATTATGGCTGGAGGCCGGCATGAGCATCCCTGATGACGAATTCCACGAAGGCGGCGACCTGTCCCCCGATGTCGGCCGGCGTGCATTGCTCCACGATATACCGCCGCGCTGCCGCCCCGATCCGCTCGCGCAATGCCCGTTCCTGCAGCAGAGCGGAAAGAGCCTGAACCAGCTCGGCAACCTCGACGGCAGCATCATAGGGGATCTTGATGACCGATTCGTCGGGGAGTTCGCTGAACGAGCCCGCCTGCGTGACCAGGACGGGCTTACCCGCCGCCATCAACCGAACCAGTGTCCCCGACATCTCTCCCCAGGTGGGGTAGCGCAGATTGATGCCGATATCAACCGCCTGGATATACCGCTGCAGCCTCTCGAGAGGCACTCGCCCGGTCAGGCGCACCCGCGTTTCAAGTCCCCGCGCTGCAATCTCCTGCTCAACATCATAGCCTGCCACCGCTTCACCCACACAGACCAGACGCAGGTCGGGAAAATCGGCAAGTAGAGGCGGCATCGCTGCCAGAATCGAAGCCAGGCGCTTGTTAGGGGCCATGAAACCAAACGTGCCCACGACGCAGTCGTTGGGACTGAAGCCAAGCGCTGCCCTCGCCTCCATCGGCGACTCGCGCGTCGCATCTGGCGGCGTCACATCAAGGTGGGGGATCACTGCTACACGGGCCTGAGGAAACGCCCGGAGGACTCGCCGGCGCATGTCATTGCTGTGCACGATGAGGCCCAGGCTGGTCCGCGCCACGCGCTCAAGCAAGGGATCTTCCTCCAGCACAAGTGCTTCCGCAGTCCGCAACGAATGCCACGCCCGTTGACACCCCTCGCGGCCCCGGGCGAAGCCGAGCTCCCGCACATAATCCGCCACGAGACCACGACTCAGCGTGCGCGCGTGCACGAATGGTAGCAGATTCCCATCATGCAGCATCGTGATGCCGGGAAAGCGCCGCAGCAGCGTGTAAGCCGTCTCGTGGTAGCGGATGGCATTCCCCATCGCATACAGCGGAACGATCCGGCCGATCCCCCAGCATTCGAACGCGGAGGGAGAACAGATCGCATCGACGAGAGCCGGCGGAAGCTCGAGAGGGACGTCAGCGTCTGTCACCACAACGAGCTCCTCAAAGTACGGCCGCAACGCCGGTAGCAGTGCATAGTCGTAATCAGCAATGCCCGTAGGCTGGGGAGGCCAGGGACCCACAAACGCGAGCTTCAAGCGGCATCTCCCGAACCAGGTAGGCGCTGTTCCAACTGCTCCACCCGCCGTCGCAGCTCGTGCAGCTCTTCAGTCAGCGAGAGTAGCGTCTCCGTGGTTTGCCGGCGGAGGTCCGCCTGTTCTTGATCCAGTGCACTGGCGATTGCCTGTTCAACGGACACTTCTTCACGAAGCCGGGCAAGCTCGAGTACCAGCTGGCGGTTAATCTCGTTTTGCTGTTCCAGCAAGGGGCGGACGTACCACTGCGTCGCTACGCTGTTCCAGAGCTGCCGGAGCCAGATGATGATCCCGCCAATCAGCGGTTTGTCTGAATGAAAGGGGCGCTCAAACACCACCCACCAGTCATCAGTTCCGTCCATGGTCTATCCTTTCAGCGCGGCGCGGATTTGCTCCCATTCAGACGTCTGAATCCATGTATGTCCCAGCCGCACCAGCCCTTCCTGGGGCACTTTTCCTGCAATAACTTCGAAGGTGTAAGCGCGCTGATGATGTGCATAGGGCTTGTACTCCGTAGCGGTAGGATCGGAGGCTGCTACCGTCAGCTCGTACTTCCCAGGGCGCAAAGGCAAGTCCGGCACCAGCAGGTAGATTGAAGCACACTCAGAGGCAGGAAAATCGTATAGCACCTGCGAATCTGGGTTTGCAACGCGCACACCTTCTTCGGTGTAGATACTCACGCCGAAAACCGCCTGGCGTATGGGTCGCAGGCAACGATAGTCAATGCGGACCACAAACGGTGCACCGTTGATGAAAGTATGCGTGGGACGTTGTTGCTCATCCAGTGTAACACAGTCGAGAATCTCAAAGTCACCGCTCCCCAGACGTCGCCCCCGCTCATCTGTGTCGCCCAGATCCCAGACCTGCAAACCCCGCTCGCGAAGGATGTGATTCAGGTACGCCCGCACCACCTCGTCGGGATGACCTTCCAGCTCAGGAAGCGCATTGTACAGCCAAATGGCCCGCTCACACACACGACGCACCTCCTCGAGGTTGTGAGAGACATACAAGATGGCGGTGCCTTGCCGCTGAAGCGTCGCGATCTTTTCGAGGCATTGCTGACGGAACGCGTAGTCGCCAACGGAGAGCACCTCGTCAACCAACAGGATGTCCGGGTTGATGGCCGTTGCCACGGAGAATCCCAACCGCACCAACATGCCCGAGGAATACTGACGCACTGGCATATCAATGAAATCGCCGATGCCGGAAAAAGCCACGATCTCATCGAAGCGCGAGACCATTTCCTTGCGACTTAAGCCGATAATCGCTCCACTCAGGAAGACGTTCTCCCGTCCTGTGAGATCGGGATGAAATCCCACGCCGACTTCCAGAAGCGCCCCGACCCGTCCATGCAAGCTCACACGGCCACTGGTCGGCTCAACAATACGTGCGCCCAGCTTGAGGATCGTGCTCTTGCCCGCACCATTATCGCCGATAATGCCGACCGCCTCGCCGGGCATGATCTGCAGCGAGAAGTCCCGCACGACCCAAAACCAATTTTGGACTCGCGGGCGGCGATGCCCTGAGACGAACAGGTCCATGAAGGAGCGAGCGCGATCATAGTGCCGTGCAAACCGCTTGGATACGTTATCGAAAACCAAAACAGGTTCCATGCTTCACCGTATGGGCATGAATTCGATCACCGAAAAGCCCATTGCCCATGCTTCAACGATTCCTTGAGTGGGACAGATATCGAGGAAAGCACGACATAACTCTGAAAGTATTCACTGTTGGGGAACGTCTCCTGAAGATAAGCCCGTACTGCCGGAGAAACACTTTCAAGGGTCGTAGCCGTATTCACCGCAAATTGCACAGCCTCCTTTTCCACATCGGTCTGAAGCAAAGCTACATCGGTCAAGTAACCACCGGACCATTGGATAAATTTCCGCTCCGCGAAAAATCCCACATCTTTCGGGCTGAGGATCACAGCATCGGGCGGCGAAGCTAGTTGGACCCACTGCGCAGCCGCAAGTATCCCTTGTTCGGCAGGATTGTACAAGGTTCCACCTGGCCGGCGTATCCAGTGTACCGCCGAGATCAAGCTCGTTACAAGCAACAACGCCCCTAGGGCAGCAAGCACTTTCCTCCACCGCGGTTCTGCTACACGGAACCACGCGATCCCCTCACCTGCCAGGTACAGGAAGAACAATGGCAGTAGAAAAACAATGTACTTGTAGAATCCATAAGCATCGGCTTTCAAATAGCCCTGCGAGAGCAGACCTACGGTCACCATCGTTGGCAGAAAGCCACGCGACAGATCTGGGCGATTCGGAACCAAGTTTCGGGCAACAAACAGCAAAGATATCACACATGCCAGCCAGCCAAATTCCTGAAGATAACGCCCCACATAAGTGACTGTTCCCTGGATCTGGCCAACAATTCCATGCAAACTTAGTTGAATTCCAGCACGGGCGAAGTTATGCAGAAAAGGTTGGGAAAAAGGCAATTCCAAAATGTGGCAGAAGATCCAAAACGCCGGAAGGAAAGCCCCAGTCCCCACTATCAGCGAGAGCCAAATTGTCCAAGGTGGTCGAGGTCGTGCGAAAACTAACCCGTATACTGCTGCTCCCAGGCATAGGGCCACGGCCACCCCCAGACTCGTGAACCATGCCAGGAAAACGACCACAGCCAGACCCAAAGAAAAACTCTTTGTGCGCCCAGCATGCACAAAACCGTAGGCAAACCAAACAGCAATACAAGGAGCTAACGTAGCACTGTAGTCTATTAGAACTGCTCCACGGATCGCCAGTCCATTCAACCCATACAATATCAGTGTCAACAGAAAAACCGGCCGGGCAACTCGTGGATAGAGCTCGCGGCTCAGGGCCACCAGCCCCAGCAGCATTCCTGCCCAGAAGACAAGATTGAAAGCGCGCAACCCTATGCTATTCTCTGGCGTAAGCGGCCATAGGCGAAAGACCAAGGACCCGAGATAGATATAGAGAGGGGGATGCCACATCCCATAAGTATAGCGGCTGTTACCATCGGTAAGCGCAAAGAACGTCTCTTTGAGGATACCCGTCTCTGGCTTGTAACGATAGAATTCAAACTCATGGCCGCCTAGAGTACGGCTCCCCAGCCACAACAAACGGTCGGGGGTCACAGCCACCTCACCGGCATAGTACAACGGTAACCCCAGCCGGACAATATTGCGCATACACTGAAAGTAATCAACTTCATCCAGCCGAAGGGGATTCTTCAAAGCTTCTAGTCTGAAGGCAGTTACCAACCAAGCAAGGGCCAGCACGATGCCAATGCCATATGCAATCGAGGCTATCTTCCCTTGCTTCGAGGTGACCATAACGTCATCCTTCTGCCATTGTGTCCAATGTATATGGTCCGACAAGGAAGGGCATTTCTCATGTCCCGCATTCTACAGGATCAAGAAGCACGAGAGCCACCAAGATCAGAACTCCCCTACCTATTTGGAGCCTCGAACCACGAGAGGCATGTAGAGCTTCTGGGCATTGACCAGCACCAGACCTTGCATAACATTATCGGATTCCGAAGATTCATTGATCGATTTTTCACTGTCGACTTCTACCCAAAAGTAGTGCGCACCCGTCGGCACGTTGCTCCACGCAACAGAAACGGTCTGTTGAAAGGTCCCACACCCCCCCAGCTCATTGAGAGCCACAGAACCAAGCGGCGACATCAACGCGGCGTCGCTGTAGAACGTTACCAGGACAGGGGTGCTGAGCTGGCGATTGCCGTTGTTGCGGATGTCCGCCGATAACGTGACCGTAACAGGCGAGGTCCCATCGCTAGCGTTCTTCACCACCGCCGGCACACTTGTCGGCAACAGATTAATCTGAGGAGCGATGGCCGCAACATAGCCGTTCCAGGTCTGTCCCGGAACAGTCAGCTGGAAAGGGTTGACTGTCGAATTAACCAGGTTGCTGGCAGATCCTGCAAGAGAAGTCTCCAGACTGAACCACAGCCACTGCTGGACCAGGCGGTTAGAATCCTGAGGATATCCCAGGCTCGCATCCGCCGCCGTGAGCAAGTAGTTGAAAGTCTCCACCATGAAATTAGCAACACGCTGCGGATAAAAAGTCCGTTGATTCTCATCGCAAAAGCAATATTTCCAAAGATTAGGATCCCCCGTGCAGGTCTGCACCGAACACTTGCCATTGGGATTCTCAGGTGTGGGATAGTCGTACGGCAGCAACAAGCTGTACTCACTCAAGATGAGAGGCTTGTTTCGCTCACCGTGATCCGCCATCCACTGGCGCATTCGGACTACCTGCTCGGCGAACAGGGTCAGGCTGTCGTGCTCGGCGTAACAATACGTAGTGGGATCGTTGCAGTTGAAGCTGTGCCGGATGGCAAGTGCCGGATCGGTACCCAAGGCGATGTGTGCATCACCGTCCCCCGTCTCAGAAAGGATGTAAAGGTGCATGTTCCACACATCCACAGGCATTGAAGTTCCGTATTTCTTCAAGTAGGTATCCCAAACGATATCGAGATATTGCATGCGCCCCGGCGTCACCTCCACCAGCCCGGCGATAGCAACTCGCGCCGAAACATCCCGCGCCTTGATGAAGGTGTACACATCGTGATATGCCTGAGCGTACTGCCGGGGACATACATCATCCTGAGCCAGCCGGCGGTCGGGCTCGTTTCCCACGATCCACAGAGCTCCAGGATGCGCGGCTATTAGGTGGCCAAGGCCATTAAGGTCGTCAGTCAACGGTGGGTTGATCTGATATCCGTAGTCATCCCGGGAGCACGCCACGGGCGCATTAGGATCGGTTGGATCATCGGGGCGACTCTGGGAAACCCTAATGACTTGAGCGTATTTCGCCCCTACCATTTGCACTGGCGTTGTCAACTTACTAAAGAAGTCCAGATACCAGCCTACACCGAAGTTAGAGATAACGTTGAAATCCTCCCACTGCTTGTTCCAGCCGGCAACCCCGAACCTGCAATTGGGGAAGGAAGCCGTTGCTCGGGTCTGGCTTAGTGGGGTAAGAGAGGAATTTGCAACATCGAGTTGATCGGGGCTTTCAGTGGCAGCAACCATCGGCACAGTTCCACCAGAGAGTGTGCCCACAACAACCAAAATAGATAACTGTGATATAACACGCAACAATTTTCCGGCCTTCATCTTATTCTCCCCCTATCATATCACTGCTCCGCGTCTGAGGCGCGTCGGCGTATCAGCCCAAGTACGATCAAGCCAATAATCCCCACTCCCACCAGAATACTTCCCAGCACCAACGGCCCCCCTCCCTGAAAGAACCCATCAGTGACAGGCATCGTCTCTGTCAAAACCAGGGATGCTTCAGCGATGAGCGTTGTCGTAACGCTGACAGTCGAGATGGCAGTAACCGTCGGCATGTCCGTGGGCATCGCAGTTGAGGTGGCGGTCGGCGTGTCCGTCGGCATCGCAGTTGAGGTGGCGGTCGGCGTGTCCGTCGGCATCGCAGTTGAGGTGGCGGTCGGCGACGACGTCGGCGTTTCGGTGGAGGAGGGGGTCATGGCGGGGGTATGAGTCGGCTGAACGGCAACGGACGTGGGATAAGGCGTCGCCGTAGGAGAAGGCGGCAGGTTCGTCGGCGTCGCTTGCGGTAAAGGGGGCTGCACCGTAGGCAGCTCCGGCGTTTCCGTCGGCATCACGGACGGCGTCCGCGTCGGTACTGTCTGCCGCGTCTCGATCTGCCCCGGCTGTGCCCACACAAAAGGCAACGCGCCGAAAGCAAGCAGAATACCCAGTAATTCCATAGTCCAGAGTACCTTCTTTAGACTCATCATTTTCCTTTATCAATCACTATGCAGGCGTATGTTACATTCGGGACGTTGGCGCCCACAGATCAAGTGGTCTTGAAAGACGACACACTGACCTTGGAAGCCTTCGCCACCCGTCTCAAAGGCAAACACCAGGCAGCGCTGGCGCAGGAAAAGCCACCCCTCTTCTCCCAGATCAGTATCCCCTACAAGGGGAAGCAGGAGACCTACTACAGCTATTGCGCTACGCATAGCATTCACAACTTCGGCAAGCAACGTTTGGTCATCAACTTCAGGGCCGCGGATCTCTCGGATTCACCGCAGTTCTATACCTCGAACTGCTTGCAGTGGCAGGCTGATGGCATCACCCGCATCCGCCGCCATCGCTGGCCCGTTGAAGTGTATCACGAAGAGGGTAAAGAGGAGGGGCTGGATCAGTATCAGGTCCGGGACTTTCAGGCGATATCGCGGCATATCAGCCTGGTCGCCGTGACCTACAGCTTACTGCGTGCTGTCCCTCACGATGCAGCGCTCTTGCAAACACTTCAACGCGAACTCGAGTTGGCTCTCGCAGGCAGCGCGCCCTTCTGGCGTCGGACCACTCAGGCGCAGAGTGTGTGGGCTCTGGCGTGTTTCATTAACGCCGGCCTGGCTCAAGGGAAATCCCTGCGCGAGGGGATGGCTCCGATTCTGGCTGCGGTCTGCTGCTGATTCACGGGCTGCTGGGATGCAAGTGTTTCGGCGAACCCAGCCACCGAGGGTGGCTGGGAGGGAGTGGTAGGCAGCACTTCCGGATTCAGACCTTTGATTATCGGTGTCGTTAAGATGCTTCCCCTTCACTGGGCTACTGCAAAAGTCGAGTACTAACTCCATTTTACAGTTGGAAGCAGAAATGCAAGACCAAAAGGCGTTTCGTATACCCATCCGCTAGTTTTGGAGGACTAAAGACCGCCCCCCCGACGCCTACGCCTGCCGAGGTATTCACTTTCAAGGCCCCGCCGCCCCGTTGGACCTCGCCTAGACAACGCGGACAGCTCCCTAAGGTCATGCTGCCCTCATCGCCAAGTGGTGGGCTTGAAATTTGAGAAATTATAGCAGTGAACATATAGCAACAACCACCTGCCGACAGCAGCTCATCCCGCGGCAGACCCCCGCCGCCGACGGGCCACGATGAACAAGGCGACCCCCAAAATCATCAGCGCGCCCCCGCCGATAAGGAAAGGCGTCATCCCGCTCCCCGCCGCCTGCCCCTCAGCTGCCACCGCCGTCGCTGTGAGGGTCGGGGTGAGGGCGACCGCCGGCTCCTCCGTCGCAGGTGGCTGCGGCGATGGCGTGTCCGTAGGAGCAGGAGTGACAGTCGGCGCAACAGTCGGTGTGGACGATGCCGCCATGGGCGTGGAGGTCGCCGGCGCCGGCGTTCCTGTTGCAGCCGGCCGGGGCGTCGCCGTGGCCAGAACCGGGGGCACGGTAAGAGTGAGCCGCGGAAGGGTGAGAGTGAGCGGCGGGAGGGTGAGCGTGACGCCAGGCACCTCGACCGTGGGAATGACTACCGTCGGCAACTCAATCGTCACGGGCGGCAGGGTCGGCATCCAACCAATGGGCGTTAATGTCGGCACACTTTGTCGCAAGGAGTTTTGATCAGGAGCGGCCCACGTCACTGGCAACAGCGTCGCCGCGCTGAACAGCCCCACCAGCACAGCGAACCAGATCCAACCCCTTCTCTTTTGCATACCTCATTCTTCCTTCTGCGCGCAATACCGAATCTCCACGGTGCGATCCGTCTGCAACGCGCTCTCCATCACCCACAGGCCGTCCGACCGCACCGACACCCCTTCCGCCTGCCCGCACGATACCACATTTTGAGGAAGGCGCAAGACTACGCGCACCGGCGCCGTACGCACCCCCGCCTGTTTCTGCCAGTCCAGACGATACACCCACACCCCCTCGCTCTCCTGCCGCAAGACCGTCGGGGGCAACGTGTAGGTGAAGCTGATCACCGTCTGCTCGCCGGTCGGCAGCAGAAATCCCTGTCCCCACACCGCGTGCGTGGCCGATTCGGAGAGCGTCTGCACCGCGCCAGGCCACGGCGCCTGATCCCACATCGCCGCCGCCGGGATGGGATGCCGGGAAGCCGCCAGCAGCTGGCTGCCAGGCGGCGCGTAGACGCGCAGATACGCCCAGTAGCATCGGTCCATCATCTGCACATAGACGGGATCCCAGCGCGTCTCGGGGACACACGCGATGGACGCCCGGCTGGTGTGCGTGTAGGTCAACGTCAGCGTCGCGACGGGTGGCGTCTGCGTCAGATCCACGGCGTAGGCCATGGAGCGGGTGATTTTGGCGCTGGCCTTGTTGTAGCCCACATTCGCCTCGCTCACCAGCAGGAAATCCCCCCGCGGGACGCGGACCGCGCCATCCCACCCTCGAGCCGCGAGCACGGCAGCCGCTTCAGGCTCGCTCAACAGGGCCACCTGCAGGTGACGCTCGTCCAGAATCTGCAGCACGGTCTTCCCGACAAGCGTCAGATCCATATCGCCCAACCCGCTTTCCATGCGCCGCTGCAGCGCCTGGACCAAATCCCCCATGAAGTTTTTGCGGCTCAGGCGCCATTCGGTGGTGAATTCCCCCTCCGGCGGGGACCATGATTCATGGATGTAGGTCATCAGCGACTCCTCAGTCACCGTCTGGCCGGCGACCTCCAACGGCCCCACGGCACCCACAAGCCGCTGCACCGCCACCTGATCCACGGCCAGGACGCCGTCGAAGGCAGAGCTGGCGGGATGCGCCGGCCGATACAGCTCCAGCGCTTGCGCGACCGCCGTCGGAAAATCCGGCGACCAGTTGCTGTCCCGGAAGACCAGCAATTCGATCCCCATGAATCGCTTGAGGGGTTCGGGAGCCAGCGGATAGGGCTGCGAGAAATCATCCACGGTGTAGCTATCGGCGACGGTCACGCGGGTGATGTGACCGGCGCGCAGTTCCACTTCCCCCACCGCCGTGATGAAGCCTCCTCCCGGCCGCAATTCGTCATCGTTCAGCACGAGGAGCAGATACGTGCGCGGCGCCGACTCGCCCAACAGGTCGGGCGCCGCCGCGGCCAGGCGCAGGCCATCCTCGAGCCACGGCAGCAAAGGAGCCAGGCGGGTCAGCGGCTGCTGGAGGCGCCACGGGAGCTCCGCCGGCGCGAGCTGCGCGTATGCCGTCACGGCACGCGCCGCCGCAGGACGCGCAGCTTGAAACGCCGGCCGTCCGGCGGACAGCGTCTGCAGCGCCAGTTCCGGGGTCAGCGCGCCGGCCTGCCACGCCTGCAGCACGGGCGCCCCCACGTCCCACAGCCGCACCCCGGCTTCGGTCAGCCCATCCGCCAGATCCAATAGCGGCCCCGCCTGCGCAAGCAACGGACCGACTTTCGGCAGCCAGCCCAGCGTCGGTCCCAGCTGTGCCAGTCCCCGCGCCGCGCGCAACGTCACCACGTCCGCCCGAAGCCCCCGCAGCAGACTCTCCACCTGCTCCGGCTGCGCCTTGAGCGTCTCCATCGGCGAGGTCTCCAACAATGCCTGAGCCTCAGTCAAGTGCGCCTGCAGCGAAAGCGCCGCCGCCGCTACGCGCCCCGCCCAAATCCCCACCAGCAGGGCCCCCACCAGCACCAGAATCCAGCCCGCCTTTCTCAAAGTGCGGGGATCGCGCACGCACTCTTGCCAACGCCGTTTTTGTCCCACTCGCCAACCTCCCTCACGGATGCCGCCGCGCCCGATCAGGGACACGTCAGCCCGGCTGCGTCCACCGTGCAGCGCACGCGCCCGGCGAAAAATGTTTCCAGGGCCGGCGCCGGGTCTCCCGCAGGCGCCCCCATAAATTGCCGATAGCTGGCTTGCGCCCACAAATCCCGATCCACCACCGTGATATCGGGCCGCGCCCCCACCGCCTCCTGCGCGTACCAGAGGGTGAAAGTATGCGCGTCGGCGGCGGTGACCAACACCGCGCCAGGCGGGGCCGCCTTCAACGTCGCCTCCCACCACTCACGAGCGGTCGTGTCCCGGTGCAGGTCGAGCGTCCCCCCCTGCCACAGCAACGCCGCGAGCGGCAATGCCAGGCTCCACCAGCGCGCGCTCCGCACGTCCAGCCGCGCCACGACCTGCGTCGCCCCTTCGGCGAGCCAGAGCGCCGGGATGATCAGATAGGGCGTGAGATACACCAGCGAATCGGTAGTATGATACCCGATGGCGTAGGCACTCGCCGCGCCGAACGCCAGCACCGTCCGCCAGAACGGCAGGCGCTCCCGTCGCGCCAGGGAAGTCGCTCCTACCGCCGCAAGCGCCGCCCCTACCGGCGTGAACTGACGGATCAGCAGCGCCAGCCACGCCAGGAAACGCTGCGGCAGCGCTTCCCACGGCAGCGCGAAGGCGTAGCCCCAATACAGGCGCGCCGTCACGTAGTCCCACCATCCCGCCAGGCTGCGCACATCACCCCAGGGCTGCGGTCCAGCGGCGATCACCGGCAGCAGCGCATAGGGCAGCAGTCCCACGACCACCCCGCTCGCCCACGACGCCCACAGACGTCGCGGCACACCGCCCCACAGCGGCGCGAGGAAGATCAGCGCCGGGTGCACAGACAGCCCCCATCCCCAAATGCAGCCTCCCACAAAGGCCCGGCGCGAGGTCGCCGGCGTTTCCTGCGTCCAGGCCACGGTCAGCGCGGCGAAGAAAGCCGCCGGCGCGTACACTTCCGTGATGAGCGCCTGCGACCAGAGCAGCGGCGTCGCCGCCAGCAGCAGCGACGTGCTGATGGCAATCACCGGATCAACGCCGCGCCGCAACAACGTCCACGCCAGCGTCGCCGCCGTCGCCGCAGCCAGGAGCGCGGAGAGCAGATTGGTGCGCCAGGCGGGCGGCCCCCACGGCAGGCGGACGAAGGCGCGAGCGAGCGCCTCGTAGAGCGGAAATCCCGGCGGATGGGGTAGCCGGCGCGCGATGGCCGCCACGACCATATCGCCGCCATCAGCGCCCCAATGCGCCCAGGTGAGGTCGGGGGCCAGGGTCAGCGCGTAGATCCCCAGCGCCAGGAGAAAAACAGCACCGACGCCGGGAGCGCAGCGCCGAAAATCAGCGGGCCTTGGTCCACAACACGGATTGGGATCGCGTGACATAACGCACAAAACCGCCCAACATCGTGGCATTGGCAAAGCAGAAGTAAAAGATCAGCCGCAAGGGCTTGCACTTCCATCCCAGGAGTTCCAGCGCCCACCCCAGCACCGCCAGGACGTAGAACAGCACCTGCCCCCAGAACAACAAGCGGAACAGCGGCTCGGCGGTCAAAAACGCGCTGCTGATCAGGGCCGCCAGCATGAAGAAGGGCGCGAGCCAGCGCAACACCTTGTGCGAGACATACTGAAAGGCGGTCAGTCCGTAGCGCGGAGAGAGCAGCCCGCGCAATCGCCCGATCGCCTGAAACCCGCCCGCCGCCATCCGCGCGCGCCGGCGCCATTCCCCCCCCAGTGAGGGGGAAGCCTCCTCCCACGTCACCGCGGCCGGCTCATAGACCACGCGCCAGCCGTCCATCACCAGGCGCATCGCCAGCACAAAATCCTCGATCAGATTGTCCGTCTCCAGGGGACGATACAGCTCGCGGCGGATGGCGAAGAATTCCCCGACCGCGCCGATGGCGGTGTTCACGAGCGAATCCGCCCGCTTCATGAAGGCCTCATAGCGCCAGTAGGCCGATTCCCCTTCCGCCTGCACCTCCGCTGCGGGACGGATGCGCTTCTCGCCACTCACACAGGCGACTTGAGGATCGGCAAAATTAGGGAGGATCTGCTGGAGAGCGTCCGGCTCCATCATCGCATTCGCGTCCGAGAAGATGAGGATGTCCCCGTGCGCCTGCGGCGCGGCGCGATTCATCGCCGCGATTTTGCCCTGTCGCTCCGGTTGATACAGCAGCTGCACGCCCTTCCCGGCGTAGCCCGCGACGATCTCCACGGTACGATCCGTCGAGCCATCCGCCACCACGATGATCTCGCGCAATGCCGCCGGGTACTCCAACGCCAGGAGGTTTTCCAGCTTGGCCGCGATCACGGCTTCTTCGTTGTACGCCGGGACGATGAGGGTGACTGGCAGTTCCAGCGGCTCGCGGCGATGCGGGCGCGGGCGCCAGCGGGCCAGCAACGCGATGAAAATCGGGTAGCCCACATACGTCCAGAAGATCAGGAACGCCGACAGCGCGAAAATGCCGATGGGAATCCAGCGCACCTCAAACCTCCTCTGAGACTGCTCCCGACACGCATCGCAAGGCGCAGAGTCCCTCGCGCGCGGCCGGGGAAATTCCGCCTACAGGCGATATTCCACCACCACATAGCGGCAGAAGCGCCGCAGAGCCCGGAAATGGCGCAGCAGGAACTCGTCCACCGCCCACAAGAGACGGAAAAGCCCGCCGCGTTCACCGCCCAGAAGGCGCGAGAGGCTGGAGAAGAGGTAGAATTCGCGGACGTGCGTCTCGCGGAAGAAAGTCCCCAGCAGGGCCATGTCGGCGTAGTTCAACGGGCGCTCGTGCCGCGAGTGATATTTGCCCTGATAGGGAAGATGACGACGGGCAAATTCCAGCGCGGGATTCGCCCCCAGAGGCTCGCGGAACAGCGCTTTGCCGTCCGGCTTGAGCACGCGCCGGATCTCCGGCCCCAACACCGCCAGGTCCGTGTGGTGCAAGACGCCAAAGCCCAGCACCCAGTCGAAGGCGCCGTCGGGGAAATCCAGACGCTCCGCCGGCATGAGCCGCGTCTGCACCAGCGCCGCCACCCCGTTCGCCGCCGCCCGCTGCTGCGTGATCTCCAACGCCGCCGGCGATACATCCACGGCCTCGACCTGCGCGCCGTGACGGGCCACAAAGATCGAGAAATCGCCCGGCCCACAGCCCAAATCCACCACGCGCCGCCCCTCGAGCTCGCCCAGGCGAGCGAGCATGTACGCCAGCGAACGCCCTAAATCCTCCTCAAACAGCTCCGCGTCGGGCGGAATCCGCAGCGGAATCCGCCCGGCGGCGAACAGCTCCAACCAATGCTGATCAAAAAAGCGCCCTTCTTCCGCCTGGGTCGGCGTCCAGCCCGATGGGACAGCAGGCGCTACGGTTGCGGGTGCTTTTTCAGGCCCAGGCTCCATGCCCAGCGCTCCTTGAGATTGCCCCGCGTCAGCTGCGCAAAACGCTGCAAGGTGGCCCAGCCTCCCATAATCACGAGCGGGCCGATCAACACCACGTTCAGCGCCATTCCCAACGCCGTGGCCTCGACGCGCACGATTCCAAACCAGCGCAGCGTCATCACCGTGACGGCGCCGATCACCCCCACGAGCGCCGGCGGCGTGGGAATCAGGTTGCTCAGGTAAATCGTCAGCGAGAGGACCAGCGCCACGTGCCACTGCACCGGCAGCCCAAAAGCCGCCAGCATCGCCGCCATCGTCGAGATGGAAGCCAGCCAGCTGGCCGCCGTCAATCCCACCACCGGCAAAGCGCCGCGAAGGTTGGTCAACGCGCCCAGGCCGTCGAGAACCTCATAGACCAGCCGCAACAGCCGCGCCTGCCAGCGTTCCGGCAGCCAGCCCCGGAAGCTGAGAATGCGCTCCGCCAGGCGCTTGAGCCAGTCACGCCCCAGCCAGATCGCCAGCAGCACGCCGAGCAACGCCACGCCGCTCAAGCCCATGCTCATCCCCGAAGAGAGCGGGAACCAGTCCGGCAACATCGCTGTGGGCACAATCAAGGCGATCAGAACTCCCACGGCGAGGAGATCGAGTGACTTTTCCACCACGATCGTGCTCAGCGTGGAGCCGACGGAGGTATTTTCCTGCAGCATGAGGCCCACACGGGCGATTTCCCCCAGACGCAGGGGCACCAGCACATTCAACATCTGCGCCGTCATCAGCACGGGGAAAGTGGTCAGCCAGGAGGGGGGACGAAAAGACGGCGGGTAGAGGAACCACCAGCGCGCCGCTTTGATGAACGCCACGGCCACCACCGATGCCAGCGCCGCGATCAGCCAGGGCGGACGGGCCTGGAGCAGCGCCGCCCCCACGTCCGCCAGATCCAGCCCGCGCAGGGAAAGCCACAGACACAACACCCCGACGGCGATCCCCAGCAGGCCGCGTCCCAGATTCACCCGCCACGTCTTCTGCATCGCCATCGCCCGCTCACTCAACCTGCGCCACCCATGCCCGGCCCAAAGGCGTCCACTCCAGGGAATCGAGGGTCACCAGGTTTCCCGTCGCGTACACGGGATCCGCCAGGCTGTACCAGCACCACCTCTGCACCAGGCGTCCACCGTCCGCCGGAGCGCCCAGCGCGGCGTCCGTCGTTGTCAGAAAAAAGCGCCACGTCTCGCGCAGAAAGGTCTGCACCCGCTCCGGCGGGAAGCCGTAATTCTCCGGCATGGGAATCCCGAACTCCGACACGAGCAGGGGCTGTCCGCCGTAACCGCGCTCCGCCATCCAGCGGCGGAACGCCCAAATCTGCGCGCGAAACGCCTCCAGATTGCCGGAATCGTCAATCTCATAGAGCACGCCCGTCGCATCCGGCAGCCCCGGCGGGATGTCCACGCCCCACGAGTCGCGCTCCTCCCGCAGCATGTAGTTGTGGATGTGCCAGGCCTGCGCCGGCAGCGCCGCGCCATACGCCTGCGCGTAGCTTTCCAGCATCAAGTCCAGGTACCGCAGCCGCAGCGGCGTCGGCTGCGCGATGCCGCCCGCAGCGACCCTCGCGCCGGGATCGCCCGCCTTGATCGCCGCGTAGGCCTCGTGGTACAGCCGGGCATAGACCTCCGGCGTGACGTTATCCTGCCAGCGGACGTCCGCCTCGTTGCTGATGAGCCAGGTCGCGCCGGGATTGGCCGCCGCGATGGCCGTCAACGTCTCGGCGGGCGGACTGAGCGCGCCGTCCTTGAACCGCACCGTCTGAGCAAAGGCGACTCCCGCTGGAACGGGCGGCGCGACATACGCATTCCAATTCATCACCCAACCGACGCGCAGCGCGGCCAGGTTGTAAGCGGAGGGTGCGTTCAAGGGCACGGAAACTCCCAGGCGCCACAGCTCGCCTTCTGGAAAGTCGAACGCGCCGGGGGACGCCGGCTGCGGCGTGACCGTCGCCGCCGGCAGAGTCGCCGTCGCCGGCTGTGAGGTGACGGTCGCCGCGGGTGAAGTCGCCGTCGGGATCAACGGCTCAGGCGTACTGGTAGGAAGGGGGGCCAGCGTCGCCGTCGGCAGCGCGGCAGGAGACACCGTCGCGCGCGATGAGAGCAGCGCCAGCGTCAGCAACACCGCACCCGCCAGAAACAGCACCCCCCCTGCAATCTGCCCGCGATTCAAGCGCATCCCCTTTTCCTTCACCGTAGAACTTGGGTTATGGTAGCAACATCAGGCCATTATACCTGAAAGCACATGTCGGGCAATCAGAAATCGCCCAAAGATTGCACTTCTCTTTCAGTATGCTATAATTGAAATGAGGTTAATTCTGACGGATATGAGCGAGTCACTCACACCTCCCACAAGACCGGAAGACGCCAGCCGTCGCTGGCAGCAGGGTCTTGTTTTGTTTCGCTCTCCCCGCGTGATGCCTCAGACAGGCCCGGTTCCGGCGAGACGCTCCTCAAGAAGGATTCCCGGGCGGAACCTGCCGCGCGCCCATCCTCCCGTCCGGGCGAGATCGGGCATCTCTCGGCCTCCCTCCGGCAGTCGCCGCGAGCCATTCTCGAAGAAGGAGCTGCTGCAATGACCTCTGACTCCCTTGCCGTTGTGATCCTGGCAGCGGGCTTGAGCACCCGCTTCAAGTCTGCCGTTCCCAAAGTGCTCCATCCCCTGGCCGGCAAGCCGCTCCTGGAATACTCCCTGGAACTTGCGGCCGCGCTGACCGAGGCCACACCGCTCCTCGTCGTCGGTCCGGAAATCGAGGCCGAAATCGGCGCGTGGGTCGGCGAACGCGCCCGGTTAGTGGTGCAAGCCGACCGCCTCGGCACAGGTCACGCCGTGATGCAGACCCGCGCCCTCCTCGAAGGCCGCGCCGCCAACGTGTTGGTGCTCTACGGAGATATGCCCCTGCTGCGCGTCGAGACGCTCCGTGCGCTACGGGATCGCCATCTGGCAGGCGGCGCCGCCGTCACCATGATGACTGTCGTCCGCGACGACCCGCAAGGCTTTGGGCGCATCGTCCGCGATGCCGGAGGACGCATTCAGGCCATCGTCGAACAGGCCGAAGCCACCCCGGAAATCGCCGCCCTCCGCGAGCTCAATGTCGGCATCTACACCTTCGAGGCGGGGTTCCTGTGGACCCATCTGCCGCAGCTGCGACCAAGCCCCCGCAAGGGCGAGCAATACCTCACCGACCTGATCGGCATGGCGGTAGCAGAGGGGCTGCCCGTCGAGAGCTTGCGCGCCGCAGATCCCCTGGAAGTGCTGGGGATCAACACCCGCGTGGAACTCGCACTCGCCGCCAAGACCTTGCAGCGCCGCATCAACGAACACTGGATGCTGGAGGGCGTGACCTTCCAGGATCCGGAGACTTGCTACCTCGACAGCGCCGTCGTCATTGGGCGCGACACCGTGATCCTGCCCAACACCCATCTGCGGGGCAAGACCACCATCGGCGCCGGCTGTGAGATCGGCCCCAACAGCATCCTCGAGGACTGCACCATCGGCGACCGTTGCTGCGTCACCGCCTCGGTGCTGGAAGAGGCCGTGATGGAGGAAGAGAGCAACATCGGCCCCTTTGGACATCTGCGCAAGGGGTCGAGACTGTGTCGCGGGGCGCACATGGGCAACTTCGGCGAGATGAAGAACAGCACACTGGGGCCCGGCGCCAAGATGGGACACTTCAGCTACCTGGGCGACGCGACCGTCGGCGCTGACGCCAACATCGGCGCGGGCACCATCACCTGCAACTTCGATGGACAGCACAAGCATCCGACGCACATCGGCGAAGGCGCCTTCATCGGGTCGGATACGCTGCTCGTCGCGCCGGTCGAGATCGGCGCGGGCGCCAAAACCGGCGCGGGCTCCGTCGTCACGCACGACGTGCCGGCCGACAGCCTCGCCTACGGCGTTCCGGCGCGCGTCCGCGAGAAGAAAGAGCCAGAAACATAAACGAAGGAGGTTAGCACTGATGCCATCTTCCAGCGGTGAGGGATGGTGGGCCGTCCTGCTGCTCGTCCTGCAGGGCTTTCTGGTTTTTTCCCGCACCATCCTCACCTATTCACGGTGGGAGCTAGAAGAAGTTCCCCCCGCCGAACCCGCTGAGCGCCCTTCCCTCACCCCTCGTCATGACATCACGCGCCTGAGCATCGCGCTCGATTTTCCACTGTTGCTGACGACGGGCCTCTACTTCGATCTCGGCATGAGCGCCTTGACGCCCGCGTTCGCGGCCTATGCCGGATCTCTCGTCCAATGCCCCGCCGCGTGGCTCGCGCCCGTTAGCCGGATCATCGCCGTGTTATTCCTCGGTTGGATCAGCCTGAGCCTGGGCTACCTGCTTCCCGAAGCGCTCGGCAGCGCCTTCGCCTCCCGCTGGCACACGCGAATTGCCAGCCTCAGCCGCGCCATGCACGCCGTCTTGCGGCCTTTCACGCTCCCCGCCCTCGCCCTGGCGAACGGGGTAACCCGCCGGTTGGGCGGGACTCCCTTGCAGCGCACGGCGTTCATCACCGAAGAGGAAATCAAGTCGCTGGTCACCGCCGGGGAGCAGGAGGGCCTGATCGAGGAAGAAGCGCGCGACATGATCTACTCCATCTTCCGGCTGGATGACACGATCACCCGCGAGGTGATGCTGCCGCGGATTGACATTGTGGCGCTGGAAGTCACCAGTCCGCCGGAGCAGATTGTGGACGTCATCGTCTCCAGCGGGCACTCGCGGATCCCCGTCTACGCCGAGACCATTGACAACATCATCGGCGTCCTTTACGTGAAAGACCTGCTGCCCTACTACGTCACACACCGCCAACCGCCGGGCCTGCGCGAAATCCTGCGCCCGGCCTACTTCGTCCCGGAATTCAAACGGCTCGACACGCTGCTCAAAGAGATGCAGGCCCAAAAAGTGCAGCTGGCCATCGTCGTAGATGAATACGGCGGCGTGGCCGGCCTGGTCACCCTGGAAGACCTGGTCGAAGAAATTGTCGGCGAAATCCAGGATGAGTACGATCACGAAGAACCGGAGATGATTCTCGAAGCGGAGGGGAGCTATCTCTTCGACGCGCGTATTCCCCTGGATGACGTCCAGGAATTGTTAAATCTCCCCTTGCCGCTCGATGAGGCGGATTCCCTGGGCGGCTTCGTCTACAACGAATTGGGACATATCCCCGTTGTGGGGGAGACACTCACTTACAACGGCGTCGCGTTCAGCGTCGTGGCTACCGATGGACGACGCATCCGTAAAGTTCGCGCCGCAGCCATTCCCGCAAGTCCAGAAGATACCACAGCCCAGGAGGGAACATGAAACTTTCCAGAGAGGATCAAGAGCGACTTATCCGTGAAGCCGCCCAGGCCCGGACGCGCGCCTACGTGCCCTACTCCCACTACGCCGTCGGCGCGGCGCTCCTCACCGCCGAAGGGCAGCTCTTCACCGGCAGCAACGTAGAGAATGCCGTCTATCCGCTGGGGGTCTGCGCCGAACGAACGGCGATCGTCACGGCGGTGGCTGCCGGGGCGCGGCGGGTGGTCGCGCTGGCAGTGGTCACGCCCAACGGCGGCACTCCTTGCGGCGCCTGCCGTCAAACCCTGCGTGAGTTCGCCGACCCCGATACCCCCGTCCTCATCGGCAAGCCTGACGGCACTTACCAGGAATATCGCCTGGAAGAGCTGCTGCCCGAAAGTTTCTCCGCGGTGGATTTGCAGCAGGGCGCCGGCGCTCCTCCTGTGAACGTGTGAAGGGGCGGACGTGCGGACGTGCCCACGTGTCCAGGTGTGAAGGTGCGAACGTGCGAACGTACCCACGTGTCCAGGTGTGAAGGTGTGAAGGTGCGAACGTGCCCACGTAAGTGATTCGCTTTTTCGCTTATTCGCTTTTTCGCTTATTCGCTTATTCGCTGACTCGCTGACTGCTGACCTTCTGATCTCTATTTTCGAAGGAGGTGACGTATGCCGGCAACAATTATCGTAGGCGCCCAGTGGGGCGATGAAGGCAAAGGTCGGGTCGTGGACGACCTGGCAAGTCGGGCGGACGTGGTCGCCCGCTACAACGGCGGTGATAACGCCGGGCACACGGTCGTCGCCGAAGGGCACACCCTGGCCCTGCATCTGGTGCCTTCCGGCATCCTCAATCCCCGCGCCGTCTGTCTCATCGGCGCCGGCACGGTCGTCAATCCGTTGCGCTTGCTGGAGGAGTTCGCCGTGCTGCGCGAAGCGGGCATCGAAGTGACGCCGGAGCGCCTCAAAATCGCCGCCGGCGCGCATCTGATCCTCCCGACGCACCGCGCGCTCGACGGCGCGCAGGAACAGGCGCTGGGCGAACAGGCCATCGGCACGACGGCCCGTGGCATCGGCCCGACCTACGCCGACAAGGCCCGTCGGGTGGGTTTGCGCGCCGCCCTGATGCGAGACCCCGAGGCGTTTGCCGCGCAGGCGCGCACGTTGATGATCGCCCACAACGAGTGGCTGATCAACCTGTATCACCTCAAGCCGCAGCTCATCGGCACGCACGTTGAACGGCTGCAGGAAGCGGCGGCCCAACTCGCCCCCTATCTGGTGGACGGGGCCGCCTTGATCGCCGAAGCGCTGGCGGCAGGGAAAGCGGTGCTGTGTGAAGGCGCGCAGGGGACGCTGCTAGACCTGGACCGCGGCACCTATCCCTTCGTGACCAGCTCCTCGCCCATCGCCGGGGGCGCGCTCACGGGCCTGGGATTTGGCCCCAAAGAGGTCACCCGCGTCGTCGGCGTCGCTAAAGCCTACACCACCCGTGTGGGGGCAGGAGCCTTTCCCACCGAGCTGCTCGACGCTACGGGAGAGAGGCTGCGAGACATCGGCCACGAGTACGGCGTGACGACGGGGCGCCCGCGACGTTGCGGCTGGCTCGACGCGGTGATCTTGCGCTACGCGGCCCGCGTCAACGGGCTGACCGAAATCGCGCTCACGAAGCTCGACGTGCTCAGCGGCCTCCCCACGCTGAAGATCGCCGTTGCCTACGAGATCGAGGGCCAGCGAGTGGAGCACTTCCCCGCAGAATGGGGCCATGAGGTCATCGCCGCCGCGCGTCCTCTCTATGAGGAACTGCCCGGCTGGGAGGCCGATCTGCACGCGATGCGCCGCCGCGAGGATTTACCGGCGGAAGCGCGGGCCTACGTCGCGCGCATCGAGGAACTGACGCAGACGCCCATCACCTTCATCGGCGTCGGCCCCGAACGCGAGGCCATGATCCTGCCCTGAGGTCAGGAAAGCAAGTCGCCCCCTTCATCACGAAGGGGGCGGCTCATGGTGTCCACAGAATGCGACAGCGCCGTTCACATCATCGGCTGCGGCGGGAGCATACTGCGCTCCATCCACAGGCGCGTCGCGCGGGTGTTCTCCTCGATGGAGAGGAACACCGAGATGATCTCACCGAAGGCATACAGCCCAAAGAATTGCAACACCGCGGCAATCAAGACTCCCACGAAACCACCGATGCCGAGAAAAGCGCCGCTCAAATTTGGCGGAAGCCCCATCTGGCGCATCGTGGTCTCATCCAGCAAGCCGCCGGCGAGTCCCCCCACCAGCATGGCGATGGCGCCCAAAATCCCCACGACGAGCGCTACCCAGGCCAGGACTTTCCACAACGTAGCGATAAACCGCAGCACCCCATACCGTTTTTCCATGTGTCGAGCTCCTTTCGTGTGTCAGAATCAGCAGCTCCACTATAGCACAAAATTGCGGGCGTGGAAAACGGCGCGTTCCGTCCCGTAAAATCCTGGCACCAGCCAAGGCATTCAAGGGCGTCGGCCTGTGTCAGCCCAGGTTGGCAAAGACGGCGTCGAACATCTCCAACGTCAGCCGGCCGGTTTGGGTGTTCTGACGGCTGGGATGGTAGGAGGCGTGCAGCTGCGGCAGTCCATCGCCCAGCACGTAGCGCGCCCCGTGGGCGAAGGGCAACGCCGGAATCGCGTGTCCCTGGTCTCGCCAGAGCTCCAGCAGCTCCTCGAAGGCAATCCTGCCCAACGCGACCACCTTTTCCACGGGAAGCAGTGCCAGCTCGCGTTCCAGGAAATGGCGACAGGCGTGCAATTCCTCGCGGGTGGGTTTGTTCTCCGGCGGGGAACAGCGCCCGACGGCGGTGATGAAGACGTCGCGCAGCACGAGGCCGTCATCCGCGCGCTCCCACGTGGGTTGATTGGCAAAACCCGCACGGTAGAGGGCGCCGTAGAGCGTCGCGCCGGAGCTGTCGCCGGTGAACATGCGCCCGGTGCGGTTGGAGCCATGTGCCCCCGGCGCCAGTCCCACAATGACGATGCGGGCATGGCGATCCCCGAAGCCGGGGACGGGGCGCCCCCAGTACTCCCAATCGCGGTACGCACGGCGCTTGGCGCGCGCAACTTCCTCGCGCCAGGCGACAAGGCGCGGGCACTCCCGGCAGGCGATGATTTCAGCGTTGAGGGCGTCCCAGGCGTCCAAGAGCGGTTCCTTTCGCAGCGCGCGCGGCGCGGCCAGCGGTGATTTCAACAGGGAAGACGTCCCAACGTGAGTTCGGCAGCGTCAGGATAGCAGCCACTCCGCAAGAGCGGCGATCTCGATCCTGGCGTCGTCAACCTCGATGGGCGCCGCGGCGACATCCGTCACTATCAAGCCGTGGGTCAAGCCCAGCGCGCGCATCCCCTCAAGGAGCGCCCGGACTTCCCTATCGCGGGTTTCGGGATGATCGAGGGAGTGGGTCACCTGAATCAGCTGCCGCGTTTCTGGCAAGTAGAAATCCACTTCGCGACCAGCGCCGGAAGCCACATAATGGATTCTGGAAGTCTTGCGGCGCAGCGCCAGAAACACCAGGTTCTCCCACAGCTTGCCCGTGTTGGGCGAAAAGGCAAATCCCACCGACTTGACCAGGCCTGTATCTATGGCGTAGAGCTTCTTCGGCGCTATCTGCTGACGTTTCACCGACTCATCGTAGACGTTGATGCCAAAAAACAGCCAGCTATTCTCCAGATATTCGATGTAGTTCTTGACCGTGTTCACACTGCCCAGTTGCAGGCGCTCGCGCAATTTGTTGAACGAGATCAGACTGGCAGGATTACTCAGCAAATAAAACGCCAGTTCCTTGAGCGCGCGCACTTCGACAATTTGATAACGCGTCGCAATATCGCGGTATAAGACATCCTCGTAAAGCCATTGGCGCAAGGGCACGTCAGGATACTTGAGCGGCTCGGGAATGCCGCCTTCCGCGCAATAGGCATCGAGCCAACGCTGCAGCAGAGCGCGTTCCACCGTGGTCATACGCGACAGCTCAGGTGGCGTGTGCCCCCGAAAACGCAGAAATTCGGAAAAGGAAAAAGGGAAGAGTTCCACCGGCACATACCGCCCGGTGAGACGGCTCCCCAATTCGCGGCTCAACAGCGCTGCGTTCGAGCCGCTGATGTAGAATTTGAATCCCAAATCCAGAAAGCGCCGCACAAAGGTCTCCCATTCCGGGACGCTCTGAATTTCGTCAATGATGAAAATGCGCCGTTCGCCAAATAGTTCGACGAGCAGCCGGTAGAGATCATCAGCATCGGCGGCCTCGAACCCCAGGAAACGATCGTCCTCGAAATTGACATAATAAAACGTCGTCTCGCCCAGATGGTGCGCCAGTTGCGCCAGCAGCGTGGATTTTCCCACACGGCGCAGTCCAGACACGATGACGGCGTGAGGCAGTGCCGCCGCCCGTTCCAACTGCGCCAGCTGTTCACGCTCGATGCCGGTATCTCTGGCCCAGAATGCCGCAAATTGCTCCAGCAGCAAGGCCTGACGCTGCTCTTTGGGCCAGCGGGATTTCCAGGATATTTCATTCATAACAGAATTATACCCCACAAAGTTTTCATTGCCAATGAAAACAATGCGGAAGTCATCCCATCATCGTGGCACCGACGCAGCACGTGACACGCGCGGCTATCACCAATGGTCGTAGTGCACGATCTCGGAAAGCGGTTTGCGCGTCTTGGGACCTGGGGTACTCGCCGGGTGTCCGAGCGGGGTGAACAGGATCGGCTCCACCCCCTCCGGCAACGCCAACACGTCACGCGCCGCCTGCGGATCGAAAGCCGCGACCCAGCAGGTTCCCAGGCCCAACTCCGTCGCCGCGAGGATCATGTGATCCATCACGATCGCCGCGTCCACGAAGAGGTAGGATTGGCCATCATAGCGCCTGCGGATCCAGCCGGCCTCCTTCACGCCGCAGACCGCCAGCACGAGCGGCGCCCGGCTGAACCATTCCGCGCTGTAGATGCGCTTGATCTCCGCCTCGCGGCCGGCGGTGCGGATGACGATGACGTGAATGGGCTGCTTGTTCGCCGCCGTCGGCGCGAGGCGCCCCGCCTCCAGTATCTGTTGCAGCTGGTCCTCTTCCACCGGGTCGGGCAGGTAAGCCCGCACGCTGTAGCGTTCAAGAATCAACCTGGCAAACGACATGAAAGACCTCCTCAAAAAATACGTAATGCGTAATGCGTAAGTGATCTTCTCGGAAAATAGAATCCGTGCCCAGGTGCCCACGTTCCCACGTCATTTTCGTCATTGGTGGTGCGCCGCAGGGACAGGCCACTGATTTTCGCAGAGTCTTCTCTCATCCGCGTTCATCCGCGTCCAGCCACGTTCCCACATTTCTGCGTCCCATCAACACCGGAGAACTATAGGACACTGATTTTCGCAGAGTCTTCTCTCATCCGCGTTTATCCGCGTCCATCCGCGTCCAGCGACCTTACAGAGCTAGACAGGCGCAGCACGGGGATGCCGCTGCCGGAGCCAGGCGCCCATGAGCGCCAGCCCCAACATGACGGGCCAGACCCAAAGCAGATCCGCCATCAACGGCGGCGGGGTGAGCTCTTCCGTCGGCTCGAAACGGAAGCAGGCCAGGCGCGCGCGTTTGGCGACCACGTCCTCAACGTCATCGGGATCAATGCCCAGTGACCGCAGATAAGCAGACAGCGTCCCCGGATTGCAGCGCATGGCCACGGGATAAAGCGCGCGGATCTCCTCCGCCTCGGTGATCACTTCCGCGCGCATGGCCTCGGCGCCCTGCCAGGTCTGTACCGTCGCCCGTGGATTGGCCATGACGTTGCGATACCAGTCGGAGCGTTCGCCCAAGGCGCAGGGCACGATGAGCTTCCCGCGATAGGTGAAATAGCGGGTCACGACGCGATGCGGACGTCCGCTCTCACAGTCGGTGGTGGTGATCAGGGCAAGAACATGCCCCAAGACGCGCCCCAACCCCATCCGCCATGCCAGGATCGGCGCGCGCCTCCCCAACTTCAAAAGCATCCCTTGCGGATAAGGGAACGGCGGCGACATTTCCGTACACGAATTCATGGTTCACCTCCGAGAAAGCGACAAAGCAAAAAGGCGAGAAGGCGAAAAAGCGGTAGAGTCGCCAGGTCAGCGGGCTACTCGCCGGTCAGATCCCTGCCGCAGCAACGATTACGGCTGCGTCGCCGCGGAGGGAGAGCTCATTCACACCCTGCGCCGCCCCCGTTTTGGACGGCGCTTCTTCGGCCCGAACGCGGCCGATCTTGCGCTACCGGGAAATTCGGGACGCTCCAGATGCATCACGCGCCGCTGCATCCAAATCACACTGCGAAGCGGCAGTCTCCTGTCCCCCTTCGGATTTGGGCTGCAGCTCCCGGCGCAGCTTCTCCAGCTCCAGCTGCTCGCGTTGTTCCTCCAGGGCCGCGCTGCGGCTCTCCCGCCGCTCCTTACGCCATGCCAGCGCCGTCGTGGAAATGAAGCCCAGGGCCGTGATCAACGTCGAGGCCACCGAAACGATCAAGGCAATCCGTTCGGCAAGAGGCAACGGTGGAACGGGCTGCGACGGCTCGCCGGGCCACGTCGCCATGCCGGTGTAGCGCGGCGCGCTCAAATGCAACAACAACGCCCCCAGAATCAACCCCAGCACGCCGAAGAGCAACAGAAACATCCGCTGCCAGCTGCGCCATTCCCGGCCGTCCATCATCCCGCCTCCCGCACGTGAGCGAACCTCACTTCTATTGTAACCGCAGATGCAAAGGATGGCAATCGGATTCCCCGCGCGGGCATTTCACACCGCCGCGAAATGCAAGTATAATAGCGGCACAGGAGAGGGCGCCATGAGACAACTAGAGCTGGAGATCATCACGGCGGAGCCCAGCGTTAGGGTTCTGACCGCGTCTGCATATCGCGAGCAGCTGGCAACCTTGCTCGCCGGCGACTTGAACTTCCATGGCCAGAACAGCGCCTATGCTTCCCACAACTATCACGCCTTTCCGGCAAAATTTCCACCCCAATTGCCCCGCCGATTTATCGAAGGCTTGACCGCTCCAGGAGACATCGTCCTGGATCCCATGGCCGGTTCAGGCACGACCATCGTTGAGGCATTTCTGAACGGCAGACATGGCATCGGCATGGATCTGGATCCTCTCGCCCTGCAGCTGGGACGGGTCAAAACGACGCCCCTTAACGTTGAAGCCGCCGCAGAAGCGGGCTTTGCCGTCATCAGAGAGGCCCAGGAGCTGTGTCAAAAACAGCCGCACACGTTACAGGAGCAGCTTGATCAGCGTTTCAAGCCTGAAGAGCGCGCCTTTATAGACTATTGGTTTGCACCTGCCGTCCAGCTGGAACTTATCGCCCTGCTCTCTGAAATTGAGAGGACTGAGGATCCAAAAATCAGAGCTTTTTTGGAACTGGTTTTTTCTGCCGTCATCATCACCAAATCGGGGGGCGTCTCCCTGGCGCGCGATCTGGCCCACACCCGGCCGCATCGGGTGTCAGACAAAGCATCGCGTTCGGCATTGGTGGAATTTTCCAAAAGGCTCAAGAAGAATCTCGAAAGCGCGACGGAGCTCTCCTTTGACATGCCTGCGCCCCACTTCATTCATGGCAATGCCATGGCTTTGCCGCTCCCCGACGATAAGATGGATCTCATTGTGACGTCACCGCCGTATGCCTCCAACGCCATTGACTACATGCGCGCTCACAAATTTTCCCTCGTATGGTTTGGACATACGCTGCAACAACTGAGTGATTTGCGTAGTCAGTATATCGGGCACGACGCCGTTCAGGGATTCAGCCTGCTGCCGCTTCCCAACGCCGTCCAAGAAATCGTCGAGGCCGTCGCACAAGTAGACAGTAAGAAGGCCCAAACGTTACACCGCTATTATTCCGAAGCCACATGTTTTTTGAGCGAGATGTGCAGAGTGCTCAAGCCCGGTCGCGCCGCTATCGTGGTCGTCGGCTCCTCTGTGATGCGCGGGATTGATACGCAAACTGACCGTTGTCTGGCCGAAATCGGCAAGGCGGTCGGCTTTGCCGAGGCCACGATTGCAGTTCGACGCCTCGACCGGGATAAACGGATGATGCCGGCTCGCAGCCAGGAGAAGGCCGCGACTTCCCTGATTGAAGCGCGGATGCATGAAGAATACATCATCGCTTTTTACAAAGGATGAAGCGAAAAGGCGAAAAAGCGGAAATGGATACCTTCGAGGATCTGCGCGAGAATTATCATCGCAACATTTGTGCTCAACTCCTGGGGTACAAAAACAAGGTGTTGAATATTGCCGACCGTAGCAGTCAACGCAGCCAGCAATTAGCCGAAGGGATGCTCCAAGCCATGGGATATCCTCCCTGCCCCACGCCGCCCACGGGTCAAGGAGCGGGAGCCTTGTTTGAAAGCCTGACCCGGGATTACCTTCAACGAGCGTTACCTCTGCTGACTCACATTCGGCCCGGAAAATGGTCTTTCACCGTGAGTGAAATCTCTGCATTTGATCAATATGAACACCTGAAAGATCTTGCCGCCGCGCTAAAACTTCAGCCTCAGCTGCAAGCAGCGCTCGGCGACTACATCATCCGACCCGATATTATCATCGCCCGAATCCCTCTCACGGATGAAGAAATCAATGATCCCATGCCCATTCTACGAGGAGAGTGCGCTACTTTGACCTCGCTGCGGCAAGTCAACAACCCCCAGGCAAAACCCATTCTCCATGCCAGCATCTCGTGCAAGTGGACCATCCGCAGCGATCGGTCCCAAAACGCACGCACTGAGGGCCTGAATCTGATCCGCAATCGCAAAGGCCACACCCCTCACATCGCTATCGTCACGGCGGAGCCTTTGCCAAGCCGCATTGCCTCCATTGCCTTGGGCACCGGCGACGTGGATTACGTCTATCACATGGCGCTGTATGAATTACAAAAAGCCATCGGAGAAATCAATGACGAATCGCTCTCCGATATCTTCAGCCTTCTTGTCCAGGGCAAACGCCTGCGTGACATCAGCGACCTGCCATTCGACCTCGCAATCTAAGGACGCTCATTCAAAGAATTCTTGAATTTCTGCCCGTGTTCATCTGTGAGCCATTTCCCATAAAGGAGAGACATAGTATGCGACAACGTTGGTTCTACCTGCTCATGCTGTTGAGTCTGCTGTTGAGCGCCTGCGGGACGCCCACCCCTGCCGCGACGCCGACGCCAACCTCCACGACGGAGACGCCTGCCGCGCCGCCCGTCACCCCCGAAGCCACAGACGACCGGCTCTACCTGGCAATCATCTGGCATCAGCACCAGCCCGTCTACTTCAAGGATCCCGAAACCGGCGTTTACGCCAAACCGTGGGTGCGGCTCCATGCCGCCAAGGACTACGTGGACATGGCGGCAATGCTGAAAGCGTATCCCAGCGTCCACGTCACCTTCAATCTCACACCCAGCCTGCTGCGGCAACTGGAGGACCTGGCGGCCGGCGCCAAAGACGCCTACTGGATCCACACCGAGGTCCCCGCCGGGGAGCTCACCGACGATCAAAAGCGCTTCATCCTGCGCTACTTCTTCGACATCAACCCCAAAATCATCCAGCGCTTCCCCCGCTACGAGGAACTCCGCCTCAAACGGCCTGCCGATGACGCTGCCGTGGAAGAAGCGCTTGCCGGCGGGTGGAGCACCCAGGATTTCCTCGACTTGCAGGTGCTCTTCAACCTCGGCTGGACCGACCCCGATTGGCTCGCCCAGGCGCCGCTGGCTGACCTGGTGGCTAAAGGACGCAACTTCACCGAGGCCGACAAACAGCTCGTGCTCGACGAACACCTGCGGCTGATTCGGGAAGTCATCCCCGTGCACAAAGCCCTCCAGGACGCCGGACAGATCGAGGTGACGACGACCCCCTACGCCCATCCCATCCTGCCGCTGCTCATGAATACCGCCCTCGCGCGAAAAGCCATGCCCACCGACAAGCTCCCCGATCCCGCCTTCCGCGTCCAGCAGGACGCAAAAGCGCAACTGGCGCGAGGCGTCGCCCTCTACCAGGAGCTCTTCGGTCGCGCCCCGCGCGGCATGTGGCCGGCGGAAGGCTCCGTCGCCGAGGAAATCGTCGGCATGGTGAGCGAGGCGGGCCTGCGCTGGATGGCCTCCGACGAGGGCGTCCTCGCCAAATCCCTGGGACTTGACGGCTTCAGCCGCGACAACGCGGATACCGTCAAGGAAGCCGACCTCCTCTACCGACCGTACAACGTCGCCGCCAGCGACGGCGCCCCGGTGGCCATCGTCTTCCGCGACGTGGTGATCTCCGACAAGGTGGGCTTCACCTACTCCGGGATGAAGGGGGCCGCGGCGGCGGAGGACTTCATGAAGCGCCTTCACGCCATCCGCGACCGGCTCCACGCTGAAAACGCGCCCGGCCCGCACCTCGTGACCGTGATCCTGGACGGGGAAAACGCCTGGGAACATTACGACAACGACGGCAAGGAATTCCTCAACACCCTCTACCAACTGCTGGCGGCGGATGAAACCACCCTCACCGTGACACCCTCCGAATACCTGGAGCGCTTCCCGCAGGAACCCTCCCGCACGATCGAGGACCTCTGGGCCGGCAGCTGGATCAACCACGACTTCAGCACCTGGATCGGCGAGGACGAGGAAAATCAGGCCTGGGACTACCTGCGCGAGGTGCGCGACATCGTCAAACAGTACGAGAGCGGCAAACGCACCCCGCCCAGCGCCGAGGCCCTGAAACAGGCGCTCGACCTCATGTTCATCGCCGAAGGCTCCGACTGGTTCTGGTGGTACGGCGCGGATCAGAACTCCGGCGACGACGAAGGCTTCGACCGACAATTCCGCGAGACGCTCAAGCAGGTGCTGCGCACGCTGGGGGAAGAGCCGCCCGACTGGCTCGACGTGCCGATTGTCGCGCAAGCGCCGGCGGCAGCGGAGCAATCTCCGACCGATCTGCTCACTCCTACCATTGATGGCGCCGTCACCGCCGGGGAATGGGACGCGGCCGGCTTCTACACGGCGGGCGGCGGCGCGATGGCTGCCGGCAGCCTGCCCCTCGAACGGCTCTATTACGGCTTCGACGCCCAACACCTCTACCTGCGCGTCGACGCCGCCTACGAGTGGGCCACGCTCACTACCTGCGGCGGCAACGACGACTGCCGCAGCACGCTCGGCTTCTACTGGCTGCCCCCCGGCCGCACCCAGGCGACGCCGCTCTCCCGCTGGGGCGGGACGGCGACCTACCTGGGTTTCGGCGCGGCGCAACTTGTGGAGCTCGCCTACGCCTCCAACGCTCGTCTCGCCGGCGTGACGTTCAGCCTCTATGACGGCGTCAGCTGGGTCAGCATGGAATTCCCTGCAGAGGACCTCCGCGTCGCCACAGCGGGCAAAACCCTCGAACTCGCCATCCCCCTGAAGCTGATCGCCGGCAAACAGGACCTCCAGAGCGGCGACCGCATCCAGCTGCGCGCCGTGCTCAGCCAGGGACTGCTGGAGGCGCAGACCGACCAACAGCTGCTGCCGACCACTGGCCCGGCGCTCATCACCGTGCCGGAGCTGGGGACCACGACCTGGGTGCTGCAGGTGCAGGATCCCGAAAACGACGACTACGGCCCTGGAACCTACACCTACCCCACCGATGGCGTCTTCCAGCCCGGCGTCTTCGACATCACCGGCTTCGAGGTGGGCTATGACGAGACGAACATCGTCTTCCGCGTCGCCATCCGCGGGCCGGTGGAAAACGTGTGGGGGAGCGGACGCGGTCTCTCCGTGCAGACGCTCGACATCTACATAGATCAAGACGGCGCCGCCAACGGCGAGCGGCTGCTGTTGCCGGGGCGCAACGCCGCCCTCACCGCCGATCATGGCTGGGATTTCGCCCTGTGGATCGAGGGCTGGGAAGGCGGCCTCTACGCGCCGGGGGACGCCGAGCCGGTCAAAGCGCCCGTCTCCCCCGTCATCATCGCCGACGCCGGGCAGCGCCGGATTACGGTGAAAGTGCCGCGCAGCGTGCTTGGCGACACGCCGGAGAGCTGGCAGTATGCCGTGGTGATGTTGAGCCAGGACGGCTACCCTGCTGCCGGCGTCTGGCGGGTGCGCGATGTAGAAGTCAGCGCCGCGCAGTGGCGTTTTGGCGGCGCGCCCGCTGCGGATGCGAGCCATACCCGCATCATAGATTGGGTCTGGCCCACAGCGGGGATCCAGGAAGCAGCGCTCAGTACGTACAAATCCAGCGCCAACCTGAGCGCCCTCACGCCGGATGACTTCGCCCAGCTGCAAATGCTGAGCCCCCAATAGCCAAATCGCGGCCCCTCCCGCTGCCAGACTTCGGGAGGGGCCGCGCCTTTCTCACCCCCACGGCCTAAGGTATGGAGCTCTGCACCCTGGAAAAAAGCGTCGAGATCTGATTGCCCACCAGCGTGAGGATCACGACGACCACCACAGCGATGAGCACCAGGACCAACCCGTACTCCACCAGACCTTGCCCTTCTTCACGCGGCATGAAGAACATTCCTCGCCTCCCTTGATGTCTGACAGTGCGCCCATGACATGAGTGTAGCACAGCTCGCCGACGGAAAGCAATAGGCCGATGGTCATGGCTGACGCCGCGCGGCATGGATAGTTCCCCATCCGGGGCGCGAATGTGAAAACGTGCGAAGGTGTCCACGTGCGGACGTGCGAACGTGCGAACGTATCCACGTGCGAACGTAAGTGATTCGCCGATTCGCTGACTGCTGAGTCGCTGATCTCTATTTTCGAAGAAGACGCCATGTGCTGGCGCACACCATCCAAAAATGAAAATGTGAGGTGACTTTTAGCCTGGCGCCAGGTAGCCAGACGGCGATGAAGGAACCTTTGTGGCCTGTAGCTTTTGCCCCACCCCCCTGCCCCCTCCCCAACGGCGCAGACGCCGTTGGGGAGGGGGAGAAAAAATGGGGGCTTTGCAGGCGGGCGTAGCCCGCCTGCAAAGCCCCACAAAAAAAGTTCCCCTTTCCCCCGCGCAGCGCGGGGGAAAGGGGCCAGGGGATAGGGGGATGATACTCAATCTTCAAGGGTCGCCAGGAAATCTTGCGTTTTTTAGTCAGTGGCGCCACCTTTGTCACACAAGTGATTTTTTCGCTGATTTGCTGACTGCTGACTCGCTGATCTCTATTTTCGAAGGAGACGCCATGTGCTGGCGCACATCATCCGAAAATGAAAATGTGAGGTGACTTTTAGCCTGGCGCCAGGTAGCCAGACGGCGATGAAGGAACCTTTGTGGCCTGTAGCTTTTGCCCCACCCCCTGCCCCCATATGCGTCAACTTAAGGGGGAAATGGGCGGAGCTGGCGCCAGAGTGCCACAGTTTCGGGCACCAAGAGGCGCCTGCGGGCGGCAGGAAAAGTAGGACTCGGAGCTGGTGAGAGGCTGAGGCGGCC
>Ga0208825_1000180_pt1 | contig 64367 bp, 65 predicted proteins | sample AD_UKC113_MetaG_FD_184450 | JGI IMG/M metagenome (GOLD analysis project Ga0208825, IMG submission 184450) | Active sludge microbial communities of municipal wastewater-treating anaerobic digesters from Hong Kong - AD_UKC113_MetaG (SPAdes)... | ecosystem: Engineered > Bioreactor > Anaerobic >...
TGTAACGGTTATTGGTGGGGTTTTTATTGGAATAATGTCGGTAGTAGCCAACCTCTTTGGTGTGATAGGTGCTGTTTCCGGTACCGGTCTGCTGCTTACCGTTTCAATTACCTATCGGCTCTACGAACAGATCGCCAGTGAACAGATCATGGAGATGTATCCGTTTATGCGAACATTCTTTGGTAAGGAATAAAAGAGAAACCAGTATGACCGGGAAGAAAGTCATCATTACTGGAGTGCCCGGGGTCGGCAAGACCTCGGTCATTACCGAGTCAATCAGACGGCTTGAAGAAGAAGGAGTGCCATATCAGAGCATAAATTTTGGCACTTTTATGTTTGAAGTTGCGCAAAAGGAGAATATTGTCAAAGACCGTGATGAGATGCGGAAGCTAGACAAAAATTCTCAGAAACGGCTTCAGCAACTTGCTTCACAGGCGATCGCCCGGATCGATGGTAACATTATCATCGATACTCATGCTTCAGTAAAAACTCCGGTAGGATTCCTTGCAGGTCTTCCTGAATGGGTTCTGAAAGAGTTAAAACCTGATTTAATAATCCTTGTTGAGACTGATTCTGATCAGATCTTAAAGCGCAGATTATCTGATACCTCCCGAATCCGTGATATCGAAGGGTACCAGGATATTCAGGATCATCAGGATTTCAACCGTGCAGTGGCAGCATCGTATGCCATGCTGACCGGCTGCACCGTTCGATATATTAAGAACCCTGACTTCCTGCTTGAAAAGGCAGTAGAAGAGATGGTTCAGGTGCTCAGGTAAACGTCATGGCAGGATCGCAGTCAGCAACCATGAGTATGATGCCCCTGATTCTGGCTATGGGGCTTTTATTTATTGCCAGCATTGAGGCCGTCCGTAATGGACTTGGAACCTCACTCAACGTTGTCCTCGGGCCGCTTGTGGACACATTCCATATTCCTTTTTACATTGTGATCATCATTCTCTCCGCAATGACCGGTTTTTACTCGTCAATCATCCAGAAGTATACCATCGATTATAAAAAGATGAAACAGACGCAAAACCGGATGAAAGAGTTCCAAAAAGAATACCGGGAAGCAATGCTCTCAAAAGATGAGAAGCAGATAAAAAAACTCGAAGCCAAACGCTCCAGGATGATGCAGGAACAGATGGAGATGAGCCAGGCTCAGTTCAAACCTATGGGGTATATCATGGTTATCACCCTTCCGATATTCTTCTGGCTCATATTCCGCCTCAATCATTTTGATGCCATGATAAACATGCCCTTCTTTGGACTTGTTCATCTGACCGATCTCATCCTTGGTCCTGCCCCTGCATGGATCATATGGTACATGCTTTGTTCGATCACATTGTCACAGGTTATCAGAAAGGCACTTGATATTGGGGGTTTGTAATGCGCATTACGATCAGTGGTCTTCCTGGGAGCGGAACGACCTCACTCACGTATCATCTTGCCGAGATGCACCGGCTGGATGTCATCTCTGCAGGAGAAGTCTTCAGACAGATGGCACGGGAGCGGGGCCTGACTTTGGCTGAGTTTGGGTCATTCTGTGAGGAGGATCCCTCGGTAGATAAACTGATCGATGAGCGTCAACGGGAGATAGCCCTTTCAAATACTCATATTATTGCAGAAGGAAGATTGTCCGGCTGGATGATTCAGGAGGCAGACCTGAAGATCTGGCTGAAAGCCTCGCTTGAGTGCAGGGTCAGACGAATATTTGACCGGGATCAGTTTTCTGACCTCACAGCAGCCATGCAGGCAACAAAAGAGCGGGAGGCATGTGAAGCCCTCCGGTATCAGCAATATTATGATATTGATATCGGATCACTCAGTCCCTACCATCTGGTGCTGGATACTGAAATGTGGACCGTGGAACAACTGGCAATTATTGTCTCTTCTGCGATTCAGACTCTGCAAAAAAGTGAATAAAGTTCTTTTTTTCTTTTTCATCTTCTGTCAATAAGCCGTTTTGGTCTTCCTCTGATATGATGAAGCTCCAGTCCTCCCGGGCCTGTGATATGGACGAGTATCTGGAATATCCCGTCATCATAACTCCCGATAAGTTCTGGTTTGTATTTCAGGATTGTCCCGGTGATCACATCGGTGATATCATGAATGCTACATGCATCCTTGTCTTCAGCTTCAACCGATATCCGGAGCGTTATCTCATTCTCTTCTTCGCCATACACAAATGCTTCGTACTCTCCGGTGAGTGATGGCAGGTTTTCAGGCTGGAAAACAGCACGCTCGATGTCTATCCGGTTAATCGGAACTTCAAAGATCTGGATGGTCTCTGCTTCCCGCCAGGGATTCAGAATTCTCATATGAGTTCGTCCGCATGGGCACCTGCTTCTGCTGATAACTTTTGTGGTATCATCCGTATCATAATTGATGAGAAGCGATCCGCATCGCTCTCCGGGTTTTAGGAGCGTCGTTAGAACAATATGTCCCTCTTCACCATCTGGGAGAAAACGCTGGTGCCTGGGATCATGGATATCCAGATGGACAATATCCTCCGGAACATGGAGACCGGCAACAGCCTGGCACTCTCCGCACATGGTCCCTTCCGTGCTCCCATAACTGTTATAGACCTCACAGTCATAGAGTTCTTTGACGTAATTTCTGGATTCATCGGCAAAACTCTCCCCGCCGACGACAAGCCTTCGGATACTGGAATCTGCCGGATCCATTCCCTCCGCTTTCATCCGTCGCGCCAGTCGTAAAAATTTAAAGACGCTCCCTACAATTCCTGTCGGCTGATAGGACTGGATGAGCCGTATCGGGAACGTACACTTACCGGTGGGGATGATACTCATACCAACTTCACGGGCTGCAAGCGTCATGGTGTTTGCTCCCACATTCATCCCATAACTTGCACAGATGATCATCCGGTCTTCTGCTGTAAATCCCTGGGATACAAAGATGCGGGCATACTTTTCTGCATACCGTTTCCAGTCATCCCAGGAGAGGAAGAAACTCTTCGGAGTGCCACTTGTTCCGCTCGTTTCATGGATGGTATAGATGTCTTTCCAGTCAAGGCTTTTAAACATGAAATCGCTCGTGACCGGCGGCTGATTTTCCCGGATCACCTGTCCGCTTATAACCGGGAGTTCGAGGAGATCTTCATGACTTTTGATGTCATCAGGGCTGATATTGTGTTCCTGAAAGAATTTTTTATAAAAAGGGGAGTGTTCTGCAGCATAATGAACCGTATACTGTATCCGCTCGTCGATGAGTGCCTCTAAATCAGGATACTTCATCGTTTCTATATCAGGTCTAAGAAAATGAGATGGATGCATTTTTGAATCATAGGTCTAAGAATTGTTTATACATTTCCCCGGACTATACACGGAGTACCTGGTATGAGTGGAACAAACCAGAATTGGATGAATATGAGTATGGCTGGCCCCATCTTTCTTACTCTTCTGGTTTTCATGGTTCCAGGTGTGTATGCTGCGGATGATCTCTTTGGTATGGGCGGGACATCGGGTGTCGGTTATTATAAAGGAGATTATGTATCAGACACCATACCATCCTCACTTGAGGCCGGTTCATCATATCCGGTGGTAATCTCATTTCAGAATAACGGGATGGTCTCATGGGAATGGGGGGTTGAAAAATTCGGTCTCCTCTACCAGGGATTACAGTCATCCATCACCGTGGACCCGGTTTTCTCTCCTATTCCAGCTGGGATGAAAGTAGCAACACAGGAAGAGATCTCATTTCCCTTTGTTCTGACCCCTCCGGATAAACCTGGTGAATATGAGCTCAGTTTTTCAATGTCAACAAGAAAGGGTGAGGATAAATATACGCCTTTTCCGAATGGTTTTACCAAAAAGATCATTGTTATCCCAAAAGAGGGGGTCTCATCCGGGAATGTGGGTTCAATTATTATTCAATCTAACCCAACCGGAGCCATGGTCAGTATGGGCAGTGAAGAGAAAGGGAAAACTCCTCTCACGTTGCCTGATCTGAACCCTGCTCAGTATGAGATTACCGTCTCTCATCCAGATTATGGCCGAAAATGGGCGCAGGTACGGGTTGAACCAGGATCAGTCAGCAGAGTTACCGTTGATCTGACTACATCTGAAAAACCAGTGGTATCAACTGAGCAACTCCTGAAGTTTACCCCGCTTGGATGGCTCCTTGATAATATTTCTCTCATCATCATCAGCATCATCATTCTGTTTTTCGGATTTCAGGTCATCATGATGGATACGAAGAGAATTCCTGAGCACCATCCGGTAAGACGGTATACAAGGCCCCTCATTCTGCTCGCTCCATACGCTGATGGGAAGAGCAGATTCCAGAGGGGATTAAGTAAAGATGGGAGAGGAGAAAGTACCGGTGGTGGTGCGGATGCATCAGGTGGTGCTGATGGTGATCGCAGACGGGAACAAGGAAAAACTGCCGGTTCAGAATCAGGAACCCGGAAAAGTGTCCGTGATCGAAAAATCCGGCGTGATGGGGAGAGTTCTGAAAGAAAGCCCATAGAGACTGAAGAAGATGAATCATTGCCAGATGTCGAGGACCCTGACCAGGAAGGACGGGAGATTGAAGGGATATATGGGTTCCCCCACGCTCTTCGGGACCGGTATGAACCACTGGGTGTTGCCGGGGATGATACCTATGCCCGTGTCTATAAGGTGAGGAAAAAAGAAAGCGGTGATGTCCGGGCACTCAAGGTTGGACACTCAAAACAGCCTGGGAGTGAGATTCTTCAGAAAGAGTCAGCGGTCTGGCGATCCCTTCGTCATCCGAACATTGTGCATCTTTTCAAATCTGAATTTCTGGATGATATGTCCTATCTTGAAAATGAGTACCTTGACGGGGTATCATACAAGGGGATGGTTCATACATCCCTGAACGGTCTTCCAAAACCTATCCGGGAACAATATGCCGTATCCCTTGTCCGTGATATCGCAGAAGGGTTGAAATATGCCCATGATGTTGGTGTCAGGCATTATCATCTCCAGTCCGGAGATATTCTCCTGACCCCAAAACTTCGCGCAAAGGTCTCCGGTTTTGCCAGGGGAAGGAATGAACTCGGATTTTCTGTTAAGGATTCTGATGTCAGAGGGGCTACCGCGGCATTTATTACACCTGAGCAGAGGGATGAACAAAAGTATGGAAATCCCGGGCGAAGAACGGATATCTACCAGTTGGGAGTAATTTTTTATGAACTTCTGACCGGGTATCTCCCGTATAGTCCTGAAGCATTTCAAAAATCAGGGCATGAAGGAACGTTTGAGGATCATGCAGATGAACTGATTTTACCATCCGCTTTCAGGAAAAGTCTTGAGAAGTATGATCCTATCATTGTGCGGATGTTATCACGAAAAAAATCCGGTCGGTATTATCTGATGGATGAATTTATCAAAGATCTCGATAGCGTCAGAAAGGCCTAAACCGGTAGTATAAATAGGCTGTACGTATATCTGATTCTTTGAGCCTGGTACGAATGGTCCCTATCATACTATTCATTCTCCTTGTCATTTCAGTGATATTATCCCCGGTTTATGCACAAGAACAGTGGGTGATATCTCCCGGCTTTGGACCTTCGTACATATCAGATACCATCCCCGATACCTTACTCCCAGGTCATTCATATCCTGTTCTGGTTACATTCCGGAACACTGGTCTTGTCAGCTGGCAGGATGAAATGAGGCGGATTGGCCTCCTCTATGAAGGTGATATGACAAAAGTTACTGCTATCCCCTCTTTTGTGGAGATATCCCGTGATCTGAATATTACTCCCGGAAAACATGCAACTTTTGGATTTACCCTCCTCCCGGTGGGGACTCCGGGTTCTTATGATCTCTCCTTCTCGGTTGTCATGCGGTCAGCAACCGGTGACCAGAAGATAACCGAAGTGTTTGTAAAGCATGTGACTATTGTACCGACCGACGGGATCTCATCACCGGTAAATGGGTCGATCTTTGTAGAAAGCCCGGTACTGGATCTGGATGTTTATCTTGATTCAGCATTTATGGGAAATGTCCCTGCGATAATTGCTGATGTGAAACCAGGTCAGTATATGATACGGGTAAAGAATGATACCTTTGAGCGGACGTATCCGGTTGATGTGGAACGGGGAGTTATGACACGGCTTCTCGTGAGAGGTGATGAAAAAATCACGGTTGTTACAAAGAAAAGGGCAGGGCCGGTCTCTGACGGGACCCTTATCGGATATATTGAAGCGAATGTTCCATTGATAATTATAATTTCATTGATCCTTCTTGCGTGTATCGGTGTTGGTATGTATGGACTGAGAAAACGAAACCGAACCGAAAAGGATAGAAAGAAAAAAGAAGATAAGGAGGATGAAGAGAACCCTGAAAAAGCGCGGTCAAAAAAAGAAAAAGATCTACTTGATAAAATACATAGCAAAAAACCATTATTTGAAGGATTGTCATCATCATCTGATATCTCTCATGGCGTATATGGCAAAGTATCTGGTCAATCTGGAACCGGTCATATTTCAAGAAAAAAATCATCAAAAGGAATTGAAAAGAAAAATTCTACCAAAGAATCCTTAAAACCGAAACCCCCCTCAAAATCAACAAAACCAGATACTATAAAAGATGATGTGGATTTCCAGTTTCGGGATTTAACAACCCGGCCCGGTTCTGCAACAGCGAGCATTGGAGTATCAAATCATTCTTCTGTTCCGGTATCGGTAGAGGATCACACTATCAGTCCTGGTGGATTCGGGATAGTGCCTGTTGAAATCAGTGAACCAACGAATGATGAACCTGATACAATTATTTCACTTCGTATTCTTTCAGAGGGTTCAGAGTTCTTTAAAAATATTATTATTCCATATAACCGGGGGATTGCGTTACTTGCACGGGGAGTGGTTGAAAAGGCATATGAGTATTTTAGAGCATTACTGGTGACACACCCGGACAATGTTGACGGATTATTTCAACAGGCTCAAATCCTTTTAAATTGGGGTCTGGAAGAAGAGGCACAGTCAGTTTTGCAAGAGATCCTGGTCTTGGATCCTGAACATGAAGCTGCCCTGAATGCTCTGAATCAAATTCAGGATAAAGCAGCACGAAAAAAGGACAAAGCTGGTTCAGATGCTGTAATTAAAATTTCCGGATATCCTGATGAATTATCTGACCGGTATACTCCTATCCGTGTTCTGGGAGATGATCCGTTTGCTACGGTAATCCTGGTCCGGAAAAATGACACCGGTGATTTACGTGCTCTTAAAATTCCCCGAACCATTGAAAAAATCGGCTCATCGTTATTCACTGAAATCTCTCTTCTCTATCAACTTCGTCATCCCTATGTGCTCCGGATGTATAAAGCAGAATTTTATCCGGTTGTTATGCTGGAACTTGAATTTGTCTCCGGAGGGTGGTATGAAGATAAACAATATATGAGGGTATCAGATTTACCAGTCCCGCTCCCCAATCATGTCTCTTCCCTGCTGATTGAAAAGATTGCAGAAGGGCTTGCATATCTTCACCGGCAAGGTGTCCGTCATTACCATCTCTCACCAAAATATATTCTTCTGGATGAGCCATTGAATCCTAAAATATCTGGTCTTATCCGTGAATCACTTCGAAGTGCGGGAGGAGGCGGGGTTGAGGAATTTTTTGTCTGTGCACCAGAACAGGTGGACCCTTCCTTTTTTGGCAAACCCGGAAAAAGAACGGATATATACCAATTGGGAGCAATATGGCTCTGGCTGATGACCGGCCGGATAATGGAAAAGGGAGAATCTGCGGATGAGATTATTTCAATGACAATGGATAATGTGACTTCTGATCCCTCTTTTGAATTGTATATTCCATTGTTAAAGAAACTTACAGCCCGTTTTAAAAAGGATCGGTATGCTTCAGTTGAGGCATTTTTAGATGATCTGAAGGGAATAATACCTGATTTTTATATAAAAGAAGGTATGGCACTATCCGGTGATGATGCATGAGTTCCCATTCGTTTTTTATTCTATTGTTCTTCATTTTTATATCTTTTTTAATTATTACCCCTGTCTGTTGTGTTGATCAGGGTTCAATATCTGGTATTACGTTTCAGGGCGGAGAGTATTCTTCAGACAGTATTCCTGATGTAATGTATCCAGGTCAGAATGGCCAATACATGGTTGAGTTTCGTAATACGGGTATGACTGCCTGGGAACATGATGTTGAAAAGATAGGTGTCGAATATTCTGGGGATTCAAACCTTATCACCGTTGATCCACCGTTACAACTGTTACCGAAAGGATCCCGGGTTCATACCGGGCAGAGTTACCAGTTCCCTTTTCTCATATCAGCGCATAATGTCGGTCAGGTAAAACTCGCCTTTGCTGTTGTTCGATTGTTACCAAGCGGGAAAACGAACAGGATTTCAGATCCAGTGTTCCTCTCAATGGAAATTACCACGGGATTGCCACATAATGATCAGAATTCCGGTAGTATACAGGTTACTGCAGGGCCACTTCATGTACCTGTTGAACTTGATGGTATGCCTGCAGGTCTGACCCCGTTAACTCTTCCTCATATTCCAGTGGGCATTCATCATGTTGTGGTTAAAGGAAAAGAAGGTGTGATGGAGAGCGATATCGAGGTAAAACCGAATTCCATCCATTCAATCACCTATAGTCCGGAAAAGTCAGGGGTTTTGATTGAAACAAAAGAATCACTCTTACTGGAAAACTCCAATCCCGTCCTGACTTTGATCTTATCTAATTTTTTCATCATCCTCGGGGTAATTATTACGCTGACGACGGTAGCGGTAATTTCGATTGTGGTTATTTCTGGTGAGATCAAAAGGATAAAATTCGTGGTTTCACATGTCCTTCCCTACTCTTTTCAGAAGGAAAGTGGCCGGGATTTTGCAGTCGAAACACGAAGAAGAATATCATCTGATGATGTGAGGTTTGACCCTGTTGCAGGACTATTTAAACAGGGAGATAAAAAATCACTCAAATTGAAAATTACAAACATGGGGACAAAACCAATTGTTGTTGATACGATTCGGATTGAACCCGGAGTATGCAGGATTGTTTTTCGGGAGATATTTGATGATGATCCCGGAGATTGTGAGGTATCCCAGGCGGTTTCGTATATTGATGGGAACGGAAAAGAAAAAAGCCGGGTAATTCACCTTCAGTATCGTATCATGCCCAGAGACCTCGATCTGTCATGGTTTTTTGAACGCTTCATTCAGAAAAAAGGGAATATCATTGCAATACTCAAGATAAAAAATAATAATCCCTTTCCTCTTGAAGCAGATTCAATCCTTCTTGCATCAGGAGAAGAGCGGGGTATCGAATTGGTAATGGACGTTCCTGATTCGGATGAACTATCGGTATACAAAAAATTACGTATCCTGACTGAAAATGAATATTCCTTCCCGCTGTCGGTGAAGATCCCTTACAATAAGGGGATATTTCTATTCTTCTCCAAAAAGTACTCAGAATCCCTGGAATGGTTTAACCAGCAGATCGATTTGGGGAATGATGATGGTACCCTCAAGCGGTATCGGGATCTGATTAAGAGGAAGATGGATTCTTCTTCAGAAGTTAATACCATGGATTCATCTGACATACGTGACCATGAGCCTGATGTAAAGAGAAAGGTGGATGCACAGGAAGGCAATGCCACTCAGGTATCTCTCTCTCCCTCTTTGACAGGATTTCCAGACTCTTTACTGCCCATCTACAAACCATCTGCATTGATCTCAACAGATAGGCTTGGTATTATGTACCGGGCTCTCCGGGCTGCTGATAATATAGAAGTTGCTGTCAGGGTTCTTGATTCCGGGGTAATCCCTGCCTCTCAGGTTGAATTACAGATACAGGCGTGGCGGTCACTTAAGCATATGAATATTATGCAGATCAAGTTCTGGGAACGTGATCCTGTTTATTTCCTGGAATTTGATCTTCCATCCGGTGCAATACAATCGAAAAAGAGGATCTATTCGCTGGCAGATCTGAAAGTGCCCATACCCGCGAGGGCTGCACTTCGTATTGTTCGGGGGCTTGCAGAAGGGATTGATTACATACATCGACAGGGTGTCCGACACTACCTTCTTGAGCCCTCTGTCATCTTTCTTGATGATGGATTACAACCGAAAATATCTGGGTTTGATACTTCTGCGTTGATTCAGTCTGGCATTCCTGATGATTGCTGGGTTATTGCCCCTGAGCAGAGGAATCCTGAAAAATTTGGCAATCCTGGTAAAAAGACGGATATCTATCAGGTAGGGGCGATCTTTTATTATCTTTTATCAGGACAGGTTCTCAATTGTTTTGAAAGCATAAGTTCACTTCCCTCACATTTTCGGTCAGATTATGGAGTGTATGATCCGATTATTAAAAAATCCGTGCATATTGATAAAAATGAACGGTATGGAGATATTCGGGAAATGATTCATGAAATTGATACTTTGTTACAAACATTTAAAAAATAATGATATATGATTCTTAATGGGAACGTTTCACCGGTCACTCTTTCGATTCTCTGTATTATTTTTCTCCTCGTATCCGGGGCTTCTGCATCACCCGCTGAAATTGAAAAATTACTTGCCGAAGGTGTTGATATGTATAACTCCGGTGATCGGGACACTGCTCTTCAGTTATTTGAATCGGTAGTTCTGACTGATCCTTCCTGGCCCTATGGATGGCTCTGGAAGGGTACAGTCCTGGCTGACATGGGGAGAGATATGGAGGCTGAAGATGCCTTTAAAACCGGGAGATGCCTTCTCAATCCTGATGCCTGTGATGACTCATCTTCTCCTCCTTCCTCTGAAGTTCGTGAGGTGAATCGGGCTGAGGGGGTACTATATCCGGTTAATGCCAATAACGGTGAAAGCATAATTTCTCACCATCAGGAATCTTATCCCGGATACATGCTCATTTCAGATCCTGTGCAATTAGAAAGAGAAGGAGATCGGTACATGGAATTAGGAAAGTATGATGCCGCTCTTCAATCTTATCTCCTTGCAGAACAGATTGATCCCGGAAATCCTACTTATTCCAGAAAAATCGGTGATGTATACCGAGCAAAAGGGGATTTTAATTCTGCACTTGATTCCTGGAATCGTTCCCTTCAAAATGAAACAGACCCGGGGGTATCTGACAGTCTTCGAAAAAAGAGGTCTGATGCATTCTCTACCCTGAATATGCCGGATAAAGCCATTCAAGAACTTGAAGGATTGAAATTATCCGGTAATGATCCTCTGGTGTACAGTCATATGGGCGAACTATACTCCAAATTACAGGACTATGCACATGCAGAAGAATCATTTCAAAATAGCATCTCGTTTGATCCCACGAATATTGACGCTTCCCTGGGTCTTGCAGAGGCACGGATTCGTCAGGGAAAGATGGCGAAAGCAAAAGAAACTCTTGATTTTATCCCAAAATCCGCTCTCACTCCTGAACAAATGAATCTTTTGGAGAGATTAAAGAGAGAGCATACATACTATCAACAGGATAAAACGTCAGATCTCTCTTTTCTTTTCAGTCATCCAGAGTTATTTATATTAACAGGAATTGGTATCTTTGGAATTTTTTATTTCAGGGATAAAATTTTCAGATAACTTATCTGCAATGACACATTTTTTTCCCGATCTCTGGTCTCGGTTGTTTCACCTCTATCATCGTTTTTGATTTCATACTTCCAAACAAGATCCCCTTGTTTCCATCGCGAAATTTCTGCTCTCCACTGATTGTCAGGGCATATGTTCCGGGCTGAATAAACGGGACCATAAAGGGAATGCGGTACTCGCTTGTTTCTCCGGGATTTGGGACATTATGGGGGGTATTATTCTGAAGAAGGGTAATCGGCCCAAGTGTTGCAGAGAGCAGAATCGATTTTTTCATATCTGTCTGGTTGTTTTTATTTTGAATCGTTATGATCGGATTGATAGTCACTCCGGGATACACCGTTCTTTCTTCTGGTGGAATATCAATTGAAATGATTTGGAGATCGGAATCTGATACATCGGCAGAAGGAGAAATACCAACGGCTGGTGATGAGAGGGAGTTTAGGATGATGAGAAAGGCGATGATTCCAAACATGATCCCAGAAAGGCAGGAATGACTGTTCATGTCCATTACTTAGCATTCCATGAGTTTATATTCTGTTGTTTGGATATAATATGCAGGAAAAGAAGATCCATCTATGAACATTCTTGATCTCTCAACAGAACATCCATCCAGTTACCCAAATGATGTTGCTCCAATATTTTGTGATGAGGAACCGGTTGCGATATTCATCAATGGCAGACACATCTCTACGGTTCTTCTCGCTCCTGGAAACATTCGTGAATATGTAACTGGCTCTCTCTTTACTGAGCAATACATAAAAACCACCGAAGAAATTGAGTCAATACGGATTGAAAAAAACCGTGCCAGTGTTCTCACGACAAATATATTCACCAGCCCAGGCCCGAAAAAAACAATTCTATCCGGCTGCGGAGGTGCTGTCTCGTATATCGATCCTGGGAAACTCCCTGTTCTGACCAGGACCTTTACCATCCCCGCTTCAATCCTTACATTATCATTCTCGCATTTTATGGCCAGTGAGAAGAAAAAACCGGGTCTGGTCTCCTCAGCTCTGTACCGGCTTGACCAATGCCTCATATTCCGGCAGGATATCGGCGATGATCAGGTGACAGACCTGATGATCGGCGCAGGACTCATTGAAAAAATCAATTTTTCATCATCCCATTGTCTATGTTCACATACGATCACATCTGAAACCGTCCGAAAATGCCTGATAGCCGGGATCCCGCTTCTCCTCACGACCGGACATTGCACACGCCTTGCGGCTCAAATAGGTCAGAAAAACGGGCTTTGTATTGGTATCATACAGGATACCCGATTATTGATAGTCTCACGATCTGAGTGGATTACCTGGTGATGAACCGGAGATAATCTCTTTCAGAGTTGCAAGGAAAAGATCGATCTCCTCTCTGGTATTATAATGTGCAATACTAACCCGAATTGTTCCTTCTGGCAGATTCAGGGTATTCATCAGCGGCTGACAGCAGTGGTACCCTGACCGTACCAATATGTCATGCTCATCCAGCCTTTGAGCGATTTCATGGGGATGCATTCCATCGATGGTGAATGAAACAACACCAATTCTGGTTTCGGGGTTGCTTGGTGCATATACCCGGACTCTCTCGATGGCATGCAGACCGTCAATCAGGCGGCTGGTTAGATTTTCTTCATGCTCATGGATCTTTTCCATACCGATTTTCTTTAGATAATCAACCGCAACTCCTAATCCGATGCCCCCGGCGATATTGGGTGTACCCGCTTCGTATTGCTCATAGCCCTGTATCAGTACCACATCGTCTTCGGCAACCGATTCAACGGTTCCTCCCCCCTGCATCAGGGGAGTCAGGGTGGCTTCTTTCATCCAGAGAACACCGGTGCCGGTTGGCCCGCCTAGTTTATGCCCGGAAAAACAGTAGAAATCACACCCGATTGATGCTACATTCACCGGTATATGGGGGGCTGCCTGAGCTCCGTCAATGAGGAGGAGCACCCCTTTTTCCCTGCACAGGGCTGCTATCTCATGCACCGGGGTAATGATGCCGAGAACATTTGATGCCTGGGTAATTGCCACAAGTCTGACCGGTTTTTCCAGCATCTTCCGGAATGCATCCATGTCCAGGGAATAATCCGGACGTATGCCGACGATATCAAGGGTGACACCCTGCTTCTCAAGTGATCTCCAGGGCAGGAGGTTTGAGTGATGTTCGAGGATGCTCGTGACAACCCGGTCACCAGCAGTCCAGCTGAGGCCATGAGCGACCATGTTGATCGCTTCGGTGGTATTTTTTGTAAAGACCGTAATGCCGCCCTGTGCCCCGATGAATTCGGCTACCTTTTCATGGGCATGCCAGTACCGCTGGGTCGCTATCCGGGTAAACCGATGAACCCCTCTTCCGACATTTGACCTGTACCGGTGCTCAAATTCAACCATGGCCTCAACAACCGGTTCAGGCGAACAACTGGTCGCAGCATTATCCAGGTAAACAACATCTCCAAGGATGGGATAATCATGCCTGATTGCACGGAATATATCCTCCGACTCCAGGCTGATTTCAGGCTTTTCCTGCTTAATAGGAGATGTCGTGCTTTGCTGCATTTTCTTTCTCTCCTTAACTTGTGCAAGGGTGAAATCATCATTAACAAGCACTCCCATGTTTCTGCATAATTCACGCATCTTAGGAGGGAGTGCCCGCCATCGCCACAGACCCCAGTCAGTATAAGCATCCGGCATCTGTTTCTTGTCAGCCCATCGGTCAAGAAATGCATCCCACCGCTCGGTGAAATCCGGATGTGTCTTTCGGATAGAGTCATATTCACTTTCAAGCATGGCAGGACAGAGATAACACCCGATTCGCTCAATCCCTCGTTCATACAGGGGGTTTAATGGGATCTTCCGCCACCAGAGATAGAGGAATACTTCAAAGGCCCTCCAGCTCCGGATGGGGGATATATTCAGCTGCAGGGGATTTGCCGGATTCTGACTGGTCTCATCAAGACCGGCCCGGTTCCATGACTCATACCAGCGGTTTCCCTGAATGGTGACACAGGGGCCGGTGTCTGCAAGATATATCTTTAGTGGGTGTAATTTGAGAAGTTTACAACACCACCGGTTGTCCTTGCCAGGGGGTCCTGCTTTCTCCACCGCCTGCCAGAAGTCACCACCCTTCCTGATGATCTCAACCCCCTGCTCCTCGATGAATCGGATGGTTTCGGGGAACTCAAGTCCGGTATCGATAAAAAATGCCTTCTCCACTCCGGCTTTTCGTGCCAGGTGAAGAACTGCCGTGCTGTCCTTTCCACCGGAAAACGATACATTGACCGTGGGCCGGTCTTTCATGTGACTTTTAATGGTCCTGACCGCGTTCCGCTCCAGGTTCTTCAGATGATACGTATTGTGAGTAATGACCGCTTCCCAGTCAGGGTCCGGATAGGTGGAGGGGGTAATCGGGAGGAGTTCTTTTACTTTGATATATCCCTCTTTCACAATGGCTGTCCCGTACTTCCCATTTGCCGTGACAATGACTGATCCATCCGGGACCGGTTCTTTCAGGGGGAATCGTTTTCCGCCGATTCTCCCTTTTTCAGCCTTCAGATCGATATGAGCAGTCAGGTCAATGATTCCTTTTGTTATGTGGGGGACCAGAAATGGCAGAGCTTCAGGGGTGATATCAAGTGAATAGGTTTTTGTCACCGGATCAAACGTAAACCAGCCAAACCGCTGCCCATTGATGATAACAAGTTCTGCACGATCATATCCCCCGGTCTTATTTAACAGAATTACTTTCGGGACAGGAATGTCGCCGTATTGGGATGTTAATAAGTGGATGATGTGATCCCGATCAGCCGAGAGAGCAGGCCGGAGATCATAGGGCTGAAGGAGAGGGATGGTTTTTGCTTCATTGCCGCAGCTGCAGGTTCGTCCGATCAGGGGAACATTGCAGTGTTCACACCAGTACAGTGTTTTTTTCACAGCCGGCTCGTGCATTTCATTGAATAATAGGGGGTGAGAAGATAAGATACCTGTCAGTGATAAACGAGCCTGGCACAAAAGATATTAGTGTACTCTCGATTATGATAATGTAATGTACACTTTTTTCGATAGGAAAACAGAACTGGCTGAGCTCAACGATCGTTTCATCGGTCCACGTTCTGAGTTTTTTATCATCTATGGGAGGAGAAGAGTCGGAAAAAGTGAACTTATCAATGAATTTATCCGTCAGAATACGGGACTGCGCATTCAGATTCGTGAGGGTTCACGAAAATATCAGTTAGAACAATTCGCAGAGGCGTTTTGCGAATTTTTTGAGGATCCATTTATTGGAAAAAATGGTTTCATATCCTGGGATTCAGTCTTTGAATATCTTGCATCCCGCTCGACAAATCGGTTCATTCTGGCAATAGATGAATTTCCCTATCTGGTAAAAGAAGATAGATCAATCCTCTCGATACTCCAGTATCATTGGGACAATAGACTGCGAAAAACCCGTATTTTCCTGATTTTATCCGGTTCATCGATTGGAATGATGGAAGATGAGGTTCTTTCATATCGGAGTCCCTTATTTGGAAGAAGAACCGGACAACTTTTACTCAGGTCATTCCGGTTTCATGAAGTACTACCAATATTTCAGGATTTCAGAAAAGCGGTTGAGTATTATGCGGTGTATGGAGGTACTCCTGCCTACATACTGAGTGTGGATACCAGTGAAACCATTGAGGATTCTATCGAGAAAAATCTGCTCAATCCACTTTCATATCTGTTCAGAGAGGTTGAATTTCTTCTCCGGATGGAACTTGTGGAACCACGATATTATTTTTCAATCCTGCTCTCCATCTCACGGGGAAATAATACTCAACATCTGATTACCAATGATACCGGTATACAGAAAGGTACGGTCAACCGGTATCTTGCAACACTTATTGATCTGGACATCATATGGAAAGAAGTCCCTGCATTTGAGGATGAAAGGAGTAGGAGAGGTCGTTATTTCTTCAGGGACAATTTGTTTTCGTTCTGGTTCAGATTTATATTTCCTAACCTGGAACGTGCTGAAAGTGGATCTGCAGAACAGATTTTGACAGAGAGTATTACTCCCTATCTTGCACAGTACACAGGTTCGTTATTTGAACGAATGGTTATTGACCTGTTGTTTTATCTGAATGGTGCAGGAAAACTTCCTTTTCACTGTGTATTTTCTTCAGTGAAAAGATGGTGGCATAAAGGAGAAGAGATTGATATTGTTGGTATTTCTGAAACAGATTCATCCGTTCTGTTTTGTGAGGTAAAATGGCAGGATAATGTTAATGGAAAAAAGGTGGCTTTTGACCTGAAGCATAAAGCCGGTCTTATAACATGGAAAGAAAAGAAGCGGAATGAGATGTTTATGATCATTGCCAGGTCTTTCTCATCTGTCGGTGATGAGAAAAACGTATTATTCATGGATCTTGATATGCTTGAAAAACTCGTTTATTCATGAAGCACTCTCCATATGTCTTGATACCAGATATCACCGGGAAGACGAAATATCCCCTGATGGAGTATGCATTTCCCATCTGCCGGATTACAAAATAATTTATCGTACAATGCAGACTTATCCAGAAATACTGGATTTTTTTATGACACTTTTTGGATCAATACTTACCGACATCCGGGAAAAAACGCCCCTTGTCCACCATATGACAAACTATGTCACGGTGAATGACTGTGCCAATATCACCCTCTGCATAGGCGCTTCACCGGTCATGGCCCATGCAGAAGAAGAGGTTGGGGAGATGGTTGCACTTGCAGGAGCCCTCGTTCTGAATATCGGCACCCTTGATACCCTCCAGATTGACCGGATGTTTATCGCAGCAAAAGCCGCAGAAAAGTATGGTATTCCTATCATTCTCGATCCGGTCGGTGCTGGAGCAACCAGTTTACGGACGAAAACCGCCCAGAGAATGATCCAGGAGTTGTCCATCTCGGTTCTTAAGGGCAATGCCGGAGAGATTGGGACCCTTGCCGGAAAACAGGCACAGGTTCGTGGAGTAGATTCCGGAGGAGTGAACGGTGATCCAACTGAAATCACCTGTGGTCTTGCAGAGCGACTTTCATGCACCGTCGTTATGAGTGGTCCCATTGACATCATCAGCGATGGTTCCCGGACTCTTCTCTGTGAGAACGGACACCCATATATGGGACGAATCTCCGGGACAGGATGCATGGCTGCATCGGTTATCGGTTCCTGTGCGGCAGTCACACAGGACTATCTCTCTGCATCCGCTACAGGGGTTTCTGCGTTTGGGATTGCCGGGGAGCGGGCTGCTGTGGATGCTGCAGGCCCAGGTTCTTTTAAATGCCGTCTCTTTGACAGCATGGCATCAGTCAGGTCGGACGATGTTGACCGGTATGGCCGGATTCGGTCAGTGTAAAAACAAAAGGATCTGGTTACACAACCTTCATGGGTGATGGGGGTATATCTTCATTCCTCAATGAAGGTCCCTGGCATCTCCCTCAGTACCCTTATTATCGCTGTATGCTGTGGGTTTTTAACCCCATTTGATCTATCTGCAGTAAATATTGCCCTTCCGACGATTGCCGGTGAGTTCTCTCTTGATGCGATTGAATTAAGCTGGGTCAGCAGTGCCTATCTTCTGGCATCAGCGGCCTTCCTTGTTCCGTTTGGGAGAATTGGTGATATCTTTGGGAGAAAGAAGATCCTGACCGGTGGGGTAATCCTCTTTACCCTTTCCTCCATGGGGATGATCTTCTCAGCTTCGTCTCTTATGCTCATCAGCTTCCGCCTGATTCAGGGTGTTGGGGCTTCGATGATCTTTGGAACCGCCGTGGCTATTCTGACATCTGTGACCGAACCCACACGACGGGGCCAGGCTCTTGGGATCTACACCACATCAGTGTACATCGGTCTTTCTGCAGGCCCCTTTATCGGAGGCTTTCTGACCGATGAATTCGGATGGAAGAGTATCTTCCTCATTAATGTGCCGATAGGCATCCTTATCATTGCCCTTATCCTCTTCTATCTAAAAGGAGAGTGGGCTGATGCAGCTGGTGAGCGGTTTGATTTGAAAGGGGCTCTCATCTATGGTAGCAGCCTTACTGCGGTGATGATCGGTTTTTCCGAGATCCCCCAGGTCGCTGGATTTTTTGCTCTTGGATTGGGAATCATCCTGCTCGCACTCTTTATCTGGCTTGAGCACCGGGAACGGTATCCGCTGATTCGTGTGTCCATGTTCAGAACAAACCGGGTGTTTGCCTGCTCAAATGTTGCTGCTCTGATAAATTACGGCTCAACTTTCGCGATAACGTTCTTTCTCAGCTTATATTTACAATACATCAGGGGTTTCGACCCGCAGGAGGCCGGGTTTATTCTTGTCACCCAGCCGGTAGTGCAGGCAATCTTCTCATCATATGCCGGTAGTCTTTCAGATAGGATTGAACCTGCGAAAATATCATCTCTGGGCATGGGGATCATTGCTGTGGGACTCGTCTCCTTAAGTTTTCTCTCTCCAGATACTTCCACGATTTGGCTTATGGTAATCCTGGCGGTTCTCGGGTTTGGTTTTGCTCTCTTCTCATCTCCAAATACCAATGCAATCATGAGTTCGGTGGAAAAGCGATATTATGGCATCGCATCCGGGACGTTGGGAACGATGCGGCTGCTCGGGCAGATGCTCTCGATGGGAATAGCGATGATGATAATCGCCGTAGTGGTGGGGAAAGTAGACATTACTCCGGATATGACAGATGAGCTCATGATTGCGATGAATATCGGATTTATGGTCTTTTCTGTGATGTGTTTTATCGGGATATACTTCTCGATGGTCAGGGGAAATGTCCGATCTGATTAATTTTTGTTTTACTGATATGAAATCCTCGATTATGATTGTTGATTTATTTTAAAATCGTCTGGTGTAATCGATTATTTTATCATAAATCATCGATTATATCTAACAAATGGATCGAAGAATCCAGGCAGTCCTCGATAGACAGAATCCCTGGTGGTTTGGACGTACCTATAACACGGGACAGAACCGGCTCGGTTCATATCCTGAATTAATCCGGTATCTTGATGCAAGAGAAATTTTGTTTATTCAGGGAGTCAGAAGGAGCGGAAAATCCACCATGATGTTCCAGATGGTGGAGCACCTCATACATCAGGGAACTGATCCTGATTCAATACTTTATATAAATCTCGATGAACCACTCTTCACCGGATGGATGCATGATCCAGGTTTTCTCAATGAACTCATTGAAGAATACCTTGAAAAAATAAATAAACCCCATTATTTTATCTTTATTGATGAAATACAGAATTATGAAGAATGGGTAGGGTCAATAAAGGTTTCATATGATACAAAACCTCAAATTAAATGGACTCTCACCAGTTCCACCTCCTCTCTTTTGAAGAGAAATCTGGCAACGAAGATATCTGGCCGGTATCTTTCAATTACTGTATATCCACTTTCTTTTGAAGAGTATCTCTCATTTCTGGGAGAAACAAGGGTAAGTATTACCAGGAAGAACCAACTTTTTGAACATTATCTGAAGTATGGGGGATTTCCCCGGATCACCGTGGAATCAGATATCTCTCTTCGACATGATCTGCTCACATCGTATTACGAAACTATCTATCTCAAGGACATTATGATGGCACATAACATCAGGAGTCCTGCATATCTTGTGGATCTCCTCTATTTTCTCATCTCCAACACTGGAAATCTGCTTTCATATACACGGCTTGGTGAACAGATTGGAATCTCAACGGATACGGTACGTGAGTATATTGAATGTGCCTATGATGCATATCTCCTCTATCCGGTTCTGAAATATGATCCTTCAGTAAAGAAGCAACTTTACAATATGAAAAAACTCTATTGTATTGATACGGGTCTGATAAATGCAGTATCATTTAAATTTTCAGAGAATGCCGGAAAAATTCTGGAAAATTACGTATTTACTACACTTATCCGCAAGAAAGAGTCTTCTGTTTTTTATCACCGGGTACGATATGAATGTGATTTTTTAATCCAGGAGAATCATCGGATTGTTAGCGCCATTCAGGTATGTACATCTTTGGAAAATTCTGAAGTACGAAATCGTGAAATTCGTGGATTAATCGAGGCCATGGATTCACACCCCGGAGTTCCCGGATATATTCTCACTATGAATGATTCAGAACAGTTAGAGGTGGATGATAAGATCATCCAGGTAATGCCTGCGTTCGAATATGCAGAAATGCTAAAAAAATGATATCGGGTTACTCCTCACAGGCCAGGTCATCATGACTGTGGGTATGCCCACCTTTTTCTTCCCAGGGTTCCAATCCGTTCTTTATCCGGTAATCGTTGATGGCTTTGTGAATACCTTCTTCTGCAAGAACTGAACAATGCATCTTGATCGGAGGAAGTCCCTCAAGTGCCTCGGCAACTGCTTTATTAGATACTTCCCAGGCTTCTTCAAGGGTTTTCCCCTTGATTAGTTCGGTTGCCATACTGCTTGATGCAACTGCTGCTCCACACCCAAAGGTCTGGAATTTTACATCGGTGATGATATTATCCTTCACCGTGAGAAAAATTCGCATAATATCCCCACAAGTGGGATTTCCTACTTCTCCGACACCGTCTGCGTCTGGTATCTCCCCCTGGTTGCGGGGGTTCATGAAATGGTCCATTACTTTTTCGCTATACATTGCATGACCTCTTTTTCAGGTAATCAGCATAGAGTGGTGACATCGCTCTCAAACGTTCGACCGCTTTTTTAATTTCATCACATGCGTAGCTCACGTCCTCTTCTGTATTTTGCACTCCAAGGGTGAGCCGCAGGGACCCATGGGCAACCTCTGCCGGGAGACCTATCGCGAGTAATACATGTGAGGGCTCAAGTGATCCTGAGGAACAGGCACTACCGGTCGATGCAGCGATACCGGCATGGTCAAGGAGTAGCAATAATGATTCACCCTCGATAAACTCAAAGCTGACGTTCAAGTTCCCTGGGAGTCGCATGGTCCGGTGCCCGTTCAGACGGGTATTTGGAATCTCATGGAGAATCCGATCGAGTAACGTATCGCGAAGGGCTCGTATCCGTGATGTTTTTACATCCAGATCCATAACTGCTTTCTGGATTGCAACGCCAAGACCTACAATCCCGGGAACATTTTCTGTACCTGCCCGTTTCCTGTGTTCCTGTCCGCCTCCATGAAGGTAATTATCGATACGGACTCCTTTCCTGATATAGAGCGCTCCTATTCCTTTTGGCCCGTAAAACTTGTGAGCAGAGAGTGATAACAGATCAATGTTCATCGCTGCAACATCAACAGGGAGATTGCCAATCACCTGGACTGCATCGGTATGGAAAAGAATGCCCCGTTCTCTGCAGAACGCTCCGATCTCCGGAATGGGCTGAATGGTGCCGATCTCATTATTGGCAAACATCACCGAGACCAGAATGGTCTTATCAGTGATCGCTGCCCTGAGATCCTCTATACGGACCTGTCCGAACTCGTCAACCGGAAGATAGGTGACCTGAAAGCCATGTTTCTCGAGATATTGGCAGGTATGCAGGATTGCATGGTGCTCAATAGCAGAAGTGATGATATGGTTTCCTTTCTTTTGAAGGGCAAATGCAGTACCTTTTAGTGCCCAGTTATCTGATTCGGTCCCTCCGGAGGTAAAGTATATCTCTTCAGATTTCGCTCCGATGGCGTTTGCAACCTTTTTTCGTGCATCCTCGATCGCGGCTTTGGATTCTCGTGCAAGACGGTACAGGGAAGAGGGATTTCCATAATTGATCGAGAACCAAGGGAGCATGGCCTCTACAACTGCTGAATCAGTGGCAGTAGTGGCACTGTGATCCATGTAAATGCTCTTTTGACTGGCCATGGTATCGTGAATATATGTATGTACTGATAGTAGATGAGGTGTATCTGCAATGATACTGCTTATTTTTCTTTCGTCATAGGATTTTGAAGGTGAGTATCCTTGCCGAGAACCATACACACCTGGCAGATGGTTCCCGAACCCGGCCACCCACAGATTGAACAGGTCTTATATGCTTCCTGTTGGTAGATTTCTCCTAATCTTTCCCTGATCTCTTCTTCACACCGGGCAGCATTTCTCATTGCTCCTGGATGTTTTTGTTCATACTGGTACAGGAGTGTTCTGACCTCTCCCCGAAGTGAAGATACTGCATATGGGCACTCCGACAGATCTTTAAATAATCCGCTCAGGAGAGCGTAGAGAGTTACTTCTTTCTCGCTCACCCTGGCAAATGGTTTGATTCGTTGTGCGTACCACGAGGAGGGTTCATATCCGGTAAAGATCTTTCTCACATCTCCTGAAATGGCATTCATCACGGTGGTCTGGGCATGGTCATCCTGGTTATGTCCGGTCGCAATCATAGTGATCTTATGTTTTTGCGCCAGAACTTCAAGTGCCCGACGGCGAAGGATTCCACAGATGGTGCAGGCATTTCGCTCTGATCCTGATACCAAATGATCCAGAGAGTGTCCATACAGGTCCTGAAACCTGATGATCTCATGGGGTATCCTAAGTGTCAGACATGTTTCTGTGGCTGCCCGGATTGTATCCTGACGATATCCCTCTATTCCTTCATCAACGGTTAGTGCGATGATACTACTGGGGAATTCACTCCTGATTTCACTCAACACTTTGAGTAAGGCGGTACTGTCTTTCCCTCCTGAAAAGGCAACCCCGAGTGTCTTTGGGAGTCTTTTCGTTATCAAGTACCTTCGCACTTCATTCTCTACAGATTCTTTCAGGTGGTCACTGCAGAGATGAATTTCCCGCTCCCGGTCAAGGTAGACTGCGGGCTTTTCGCACTTTTCGCAGTGTATCTTTTTATCCGCCATGGGAGATCCGAATGACTCTTATGACATCCTCCTCATCGGGGATGGCATCTTCCGGGATGATCTCGTCCTCCCGTGAAATCAATGTCGTCAGCGGATCAATGCCCTGGCTATTTAGTATCGTCTCGATTGTTCTTCCCTCGACCTTTACCTCAATCACTGATTGATCCGGGAGCATAAGTTTCATTCATGAATTAGTTTTGGTGTTATGTATGATAGGTTTGATGATGCCGGCAAAATTATTGATCCAGAATTTCATTGGCTTATGTATATCATCATACAGTATATTTTGTGAAAACCCGTTCGTTTATAAAAATTTTTCTGATGTTTTCACGAAAAAAAAATCAAAAGTTTGCCTGTTCCTCCATGAATAAATAATCTGAAAAGCAACAGTAGTATTCATCAGATGGAACGTACGGATGGTATTATCTCATTTACGTGAAGACATTCAAGCGATTATATCAAAAGATCCGGCTGCCAAAAGTGTTGTTGAGATTCTCCTCTGTTATCCGGGACTCCATGCATTATTGCTCCACCGTATCGCTCATAAGGCCTGGATTCATGACTGGTTTCTGACCGGGCGGTTCCTGTCACATATTGCCCGCTTTTTTACCGGGATTGAGATTCACCCTGGTGCCATTATTGGCAGACGGGTGGTAATAGATCATGGGATGGGTGTGGTGATTGGGGAAACGGCTGAAGTTGGTGATGATGTTCTTATTTACATGGGGGTAGTTCTTGGTGGAACTGCACTGAAAAATGTAAAACGTCACCCCACAATAGGCAAAGGGGTGGTTATCGGTTCTGGTGCCTCCGTTCTAGGGCCGATTTATGTGGGAGAATATGCAAAGATTGGTGCGGGTGCAGTCGTTGTCCGGGATGTACCTCCAGGTGCTACTGTAGTCGGGGTTCCTGGGCGTATTGCCGGTCTCGAGAAGTACACGACTCAGGACAACATTCGCGATTCTGCTATGCCTGATCCGACCCTCCGGGTTATCAGCAGATTGCTTGAGCGGCAGCAGGCACTTGAGGGCCGCATATTCAGGCTGGAGCGGGAGAATGCGTTGTTGAAAGGCGGAGCAGAACTGAAAATCTCCGGAGATAGGGATTCTGAAGTTCTGAATGCATTAAGGCAGGTAATTGATCCTGAAATCGGGCATAATATCGTGGATGTTGATCTGATCAGATCAATTACGATAACAGACACACTGGTTAAGATAGAAATGGAAATTAACTGCGATGCATGTCCACTTCAGGACTATCTCATAGACCAGGCTTCAGCACGGGTACGCCTCATTCCCTGGGTTTCTGATGTTGAGATAACCATTATTCATGATCCCTGGGACTGGAAGATCTCTCAAGAAAATGCGGAATTCAGTTCGGTATTTGAAAAAAAATTGTAAAAATGGATATAATTGCTTTCCTTATACCGAACTATATTCTGACATAGATCCATATACCGTCATTATGGGTGGATCATCTTCCTGACTGCTCCTCCTTTCCTGATTCACTGATATGTCCCTCATATTCCGAATAAAGGGTGGAAAGAAATTCTTTTACCTCTTTTTCTGACAACCTTGTTGATATGATGATATCCGGATCATGAACCATTCCTTGGATGGATAATGACGAGGATGAATCGACCCTGAAAAAGGTTGACGGACCGATTGTATATATGGTAGCTTTTTTGGTATCAACCAGAAACTGAATAAAATCCGAATCGGGTTTCTGATCTACATGAAATATATATCTGAAAATTCCCTGGGTGCATGTTGCCGTTATTGCCCGGTATGTTATACTGACTGGCATAGTGCGTTTATTGCATCAGCGATCTGAGTACACTCCTCAAAGGTGTTCATGTATGACAAACTGATACGCACCGCCCCTTTTCCCTCTGTAAGGCGGGAGTGAATCCACGGTGCACAGTGCAGGCCACTTCTTGAGATGATCCGGTATGCTTTTGCAAGGATGTACCCGATATCATCAGGATCGAGCCCGGGAATCTGAAACGAAACAAGGGGGGTCTGCGGGTTTTCATGGAGTAAGGATACTCCTTTGATCTCCTGCAGCTGCTGAATCAGGTCAGAGATCATTCCCATAGACTTCTTTTGTATGGTGTCTATCCCGATGTCATGAACAAATGTAATCCCCGCTGCGAGTCCTGCTATGCCGGGGAAGTTTGGTGTTCCGGCTTCAAATCGTTCAGGCATTGATTCCGGCTGAACTGGTGAGGAAGAATCTGTGCCGGTCCCTCCCTGTCGTACCGGGGAAATCTTGTCTGGACGTTTGAGAAAGAACCCCCCGGTTCCTGGAACTCCAAAAAGATACTTATGGCCGGTAAAGACAAATGCATCACACACTGTCCTTGAGAGATCGACCGGGATCTGCCCGGCACTCTGCGCTCCGTCAATTATGGAAAAAGTGTCTGCTTCATCCATGATGCGGGAGATTTCTTTGATATTCTGGACCGTTCCGATTACATTTCCTGCATGAGAGATGATCCCAAGTTTTGTATCATCCCGTATAGCCCCGCTCACGTCGTCAGGATCGATTACCCCTTCTGCATTCGGAGGAATGACCGTCACCGAGATCCTGCCCGTCTTTTGCAATTCATACAAAGGGCGGATTACCGAATTATGCTCAAATGACGTGGTAATGACATGAAATGCTTCTTTCTCCTGTGCAGCAAATCCGTGAATAAGGAGATTGAGTGAATCGGTGGCATTTGCGGTAAATACATATGCATCAGGATCGCTGGTATTGAAAAAGTTGGCAAGTTTTCTTCGTGTTTCGAACAGGTAGTCGGGTACATCCTGTAAGGTGGTTCTTCCCTGTTCAAGATAGGGTCCGGCTGCTGCCTGTGATACCGCGACTAATACTGATGGTGGTTTTGGCCAGGTAGTTGCAGCATTATTCGCATAAATTATTGAATTCTGAATGGTATCAGGATTATTCTTTTTCTCCATGTATCCATGCGACCTTGTCGTTGAAGACGTCTGCTTTCCAGATTGGCACCCGGGTTTTTAATTCATCAATGATATATCGTGCCGCTAAAAATGCTTCATTCCGGTGGCCTGCTGCGACAGCTATCAGGACAATTACCTCGCCTATGTGCATCCGTCCATACCGGTGAGTCACCTGTGCACGAATAGGGCCCCACCTTGAATCAGCCTCTTTCACAATGATTCCAAGTTCTTTTTCAGCCTCATCAATATCCGTTTCAAACAGGAGATGATCCATTCCATCAGCCCGGACTGTTCCGGCAAAGAGGACCAAAGCTCCTGTCTCTGGGGAGATAAGATCAAACAGGTGTGAGGTGTCTATTGGTTCTTTCTGGATGAATATCATTTAGCCTCCGGAAACAGGTGGGTAGATTATGAGTTCATCCCCATCCTGAAGGTCTGTAGAATCAGTCTCTTCGTTCAGGATTCGGTCTTTGTTTTTGAGTATAATTACATACCTTCTTACTGTTCCGTTCTCATCAAAGAGCAGGGATTGTTTCTTTTCATCCTCCCCGGTAAGGAGTTCGAGAAATCCCTGGACTGTTGTTCCTGGTATAACTTCAATGTCGCCTTCTTTTCCAAAGAATTCAACAAATCGTGCATATGTCTGATAACGAATTTTCATATCTTCTCCTTTCTAAGTAAATTCTGCCAGCATATTACCTGACATGTCTCTCTCATGCCCTGATCGGGGTAGATGTACTGAAAAATTTCCTTTATAGGGTTCCTTCAGATTTTGGGGTTTTTATGGAAAGGGATCAGAAATTCTCCTTAATTTTTTCATGATACCGATAATTTCCAGATTCATGTGTAAATTTGTAACGGTTACAGGAGGGTTCGTTCATGAACGGCATAACTTTTCTCTTCAGGATCTCCATGAATGAAATTTCTTTCACTGGCAGTCCGTAATATGCAATAGGTAGGTGGTATGATGCTCGAATATTCTTTGGTTCAGGCAGGTATTGCCTATTTTGTGTACAAAATCCATCAATAAAAATACATTGAGTCATTTACTACAAATATTCTTAACACAATTAGGAAAATATGGTTTGCCTATTGATGACTTTTTAAATAATCGTTCTGCGAATATGGGACTACAGGAGTGTTCTGATGACACATACGTTTTGCATGAAAATGTTTTTTATTCTGTCAGTTTTTGGTCTTATTCTGACCTCTCTGACTGTTTCAGTGTTTGCTGAATCACAAGAAAAAAGTACCGTCTCCATTGGATACCAGCCGAGCACTCATCAGCTGGCTTTCATGACTGCGTACCAGAAAGGCTGGTACAATGAAACTCTCTCTCCAATCGGGGTATCAGATATCAAAGTTTTTAATTTCCCGACTGGTGCACCTGAAATGCAGGCAATGCTTGCCGGAGATCTTGACTTTGCATATGTCGGTTCTGCTCCTTTTGTGACCGCAGTATCGAATGGACTTGATGCGAAGATCATCGCATCTGCAAATACCCAGGGCTCAGATCTGGTTATGAAAAAGGATCTACCCTATGAAAAGCCGGAGGATCTGAAAGGCAAAAAGATAGCGACATTCCCTGCAGGTACTATCCAGGATACGATTCTTCGGGAATGGCTGCAGGCCAACAATATTGATCCTGTCAAAGATGTTGACATAAAAGCAATGGGACCAGGGGATGCGACGACTGCAATTCTTGCTGGACAGGTTGACGCGGTATTTCTTCCCCATCCGGCACCGGTGACCATTGAAAAAGAGAATGTAGGCAGGATAATTGTCCATTCTGGTGAAATGGAGAAAGGGCATTCCTGTTGTGTGCTGGTCGCAAGTGGTGATATGATACGGAATCATCCGGATATTGTTCAGGAAGTTCTTCGTCTGCATCTGAAGGCAACTGAGTATAATAATGAGCATCCGGATGAGGCTGCTGAACATATGCAGGCACTGACCAGTATTGATCCAAAGGCCGTAATCCAGTCACTCGACGAGTGGGATGGTTCCTTTGAGATCGATCCGACAAAGATCACTTCATCTGTTGGTACGTTTGCAAAACAGCAGAGTGAACTCGGTTACCTGAAGTGTGAGGTCAGTGAGGAAGCTCTCTTTGATTTGACCTTCTGGAATGCACTCAATTCCTAAATTTTTTTATTTAACGATTTCTATCCCGGGTATCCGTTCCGGATGTGTATAGATGTTCATTTTTCTTCCCCGGACAAATCCGATGATGGTAAGTCCTTTGCCCTGTGCAAGATGGATGGCGAGGGTTGTTGTCGCTCCCCTGGATACGATAAGCGGGATGTTCGCGACCAGGCATTTTCGTGCCATCTCTGAAGATATCCGCCCTGATATTACTGCATAACAGTGTGATAAGTCAATGTCATGCTGCAGGGCATAGCCTATCACCCGGTCAAGAGCATTATGTCTACCAATATCTTCTGCAACGGTATGGACTCCATCAATACCGGCAAGTCCGACTACATGAATACCCCCTGTCAACCGGTGAAGGTCTGAATCCAGAATTTTTTTTATTGTCGCATGAATTCTCTCTCCGGATATCTGAAAATCTGAAGTGATGTCCGGGAGCCTGGCCGGATCAAGGTATGAACTGTCTCCCCCGCATCCTGAGAGGACCGTCTTAGTTCCACTGCGGATGTGTGCCCGGTGAATGGTGAGTACTCTGATCTGGTTTCCTTCAATCTGCAGTGAGTCAATCTCCTGGCAGTGAGAGATGATTCCTTCCGTCACCAGATACCCAATGACAAATTCCTCAAGCCTGGTCGGACTGGTCATGGCGTTCAGGATCTTCCTGCCATTGACCCAGATGGTATACCGCTCTTCAATAATCACTTCATGAGTCCGTGCTGTGTAAACGCCATCCTCTTCTCCATAACAGGGAAGTATTTCATACATATTCAGATACCCTCCGAGATTTCTGTCACCGCTTCTAGAAATTTTTTAACTTCTTCTCTTGTATTATAGAGATACAGGCTTGCCCTGACCGTTCCATCCGGGATCGCGAAATGATCCATCAATGGCATACAGCAATGATGACCGGATCGAACCATGATGTCATATTGATCATCCAGCAGATGGGCTGATTCATGCGGATGCTGACCCTCGATAGTAAAAGAGACAACACCAAGACGTGAGTCTGTTCCTTTTGGTCCGTACAATGTAACTCCGGGTATATGAGAAAGCCCGTGTATTATATCCCGTGTCAGGGATAATTCATGTTCCTGAACAGATCTCATCCCAACATGGTTTAGAATTCTTATGGCTTCTCGAAGGCCCACTGCTCCGGTTATGTGAGGGGTACCTGCTTCATATTTCATATAACCGTCTTCCAACGTGTATTCGCTGGTCGTTACCGATTTGATGCTCCCGCCACCCAGAATAAATGGTTCCAGGTCTGGCTCTTTCATCCAGAGGACACCAGTTCCGGTTGGCCCAAGCATCTTATGGCCGGAGAATGAGAGATAATCGCACCCAATATCTGATACGTCAACCGGAATATGGGGTACGGACTGTGCACCGTCTAGCAGGGTTTTTATATCATGGTCATGAGAGATAGAACATATCTCTTTTGCCGGCTGGATGGTTCCTGTTACATTTGAAACGTGGGTGAAGGTAATAAGTCTGGTCTCCTTTTGAATGAGTTCTGAAAAGGACTGGGGGTGCAGATATCCCTCTGCATCAGGCCTGACAAAGTCCACGCTGATACCCTGTTTTCGCAGGTGCATCCATGGGAGTATGTTGGAATGATGCTCCAGGACTGATGTGATTACATGATCCCCCGGATTCAGTCGGAGGCCATACGCGACCTGGTTTATCCCTTCAGTGCAGTTTTTTCCAAAAATACTAACCCCGTCTGTTCCACCAATGAATGCTTTTACCTTCTCATGTGCATCCCAATAGAGTTGTGAACTCACCTGGGAGAGACGGTGAACCCCTCTTCCTACATTTGATCTGAATGAAGTCTCATAATCCTCCATAATCCGCGTTACTGATGATGGCATCAGGCTGGTAGATGCATTATCAAAATAAATAAGATCCCGAGTGAGCGGTATATCTTCCCGAATCGTCTGTATATTCATATCTCTCTAAACGTGTCCTTATTTGCACTATTTTAGGATCCCAGTATATGGATCTATACTGGTCAAGAGTATTTATGATATATGGCATCCAACATATTTCACAATTGTGAAAATAGGGAAATGACATATATTCGACATACAGAATCTGAAATCCAATCTCTCAAAGAGGATATTACCGCCTTAAAAAGAGAAAAAGATGCAATTATTCTGGCACACAATTATCAAAGGCCTGAAATCTATGATATAGCAGATAAGATTGGAGATTCCCTTGAGTTATCACTTGCCGCCCGTGATGCCCGGGCCGAATGTATCATTTTTTGTGGTGTTGATTTTATGGCAGAGACGGCAAAAATTCTCTCTCCGGATGCAAGAGTATACCTTCCGGCAGAAGACACTCAGTGTCCTATGGCACATATGGTATCTGAATCTGATATTTTTTCTTTGAAAGAGCAGTACCCGGATGCCGACGTTGTGTCGTATGTCAACACCTCGGCATCCACGAAAGCTCTGTCAGATATCTGCTGCACATCGGCGAATGCCATTGAGATAGTCCGTTCATGTGCATCAGATCAGGTTATTTTTCTTCCGGATCAAAATCTGGCCTCCTACGTCCAGCGGTTTTCAGATAAATTAATCATTCCCGGAAGAGGGAATTGTTATGTCCATGATCGGATTACACCGATAATGGTAGATAATATGCGAGCATTTCATTGGAATGCCCCATTTATTGCCCATCCGGAATGCAGACCCGAAGTAATTGATATCGCCGATGCAGTCTGTTCAACAAGTGGAATGATTGCATACTGCCAGGATCATCCTGCAGAAACTTTTATCATCGGGACTGAAAATGGTATGATCGAACGTTTAAAGCGTGAAATTCCTGAAAAGCGATTTTATGCTGTCGGGGGGATCTGCACCCCCATGAAACAGACAACCCTGGATGCTGTAAAAGATTCACTCCTGTCTGGTGCTGGAGAAGTTACTCTGGAAAAATCTCTGATTTATACGGCACGTGGAGCTCTTGAACGAATGCTCCAGATATCAGGAAGAAAGAAAAATATCCCGTGCCGACAGATGAAGAAGAGTGGGCCCGGTATAATTATTCGGAAATGAGGGGTAAAATGAACAATATCGCTGGATATCATTCCTGTTTTTTACTGCCGGGGATGACCTTTCAAGGAGATAGGATGGTATTATGATTCGTGGTTCAGTTGGAACTGTACACACTCAGGTTCACACATTCTCTTCACCATTAATGCTTGAAAGCGGAGCTGTTCTCCCTTCAGTTACGGTTGCGTATGAAACATATGGCTCGCTCAACCCGGAGCGTTCAAATGCAATTCTTATCTGCCATGCTCTGACTGGTGATGCCCATGCCGCTGGGTATCATGAAGGAGATGAAAAGCCCGGATGGTGGGAGATGGTTATTGGTCCAGGAAAAGCTTTTGATACAGATCGGTTCTGTATCATCTGTTCAAATGTCCTGGGTGGATGCAAAGGGACAACTGGCCCTTCATCGGTCAATCCTGAAACCGGGAAGGTATACGGAGTATCATTCCCGGTTATTACGATTGCCGATATGGTGATGGTCCAGAAAAAACTGATAGATCATCTTGGAATCACAAATCTCTTTGCTGTTGCCGGAGGCTCTATGGGTGGAATGCAGGCACTGCAGTGGAGCGTTTCGTATCCGGATATGGTGAGCCGGGTGGTTGTAATAGCAAGTACTGCGTATTCAACGCCACAGCAGATAGCCTTCAATGAAGTCGGTAGGTGTGCGATTCGTTCAGATCCATCCTGGAATAATGGCCAGTATTATGATCAGGAGTATCCAGCCTCAGGTCTTGCACTGGCACGGATGATCGGTCATATCACATACCTTTCAGATGAATCGATGCATCAGAAATTTGGCAGGGATTTACTGGGAAAATCTGTTTATAGTTATGATTTTACGACAGACTTCCAAGTAGAGAGTTATCTTCATCACCAGGGAGATCGGTTTGTTGAGCGATTTGATGCAAATTCGTATCTGTACCTTACAAAAGCAGTCGATTATTTTGATCTAACGGTGAATGGCTCACTGATTGATGCGTTTAAGGATATGAAAGCAAAATGCATGGTGATCGCCGTCAGTTCAGACTGGTTATATCCATCATATCTCTCACGGGAGATTGTATCCGCCCTGGCCCAGCTGGATAAAACTGTTGAATACTGTGAGATTCGATCCAATTACGGGCATGATGCATTCCTACTGGAGTCAGGACAGATGAATTACCTTCTGGGGCGTTTTCTCTCGCACCTAACTGTTTCAGATCTGATGATCCGGAGTGTGCCAACGGTTCGTGAGACCGTGACCATTAAAGGTGCAGCTGCTCTGATGATTGCTGAAGCAGTGAATCACCTTCCGATTGTTTCGTCAGATGGCAGACTTGTCGGCATCGTTACTTCCTGGGATATCTCCCGGTCAGTGGCGCAGGATGTGAAAACTCTTGAAGATATCATGACCAGGACCGTCCTTACTGCAACACCAGGAGAACATATCAGTAAAGCAGTAAACCGTATGCAAAAAAACCGGATATCCGCCCTGCCTGTGGTTGATGAAGAAAACCGGGTTGTTGGTATAATTACTGCAGAACGGTTATCCCGACTGGTTGTGAGGTGTGAATGAGGAAAAATTATTGTTGATTTGGTCCAAGGGAATCTGGATGAAAAGTGATCATCCACATCTATTCCTTTTCATAGGTGTATAGGCCTTTCAAATTAAAAACTGGTAATATTGTACCGTATTGATGTCATACGCACAAAAACGGTGACTATCATACATACGATAAATCCATCAGTACTTGAAAACCCTTCCATGGACATCAGCACATATGCCGTTGCACCAGCAAAAGATGCTATAGCATAGAACTGGCTTGGTTTAAAGAGTTCAGGAATTTTTGCAAACAATATATCTCGTAGCACCCCTCCGAAAGAAGCGGTGATTACTCCCATGATGGGGGCAATAATGGGTGGTATTCCACTGGTAAGTGCATACATGGTGCCAAGGTATGCCCACATACCAAGAGCGAACGAATCAATAAAGGCAAAGGTCCCTGAAGTTCCAAAGATCAGTCTGACAATCGATTGTAAAAACCCAGAAGAATGTTTCTGATCCCCGGGAAGATCAGTTCTTGATATTGGAATGAGAATAATTCCAATTATCCCCACGATGAAGATGCTGATAAGATAAATTGGATCTGCCAGCCAGAAGAGAGGGTACCTGTCGAGCAACAGATCCCGGATCGTTCCACCACCGACTGCTACTATCACTGCTATGACAAGAGCACCAAAATAGTCCATCCCGTTTTTCCGTGCATCATACACACCGGTGGAGGCAGATAGTATTATTGCAATCCATTGTATGACAGTCTGAAAAAGAAGAACCATGTCGGTAATTTCAGGCTCCATGAGAGGTCTTTCAGCTCCTCAATTTGCGTATTCTTATCTCTTGTTTGTTTATTACGTCGGCACAGAGATAAACTATCGTGCAGAGTGACTTGGGGTTTGGAATAACTGTTTGGAATGCAGGGTATCCTGACAACGGCATCCCATCTGTTTCATCTTATGGAAAGCTGAAAAAACCTGATATAATGGTTTTTCTCCTTCGGATTACGAAAAATACTGGCATCTTTTGCCTGAAAATCAGATTATTTTTATTCGGTGACGAAACGGTTATAAGGTTCACGTTATCGTGAACACTATTCGGAATGAAAAGATATGACATATATCAGGCATAAACCGGTCTCTCGGAATACGTATCTGTCAGAGGTACCGGCAGGACTATTCCGTTTAGGTATAATGCGTTCCTGTTGTTAAATTCACAATTCTCGAAAAATTTGCACAGCGGTGCATCGCATCATCTTTTGATTACCCTGATCCTGGTCAATGGATCCCTTACAACAGGAACGAATCATGAAAACAACTGTATATCATCAAAAAATCGGCACCATCATATCATCAATACCAGTACTTCTCTACGTGGTAAGCGCAGGTATTCTGGGAATCACCGCTGCATTTCTCCTTTATGAAGGGATATTAAGCACGATTCATGCTATTCAGACTGAAACACTCTCAAGCTCTTCATCAGAGATTTATAGTGCATTTTTCCACGCCGCAACCGCTATTGCGCTTCTTGAAACTATTGAGGTCTTTTTCAGGACACATAAGGTCGTAGTTGAAGTACTATTCCTTGCAGGAATTGCAGAAGTAATCCGTCATATACTGGTGTATGACATTGCAGATATTGCTCATGGGGATATCTCCACCTCCCTTGTCCTCATTGCAGGACTTATCGGGGGAATCCTTGTATATCAGCATCTGTCACATCCAAATTCGGTAAAAACAAGCCGAAAACAGAGAAAATTTGCGAAAAAATCAGGCCACTGGAAAATATTTACCTGGTCTGGTGCCTGATACTCCTTCTCTATTTTTAAATTTTGCTGATTATTGAGAGGTTTTCGCTCATACTCAAACATACGGGTATGATACTCATGTAGCTCCTTTGATGAGAGAACCTTTAAATTCGTGATTATAACCAGATTGTACTATACCTATGGAGAGAATATGAGTATCAATAGAAATTATTTACTGATATCGGTGATTGTAGCACTTTTACTGGTTTTTGGAGGGCTTGTTACCGTTCTATCGGGGACCAGCAATGGAATAGATGCAGGTACTCAGGATCAGAATGTGAAAAAAATTCAGGTAGAATATTACTATGATCCATCCTGTGGGTCATGTAATGTAGTGCATCCATTTATTGAGCAGTATGAATCCAATTCATCAGATATCTCTGTAGCCTATTATAATATAGGTTCAGACAACTCCAGTGCACAAAAATTTGCTCAATTGCAAAAATCTCTTGGTCATGTTCATGTACCATTTGTCCTGATGGGGGATCGCTATCTTACCGGTCAGGATAATATCATACAGAACTTTGACATACTGGTCCAAAAGATAAAAAATAATGATATTGAGCCTGGTGACACTCCACAAGAATATATGGCTCCCTAAAAAAACCCTGCTGAAATTCTTTTTTTTCTTTTCGCACGACAATGTAGATTGAAAGAGGTTCCGGCATGATTTGCCGCATTCCTGATTCTTACCTTATATGGCAACATACCAATCTCTCATCTCGAAAGTGATATGAGAGGGGCCTTGAGTTTCAGGTGAAAGGTATGGATGATTCATTTACTGCAGAAATAAAAGCAAAATTAATCAGTATCGGCTCAGTCAGGCTGGATCCCGCCCTGGAACGTCCTGAGTATGTAGGGAGATCCACTGCAGGTCCGGGTGCCGGAGGAAGATCTGTCTTCTTTTCTGCTGACTCGCGCCGGGTACGACTATCAATTCGGGATAACAGCCCTATTTTAATGAGATCGGATGGGGATGGAGTTATTATCGAGCATGAGGGATTTTTTATTGCTCGGGGCTTCATAGAACCTGTTGGTGCCCATTGTCCTCATCAGGCATATATCACCGTTTCAGAGCGGTGTATATTCCGGTGTGCATTCTGTCCGGTCCATCAAATCCAGGGACCAGTGAAGTCACCAGAAGAGGTTTTCAGCCTTATCCATGAAGTCAATTCACGAGGGTTCCTTCAGGCGATTTCTCTCACCACCGGTATTGAGATCTCGCCTGAACATGAAGTCACCAGGATGGAAGGGATTGTTAAAATACTTCGAAAAGAGTATGATGTTCCCATCGGGGTTTCTTTGTATCCGACACATGACAGTTCCGAACGGATGTATGCAGCGGGGGCTGATGAGGTAAAATATAATGTTGAAACCATGGACCGAGCTCTCTTCCCTGCCATATGTCCTGATCAAAACCTGGATTATATTCTGAATGCGCTGAAAGATGCGGCTCGTATATTTGGAAAAAATCATGTGAGTTCCAATATGATCATCGGTCTTGGGGAAGATGATCAAACGGTCGTCTCCGGTGTTTCAGAACTTGCGTCTTTAGGCGTCATCCCGGTTCTTCGCCCGGTAGTGATTCACCCGTCCTGTCCAATTCCGGGCGCAGAAAGACCATCAGCAGACCGCCTGCTCCGTCTTGGTTATCATGCAAAAGCTGAAATGAGCAGGTATGGTATATCCCCCCTTCATGCAAAAACGATGTGTCTTCCCTGCACGGGATGTGATCTGACTCCCTTTGCTGACTTTTAACTCACCTTCTTTCTTTCATTTCCTCCAAGTTTTTTGCTGGGCAGATTCGGTTATAAAGAAAAGGAAAGGATCTGGTCAGGTATTATCCTGACAAACACAGGGTTCATCCGGCTCTAAATGCCCATCCCGCAGACGAATTACCCGGTGTGCCCGATGGGCTAGCTCGGTATTGTGAGTAACAATTATAACCGTATACCCTCTTTCCACCAGTTCCTCAAATATCCCATACATTTGTTCAGCGGTGTGACTGTCAAGATTGCCGGTAGGCTCATCAGCGAGAATGATCTTTGGATCATTGATCAATGCCCTTCCAATGGCCACCCGTTGCATCTCGCCGCCGGAGAGTTCATGGGGAAGATGATTCTCCCTATGTGATAGTCCCACCATCTCCAAAATCTCCCGTGCTCTTGATTCATCAACCTGCTTTTTACTGAATGTTAACGGGAGGAGGATATTCTCCTTTGCATTCAGGGTCGGGATGAGAAAGAACTGCTGGAACACAAATCCTATCTGTTCTCTCCTGATCAGGACACGCCGGCTTTCAGGAAGCGTCGTGACATCGGTTCCGTTGATGGAGATAATTCCGCCGGTTGGTGTATCAAGACAGCCCAGCAGGTTGAGGAGTGCAGTCTTTCCGGATCCGGAAGGCCCGACTATCGATACAAATTCTCCGGCATTCACGCTGAGACTGACTCCCCGGAGTGCATGCACCTCTTCGGCACCACGTTTGTACACCTTGGCAAGATCAGAAACTGCGATAACGGTCATGATATTTCACTCCTCATGGCTTCCATAGGTGATTGTCTGGCAGAGCGAATCGCCGGATACATACTGCATACCAGTCCAAGTATGACTGATAGTCCGATACAGAGGAGTGCCATAACCGGATCTGCTGCAATCAGACTACCTGAAGGAGCATAAGGGACGTTTTCCCTGATGAAGGATTCAATAATCCCTCCTCCAAGCAAGGCAAGAAGAACTCCCGCTACACCCCCGAGGAAGGTTACAACCAATGTCTCTAATATAACCAGCCTGATGATATCATGAGATCGGGCACCAATTGCTTTGAGCATCCCGAATTCTTTTGTCCGTTCATGAACCGACATGAGCAAGGTATTGGTGATTCCAAATGCGGTGATCACGAGGGTTACGACAATCATTGAGAGCAGGAGTGTCCGGGCAGACCCGACGATATTGAGGATTGTGCCGGTAATCTGGGTCATCGTGACCACCTGCATATCGGGGATCTCTTCAATTCTATCCGCTACCATCCCGGAACTTCCGATATCATCGGCGAGGACGGCTATCGTAGTAAGTTGCCCCTCTTTTCTAAATACCCGCTGTGCTTCATCGAGTGGAACAAAATGGAACTCATCCTCCTGTCCTCCGGATGCATCCAGTATCCCGATGATCTCGAACGGCTCTTTTTTTGGCCCAAAGGGAAGCATCTGTCCGACTTTTAGTTCTTCTTTTTCAGCAAGTCCTTTTCCGACAACCATCACCTTCTGCTCGCTATCTTCGAAGAATCTCCCTTCAATCTTCCAGTATGGTCGTATGGACCGCATTTCTGATCCCACGATCCCATAGAGAATGTGGGGAGATCCGTTTACCATGAACTGATGGAGAAGCATCGGGGTGGCGAGGGATACTCCTTCAGTATTTTTTACCAGTAAGAGGTCTGACTCATTCAGATACTTGGGGATAACTCCTCCATGCATGATGAGGCTGGCTGCTTCATAGGGGCATCCTTTCGGGACTGCGAGCATATGAATTCCGAGGCTGTCCACATCCTTCATAAGTTCCTGTTCATATCCAGCCTGGAATGCCAGTAAGGAAAACAGGACCGCCACAGCCAGAGCGATTCCGGCCATAGTAAGGATGGTTCGTATCCTCCGGCGCTGTAGGTTCCGGAGAGCAAAAATGAAAAGATTCATGGATAGGTGGTATCCCCGATAATGACCTGGCTCCCGGTTACATAGACATCACCTTTCATGGAAACCTGGCCTATTACCGTGGCTTTTTTACCCATAGCCGGGGGGATCACAAAATTGTTGGCCCGCAGGGTTACATACAGATCTCCCGTATCGTCAGATATGATAAACCAGCATCCTGATCCACATTGTGATGAGATTGTTCCATTAAAGGTGACGTTTTGTCCCACATAGGTTTCTGGATCTTCCAGAATGGTCCCTATCTGTACCTGATTCGAATCTTTCTGCTCAATCGTTTCTGCGAAAGCGATTCCTGTCAGACAAAGGATTAAAAATATAGCGAATGTTGCATATTTCATACATTTTTTCATAATTCATTCCTCCTGTAGTACGAAGGATGATTCGGATGAAAATGGGGTTTTTCATCCATCTCCGTCCGCTATTGTTAGCATTGGAATTGTGAATATATACCTGTTCTAATCAGAAGAGCTACATGAAGAAAAAAATGTCAGGAATTGAGATTATGAGTGATGGTTTGTGCATCCCATCCTGGGTAATATCTCCTGTATTTTCCATCTGCCTCCTGCCTGATGATGCCTGCCTGTATCAGGGGAAGAATGCTCCTCGATATCACCGGGCCTGATACTCCCAGTTCTTTTGCAACATCCCCCCGGTTTATTCCCGGGTTTTCCCGGACTACCCGTATGATACGCCCCGGTCCATCCTGATGACACCGGGAAAATAACTGTTGCTCCTGGGATGAATATGTTCCATGATTCTCAAAATAATGCCTGTTATTTCCTGCAAGGCAAACAGAGATCTGACCTGCACTCTGAATCTGTTCTAAGTGATATTTGATCGTATGTTCATTCAATCCGCTCAGTTTTACCAGATCTTTTCGCTCAAGTCCGGGGTTATCTCGTATCAGGTCATAGAGAAGTTTTCGAGCAGGATGATCAAGAACATTTTTCTTAGTGATTTTTCGATACCCTCTGACAACAAACGTTCTGACCCGTTCGAGTACACCCGGAGCGGATGTCATCATCCGATGATGCATGCAGGAACATGCATTCTGGGCCATCGAAGCGGGCATGGAATTGCAGGAACAATGTCCCGTACCAGAAGCTGTCTGTCCGGATGCTTCTGAACACGGTGAATTCATGCAGCAATTTGTTCGCTGGATAGATACTGTGGGTTGTAGCCCGCCTGCTATCCAGATCTGAGAGGAGAGGAGAAATGCCACCAGAAGGAGAGCAGGAAATTTCATGGGTATTTATCTGACTCGCAAGAATAAATAGTTTCACGATTGTGAATCTTTATCTTGTTGACCATCATGAACTACTGAGTACTACCTGTCGGGAGGGAGAAAACCTTCCGCCTGATTCGTGATATATCATGAGTATAAAAAAAAGCCATTCTTGTCCTTTGATGCCCGGAAGTTCCCATTCAGATGGCACTTGCCCTTTTTACCGAGGGATCTCATCTTTTGTTATAGTTTTGTAAATCAGGGAAACTCACTTTACGTTCCCGTTGATAGTGATGGTTATCTCCTCAACCGGTATCTTTTGCTCTGAAAGATGTATTGCCTGGTTTACGACAGAGGTGACTCCGCTGCAGCAGGGGACTTCCATGTGCACGATAGTCACTGAATGAATTGCGTGTAATCTGAATATCTCTGCAAGTTTATCGATATATTTGTCAATGTCCGCATCAAGTTTCGGACAGAATATGAGAAGGATCTTTCCTTTCAGAAAATCGCGATGAAAATCAGCATATGCAAACGGAACACAATCTGCTGCGATAAGAAGGTCGGCATTATCAAAATACGATGCATGAGGATGTATCAGCCGGAGTTGAACCGGCCATTGCTGCAGTTCTGACTCTGCCCGCGCATCTGCTTGTGTGCCTTTTTTCTCATGAGGTCGTGGAATGGTGTGCATCGCAGCCCCCGGACATCCTGCCCTATTCCCATGATGAGGACCGTGTTGCGTATTATGGTCCGGTATCTGAATCTTCTGGTCCTGTAGGTAAGCAATGGCCTGATGATAGAGTTCATGCTCGCCATGGGATCGCAGATGGTCCAGATGAGCAGCGATAACTGCGGGTCCCTGCTTGATGATATTCTGCATGACTGCTCTTTCATCATATGACTCTGCCTCCCGCTCGATCACCCGGATGGCCCCTTCCGGACATGTACCGATACAGGCGCCCAGACCATCACAAAAAAGATCTGAAATGAGACGTGCCTTTCCTTCAATTACCTGAAGTGCTCCTTCCGGACAGTCAGGGATACACTGACCGCAGCCGGTGCAGGCGTCTTCGTCAATAGAAATTATTTTTCGCTTCATGTGTCCTCCCTCTCCTGGGGCGCATGGCACAGGAATTATGCCCCCTTCTATGGTATATGCAATTTATAGGTACAAAAAGGAGGAAGTTTCCTTTTGGATATTACCTTTCAACCGGTATATCCTATGATTTTGGTGTCACTCCCTAATGCCTGCATGATGTGAAGTCAGGAGAGTAACGATCAATTATCTGCCTCCCTTTTTTTGATGAAATGCATTATACATCTCTTCTCCGACACATTCTTTTGCATAATTACACCACTGAATACAGGAGAGCGTGTCATTGTAGATGACAAATCCACAGGTCTCACACGAAACCTGGGTGTCATTAGAGAAAATCTCGACTTCCTCTCCACATTTCGGACATTTCTTTATTGTTAGTGTGGGAGTCTTCAGGTCCTTTACTCCCGGACATGTATCCAGAATCATCATCTTCACGTATTCCTTTCCAATGAAACGATCCCTCCGGGGGGATTAGAGGACACAGTTCCTGCAATCCTGTTCACCACAGGGGATATTGTCTATCTTCCATTTCAGGGCCCATCGTTTGATATCACGGATTACTTCGATAAGGTCTGCACCACTCTCTGTCAGGGTGTATTCACACCTGACTGGAAACGATGTTGCATCTACTTTCTTTGTGATAATACCTTCATCTTCGAGTTCTTTGAGCCGTTCAGACAGGATCTTCGGGGTGATATCAGAGAGGGCCTCTTTTAATTCAGAAAACCTGCGGGTATAATTCTGACCCTTATACAGTTCCAAGATGATAAGGAGGGTCCATTTTTTAAGCAGGTATTTCACGGTCATGTTGACTGTACAGATCTCATGCACAGTATACTTTCTGAAACTCGCACCTATTAATAAGTTGATATACAATTGATAGTTTGTAGCATTTCGATACAGGAGAACGATACCCATGTTTTGTTACCAGTGTGAAGAGACTGCCCGGGGGACCGGGTGTACGGTGAAAGGGATCTGTGGAAAGGAAGATCATACTGCAGGATTGCAGGATGTGCTCATCTACCTTTGTAAGGGGATTTCAGTTCGCAACATAGCCGCCAGGGCGAAGGGAGCAGAAAACAAAGACGCAGGGGTATTCATTACCGAAGCACTCTTTGCCACCTTGACGAATACGAATTTTGATGATGAACGGCTTAAAGCGCTTATCACCCAGGCCATCGCCATCCGGGATGCCCTCCCGAAAGCCGGAGAGAACGAGCCTGATGCCTGCATCTGGACCCCGAAGAGTGATGCTGACATTGCTGCAAAGGCGAGAGAAATTGCAGAACTAGCCAATGTAAATGATGATGTGCATTCACTCCGGGCTCTGGTTGTCTTTGGCCTAAAGGGAGTTGCTGCATATTATCACCATGCAGAGATGCTCGGATTTACCGACGAGGCAATAACTGATTATATGCAGAAAGGTCTGGCATCAACCCTGCAGGATATTCCTGTTGATGCAATGATCGCCATGGTGCTCGAATGCGGGGAGATAGGCGTTCAGACACTTGCCCTGCTTGATACCGCGAACACGAAGACCTATGGAGATCCGGAGATAACGTCGGTGAAGACTACGGTTGGAACAAATCCCGGTATTCTTATCACCGGACATGACCTTCGTGACATGGAGCAGCTCCTCGAGCAGTCCAAGGACAGTGGGGTTGATATCTACACGCATGGAGAGATGCTGCCTGCACATGCATACCCGGCATTCAAGAAGTACACGCATTTGATCGGGAACTACGGATCATCCTGGTGGCATCAGAAGGAAGAGTTTGATACCTTTCATGGTCCGATCCTGGTTACAACGAACTGTATCGTTCCTCCCAGGGATTCATATATAGGCCGGGTATACACAACCGGTCCGGCAGGGTATCCGGGTATCACATACATCCCGAAGAAGGCAGACGGATCCAAGGACTTCTCTGCCATCATCGACCATGCTAAGAAATGCCAGCCCCCAGAGCCGGCCAAAACCAACGGTCGTGATCTCATCACTGGCTGTGCTCATGAAGCCGTTCTTGCCCTTGCCGGAACGGTAATTGATGCCGTAAAGAAGGGAGATATCAAGAAGTTCGTGGTGATGGCTGGATGTGACGGGCGTCAGTCTGAGCGTCAGTATTATACGGATTTTGCACAGGCCCTGCCAAAGGACACGGTTATCCTGACTGCCGGGTGTGCAAAGTACCGGTATAATTCTCTGGATCTGGGTGATATCGGTGGTATCCCCCGGGTGATTGACGCCGGTCAGTGTAATGACTGCTACTCACTGGTGGTCATCGCCAAGGCCCTGGCAGAGGCATTCGGGGTTGGTATCAACGAACTGCCTGTGGTCTTCAATATTGCCTGGTATGAACAGAAGGCCGTTCTTGTCCTCCTTGCTCTACTCTCCCTCGGGATAAAGAACATCACTCTCGGTCCGAAACTGCCCGGCTTTGTCTCTCCGGGAGTACTAAACGTCCTGGTTGAAAACTTCAATATCAGAAAGAACAGCACTGTCGAAGAGGACATGAAGCGGATGGTTCTGGCCTGATATCAATAACGGCTACGGTCAATATCGTTCATCGAAAGGAATGCGGATAATTATCATGCTCCGATTCCTCCTGGCTGAAACGAATAAGTGGCCGAACGTCAGTACCTTCATTATTCTCCCCTGGTGAAGATCATGGAATTTAATGCAGATACCTTGGAAAAAGTGGATAAAAGCCGTAAGAAGCGTGACGAGCTTCGTGGAAAAGTATTGACCCTCAAAGATCTTGTCGATTACCAGGATGGAACGGTAGCCAGCCGGATGATCGTAAATACGAAGGCAGGATCCATTACCCTCTTTTCATTTGACGAGGACGAAGGGTTATCTGAACACACCGCACCGTTTGATGCAGTTGTCACCATTCTTGACGGTGAATGTGAGGTATGGGTTCAGGGTGTGACGTACCAGATGAAGGAAGGAGATACGATAATCTTCCCGGCCGGGATTCCGCACGCCCTGAGCGCTGTAACCAGGTTCAAGATGTCCCTGACGATGATCCGGGAGAATGAATCATGAGTGACGAGAAGGATGGCGTGTATTGCAAGGTCTGTGGGGGTATTGTCCCTCAGGACACGAATATCGGCTCTATTCTGGTGGATGGAAAGCCGACGGGAATAAACCAGCTTGACTTTATTATCGATGAGGTCGCAGCTCTTCATCTGGGAAGTGACAGTGATATCAGGAATGAACTGGTGAAACGAGCAAAAGTGCTCAACTACATCCCGACGAAGATGACTGAGAAATATGCTGATGCCCTGCTATTGGTATATAAAACACAGAAGATAAAGGAGTAAACGAAATGGATTCATATGAGTGCTCGATATGCGGATATGTATATGATCCCGCTAAAGGAGATCCGGATAATGGTATTGAACCAGGTACTGCCTTTGATGATCTCCCAGATGACTGGCTCTGCCCGCTCTGTCAGGAGGGTAAAGAAGTCTTTGAAATGATTTAATCCTCTTATTTTTATGGGATGATGTGGTATATTCTGCCGGTTTTCGATTATTTATTACCTCAGCGGTATACTTGTATGTATTCATGAATTGAACATGAGGAAAGAGTATGCCTCATACAAACGAGAATGGAATTGACCTGAACCATTCCGGTTCAGTAAAAAAAATCCGGAGTTCTTCGGGTATATGGTATCCACAGTACTCCTATCCCCGGGAACTTCGTCGTGGAATATACTGTTGAATAATTATATCTCATAATGCTTTGGCAGGGGGTTTTGTCACCCTTATTGAGATCTGCATCCTCGTATAACTCGTACCACGCCCCGGTTATTAAACCCTTACAATCACCTCCGTCCTCAATATCAATAATATTACCTGAATCTTATGGAAGAAGATGGAGGAGGCTCTTCCGGTAAAAATCCTCTATCTCTTCATTATCAATATGATAATCACAATTCACGCATGGGAATTTTGAACAGTCCTGTGATGATATATGATACCTGGTCAGTATTGTGAACATTTTCTTTCAATTCTTTATCCATAAAATGCCAGGTGCCATTTATGCATGTTGTAAAAAAGAAACGAACCTCAAAATGTACTGATGGATCTAGTATCTATGAATATACCTTGAGTGATCCGGTAGACAAGCCCTTCATTGCTATCCTGGAAACGCTCGGAAAAATAGACAAGAGAGAATTAGGAGGGCTTTTAATGTTTACTTTCCGAAAAGAAGATTGGTTTACTCTGAAAGGTATGTCTGAAGACTCTATCTTTTATACTACCTTCCAGAGTTCGGATTTGAAATCCGCCGAAGAATTTATAGAAAACCTTCTGACTACCTATAATCGACAGAAATTTCCGGAGTAGAGCATTTTGACTATTCAGGATGAGAGCTTGAGAACCTCATCCATACTTCCTGAACGGTATCCTTTCAGATCCAGGGTGACATATAAAAACCCGAGATTTTGAAAAAACGTGTGTACTGTATCTTTTTGAATCAGGATCTTCTCCATCTCTTCAGGTAGCACCTCTATTCGTACAATTAATCCATGATGCCTGACCCTCGCCTGTCTGATTCCGATGTCAGAGAGCAGTTCCTCTCCCTTTTCTATCATACGCAGTTTTTCATCGGTAATCTCTTCTCCGTATGGGATCCGGGAATAAAGACAGGCTGAAGATGGTTTATCCCAGAATGGAAGATCCATGCTTTTGGCAATATCCCTGATATCCTGTTTGGTGATCCCTGCCATGATAAATGGGTGAATAACACCACATGAACTGAACGCTTCAATCCCTGGACGATGTTCTCCTAAGTCAGATGCATTCGCACCATCTGCGATATACGTGCAGCCGGTATCGTCAGCAATTTGTTTGAGGATCGTATAGGTTCCCAGTTTACAATGCCTGCAACGGTCATGTGGGTTAGTTTTTTGTAAATCACGGGAGAATGGCACTCCTTCCCGGACGGTGAGAGGGATTTTCAGGTATTCTGATTGGTTTATTGCTGCTGTCACTGCTCTCCGGGGTACTTCCGGTCCGTCCACCAGTACACAATGCATATGCTCTGCTCCGATTGTCTCCCTGGTAAGAACCGCAAGTAGGGTACTGTCAACTCCGCCTGAGTATGCGATGAGAAGTGGTGCATGTTCTTTGATTATGCTTTTCAAATCCTGTATTTTTATATTTATGTCCATAATATGCACCGAATATTCCATTCCTTATTTGGCTGGAGATCCTTTTGCTAGTTCCTCTTCAAGGGTAGATATCGTTTCCCGCTGGGATGTGGTCGCCGGCTTAAAGGGAATGGCACAGCAACAGCTGGGAACCTGCATGACTGATAGATCATATGTCCCGATTTTTTTTGCGACTGCTATGGTCTCTTCTTTATCAAATCCAATGAGGGGACGATATACCGGCATTGAGACCGCATCATCCAGGACGTACAAGTTATCAAGGGTCTGAGAAGCTACCTGTGCCAGTGACTCACCGGTGACAATCCCTTTTGCCCCGATTGCGCGTGCTTTTTGCTCGGCGATCCGGTACAGGTGCCGTTTGCAGAGAACACAGGCATACTTTTCAAGGTCCCGTTTTTTCAGTTCCATCCTGGTAGCGTACACATGCCCATCATCAATGACCTCAAGGGTTAGATCCGGCTGATATTTCCTCAAATGTTCTACAATCAGATGTGCCCGTTCTTCAGAACTATCATCATGAAATGGAGCGATTTTCACGTATACCGGGTGAAGTATCGTCCCCCGTTTCATCATCATGTACATGGCAACCGGCGAGTCAATTCCTCCGGAATGCAGGGCGACAAGAGTGCCTGATGCTCCCTGCGGAATTCCCCCGGGACCGGATATGATCTCCTGATACAGGTAGCACTGTTCATCCCGGACCTCAATATGTAATTCATATTTCGGATTGGTGAGGTCAACAGCAATAGATGGCCATGATTTTTGGATGGATGCTCCGAGTGTTCGGGCCAGATCCTGTGATGTAAAAGGGTGTGTCCCTGAGCGGTTAATCCGTAATGCAAACGTTTTGTATGCAGAGAAACCGGTTTCTTTTACATATGTGAGAACTCTTTCATTGAGATCTGACAAGGGGAACATGATACACGGAGAAAAGGAATACACACCGAAGGTATGAGCGATTGCTTCAGGATCTACATCACCGGTTATCCATATCCTTCCCCGTGTTTTTGATATGCTACAATCCGGTAATTTTTGTTTGAGTGTTTGGATAAGGAGATCCTCCCATACACGACGAACAGGTTCGCTTTTCAAAAATATTTCAGAATATCGGATAAGCCAGATGTCAGGTTTCATATATCTTTCCGGGTGTGACTTCCTGAATACGTAAGTGAATATCGAATAAAATTGGCCTAAATCCCAATACCTGAAATTATGTGTGATATTGTCAGATTTTAAGCCGATATCCGGATAATCCTGCGTGTGGTGTTCTTCAATCAGCCGCATGGCCGCTTCGCCATCTTGCAATACATCAATGAATTAGTTGTTATGAAAATGGTGATTAAACATAAATCATGTCTCTTTGCGGCAACATCCGCCATCATATGGTATGTTTAACAGCCAACCATGCATCTCTCACTTAGCAGCAATAATTGCCTCAATCCTGGTGTATGTAACAATGAGCAATCCAATATGAACGTGAGAGAATGGTTCTTACAGATTATGATGAAAAACGATATCACCGGCAGATGCTCATATCCGGATTTGGTTTGGAAGGGCAGGAACGGTTAAAATCTGCTACTGTCTTCGTTGCTGGTGCCGGAGGTCTCGGGAGTCCTATTGCCATATATCTTGCCGTAGCCGGAGTAGGACATATTATTCTGGTTGACATGGATGTGGTAGATCCGTCCAACCTGAGCCGCCAGATTCTCCACTGGGATGAGAATATTGGTCAGAAAAAGGTTGTAAGTGGAGTTGCGAAACTCAGAAGGTTAAATCCTGAGGTCAGGATTACTGCTCTGGATGTAACTATTGATGACAGAAATGTGTATGAGCTGACAAAGGATGCCGATGTCATTGTCGATGCCATGGATAATTATCCGACCCGGTTCCTCCTCAATAAAGCAGCCCATCTTCACTCGATTCCCTTTGTGCATGGTTCAGTATGGGGACTTGGAGGTCAGATGATGACAATAATTCCCGGAAAAACACCCTGTCTCTCATGTCTGGTGCATGAAGCCCCTCCAAAAGAAATCTTCCCGGTCCTGGGAGCAACACCCGGGGTCATCGGGAATCTACAGGTGACGGAAACGATTAAACTCATCACAGGAATCGGACGGCCGGTTACACATCGATTACTTCTCTATGATGGGAAATTCATGACCTTTCACGAAGTTTCTATTAAAAAGGATCCTCAATGCCCGATATGTGGGACAACCAGGTGACTCTCTATTTTTTAATGCGAAAGATATGAAAAAATAGATTAATTACCCGGAATAGGGAAATAAATCGGTTGACAGGTACCGTTCTCCGGTATCCGGCAGAATTGTCACAATCAATTTTCCCGCATTTTCAGGCCTGGCTGCAACTTTCAGGGAAGCCGCGAGGGCAGCTCCTGAAGAGGGACCTGCAAGAATCCCTTCCTCTTTTGCAAGTCGTCGTGCCATCTCGTATGCTTCTTCACTGGTGATTGGGATGACTTCATCCAGGATGTTTACATGCAGGTTCTCTGGAATAAATCCCGGACTGATACCCTGTATCTTATGGGGCCCGGGCTTTCCACCAGAGATCACCGGTGATTCAGCAGCCTCCACAACGATAGCCTTGAATGAAGGTTTTCGCTCTTTGATTACAGTTGCAATTCCGGTAATGGTCCCTCCTGTTCCTGCCCCCGCTACAACGATATCCACTGCTCCATCGGTATCGTTCCAGATCTCTTCAGCGGTGGTTCGCATATGGATCTTCGGATTTGCCTCATTCTTAAATTGCTGCGGTATCAGGTAACTGTCAGGATGTTCCCGATGAATCTCCTCGGCCCTTCTGACTGCCCCGGGAATCCCTTCTGATGCAGGGGTCAGGATAAGTTCTGCTCCTAATGCGACCAATAATTTCCGTCTCTCCACACTGAACGATTCTGGCATCGTTAGAACCAGTTTGTAACCCTTTGCAGCACAGACATAGGCCAGAGCGATTCCGGTGTTTCCACTGGTGGGTTCAATTATCGTCGTCCCTTCTTTGATAAGCCCCTTTAACTCAGCATCCTCGATAAGGGCTACTCCTATCCGGCATTTTACACTTCCGAGGGGGTTTCTGGACTCCTGTTTTACCAGGATTGTCGGAGGGTTTGGGAGTGTTTCTAATGCTTTCGGTATCCGGTTTAGTCGGATGAGGGGAGTATTTCCTATTGTCTTGGTAATGTCACTGTATATTCTTGCCATGATGGTTCACCTGAGAAGATCTGGATTCATTATCGGTTATTCCTCATAGTGAAATGAGTTGCATCAGATCTGGTATTGCTTCCGAAATGAATGGGAAGATTTCCCATTTCACAGAAGCTTAGATCTGTGCTAATGCCTGATCCAGATCCTCAATGATATCTTCAACATTTTCTATTCCGATTGAGAGCCGGATATAGTCTGGGGTTACACCGGTTGCCAGCTGCTGCTCTGGACTGAGCTGCTGGTGAGTGGTTGAAGCAGGGTGGATGACCAGACTCTTTGAATCTCCGATATTTGCGACATGAGAGAAGAGTTGTAATGCGTTAATGACTTTCTTCCCTTCCTCAACACCGCCTTTCACACCAAATCCAAGAAGGGCACCATATCCGCCTTTTAAGTATTTTGTTGCCAGTTCATATGCCGGATTATCCGGAAGACCCGGGTAGTTTACCCATGCGACTTTTGGATGAGCTTTCAGGAATTTTGCAACAGCAAGGCCGTTTTCTGAATGCTGTCTGATACGGAGTGGCAGTGTCTCGAATCCCTGAAGGAGCAGAAATGAGTTGAAGGGTGATATTGCAGCTCCCATATCCCGAAGCAGGGAAAGTCTGATCTTAAAGATGAATGCCACGTTTCCAAGACCGGCAAAATCTTTGAAAACGTCCCAGTATACGAGGCCATGATAACTGGGGTCCGGCTCTGAAAATTCCGGGAATTTCCCATTCCCCCAATTGAACTTTCCTGAATCCACAATCAGTCCACCGATTGAGTTTCCATGACCGCCTATGAATTTCGTAGCAGAATGAACAACGATATCTGCACCATGCTCGATAGGCTTTACCAGTCCGACTGCAGAGGTATTGTCAACGATCAGAGGAATTCCTGCTTCATGTGCAATATCCGCGATAGTTCGAAAGTCAGGAACGTCCAGTTTTGGATTTCCCAGGGTTTCTGCATATATGGCTCTCGTTTTTGGAGTAATTGCCTTTCTGAAAGCCTCGGGATCCTGTGAATCAACAAAGATGACGGTTCGTCCAAGTTTCGCAAAGGTGTATTTGAGCAAGGTATACGTGCCACCGTACAGATTGTTTGCTGCAACGATTTCATCGCCAAGCCTGGTAATGCTCAGCAGGGCATAGGTTATTGCTGCCTGCCCGGATGCAACCGCTAATGCTCCGCTTCCTCCTTCAAGGGCTGCAATCCGCTGCTCAAGTACATCGGAAGTAGGATTCATGAGCCGGGTATAGATATTCCCGAGTTCAGAAAGCCCAAAAAGCGCTGCTGCATGGTCTGCATCACGAAATACATAGGAGGTCGTCTGATAAATCGGAACCGTCCGTGATCCGGTTGCCGGATCCGCTCTCTGACCTGCATGCAAAGAAGTGGTGCTATCTCTGTCTTTTTTATCGGTCATTGTTCTCACGTTTTACTTTTTAGTGGTAATTCATATTTTTCTGCAATTTCGGTAAACGCATCAGCAAGATATTGTACTTTCTTCCACGAAAGCCCATATGTTGATAGTTTCCAGGTCCGTGTAGCTCCTGCAAACTCCCCAACTATGCCCCGAGCGGATAATTCATCAGAGAAGTAAAATCCCTTGCGTTTGTGCGTTTTTGCGACGATGTCAAAGCTTCCCGTGGTATCTACCTTTGATAAGGCATGTTTTCTCGGGTACTCTGACAATACCCTGCTCCCTTCGATAGTGAGGAGAGCATCGATGAAGTAATTCGACTTTTTCACTTCATCATCCCAGTTTTGTGTTCGTTTCTGTACCTCCGGGAAGGAGGCCATCATGGCGATAAGATTGGAACCCATCAGGGTACATCCGAGCATCTCAACTTCCTTAACCCCGAATTTTCTGCTGGTCAGATCCCCAACCATCTGAGTGGTTCTCAGCACTTTTGGTGCCCATTCATCGGTTGTTGCGAGCATGCCTGACGGTGCCGGGGATGCCATACTTTTATGTCCGGATCCCACCACGAAATCTGCCCCGATGGCTTTTCCATCAACGGGCATGATTCCTACCGTATATGCTCCATTATAGAGGAAGGGGATATCGTATTGATGGGCAACTTTTGCAATGCCGGTTACATCATGTTCATTTGCCACCTGGTAGTCGATATGATCCATCATGACCAGTGCTGGATTTTTACCGGTTTCCCGAATGACATCCTCGATCTTTGTCGCGGTTGCATCAGCGGTTATGAGATTATTTTTATCAACAGGGACTTCCCGCACCTGACCTCCGGCTCCTTCTACGGCTAGAAACTCAGTGTAGTGGGCAAACGATGAAACAATGACTGAGTCACCCCTCTGAACCATGGTCTGTGCAACTGCCTGAAATCCCCGCCTGGCTCCAGGAACCACCCGTGCCTGATCCATGTTCACAAATCTGGCAAGTTCTGTATGAAAATCGCCGATAGGTGGTTTTGAGATCTTGTCCAGTCGGAATGGTTTTCGGCAGGTATCACAGGTTGAGTAGCCATCTCCGTACGCAATAATCGCCTTCCGGGCTTCAAGCGTTAATCGTCCTGCTGCCTGGATTGGCTGAATATTGATATAGTTCTCTTCCCGGCTTCGTATCTCAATGGTCCCTGCAATTTTTTTGAGTGGTCTCGTGACCGATTCAGAATCCAGTTTTTGAACGATTTCATTCAGCTCGGATAGTTTACTCTTCCAGGCCTCCTTCTCGTCATTATCAAGTCCGGTCGGGAGAGAGTCACGGAGTATCTGCCTTATTTCTTCCAGTTTAAAGAGGGCATCAAAAACCTCGTCTGTCTTTTTCTCCATCTCCGGATAATCACCTTTTCATTAAATAATAATTTTCACAAATGTGAACTCATACAGATTAGGTACCCAGTAATAAAAGAGATAGGAAACCGGCAGAGTTTGCATATACTTTTGTTGAGGTTAATCTGGTAAGCCAGTTAAGAACTGAATTTTTTTTTGAAGAATGGCAATCTTTTATGTATGATTATTTTATTTTCAGGGCATTCAATTCACAATTGTGAATGTTTATTAGGTATAAGATCATATCTATGTGTAGTCACTATGACCAGAAGGGATCGTTTTTGCCTCTGAAGGGGCTGGAAATTTAGAAGTATTGGAATTTGAGCGTCTTCCACCATCTGCGAAGCTGGTGTATAAAGTGCTTGAGACTGGTGAACCTCTCACTCAGAAAGCAATTATAGAAAAGACAAGGCTCCCGCCAAGAACTGTTCGGTATGCAATCCGAAGGCTCAAGATGAATGCAATGCTGAAGGAACGATTAAGTTTCATGGATGCACGTCAAAGCATCTATAGCATTTCAGAATCAGACCAGGCGGTTGTAATGGGGTAGAAGCGATGAGAGGTGATTATTCACCTCCGATTCTTCTTATTCATTGCAATGTGTCAAAGGTATGTCTGCACTATTCTATTTTGGATTTGAGTTTGTACAGTGATCATACTTACAACTCTAATTCAATCGAATTCGATGGGATTAATGGTCGTTCCCGTTCATAGCGGTTAAGATGTTCCAAAAGGGTCCTTCAAAAGATTATTCAGGATGATCTAAAAATGGGACTTGAAGAATTCTGCGAAGTATATGAAAAATTATCTGGAATGAAGGGACATCTGGACTTCTCCTGAACTCCCTGGCATAGTCAGAAACTTTGTATCGGAAGAAACGACGAACTGATTATGGAATCTGGTGACGAAGAATACCCATGTATCTCGGAGTATGCCATCCTTACCATCGAGGGGTATTGTATGCTTAATCTGGATTACATCATGAAGAAAGATCCCTATAACTACCACCATATGCAGGATGGAAGTTTTCAGGAGGTTGACAACCCGCTTTATGATCCCTCCTGCAAACCAGAGCCATATCCAGATGGGTGTCTTCACTCCGTGAACACCTCCTGCATCTCGTGTATTCATTTTGGATGGTGTGAAGCAGATGAAGATTCAGATGATGAAGAGTCAGCGTTTTCTCCTACTGATTAGAAATGAGAGAATTCTGGTTGATGATTCAATATTAAAAGATTTAACTGCTTTATTTCCAGAAGGAATGTATGAAATCTTTTCCATTATGTGGATGCCTATGTCTTGTTTTGTTGGTATCTCTGACCGGAGCAAGTCTGGCAGATTCACCGTCTGGTTTTACGATATATGTTCAGGGTGGAGAAAGTGACATTATTTCAGATCCGAATGGAACGAGTATGATAACCATCAAGGGTGTTGTTCCGTACTGTTATATTAATCAGGAAAATACGGGTGAATTGATTCCAATTCCGAATTTTTCTTACTTTTCATACCCCTTGCAGGCAGCACTGGTCATATCCGGAGAAGATAAAGAGCACATCTCAATGATTTCGGTAGAGAATCTTTCATTATCTGATGAAAAGAAGATTCTTACGCTTAAGGTGCATCCACTCGAGTTCTACGAGGGTTCGGGATTAAATGTCTTTGCTAATAGCAGTCCGGAACCCATCATGAATACCGGAGAAAAAGTAAAAAATACTGGATTATATCTTGAAATTTTTGATCCTACACCAACGAATAGATTTAATCAATGCGTTGACACGTGGGATACGGGGTGCGCATGGTGTATGGGAGAGTGCTCGAGGGTGGGGTATGACCAGAATTATTATGCGAGTGAAGAAGCCTGTAAAATGTATTGCAAGTGGTGTCCCGGGTGGTATTAGTAATACTGGATCCCTTCAATAGATCTTTTTTGGTTCTGAATCGTTTCAGGATCGCATTATCAGAATCACTCTAAAGTTCAGACACTCAAGTGCCTGCACAGATTCTGGGGAACTCTGCAATGAAGGGTTCAAACTCAACAAACTTATAATCATCAGCAATGAGATAGATAATCTTCTTGCCACCATTGAGACCTGGTATGATTCCTTGCCAGATCTGGCATATCCTTTTCTCTTTTTCAGGGGGGAGTGAATTGAACAGATATATGCAGGAGCAGAGTGCAGTCTGCTCCTTATCAGTGGTTATAGAGTTCAGATCCTATCTGAATCTGATCAGATAGTTGAACTGGAAAAAAGCCAAGATCCGGATTTGAACCGGAGTGTAGCTGATCTGCAGTCAGCCGCGTGGCCGCTCCGCCATCTTGGCAATCACCACAGGATATCTCACCTGCGTTAATGTAGGTCGACGTAAAAGTATATAAAACGACTACATTCGGCAATAAGAATGATGGGAATTCACATTACTGGTTAAGATTCTTACCCTCCAATATTTGCCTTGATATTCATGAGGTACCATTTTTATACGGATATTCTGTGTTCATCTCTTCCATTATCCGGTTTATTTTGCCTGATTCTTGATATATTTAAATGAATCTGGCATACGATAGTATGGACAGAATCTGCAGGAAAGTATCTGCACCGATCAGCGTGGTTGACTCCTCTCTCCGCATGAGGATTATTATCCACCTGATGTGTCTGTATCTGTAAGATGAGTCTTCTGATGCCGGTGTGGCAGAGTGGCTGAATGCCTTCGCCTGCAAAGCGAATGTTTGGGGGTTCGATTCCCTCCGCCGGCGTTTCTGCTGGGTGATTTCAATATGCAACTGTATAGTACCTTATCCAGAATGGTCGAGCCATTCCAGACACTCTATCCTGATCGGGTTTCGCTCTTTGTCTGTGGTCCGACGGTATACAATTATCCGCATCTTGGTCATGCACGGACCTATGTGGTCTTTGATGTACTGGCAAAGTATCTCCGTTGGACCGGGCAGGAGGTACTGTATATCCAGAATATAACCGATGTCGATGATAAAATCATCAACCGGGCACAAGAAGAGAAAATTTCACAAAAAGATCTTGCAAGGAAGTTTGAGCGTGAATACATAAAAGATATGCTCTCACTTGGCATTGATTCGGTGAGTTATCACGCCCGGGCAACAACCCACATCCCGGAAATCATCAACCAGATAGAGCGACTGGTGGGGATTGGTGTTGGATATATCACAGAAACCGGTGTCTACTTTAACATTGATTCATTTCCCAGAAACGGGGAATTATCCGGGCAATCAAAGGATAAACGAATCAGCCGGGTTACTGACACCAAAAAACACAATCCTGCAGATTTTGTATTATGGAAGCGGGGAGAATATGGTGAATATACCTGGGACTCTCCGTGGGGAAGAGGCCGTCCGGGCTGGCATATTGAGGATACTGCCATTACTGAGAAATATTTCGGCCAGCAGTATGATATCCATGGCGGCGGGCTGGATCTTATCTTCCCCCACCATGAAGCCGAGATAGCCCAGATGGAATCACTTGAGGGGAAACATCCGATGGTCAGGTACTGGATGCATACCGGATTTTTGACCGTTGAGGGGGAAAAGATGTCAAAATCCCTGGGAAATTTCATCAAAATTCAGGATGCTCTCAAAACATGGGACAAAGATATCATCAGGTACTTTATTCTCCTCTCCCACTACCGCTCACCGCTCCAGGTATCCGAAGAAGGTCTCCTCAATGCAAAAAAAGCCCTGGAACACATCCGTGCTATCGCAATAACCGACAATGGTCCCTATCCTGAAGGACGGGATGCATTTATCGCAGCTATGGAATCTGATCTCAATACGCCGAATGCTATTGCAGCAATCCATGCCCTTGCAGCACATGGTGATCTCGAAGCGTTAATTGAATATGGAGAGATCCTTGGCATTCGGTTCCTCCCCGAAACCAGTGCTCCGCTCAGTATCCTTCAGGATATCAGGGCAGAATTACGTGCCTCAAAACAGTTCGAAATCGCTGATATGATTCGGAAAAAAATTGCTGATGCAGGCATACAAGTTACGGATCCCCCCTTGAAACCCTTGAAATAGATATCTTCTTTTTATTTTTTATTTTTAGGATGGGTACCATTGGGGGATTTTATTAGCGACTTACATAACCTACCCTGAACCTACACTAAATACAGTTCTCAAAATATGGGCATTCTATAGGGTCACATATACGCATGGTATTGTCAGATCTCTCATTTATTCTTCTGACTTCCGTGACAGAGTGCGAATATTTCGAATCAAATTTAATATTTGATACTATAATGGCCGTCTTATGGTATGGACAGTCCACGATCTCTAAAGGATCCAGAAGTACTTTTTCGATTGCAAGAAAAGACCGAAATTGGCACTAAATTGGGAGGCAAAAAATAAAGCTGGTTTAAACCAGCATGTTGATTGGGTGCTTATCTATCTTTACATCCCCACCGAGTTCACGGAGGGTCTCTGCAAGAACAATGTCACTGAATGCCATTGCAGTTGCGGTTGCCTCACAGTTCTCGATTGGACCGAACATGATAAGGTCAGCACCAAGGGTTGCTGCCATAATGTTACAACCGATGTCAGCAGAGGACCAGGCAGCCTGACGGATACCTTCAACACCGCCAAAGTGGTGGTGTCCCATCTGTTCAAGGAGGGTTCCTGCGTCTTTGTATCGTTCAAGGATACCGCTCTTTCTCCAGCGCTTGAGCCAGGTCCAGGATACGGTCATGTTGTGGTATGCGCCACCGGTTGGGAGACCGTGGATTGCCTTACAGGCAAGGATCTCACGGAATGAACCACCGGAACCAAGGCCGAGCGGAGTTGCTGCAGTGTCGAGGATTGGACGCTTGATTCCACATTCCTCTGCAATTGCCATCATGGACTTCTCCTGACCGGCAACGCCACCTTCTGCGAGCACTTTCTCACGCCCACGGACACTTGGGTCACCTGGGTTGAATGCCAGCACAATTGCTGCATCCACATCACTTTTCTTGATTGCCTCGATGTTCTCCGGTCCGATGGAACCGTTGATGGAGTTGTAGACTGCACGGTCTGCACAGCCTGCTTCAGTCACATATTTACAGGCATGTGCCAATGCTGCCGGTGCAGAGGAGTCCATCAGGAATGGGAACTGGTCATCGATGGTACAGAACCAGTCGATGTAGCTCTCGAAGGCTTCTCCGAATTCAGCGATGATCTGACAGAAGTACCAGTGACCGGTTGCGTCGTAGAGTTCAAGACAACGGTTCCAGAGTGCCTCTGCTTTTGCTTTATCAATCTTTCCAGTGTGCTCATCGAGCACGGTCTCGTGTTTGTTGTAGAATATCGATGCACCGAGGACACGTGGATATTCTCCCGGCTGTCCTCCGATCTTGTATCCATTGAAATCAAGGACCGTCTGTTCCTTTTCAAACATGAACATGGCTTATCACCTCTTATTTTGCGAGTATCTCGAGCAGTTTCGGAAGTAATTCCGTTATTATGATGTATGACATAAGTCCGGCTACGACACCGTAGAGTATACCAATATCGCGTCCGACTTTCCGGCCGACACGCTGGGCAATCTCACCCTCGACAAATTCGAGTTTGCTTTCGATTGCGTCCAGCTTAGCCTCGATCTCAAGGAACTGCGGGTTTGCAGTTGCAGATGCGGCTGCTCCACCGCCTCCACCCTCCTCCTTGATCTCGACAACCATTGGTCCACCAGGGAAGACTCCGGGATCCCGTGCTTTCAGCTCATTGATCTTTGCTGAAATTGCTCCGATATCCTCAGACTCCATGATGTCAACGATCTCGACCTGTTCCTGGAACCTCTTAATGTGATCTCCGGTGAGGTTCTCGATGAACGGAATTGCTCCTTTTGATCCGACGATTTTACCGCCGTCTACACCATTCTGGTGAAGGGCGATTAAGCTCTGTCCGGAAAGGTGACCCTTGACTTCTGTTCCACAGGTAATTACAAACCGGATATTCGGGTTGGAGATGACGTTTGCAATGACCTTCTCCAGACCGAGGTTTTCAGTCTTACAGGATCCAGCAATAGCTGCTCCTGCACTGCAGATTGCACCTTCGTCAAGGTGGGAACCCATGGTAACAACTGCGACCGGGCTCTTTGAGTCACCGGTGTGGAAGTCACCCTGGACAATTGGCCATCCGGAGGCGGCCTCTCCCTTGTCTGCCATCAGACTCCTCCCATCAGAATTACGGGCACAACCAGGATAAGGGCAAATGCAAGACCGATTGCAAATCCGATAATTCCTGCACCCATGATACCGGATTCAAGCTTGTTGGTACGTGCAAGGATCTGTCCCTTGTATTTCATGTCGGCCATCATGGCATCAATTGCAGCCATACGTATTGGCCCTGACTTCTTCTCATCTGACACTTAACTCACCCCGTGTCCTACAAGCAGGAGTCCTATAATCACAAACGAGACGATAAGACCGATCATAAGTCCTTCGACTTTACCACCGTATACACCGGCAGCGTACTTGTCGTAGAAACCAATATCGGTAATCGTCCGCTGGATTGTTTTCATCCGTGCATGAATCAGAGCGACTTCGGCAGACATTGGTCTGACTTCGCCACCCTCTTCTGCTGCTCCGCCACCTTCTTCCTTGATCTCAACGATCATGGCTTCAGCGTCGAATGCACCTGGATCGCGGGCAGTCAGTTCCTTGATCTTTGCTGAAATTGCTCCGAGATCTTCGGATTCCATGATGTCGACTAATTCGACCTGTTCCTGGAACCGTTTGATGTTGTCAGCGGAAAGGTTCTCGATGAACGGAATTGCTCCCTTTGATCCAACGATTTTTCCGCCGTCTACACCGTTCTGGTGAAGTGCGATAAGACTCTGACCGGAGAGGTGTCCCTTAACCTCAGTACCGCAGGTTATGACAAACCTGATGTTCGGGTTGGAGATGACATTTGCAATGACTTTCTCCAGACCGAGGTTTTCAGTTTTACAGGATCCGGCGATGGCTGCTCCTGCACTGCAGATTGCACCTTCATCGAGGTGGGATCCCATGGTAACAACTGCCACCGGGCTGTTTGGGTCACCGGTATGGAAGTCACCCTGGACAATTGGCCATCCACTGGCTGGTGATTTCTTGTTTGCCATTTTTCTCCCCTCACATCAAAGCCAGAACGATGATTCCGGCGACCAGGAGTCCTACAGCAAGTCCATAGAACATGGCCGTGATTCCACCAGCGAATACCAGTGACTTCTCACGGTTCGGGAAGCTCTCAAGGAAACTACCCTCACCGGAGAGCATACCAACAATATCGTCAGTGACTTTCTCCAGCTTGTTCACCTGTTCTACGATTGGTGCCAGAGACTCACCCTGCTGGGTGACGAATCCTGCAAATACATCACATCCAAGACCGAAGTCAGGAAGAACCGGAATCCACGTCATTACTCATGACCTCCGACTTCAATGATTGGCTTTGCATCAAGCCATGCATATGCATCACGCTTGGACAGTGCAATGTACTGCTTGTAGGTGTATATCCACCCAATCAGTGAGATTATCAATCCAACAGTTGCGGCCATCATGTCAAGGAATGCATAGGATATAACGGCTACAACGAACATGGAAAGGAATCCGACTTCGATGGCGAGCATAAGGGTTCTGTCCTGTGACTCGTTCGGGCCAAGACAGGCATTGAACGGGTGCTGCAGAGCCATTGCACCAAGGAAGAAGATCACTGCAAGAGCTGATCCACCGATGAGTGACCCTGCAAATTCAGGTAATACGGTTACCATGAATGTCTGGGCTCCTCCGGCTGCAGCTTCTCCTGCTGGTTCCATGGAGAGAGTCATCCCACCGATAACAAGACCATTGAACATGAAGGTGCCGGTGCACATAGCGGCAAATCCGAGCATGGTCAGCGCTCCGACGATTGATAATTTCATGAGTGAAAAGATCATAACCGGAATGTTCATGTTAATGACGTTGTTTGCGATGTACCCGATCACTGCTCCAATAATGGCTGCAAGGATCAGTGTTACAATCGGTGATGCTATTCCAAATTTTGTCCCTGCAATCATGGCTATTGCACCAGCTCCGAATGCTACCATTCCGGCAGACGGAACACCAGTACCAAGACCATAACTGCACAGGTGCTTGATTGTGTCAGAACCCCACCAGATTGCTGCAATGGCACCGATCCCACCAAAGAAGGAGAAAACGGCCATGCCAGTTACAACATTGAGATATGTGAGGTATGTGCCGACTAAGGCGACGACAATTCCGTAGATCATCAGGGTGTTTTCAGATATCGCCCCTGCTGAAGCTTCCATTTTTGCTGTCATGTTGTATCCCTCACATCCCCGTGTTTAATACAATCAGCATCGAAATCAGGCCACAAAAGGCTGATGCGACTGCACAACCGATAATTGCCCGTGGAACACGCTTGAATTTGGGGTCATGCGGTCCTTCGATAGTTCCGGTGATGTTATATGCTGCCAGTACTGCGTTTACCAGGAAGAATCCGATAGCAAAGATTCCGGCGAGTGATACTGCCAGAGGTTCGATTGCTTCCGGATTGGCCTGCATAATTGCTGGCAGTCCTGTATGGTAGACATCGAGAAGTTCGATGTAAATCAGGGTTCCGCCAAGACCGGCGATAAATCCACCAACAACTCCTCCGAAGAATGAGATGAATGGCAGACCATGTCCTTCAGTTCCCTGTGATTTATATTCAGGGAAGGTGTCTCCGGTGATTGGATCCTTGGCAATCTTACCAGATGCTGCAGGGATACCCATTGCGAAGACATAGGTGGCGTTGACCATCAGACAGGTGATGGCCATCATAAGACCTCCACCGACGGCTCCACCAGCGACTGCTACTGCAAAGTCCCCGGTTGCCTCATATGCCCAGGCCCCACCGAAGAGACCTGCAAGACCGGCACCAGCGGCAAGCATAGCGACACCGGTAGCGATACCGGGTGCCTGTCCCATTGCTGCCGGAGCACCACCGACTGGCACAAAGTGAACGCCAAATCCAATGAGTGCTCCACCGATTATTATTCCGATAAGAGGAACGATAGAGAAACCAAGTGCGTATGTTGCAGCGATCGAGACGAGGAGAATAACTATACCAACGACAGATCCGGTTGGGTTTATCCCTTCACCGCCGGCTGCCTTACCTCCGAGTGCACTCATGACGAGGCCTCCTCGGTGGTGTATGGTCCGTAGGTCTTGCGGCCCCACACTTCAACCCAGCGGTCGATGAATGTGAAGACAAGAATCAGAACAACTCCCATGATGATTGCTCCCCATCCGCCCATCATCTTCTCAAAGAGGACGGTACGCCAGAGTTCGAGGAAGACAATCAGACCGAAACAGATACCAGATGCCGGACCGGCAAACTTGGTGGTGAACCAGCCATTGTCAAGGGAGGAACGCTGTCCTGCTTCTGCATATCGGACGATGTTTCCAGATGCGGAGATCGGAACACCTGCACCATACTTCTGATTCTGGTACTGACGTTCTTTTCCGTAGAATGGATTTCCGGTTGCAGATCCTGCGGCACCAAGCGCAATACCCCACACCAGTCCGAGCAGGGGGAGTGCGAACGGATGATGGAGTGCTGATGCCATCAGGTAACACATCGCGACCGTACAAAAGATCGCGACGAACGCATGTGCCATAGTGACCGATAACAATGACTTGATGATGTCAATGTATACCGGCTGCTGGAACTTTGCAAGACTTGCTATACGGCCAAGATAACCGGAAGTACAGTAGATTCCCTGTACAAATACGGCGATAACTGAACCGAGAATAATAGCAAGTGCCGGGTTGTAGTTAATCTGCATCAATGCCCAGGCAACACCTGCTCCGATGGCACACCATGCTCCATATGCTGGTGGCTCTCCGGAGATTGCCTTGTTAAAGATGCGGTGAATGTAACCCATCTGCGGAGCGAGCTGAACCTGTGAGTTCGGGTCACCCTGTGATCCGATATCAGATTCAGTATCTTCCGCAGCACCGGCAACTGTGGCAAAAGCTCCCGCTAATGCAGTAATACCAATGCCTAATACAATCTCTTCCATGTAAACCTATCTCCTGCGTAGCTCAAGATCAGACACAAGAGTGCTCGCGTTGCAATACCACACACATGGCATATCAGACCCGTTGTGGTAATTGATTTGTTCGGTCAGTATTGAATTAAAGGTTTCGAAATAACGTCGATTTATATGGTTATACACATCTTCCTGGGAAAAAGAGGGCAAATTGAAGGTTTTTTCTCAAGGGATTCTTATCTAAATCAAAAAATATTGTTTTCAGATCAACTGATCCTGAGCATATCAGAGAGAGAAAGTATTTGTTCTTCAGTTCACGGTCTTGATCTATATATACGATTCGGATGAAAAAAACGCGTGAATCGATGATTATGCGCGTGACGTTCGTTTATCGTCGATTTCATCCCGAATGGTCCTATGATGTCTTTGTTCCGGATTTACAGGCATTAAGCAGAATAATATCTCCGAATCAGTCTGGTCACGTTCCTGATATCCGCTCCCTGTTTTCTAGCCTCTTCAAGGTAGGCATTATAGTGCACATCCTGAGTAATCCGGGGGACTGGCCGGCACATGTCAGCATGCAGCATCAGATCAAATGCCCGTGCCTCTGCTTCTGAGAGATGAAGTCCGGCATATTCGCCGGTGTGCGGGACGGATACCAGATCCATGTCCGGATTTTGAGAGCAAACAACTTCAGCCAGGGGAGTACTGGGTATTGGTTCGGCGATTGAGATGAACACATCATCAAGAGTGAGTTCTTCCATCAGATCCTTTGTTGCCTGAAAGTCCTCTTCTTCCTCTCCCGGATATCCGGTGATGAAACTCCCGGCAGGTTTTACTCCGTATTGTCTGCATTGTTCAACGGCATCCCTGACCTTGTCAATGGGTATGCCCTTTTGCATCAGGCCAAGCATCTTTTCACTCCCCGATTCTATGCCAAAAAATATCCATCCGATGGTGTGTGCCCTGACTGCTTCCAGTACTTCATCGGTAAGGCAGTCGGCCCTGATATCCGGACATGAAACATTTTTGGATCCCATGATTGAGGATATGCCCTCGAGAAGAGAGATGAATGCATCTGAATTTACTTCGCCCTCCTTTGACCGGTAGAGTGATCCGGTACCTCCGATAAGGGCAAGCCTTCTGACCCCTTTCTTCTGAAATGCCCTGACTTCCTTCAGGATCTCATCAAGTTCCCTGCTTCGTATCCGTCTGCCAAACACCCGCGGTACCTGACAGAACCCGCACCGGCCAAAACATCCCCGATGGGTTTCAATGTAGGTCTGGGCACCCCTGATATCCTGGGCTCCGATATCATCCGGAATGAGGGGGAGCGGAAAGGAGAGATCCTGTGTTCGTTTCTGCTCGGTTTTTATGATTTTGTCATCTGCTTGGTATGCACAATTCGGACAATCATCAGGGTCAGCCCCGTTGATAATGCACCTGACAGCCTCTTCCCCTTCACCACAGACAACAAGGTCAGGATGCAGTTCTCCAAGGACCATCTCAGGCCCAGAAGAGACCGGACCACCGATGATGCACTCGCCCCCTTTCTGTTGAATTCGTTTGACTACCTCTTTCACCGCAGGATCCAGCAGATGAAGCGTACTAAAAAGACTGAGAAAAACCTGATCCCCGTGTAATTGTGAAATATTGCGGGTAATCTGTGGACGAAGACCGGCATCTCGAATTATTCCTCCTATCCGCATCGCTCCATAGGTATAGAGGCCGGGAGCACCGACCATCACGTTCGATATCCGGTTTTTCATATTCGTAAGATTGTTTGATTTTTCGCTTATAAATCAGTTCGATGTCGTTCCTGGTTTTTGTATCTGCAGGGATATAATATTACTCATACGCTGAGAAATATATTAGAATAACCCTGACACTATATATATACAATATCTCTGTATGAAATGGCAGGGATGAGGTAGCGTTATGGGACAGACAACATATCAGGGGGTCCCCGGTATTCTGAGACCCTTTAAAGAATATATTGAAAAAAAGTCACTTCCTGCAGGTTCAGAGATTGTGTTCTACGGGGTGCCCGGTACCTGCACACCATTTGTGGAATTACTCTGCTTTGCCATCCGGTCACTTTCCCTGACCTGTATCTTTGTGCCTTACACCGAAGAGGAAAAAGCCCAGAAGCTGACAATAAAACCGGATGTCGGTTTTCAGGCATCAGAGGCATATCCACCGAAAAATCCTTCCTTCCTTGTCATCA
>Ga0208825_1000183_pt1 | contig 63466 bp, 44 predicted proteins | sample AD_UKC113_MetaG_FD_184450 | JGI IMG/M metagenome (GOLD analysis project Ga0208825, IMG submission 184450) | Active sludge microbial communities of municipal wastewater-treating anaerobic digesters from Hong Kong - AD_UKC113_MetaG (SPAdes)... | ecosystem: Engineered > Bioreactor > Anaerobic >...
AAAGGTAATTTCTGACCCCAAATTAGTAAATATTAGCAAAACACCCTTGATATTTTCCTAATAATGGTTATTGCGTGAAGTTGTCAAGGTACATCTATTGTAAAAAAAGAGTTTATGCAGTGGAATCAACATTCAATATTTTAAGGAAACCAATGACTGAAGACGAGGACGATAGTTTTTATAATAACAAAGCATATATTTATGTAAAGTATAAATTTGACAAGGAAGGTGAAACATACAGCGGCTATACCAAGTCAAAGACTGTAGAGATTGAGCCTCCGGCAAAGATATACTTAAGCTATGAATTTAAGAAGACTTCTGACAATTTATATGAGGTAATTGTTAAAGCTACCAATGCAGGATTGGGAACGGCAAGAGGATTAAAGCTTCTGCCTCCTGTAATAAGCAGTTCTGAACATGTAGTCCTTATCGAAGGAAAGGTTGAAGGCGGACAATGGGAACAGAATATTTCATGTCTTAAGTTTGGAAATATAGCTCCAAACCAGACAGTCACAGGTTACTATCACCTTCTCATATCAGGAGATGTTGATTTAGCTCAAAGCATAAGCTTTAAGCTGCTTAATGAAAATTCTTCAGGAAAGGTACTGTTGACGCCACTAACTTTTAATCATGTTGAAAGTTTTGACTTCAATCATTTAAGAGATGAGCTTATAAGATTGAAAAACAATATAAGTGGAGAGGGAGGACTTCTTGACAAGAGTACTGAGGATTTGTCGAGGGCTATGAATGAATCAATTGAATACATCAATTCATTGGATGACGCCAGAAAAGCAACTGCATTGCTGGATATTTTGAATTATGGATTTGGATTGATTCAAAGCAGTATTAATTTCTTCTTGAATGCTAAAGATATAGCGAAGAGTTATGTAAATGGCAAATACAGTACAAGCAGTGCAAGTGCAAAAAGTGCCAAGACAGCTATAGCCATTGGAAACACTAAGATAGTTTCAAAGGTTAATAAAGCTTTGGATACGATATACAAGATATCTGACGGAGTAAATAAAATCATTACATTGAAGAACACTTATGACAGTATTCTTAAGCTGCTTACAGAAGCTAAAAGCAAGCTTAATCTGACGCTGTTAAAGAAGGTTAATAAAATCGTAAATAAATATTCGAATGTATATATAACAAGTGATGATAAGGCAGGCTTTGTACTAAAGGAACTGGAGGATTATGTTGAAGCGAAAAAACGTGAAAGCGGTGTTTTCCAAGATGGTAATGTGATTTATCTATCGGATGATTTTATCAAGAAATGGAAGCAGGAGAAGAATTATTCAAATGTAAAAGAAGATGGGGAAATATACAAAATAAATGACAAAATTTACCTTACAGAAGAAAACTCTAAGGCTTTAGAGAAAATGGATCCTTCGCTAGGTGGCAATAGCGTTTCGCAGATTGGTGACACCATTAGGAGTATAGATGATACATCAGAATCAATTAGAAAGAGTAATGAGATAACCAATGACATTGTTGAACAATGTGCAAAGTATTATACTACAGAAAGTGTTGCAAGGGATTTAGGACCCCAGATAGTTGAAGATGTAAAGGCGGCACAAGGAGATCCTGAAATATACAGGGGTGGAAATGTTGTATATATTTCGAAGAAATATATTGATAATTGGAAGATAAAAAAAGGCTTGAGTGTAGCTGAGAGTGATAATGTGGTAAACAAACCTCGCAAAGAGGGGAATGTGATATATGCTTTTGGTGACTATTTGAAATCGCCTGTAAGCGGTACATCAGAGGCACAAGCTGCTCTTGAGAAAACAAAAGCAGAATTAAAACCGAAACTTGATGAAATACAAAGGGCTATGGACATTCAGGATGAAGCTTTTTACAATGAATTATCAAGTAAGATAGACAAAACCCTTGGTATTATAAACAGCACTCTCTCATTATGTCAGAGCATTGTAGACCTAAACAAAGCCGTTGATGAAATTGAGCTTATAGAACGCAACCTGGATCAGTTTATTAATGAAGCAAATCAAGCGATTGCTGAATACGATTCGGCAATAGATCCTGATTTGGATGAAGAACCTGAGGAAGAAGAAAAAGAAAAGAAATACGGTGAGTACTCAATACTATTTGAAGGAGATGCACATATTCATTCCGAGAAGGCTCTTATTGATAGTCTGAAGGCATTAAATGGTCTGGGCAAGCTTGACAGTGACTATCTGAAAGTGGCTCATCACGGAAGTGACTCTTCCACAGATGCTGAATTTTTGCGACATGTTACACCTGATGATTCTGTAATATCTGTGGGTGAAATCAATGAGTACGATCATCCGGCAGATAGCACCGTTGCAAAGCTTATAAGCATTGGATCGGAAGTATATATGACTGATGAAAATGGTACAATTGAAACTGAGATTTATGATGAATCAACAGGTAAACTGGTTGCTAAGGTAACTGTACTTGATGTTGATCAAGGTGACTGCATCCTGGTAGAAGCAGGCGGAAATAAAATGCTTATTGATGCAGGATCCGGAAAGGGAATATATCCATTGAAAAAAGCGGATTTTAGCAGAATAGATGCGATTGATTCATTGAAATACCTTGTAATAACGCATCCGGATTCAGACCATTATAACTATTTAAACAAAAGATTGTTCCTGCAAAGCCCCGGAAAGCCAATAAAAATTACAGGAAAGGTATTTTTACCTGAAGTTGACCATACCGTAACGACCCCGACATACAATACTTTTGAGGATAATATTAAGAAAACTTATCCTAATCAGTATGAATTTGCCGGAAAGGACATGGTAGGTGAAATCATATACCTTGATGACTTGAATCAGGTCGCAATTGAGTTTTTAGGTCCTGTTAAAAACTTTTATAATGATCCTAACTTGAAATATAAAGCGGACAAAACAAACAATTCATCAATTATTTTAAAAATGACTTACAGGCCTCAAGAACAGTTTGAAATGAGCACTAATGATTCAAGTTCAGCTGCTCCTAACAATGGTATTAAAGTTATTACTCGTTACTGGGTTAAAGTAGGAGATACAATGGTTAGGAAGGAAGATGTGAGAAAGCTTATTGGCTCAGGTACCATCAATATAAAGGATATTGCTCAGTACATCAATAATAGTCAGGAAAACAGCGTTTTTGTTAAAAATATGGATAATTATAAAAATTGGATAAGTAATGCACTAGGCAGCTTGAAGAATGTAAATATCAATAATATCGATTCCATAAAGGAAAAGCTTAAAGAATCGCTTGAAGGGATAGCTGCTGCTAAGAAACAGTCCGGTGATAATTCTGAATTTGATGTACAGAAGATATTGGATGAAATCATTATTGGTATGCCGGATGGTGCCGCAGAAAGACGCATACATATATTAAAATCCATTATTGAACTGGAAGAGTATAAGATATTAACCACTAATAACATGTATAATGCATATGTTAAATATCTGGAGGAAGATCATAATTATGAAGAAGGCTTTGAAGATTTACAGGATTATAGTGATGTAAGTCCGGATATAAAGCTGACTAAAGAATATATAACAAAAAATGTGGGTTCTATTAAGGATATGTCTGATGCGTTGATGGATGAAGCAATAAATATAATTGAAAATTATATTTCTAACAGTGAGGATGCACCTTCATATTATCCAACAAAGGTTCTTCTTAAGTATTTCAATGATTTGAATGAACAGATAGAATCAATTGTAGGAAAAGAAGGAGAAAGGAGAAAGGGCTTTGGACAATATAAAAATATTACCGTATTTAATAGCATAGAAGACGAAGTACATCCTGAAAATAAAGACCTTACCATAATGAAGCAACAATATTTGAAGCTTTTAAATGATACCATTGAGGGTTATGGTACCATAATTGACAGATGGGATTTGAATATTTCAAAGGCAAGCATGTACTCAATTAATGCGTTATTGCAGCCATATAATTATGTTATGGGACTAAACCCCATAGGTGCCCTTTTAACAATGCCTGTATCGATACAGTATGGAAAGGTAATGAGTGCGATAAATAAAGCAGAAGTGAGCATCTACAATGAAGAGAATAGTAATAGCAGTGTGATTTCAGAAGATATTGCCAATATGGTCATAAATACGGGACTGGTATTTAACAGGGAAATAGGAATTTCCGAATCGGTAAACAACCTGATCAGGAATCTTGAAATATGGAGGAAGATTGACCCACCAATACCCGTAGAGCCTGTAAGCATCTCAATACAGGATATAACAATTAATGATGGTGATAAGTCAGGTACCGGAGAAGCTGTTATCGTCCTTAAGAACGTTCATACAGGAGAGGTTTCTGCACTTGTTAATATGGATATATTCGGCGGTAATCTAAAATATGGCAGCTATACATCAGACCCGGTATCCATAAAGCCATTGGAAATTGTTGTTGTAAAAATACCATTTGAAGTACAGCGTTCAAGCTTAGTGGATATAACAGGTTATAGAAGCTTTATCACCGTTAGTTTGTCAGAACCGGGAACTATGTCCCTAGGTGATCCTAAGGGTCCGTATATATCACATTTTTACGCGGGTACCGAAGAACAGTTAGATGCTTTAAGAAGCAACATTAAGGTTGCCCAGCCTCTTGGAGGAACTCTTTTAGGAGGTGAAGAGGCGGAAGCCCTTTATACACCGGGAAGTGATGGAAAACAAATTAAAATTATGATGGCTTCAAAGGATTCATCAAAAATACAGTTGCATCTTTACGACAAGTATGGAAATCATATTGGATATACTTCAGAGAATGAATTTGAGAACAGTATTCATAACTCTCAAGTTATTTCAATGAGAAACGGCAATGATGCAATAGTTATAACCAATCCGATTAACGGGCCTTATAGGATTGTTGTAAGGATGCCTGAGGGGGAAAACGAAGAGGAGTATTCCCTTGAAGTTACAGAAATTACTGATGTTGGAGCAATACCTGATGTGGACATGCCGCGGGTTATTATTAGTAATACCCAAAAGGCTGAGTTTATCGTCAACATACTTGAAAGCTCTTATCAAAACAAAATTGATAAAGTTGAAATTCAAGTAGGTGAGTTCAAAGACATTAACGGAAAAGTTGTGCCAATAGTCAAAAAGAGCTTTACTGCAATGGATGGAACCGATCTTAATAACGGCATACAATCAGGTATTCCGGCAGGAATGGTTGCTGTTGTTAAGGGCAGAGTAGAGTTTAATAAGGATTTGCCTGACGGAATATATAACGGTACTATTAGTGTTTCAATAAAAGGTGTTAATCTCAATCCGGATTTCGGAAGGTATATGACTGTTACAGACAGTGTTTACGGATGGAAATACATTGCCGGAGATGGAATGCCATATTCCGAAGAATACTCGGAATACTGTATTGATATACCGTTAACTGTTATAATTGAGTCTTCAGTGCCGTCAGAACCGCAGATTTCAAGCATAGAAAAGAGATTGTATAACGGAAAGTATTACGCTTATATAGACGGAACAAACCAGGAGGGTTATTTTACTGAAGTATATGTTGATGGAGAATTGGCAGATAAAGTTCTTGTGGGAAGCGATAAGAAGTTTAGTCTAAAATTTGAACTGGATAACGGGACACATAATATAGAAATATTATCAAGAAATGCATTGGGAACAAAAAGTGCTTCAAGCTATACTACGGTTATTTCGGGTATTGATTCGGGTACAGACAATAAAGGACCGGTTATAACACCTGTTTCTCCAAAGAATGGTGAATACTTGAACAAACAGCCAAGCGAGATTGTATTTACAGTGTCGGATGCTCAATCAAACATAGATGCTGATTCTGTAGAAGTATTTATTGATGAAGTAAGCATTGCACAGGACAAAGTCATAAATATGGGAGCAGGTGAATGGAAAGCACTCATAAGTCCTGTAAGCGATGGCTTACACAATGTTACGGTAAGTGCTCAAGATGAGAAAGGAAATATTGGTACTGTTAGCTGGACATTTACTGTAGATACGGTTAAACCTGTACTTGTAGTGCCTCCTGACAAAACTGTAGAGGCAACGGGTATTAGATCTGTTATTGATATAGGTAAGGCAACGGCTACAGACTTGTTTGAAGTGACAATTACAAATGACGCTCCGGAAAGCTATCCAATCGGTACAACAAATGTTACATGGACGGCAAAAGATTTGAGCGGAAATACAAGCAGTGCTATACAAAAAATAACTGTTATGGATACAACAAAACCGGTTCTTACAGTACCGGCGGATGTTGAAGTTAGAGCGACGGGTGAAACGACTGTGGTTGATATTGGACAGGCAACTGCAACGGACATTTTTGAAGTGACAATTACAAATGATGCACCGGCAGCGTTTTTAGCCGGTATAACAATAGTAACATGGTTTGCAACTGATGCTAACGGCAATACAAGTACGGCTACTCAGAGAGTAAAAGTTATAGCTGAAACACCTACACCGACACCAACTTCAACACCAACAGTTACACCGACACCAACGAATACGCATGAGCCAACACCGACAGCAACATCGACAAGCAAACCGACACCTACGCCAACAACGACACCGACAGCTACTGTGTCTGTACCGTCAGGTGTTGGAGGTGGAAGTGATGGAGGTGGAGTGATAATACCGATACCTGATTTAACACCAACGCCTACTGTAACACCAACACTTGTACCAACAATTTTGGTAACACCAACACCGATACCAACAGCGACACATAAGCTAAGCCCTACACCAACTGTGACGCCAACTCCTGTAGTATCTAGTGAGCCTACGCCTAAGATACCGTCATCAGTGTTCAAAGATATAGCGGGTCACTGGGCACAAGAATATATTGAAAAACTTATTAAAAGAGGCTTTATAAATGGTTATAATGATGGAACAATAAAGCCCAATAATTCAATAACAAGGGCAGAAATAGTGAAGATACTGGTTAGTGCTGCAGGCTATGAGCCAAGCGGGAAGAAAGCTTCAAGTTTTGCCGATAACAATAAAATTCCATCATGGGCTATGGGCTATGTAATCACGGCAGCAGAGAAGGGAATAGTAAAAGGCTATGATGGAAATGAATTTAGACCGTCAGGTTTGGTAACACGTGCTGAGATGACTGTCATGATCATGAGGGCTTTGGGTTATGAAATGACCGATAAGAATGTTTTGAAATTTAAGGATACAAATACAATTCCTTCATGGGCTGCAGGTTATATAAGCAAAGCTTATGAGATGAAAATTGTACAGGGCTACACCGATAATGAATTTAAACCCAATAAAGTTATAACAAGGGCTGAAGCGTTTGTCATAATTGAAAAGTGCTTGAGTTTGAAGAAATAGTAATAATTGACTTTTAGCATAACCTGAACCCAAATAGTTGCCATGCTGTTATAAAATAAACATGTAATTGGCTTCGGGTTATGCTAATGGTCTTTATATTGAGTCATTGACGAATTAATAATATTGATTTAGATATAAAAGGAATAATCAAATTAAGTGCCAAATTGAATAATAGGTGTTGTCTTAATATCGGTCATACTATATAATATAATAGTCAAAAATTTTGTATAATTAATTTTGTATAATAAGTTTTGTATAGTAAATTATTTGTGAAATACTCTAAATTAAATACGTTATTAATCTTACATTTAATAGAGCAAAATAACGATTGCTTTAACGGAATTTTGCGATAGATAAATGTAAAAGATTAATTGTATTTAATATAATTAAAATTATAATTTTATATATGGAAAAAGAGGATAACATGACAAAGGATGCTGAATATTCAAAGAGTTACGGTAGCAAGGAAATTGCAGCAGCAGCAATAAGGATGTCCATGACAAGTGACAGAAACGAGGAAAAAGCATTGCAGTCTGAATACTTAAAATGTGGGATTCATACTGCTGCAGTTGATTACGGAGGCGAGTTCATTAATTCAATAATGAAGATTATTGAAAGGGCAGTGGTATCTTCCAAAAGAGAAGGAGTAATCACCGATTCTCATGCTGAAGAGGGGGCAGTTGCCGGTGCTGCTAAGGAAGCTTTGTCTCAGATAGCATCGAAAGCCATGGGACTTAATGTTGGTGGTAAGATAGGCATTGCCAGATATAATGATCATGTCAGCGTAGCAATATTTCTCGGTATTGGCCTTTTACACTTGAATGAAGTAGCTATAAGTGTTGGACATAGGGTGGTTTAGGTATTTTATGCCTGCCCATGACTTAATATTTTAAAGTAGGACGGGAGAATATGTATGTTGGTAAGAGCAATCAGAGGAGCTACAACAGTTGAAAACAATGATTCAAATGAAATTATTGAAGAGACTGGGAAGCTTTTAACTGAGATAATTAAAAAAAATAATATATGTGAAGATGATATTATAAGCATAATTTTCAGTGTGACTAAAGACTTGAATGCTGCTTTTCCTGCTGTGGCAGCAAGGAAACTTGGATGGACAGATGTAGCATTGTTTTGCACAAATGAAATGGATGTGCCCGGTGGGCTGTTAAAATGCATTAGAGTTTTGATTCATGTCAATACTGAGCTTTCCCAAAAAGAAATAAAGCATGTGTACCTAAAGGATGCAAAGGTTTTAAGACCTGATCTATCACAGTAGTATATGGGGGATATTGATGAAAGAAAATATTAGTATTGCAATTGATGGACCTGCCGGTGCGGGCAAGAGCACAATTGCAAAAATGATATCAAAGGAAATGGGAATAGTTTATTTAGATACCGGTGCTATGTACAGGACTGTTGCTTTAAAAGCAATACGTGACCGGATAAGTACTGATGACAGGGATTCTTTATCCAAAATGGTTGCTAATATTGACATATCTGTTAAATATGTTGATGGTGAGCAGTTTATTTATTTGGATGGTGAAGATGTTACATCTAAAATCAGAACGCCTGAAATATCAATAGGTGCGTCTAATGTAGCTGTTGTCCCTGAAGTTCGTATAAAAATGGTGGAATTGCAGAGACAAATTGCATTAAAAACCAGTGTTGTTATGGATGGAAGGGATATCGGGACATATGTTTTGCCTGATGCCAAATTTAAGTTTTTTTTAACAGCATCAGTTGAAGAACGTGCTCTAAGACGATATAATGAACAGGTAGCAAAGGGTTATAAAGATATTAGCCTTGAAAGTGTAAAAAAAGATATAGAGTATCGTGATAAAAATGACAGCTCAAGAGAGTTTGCACCATTGTCAAAGGCTCAAGATGCAATAGAGATAGATACGACGAGTTTGACAATCGATGAGGTTGCACAAAAGATAATTGGTATTATTAAGGAAAAAAACTAATTATTTACATAATTCTTGTACAAGCCGGGAGATGTTAGTTTGGAGATAGTTGTTGCAAAAAATGCAGGGTTTTGTTTTGGGGTAAGTAAATCAATAGAGTTATTGTTTGATTTACTGGAAAATACCGATGAAAAGCTATATACCATAGGACCTATTATACACAACGACCAAGTTGTAGAAAAACTTAGAACAATGGGTGTTCAGGTTGTAAAGGACATATCTGAGGTAGGAAGTGACGGTCAGGTGGTAATAAGAACCCATGGCGTTACTCCTGAAGTATATGATAAAATTATCAGCAGCGGCCTTAAATATTCTGATGCAACATGTCCATATGTAAAAAAAATACACAAACTTGTTAATGAAAAATACAAAGAAGGTTATCAAATAGTAATCGTTGGAGATAAAGATCACCAGGAAGTCAAGGGGATTAATGGCTGGTGCAATAATACAGCGTTCATAGTCTATAGTGAAGAAGATGTAGAAAATATACAAACAGACAAAGAGAATATTTGTGTTGTAGCACAGACTACCATTACAAAAGAAAAATGGGAAAACATAAATAATTTTTTAAATAAAAAATTTAAAAATATATTAAAATTTGATACAATATGTAGTGCGACAAGCAACCGTCAAAATGAAGCGGAATTTGTCGCAAAAAATGTCGATACTATGTTGGTAATCGGCGGTAAGAGCAGTTCAAATACACAAAAGCTCTATGAGATATGTAAGAAACATTGTATTAATACTTATCAAATTGAAACATCCGGTGATCTTCCACCGATGGATATAAAAAAAATTAAAAAAATAGGTATTACCGCAGGTGCTTCAACTCCTGACTGGGTAATCGAGGAGGTTATTAGCAAAATGGAAGAATTAAATAAAGCAAACGAAATGAGTTTTAAAGAGGCTTTTGAAAGCTCTTTAGTGACTCTCAATACTGGAGATATTGTTAAAGGGACAATTATTGGTTTTAACAATTCCGAAGTATTTGTTGACTTAGGGTATAAGTCTGATGGAATTATTAAAATTGAGGAGTTTACAGACGACGTAGATTTTAACCCTGCCCAGTCAATAAAAGTTGGAGACGAAGTTGAGGTTTTTATAGTAAGGGTTAATGATAAAGAAGGTGTTGTGGAATTATCCAAAAAGAAGGTTGAATCAATGAAAGGCTGGGATTCCCTTGTTGAAGCCTTTGAAAATAAAACACCGGTTAGAGTTAAAGTTACTGAAATAGTTAATGGCGGCGTTATAGCATCTGTTAGCGGTATAAAAATATTTATACCAGCATCTCAAATAAGCGACAAATACGTCAAGGAACTCAATGGGTTCTTAAAACAGGTCTTAAACATCCGCATTATCGATTACAATAAGCAGAAGAGAAAATTTGTAGGTTCAGCTAGAGTTCTTCTTGAGGAAGAAAAAGAAAAAGTAGAAGCTGAGTTCTGGAACAGCATTGAAATAGGTAAAAAATATACAGGAACAGTAAAAAGCCTTATGGACTTTGGTGCATTTGTTGACATAGGAGGAGTTGATGGCTTAGTACATGTTTCCGAGCTTTCATGGACCAAAATAAAGCATCCTTCTCAAATTTTAAAGGTAGGTGACAAAATAGAAGTAGTTATTAAAGAGTTTGATAAAGAAAAGAAAAAGGTTTCATTAGGCTACAAAAAGCATGAAGATAATCCATGGGTTAAAGCTGCAAACAAATATAAAGTGGATGATATCGTAAAGGGTAAAGTAGTACGTCTTGTTCCGTTTGGTGCTTTTGTTGAGCTTGATGAAGGGGTGGACGGATTGGTTCACATTTCCCAAATATCAAACGACAGAATAGGTAAGACATCTGATGTGCTTTCAGTAGGTCAGGAAGTTGAGGCTAAAATTACCGAGTTCAATGCGGAAAGCAAGAAGATTAGCTTAAGTATAAAAGAAGTTAACCCTATACCTGCACCAAACAAGAAGGAAGAGGTTAAAGAGCAGGCTGCTTCTTCAGAAGCTACAGATGCTGCAAATGCTGAAGAAGAGATACCTACCGAACATAAGGAAGAAATGAGCAGTACTATCGGAGATGTAATTGGAAATATAGATGTAGAATAATTATAAATTAAATAAAATATCCATATGGCAAAAAGCCGTATGGATATTTTTGTTTGTCACAGGCAGTTTTGTTTAGCCTTAATACTTTGCGATTTTTGACCGATATAAATAAAAAATGAGGATATCATAGGTTTATGAACCTTTATCCATGTATCTGACTCTGTGGAAAGTGCTGAAAAATTTATATCCAAAGAGAAAGGGAAGATAAAAATGAAAGATTATGAGTGGTTTAAAGGTGAGATATATAAACTGTCTGGTATTGATCTGTCATGCTATAAAGAGAAGCAGATGAAGAGGCGAATAGAGGCTTTGATAAGGAAATATGGAATGGAACCGTATGAAAGCTATCTTGATGTTATAAAGACTAATAATAACATGTATAATGAGTTTATTAACTATTTGACCATTAATGTATCGGAATTTTATAGAAATCCTGAGCAATGGGAAGTTCTGAAAAATGATATACTGCCATTGATTTTAAATGCAAATAAAAGGCCTAGGATTTGGAGTGCAGCATGTTCAACTGGAGATGAACCATATACTTTGGTTATGATACTCAATAACTTTTTGCCGTTGAATGAAATAAAAATCATAGCCACTGATATAGACAAGGAAATACTTAATAAGGCTCAAGCCGGTGTTTATTCGGCTAAAAGCCTTGCCGGTCTTCCTCAAAATTATTTGAAAGAACATTTTATTAATAACGGAGATACTTACCAGATAAAGGACAATGTAAAAAAATGTGTTGAGTTTAAGCATCATAATTTGCTTAGGGATCCCTATCCAAAAGATATTGATTTGATAGTGTGCAGAAATGTTTTAATATATTTTACAGAAGAAGCTAAAAATGATATTTATTACAAGTTCAATTCATCCTTAAAGCCACATGGTGTGCTCTTTGTAGGAAGCACCGAGCAGATAATCATGTCGAGTAAATTCAATCTTAAGTCATTGAAAACATTTTTCTATGTTAAAGAAAATCCTAACAAATAAAAAAATAAATAATTCTACAATTAAATACATTATTAATCTTAATATTACATTTAGCAGAGCAAAATAACGAACGCTTTGCTTTAAATTTATGGTAAATAAATGTAAAAGATTAATAGTATTTAATATAAATTGTTGACGACAAAAATTATTTATGCAATAATATATCAGTCCAAAATATAGAATAGAGTTATATGTTGATTGGATTTAATGCTATTTGCGGCAGTGTATTATTATGTATGTTTTGGGAAATATTTTTTGTGAAAGATATAAAAAATTGAGATATAGGAATTAGAGTAATATAATAATATATGGATAAAAATTTGTGGCAAGCAAATAGGTAATAAAAATAGTTCCAAAGGTATGAAATCCTTTGAAACCATTTGATTAATTGGTGCGAGAGACGGGACTTGAACCCACACAACCTTGCGGCCACTAGAACCTGAATCTAGCGCGTCTGCCAATTCCGCCACTCTCGCAAAATTAATGCACACCTATTGTACTAAATATATATAAAAAATGCAAGTGGAAATTTATATTTTTTTTGGGGGAACAAATGAGAGTAGATTGGTTAGAAAATGACAGAGTTATTAATAGGGTTGATGCCATATTGGAGGCTTGTGCAAATAGCCTTGGCATTGAGATTATGAGTATTGTTTTATACGGTTCAAAGGCTCGGGGGGATAGAAATTCGCAGAACGATTATGAATTTGTTATTCTTGTCAACAATAACACATCTCTTTCTGACTTTATAAAACTTCAGGACAGTCTAAAAATACAGTTGTTGAAGGAAAAGCTTTTGCTGGTGAAAGTTATTATTTATACTCCTGAAATATTTGAGGATGTTTTATACTCCGATAAGGTCACAGGAACGCTTTTATACATGATTTGCAAAGAAAACATCATAATATATGATAAATACGGTACGTTTATTTCGATTAAAGAAAGGCTTTCAGTCAGTAACATTAAAAAAGAGGAAGATTTTCTTGTTCAATGTGTTGAGTTTGCAAGGATGCTTGGTTCGCAGAAATGGGAAAGAAAATGGGAAAAAACTCTTATGCAATATAGATATATGAAAAGAAGACGGGAAATATAATTATATTTTTCATAACTTATTGATACAATTGTATATGATTGTATATGTTGGAATAAAATATATAGATTAAATACTATTGATTTTTTACATTTATCTTCTGCAAAATGTTGGATTAATAATGTATTTAATTTTGATGCTCTTAATAAAGGTATCGGGAGGAATTAATTTTGAACAAAAAATTGCAGGAATATAAGGACTACATAAAAAATAAAAAAGTGGCAGTATTGGGAATTGGTGTGAGCAATGTACCTCTTATCAGGTATCTTTCATCAATGGGGGTTGATATAACGGCATTTGATAAAGCAGACAAAAATAAGTTGGGAAGTATTGTAGACGAGCTTGGGGCTTACGGAGTTAAATTTAGCCTGGGAGAAAATTATTTGGCAAACCTTAAGGGATTTGATGTTGTTTTCAGGACTCCGGGAATGAGATATGATTTGCCGGAGCTTTTAAAGGCTAAGGAAGATGGAGCCGAAATTACCTCAGAGATGGAGGTGTTTCTGGAGCTGTGTCCAGCGGTAATTTATGGGGTTACGGGAAGTGACGGAAAAACAACTACAACAACCCTGATATATAAATTCCTTGTTGAACAGGGGTATAGGTGTTGGTTAGGGGGCAATATAGGCAATCCGTTGCTTGATCGCATTGAAGAGATTGAGGAAAGTCACAAGGTTGTGTTGGAGCTTAGCAGCTTTCAGCTTCATACAATGAAAAGAAGTCCCAATATATCTGTTATAACAAATATATCGCCTAACCATCTGGATGTGCATAAATCCATGGAAGAGTATGTGGATGCAAAGAAAAATATATTTAATTACCAGGGCGAAAAGGATAAGCTTATTATAAACTTCGACAATGAAATTACAAGGGAACTTAAAGGCGAAGCAAAAGGAGAAGTGGTTTATTTCAGCAGGATTAATGAGCTGGATAACGGTGCTTTTTTGAAGGACGGCAATCTTGTTTACAGAAAGAATGGATTGGATACTGCTATTGTTGCAGCTGAAGAAATTGTCATACCCGGAATGCACAATGTTGAAAACTATCTGGCCGCTATAGCTGCTGTTATCGACGATGTTGAGCCTTCAGCGATAAAAAAGGTTGCAACATCATTTTGTGGGGTGGAGCACAGGATAGAGCTTGTAAGAGAGATTGACGGAGTAAAGTTTTACAACGATTCTATTGCGTCAAGTCCTACAAGAACCATTGCAGGACTTAATTCGTTCAAGCAAAAGGTTATACTTATTGCGGGAGGCTACGACAAAAAAATTCCTTATGACGTTATGGGAGAAGTAATTGCAGATAAGGTTAAAAGTCTTGTGCTTATAGGGCAGACAGGCAAAAAAATTGACAAGGCACTGAAGGATGAGATAAAAAGAACGGGTAAGGGCAGTGACATACCTGTTGTATACAGTGAAAGCCTTAAGGATGCTGTTGATGCAGCTCGTAAATTTGCTCAAAGTGGAGATATAATAATATTATCACCTGCAAGTGCAAGCTTTGATATGTTTAAGAATTTTGCAGAGCGTGGAGATATGTTCAAGGAAATTGTAAACAGCATTTAGTAGTATATGGTAATATTTGGCAATGGCTTAAAATATAATATTGTGAGGTAATTATTTAATATAATAAAAAGATCAGTCCGGTGAACTGATCTTTTTAGTGGAGGGAGATGGATTCGAACCATCGAAGTCAGCGACAACAGATTTACAGTCTGCCCCCTTTGGCCACTCGGGAACCCCTCCATATGGTGCCCAGAGCCGGAATCGAACCAGCCACACGAGGATTTTCAGTCCACTGCTCTACCAACTGAGCTATCTGGGCGAATAATTTATAAAATTATTAAGATAGTGCTTATGTATTTAAGCAAATGGGCCTTCAGGGACTCGAACCCCGGACCAACCGGTTATGAGCCGGTTGCTCTAACCAACTGAGCTAAAGGCCCTCAAAAAGTCACATGTGTTAGTATAGTAGAAAATTTTCGTTTAGTCAAGAGAATTTTGAGGAAATTTTTTATTTTTTAGTGAAAAATTTTGCTTTTTTAATTGTTAGTCAATATTTGCATATTTTTAGAAACAATGCTAATATTAAAATCGATTACTCCAAGTAATTATCTGTCGCAAATAATTGTGAAGCGTAATTATAAATATATGGTTTGACGAGGTGAAAAATGGACTATAAAAAAATATTGAAGGAACTGGTGTCAATACCTGCTGTTTCGGGGTTTGAAAGTATGTCCGCTGAAATTATCAAGGGGCATATGGAAGGAAAATGTGATGAGGTTTCAATTGACAGCTTTTTTAATGTGATAGGAGTAAAAAGAGGTATTGGAGAAAGCCCGAAAAAAATAATTATAACAGCACATTATGATGAGATAGGATTTTTAGTTAAAAGCATTGACGATAACGGATTTCTAAAATTGACAGGTATGGGAGGAGTAGATCCTAAGCTTTTGCTTGCTCAGGAAGTTGTTATACACGGTAAAAGAGATATTGAAGGTGTGATAGGTGCAAAGCCGCCCCATTTATTAAAGCCTGAAGAAACGAAAAAAGCGGTTAAACTTGAGGATTTGTCTGTTGATACAGGCTTGGACAAAGATGAAGTAAAAAATAATATTTCTATTGGAGATACAGTTACTATAAAGGTCCCGTTTTTGGAGCTTCAAGGCAGTAAAGTAAGTTCAAAGACTATGGACAACAGAAGTGGAGTAGCTGCTGTTATCGGGATTATGAACATGCTTTCCGACATAAAACTCAATAATGACATATACTTTGTTGCAACTACACAGGAGGAAGTTGGACTAAGGGGTGCACAGGTATCTTCATATGCTATTGACCCTGATGTAGCAATTGTAATTGATGCATGCCATGGAGATATGCCTGACTGTCCTAAAGAGTCGGTTTATCCCCTTGGTAAAGGACCTGCAATAGGTTTAGGACCAAATCTTCACAGAAAACTGACAAAGAAGCTGTTTGACGTGGCTAAAGAAAACGATATATCATATCAGATTGATATAGAGCCTGATAATACCGGTACCGAGGCTTGGGCAATTCAGGTATCACGTTTGGGAATTTCAACAGTTCTTGTTTCGATTCCGGTAAGGTATATGCATACCGGCACTGAAACCCTGGATATTACTGATATAGAAAATACCGTCAGGCTGATAAAAGAGTTTTTAACAGCTTTAGATGGCGGAATGGAGGTAATTTTGTGATATTAAAAGAGTTGACTGAATTAAACGGTGTTTCGGGCAGTGAATATAATGTTATGGAATTTATAAAGGGCCATGTTGAAAAATATGCAGACAGCGTCACCATAGACTCCATGGGTAATCTCATTGCTTTTAAGAAAGGAATTACGGGGAAATACAAGGTTATGCTATCTGCTCATATGGATGAAGTTGGGTTGATGGTAACAGGTTATCAGGATGGGATGCTGAAGTTTAAGAATGTTGGAGGGATTGATGAAAGAATACTTCTAGGAAAAAGAGTGCTGATAGGTGACAAACGTATCCCTGGCTTTATAGCAGCCAAACCTGTTCATCTGCAGGAGAAGGAAGAGCGTAGTGTCAACATAAAGCTTAAAAGCATGTATATAGATATAGGTGCGGACAAAAGGGAGGAAGCGGAAGAGCTTGCACCATTAGGTGAATATGTTGCTTTTTACAGTGAATATACCGAATTGGGCAATGACACCATAAAAGCTAAAGCTTTAGATGACAGGGTTGGATGTGCAATGCTTATGGAGCTTATTAAGGAAAGATATAATTTTGACCTTTATGCCTGCTTTACAGTTCAGGAAGAGGTTGGATTAAGGGGCTCCGAAATAGCTGCATACAGGATTAAGCCTCATGTTGCTATTGTAATGGAGGGAACTACATGTTCCGATGTTCCCGGAGTTGATGAACACAATCATTCAACTACATTAGGCGGAGGTGCGGCACTTACCATTATGGACAGGACTTCCTACGGTGATAAGGCACTTGTGAATTTCTTATATAAGCTTGCTGAGGAAAATAATATAAAGGTTCAATTCAAAAGGACAACTACAGGAGGCAATGATGCGGGAAAAATCCAGCTTACTGGATCGGGAGTCAAGGTTGCATCCATATCGGTACCATGCAGATATATTCATTCTCCTGCATCGATTATGAGCAAGAAGGATTATGATGCCTGTTTAGAGCTTGCAAAGCTTGCATTAAGCAGGTTTAACAATGATGAAATACTTGGCGGTTTAATTTCCTAAACCCTTAAATATAATACGGGAGGTATGAATATGTTCGAGCTTGTAAAAAGTTTGACCGAAAAATTCGGTGTATCGGGGAATGAAGAAGAAATAAGGGATTTTATAAAAAGCAAAATTGAAAAATATGTTGATGGTATAGAAATTGATGCACTTGGAAACCTTATAGCAACTAAGAAAGGAAATGGAAAGAAAATAATGGTTGCAGCACACATGGACGAGATTGGCATTATGGCAACCCATATAGACGATAAAGGGTTTATAAGGTTCTCCAATATAGGATGGGTATCTGCAAATTATGCATTGGGGCAGAGAGTAATGTTTAAAAACGGTACTGTGGGAACTGTTTTTTATGAAGAGCAGCTTGAGGATTTAAAGGGGCTTAAGCTTTCAAACATGTATATTGACATCGGTGCTAAGGATAAGGAAGATGCACAAAAAAAGGTTATGATAGGAGATACTGCTGCTTTTTGCGGAGAAGCTCAAAAGTCGGGGGATATGGTTATATCGAAAGCATTGGATGACAGGTCAGGTTGTGCTGTTTTGATTAAAACAATAGAGAACTTGCCTAAAACCGACAATGAAATCTATTTCGTATTTACGGTTCAGGAGGAATTAGGCTTAAGGGGTGCGAAGACTGCGGCATATAAGCTGCTTCCGGAATTAGCTATTGCTGTAGACGTTACCCTTACAGGAGATACGCCCAATTGCAAGCCCATGGAAGTAAAATGCGGGAGCGGGCCTGCCATAAAGATTAAGGACAGGTCGGTAATATGCCACAGTAGCGTTAAAAAGCTATTGGAAGAGTCCGCACAAAAAATAAAAATACCTTATCAATTTGAGATACTCGAAAGCGGAGGAAGTGACCCGGGAGCTATTCATGTTACGGCGGGAGGAATTCCTTCAGGTGCAATATCAATACCCTGCAGGTATACCCACAGTCCTTCTGAAATGGTATCATTAACCGATATGGAAAATGCAGTTAAGCTTCTAACCCAGAGCTTAGTAAAAGATTAATAACACATTTAATATTATAGGTTTGACTTACAATAAAGGGGGCGGAATTTTTGAAAGTATTAATAGTAGGTGGCGTTGCAGGTGGTGCCAGTGCTGCGGCAAGGCTGAGAAGAGTTGATGAGGAAGCAGAAATAATTCTTTTTGAAAAGGGTGAACATATATCCTTTGCCAATTGCGGTCTCCCTTATTATATTGGTGGTGTTATAAAAAGTAGGGATAATCTTTTGGTACAGACTCCCGAAAAAATGAAAGAAAGGTTCAGGATCGATGTAAGAATAAAAAGTGAGGTTATAAAAATTGATACCGTCAATAAGAAAGTTGAGATTTTAGATCATGCCGAAAACAAAGTATATACCGAAAGCTATGACAAGCTCATATTATCTCCGGGTGCAGAACCCATAAGACCGAAGCTGCCAGGCATAGATTCCAAACGGATATTTACACTAAGGAACATACATGACGCTTTCAAAATAAAGGATTATGTTGACAGAATGAAGCCTAGAAGGGCAGTTGTGGTAGGTGCCGGTTTTATTGGCCTTGAAGTAGCGGAAAATCTTCACTTAAGGGATGTGAAGGTTACAGTTGTTGAGCTTGCCGATCATGTAATTGGGCCTCTGGACTATGAAATGGCGGCTTTTGTTCATCAGCATATGAAGACAAAGAATGTTGAGTTTTATTTGAAGGATGGGGTTGAAGCCTTTGAGGATAGCGATGCGTGGGTCAATGTAAAGCTATCAAGTGGCAGAACCCTTAAAGCGGACATGGTTATAATGGGAATCGGTGTAAAGCCTGAGTCTAAAATTGCAAAGGAAGCAGGTCTTGCTATCGGTAAAACAGGCGGAATACTTGTTGACGAGTATATGCGGACCTCCAATGAAGATATATACGCTGTTGGAGATGCAGTAGAAATTAAAGATTTTGTGAGCGGAAAGGAAGCATTAATTCCTCTTGCAGGGCCTGCCAACAAGCAGGGAAGAATTGCAGCCAACAATATTGCAGGGTTTAATGAAAAATACGGTGGAACCCAGGGAACATCAATTGTTAGGGTCTTTGATATAACTGTTGCCGTAACGGGAAACAATGAAAGAATGCTTAAGAGAAACGGAACAGAATATGAGAAGTCTTTTACCCATTCCGGCTCTCATGCGGGGTATTATCCTGGAGCAATACCTATGTCCATCAAGCTGCTTTTCGCGAAAAAGGACGGCAGGATTTTAGGAGCCCAGATAGTGGGGTATGAAGGTGTGGACAAGCGAATGGATGTTATATCAACGGCAATGAGGGCAAATATGACCGTACATGATTTGGAAACACTGGAGCTTTCATATGCACCGCCTTATTCCTCAGCAAAAGACCCGGTTAATATAGCAGGTTATACGGCTTCAAATATTATAAAAAAACATGTGGAAATATTTCATTGGGATGAGGTAGAAAAAATTGATACAACAAAGGCAATGCTTATTGATATAAGAACACCTCATGAGCATAAATTGGGAAATATAAAAGGATCTGTAAATATACCTGTCGATGAACTCCGTGACAGGCTGGACGAGATACCGAAGGACAAGGATATTTATGTTTACTGCCAGGTAGGACTAAGGGGTTATTTGGCAGCAAGGATTCTTATGCAAAAAGGATACAGGGTTAAAAATCTTAGCGGCGGTTATAAGACCTATCAAGTAGCTGTTCAGAAGCAGTCTAATGAAGATATTTATGAATATGACAAGATTCTAAAAAATAACGATATTAAGCCTGTTGATGAATGAAGGAAAAAGCAGTGAGTAATAATTAATTTTTATTAGCTGCTTTATCTGCTCTCAATGATAAAATTACAGCTGCTAATGATAAAGCAAAAACTGGTATGTGTAAGACTCCCACCCACCAGTTGGTTTTCACAAAAATAACTAAATGTATGACTAGTTGTGTAAAACCAATTGCGGTACCACATAATCCGGTAACCCTCAAAGCAGCTGTATTTATCTTGGGATAGAAGAAAAACAATATGGCAAGTATCATTGGAGTCATATTACAAAACATACTATTGCCACCATTGGTAAAGAAATATACAGGATTAAAATCAGGCATTGAGTTTTCAGGGCTTATAGGATTCCAAAAAGCAAAAAGTGCCATACAAAATGCTGTGATTGTCCAAATGTTTAATTTTGGAGGCGAGTCAAAGTTGTTATTTTTGGTAAAGGCTTCCCAAATCCAGATTCCGGAAAGAATAGGAATAAAAATATAGGATGCTGTTATGATCCCAATTCCGTTTATATCTGTATACGAAGTATTCTGAGTCACGCCGTAAAAAGCCATCATAATTGCTGTATATATTGAAAATACTCTTGTGAATTTATTTTTTATTACGAATACAAGAATTATAACAATAATCGCTGTTATATTCATGATTGGCGAATATTTGGCAAAATAGCCTGTAAAATTATTGGAGCTTATATCTCCTATAGCTTTAAACCAATTTTGAAAATTTAAAAGTGGAAGACTATTTTTTTGGACAAAAGGAGGCGAAAAGAAAAATATAATTGGAATTAAAGCTATAAACCACCACCGTGCTGTTATTGAAGTAATAAAGCTCTTTTTGCTAGTTACTTGTGGTTCCATAATTGCTATTACCTCCCTTGAACTATATTTGATGTTATAATTTTATACTATTGTTGTTTTTATGTAAATAATTCATAATAATAACGTCAAATTATTAAATATAAGTTATTTCTTAACTCTGCTGCGAAATTGATTTCAAAGCCATGAAATATCTGGTATAATAGAAGTAGGGGAGCAGTCTAATAAAGCGAAATTAAAAGTGACAATTAAAAGATTATAATCACTTTTAATTTTATTAAGCGAGGTGCCGATATGAAAATAACATTTCTGGGAGCAGCAAAAACGGTGACCGGGTCTTGTTATCTGGTCGAAACAAAGAGCTGTAGTTTTCTGGTAGACTGCGGGATGTTTCAAGGCCACTCCAAAGAGATTACTCTAAATCAAGAACCATTTCCTTTTGATGTTTCAAAGTTGTCATTTATTTTACTCACCCATGCACATATCGATCACAGTGGAAGGATTCCTAAAATATACAAGGATGGCTTTAAAGGAACTGTGTATACCACCCACGCTACCCGCGATTTATGCAGTATAATGCTTCCAGATTCCGGGCACATTCAGGAAACAGAAGCAGAGTGGATTAACAGAAAAAGAGAGAGGGCAGGGAAACATCCCATAGAACCTCTATACACCTATCAGGACGGTCTCGATTGTATTAAGCTATTTAAGGGCATAAACTACGGTGAAGCAATAAAAATAAATGATGATGTTAAGGTTAGATTTAATGATGCTGGACATATATTGGGCTCGGCAATGATAGAGGTTTGGGTCTATGACAGGGGTGAAGAGACAAAATTGGTGTTTTCCGGGGATATTGGAAACAGAGACATTCCTATCTTAAGAGATCCGTCCATTATCGAATCTGCGGATTATGTCATCATGGAATCAACATATGGTGACAGGCTGCATAAAGATAACAGCAACAAAGTTGATAAGTTTATAGATATTGTAAATGAGACAATTGAAAAGGGCGGAAATGTTGTCATACCTTCCTTTGCTGTCGGCAGAACCCAGGAAATCATATATGACATTCATAAGAAAAGAGAAAAGTTTGATGGCAAGCTAAAAAAGTTGCTGGACATTCCCGTATTTATTGATAGTCCTTTGGCCATATCTGCTACCGAAGTTTTCAGAAAAAACCTTGACTGCTACGATGATGAAGCAAGACAATATATTGAAAACGGGGATAATCCATTGGATTTTCCTGGACTTCAATTTACTAGGACTGCGGATGAATCAAAGGAACTCAACAATAGAAATGACAGTGCCATAATAATATCTGCCAGCGGAATGTGTGAGGCGGGAAGGATAAAGCATCATTTAAAGCACAACCTATGGAGGGAAGATTCTACTGTTCTCTTTGTAGGTTACCAGGCTGTAGGTACTTTAGGAAGAAAAATTGTTGAGGGTGCAAAAAAGGTTAGGATTTTTGGAGAAGAAATTACCGTAAAGGCAAGGATTGAAACAATTGACGGCTTTTCAGGCCATGCAGACAGGGATGCTCTCCTGGCTTGGATATCAAGATTTAACAGAAAACCCAAAAAGGTATTTATTGTTCATGGTGAAGAGGATGTAATGAAATCCTTCTCAGAGCTCATTGAAACCAAATTGGGTATAGAAACTGTCATGCCCGATAAAGGCCAGTCATATGTAGTAAGCGGAGGAAAAGCCTTTGAAAGCATGGAAAAACCTGAAGTTAGTTATAAATTCAAGAGGCTTGCCGTTATTGAGCTTCTTGAGACTATGAAGGAAGAGTTTAACGAGCTTGCAGAGATTCTCAAAAACGATATGAAAGATGAGAAAGAAGATTTTGAAATAGATGAAATCAGAATTAAGTTAAAGAATCTTGAAAAACAGATGATTGATGTCCTAAGGTAGATACGGTTTATTTTAGTTTTTTTGCTTCCTCAAGGAAGAACAGGCCTGTTGTTTTTGCTTTATTCCATACTAATTTGTCAAATTGGGAATCGGGATGGGGAAGAACATCATTATAGGGTGTTAGTTCAATGCAAAAAGCAGGCCTTTTAAATTCTAGTCTAAACCAGTTTTCAAACCCGCCTCCATAAACAGATGGGTTTTGGGAAACAGGAAGCTTCTTATATCCTGTTAATTTTGAAAATTTATCGGCTATTGCATCAGCTTGCGGTATCAGTTTGTAAGTCCCGCTGTCCGCCCAATAGAAAACTTCACCTTTACTATGATAGGCCATGGCTAATTCAAAATCATTTTTCCTGCATAAGTTCATAATTACCTGTGTTTCAGGTTCTGAACCTTTGGAATAACCTTTAAACCTTTCGGAATTTGGAGCTGAAAAACCATTATTTATTTTTTCCCATTCTGCCGGATAGTTCCGATTTAAATCAACTCCGTTAATATTGGATTTCCAGGCTCTGTAGTTTTTATAAGTCATCTTAATATTTTTTACCTTTTTTGGATCTTTTACCGAATTAATTCCGTTTATTACAAGGTTTACTCCATCAGGGTTAACCATAGGAACAAAATATATGGTAAACTCATTTAACAGTTTTTTAACATCATAGCCTTCGAATTTTTCATTGTTGCTGTATGCTTTAGAATACGCATCTATCATTTTCATAAGCAGAGAAGTTGAAATATATTCTCTTGCATGATGGCTTCCGTTTAAAAAAATCTTCCTGTTTCCCTTTCCTAACTTTATGAGCAGTATATCTCTGCCTTCAACAGATTTGCCTATGCTGTCAATTGAAATTATATCGGGATGGGCTTGGGATAATTTGACTGAATCATTAAGCATACTTTCATAAGAATAAGGCATATATGGATTTACGATGTCTTCTTCTCTAGGCAGAGCCTTTTGAGGTTCTGTATTTTCATCTTCAATAGGCTGCTCTTTAATAGTCTGATCTTTGCTCATATCGGGCAAAATTTTCGACAGGGGAGGAATAGTTGATTTAAAAATGTTGTTTTCATAATTGGGATTTAAATAAATTGCTTGAATTGTAGAAGATATCAATAAAGCAATTATAAAATTACTGAAATGCAAATCACATACCTCCTTTTTTGTGAAGTAAAAAGATCAGCATGGTTTAATGCACTAATGATTTTTAATAATTGGGTTATTGAATATGAATAAGTTAATAGAAATGATTTTTTGATTAAGAAATTATACTATCATTTTAGCATATTTTAGGCTATAATTCAATGATGCTATTGTCATGTGATAAAAAGTGAATTTGACAAAAATGTATAACAATGCTATAATCTTTGCAATAGTATGATAAATGGTGAAGGATACTAATGATGAATATTTTAAAACTTTTGTCCCTGTTTTGGGATAAAGGTTTTTTTAATATTAGGTAAGTTTTAGAAGAGTCGAGATTAGCTGTTAAAAGTGTTGGCACTTTTAACTTAGACGAGAAGGAGGATTAATATGTCAAAAGGAAGGTTTGGTATTCACGGAGGGCAATATGTTCCCGAGACCCTTATGAATGCCCTGATTGAGCTGGAAGAGGGATATAACCGCTTCAAAAGTGACCCTGAGTTTGTTGAGGAATTGGATGAATTGTTTAAGAATTATGCAGGCAGGCCGTCTCTTTTGTACTTTGCGGAGAAGATGACTGAAGATCTTGGTGGTGCTAAGATATATTTGAAGCGGGAAGATCTTAATCATACAGGTTCACATAAGATTAACAATGTATTGGGCCAGGTACTTCTTGCAAAGCGCATGGGTAAAAGTCGCGTAATAGCTGAGACAGGGGCCGGACAGCACGGTGTTGCAACAGCTACCGCAGCAGCTTTGATGGGACTTGAATGCGAGATTTTCATGGGAAAAGAAGATACTGAGCGTCAGGCATTGAATGTTTACCGAATGGAGCTTTTAGGTGCAAAGGTTCATGCTGTGACAAGCGGCACTCAAACACTTAAGGATGCAGTTAACGAAACAATGAGGGAATGGACTAAAAGAGTTGATGATACCCACTATGTTTTAGGTTCTGTTATGGGGCCTCATCCTTTTCCTACAATTGTTAGAGATTTCCAAAGTGTTATTGGACGTGAAGTGAAAAAACAGGTTTTTGAAAGGGAAGGAAAACTGCCCGATGCAGTGTTGGCATGCGTTGGTGGAGGAAGCAATGCAATGGGCATTTTTTATGATTTTATAGAAGATAAAAGTGTTCGCCTCATCGGATGTGAAGCTGCAGGACATGGTGTGGATACAGACAGAACTGCAGCAACTATTGCAAAAGGGTCTGTTGGCATTTTCCATGGCATGAAATCTTATTTCTGTCAGGATGAATACGGACAGATTGCTCCGGTATATTCCATTTCGGCAGGACTTGATTACCCCGGAATAGGTCCTGAACATGCTAACCTTCATGATTCCGGCAGGGCTGAATACGTCCCTGTAACAGACAATGAAGCTGTAGAAGCCTTTGAATACCTATCACGTCTTGAAGGGATTATTCCCGCAATAGAAAGCTCCCATGCAGTTGCATATGCAAGGAAAATTGCACCTTCTATGGGGAAGGATCAAGTAATCGTGATAAATTTATCGGGCAGAGGAGATAAAGATGTTGCTGCAATAGCACGTTATAGGGGGGTGCAGATCCATGACTAGACTTGACAATGTTTTTGAAAATAAAAATGCGTTTATTCCTTTTGTGACAGCAGGCGATCCTACACTGGAAATAACCGAGGAGCTGGTATATAAAATGGCTGAAGCAGGAGCGGATTTAATTGAACTGGGAATTCCGTTTTCCGACCCTATAGCGGAAGGGCCTGTTATTCAGGAGGCAGATTACCGTGCACTTGCAAGCGGTACGACAACCGATAAAATATTTGAAATGGTAAAGCGTATCAGGAAAACATGTGATGTTCCTCTTGCATTTATGACATATGCCAATCCCATATTTACATATGGTACCGAAAGGTTCATGAAAAATTGTAAAGATGCCGGAATTGATGCAATTATCGTTCCCGATATCCCGTTTGAAGAAAAGAATGAGCTCATGCCTTATTGCTCGAAGTATAATATAACATTTATTTCAATGATTGCTCCAACATCACGAAGCCGTATACATATGATAGCTAAAGAAGCACAGGGATTTATATATTGTGTATCATCAATGGGTGTGACAGGTGTAAGAAAGGAGATTGGCAGCGGGGTTGAGGATATGATCAGGCATGTTAAGGAGGTTAAAGATATACCCTGTGCGGTTGGGTTTGGCATCTCTACTCCCGAGCAGGCATCAAGCATTATAAAGTTTTCGGATGGCGTGATTGTCGGAAGTGCGATTGTAAAAATAATAGCACAATATGGAGCTGAATGCGTACCGCATGTTACAGAGTATGTTCGCAATATGAAGGCTGCATGTAAAAATGTATAGAATTAGAATATTATATAAATACTGGTTTTATACAAAATTATATAAATCTTAGGAAAAAATCTTTAAATTATCCTATTTTTATTGTATTATATAATTATTGTGAATGAAGTGTATAAAATTGTCATTAAGTTCAAAATTGTTGTGTCTCAAATTTACCGTTTAATGCAGATGTTGCAAAAAAAGATAGTATTAAATGATGTTTTGTATTATATTATTTTAATTTGTGAAATTGGCAGTAATAATAAATTAACTGGAAAAGGGAGTTTGAGATGGAAAATACAGTTATTAATACTGAGAAGAAGAAGAACAGTCTTCAAAGCAAAACCGGTATTTTCTCAAAATTTCTTGCAACACTGAAAGAAAGAGTTTCACTGCTTTTTATAATATTGGTCTTTATCCATATCTGTATTGTTATGACACAGGCATCCAATGTTCTGCCGATAAAGCTTAGAGCTTTGGCAGGGGTCATTGAGTTTGGACTGTCAGCTTTTCTTTCCTATCGTTTTGGGTATTTGGGAATGTTGCTGTCAATGATTACTAATGGAATTGCTGCTTTCAGTATGTTTGTCCTATCAAATGAAGTCGCTTTTGTTGTCGCAAATAACAGGATGGATTTACCTAAAAATTTAGATCGGGTAACAAAAACTACATCGGGACTGCTGTTATCTTTAGCCGCTACCAGAATTGCACTTATAATAGCTTCAATAATGATTGCATATACATCTGAACAGGCAAGAAAGCATATAAAAAGATTGGAAAGACTTGCAAATATAGATGGAGTAACAGGTGTATTCAATCACAGGTACTTTCAGTCTAGGGTAGAAGAAGAAATAGCAAAGGCCGATGAAAACTCCAGTACTTTAGGCATGATAATGATAGATCTCGATAACTTTAAAAAGTTTAATGATAATTATGGACATAAAGCGGGGGATTTGCTGCTTGCTAAAACTTCGGAAATATTTATGAATGAGACAAGAGAAAATGATATAGTTTGCAGATATGGCGGTGACGAATTTGCCATATTATTGCCTGAAACAAATTCCAAAGGTATATTATCAGTAATTGAGCGGATAAGAAAATCTTTTTCAAAAATGACAGGTCTGGAAGAATATTTTACGCTGCCGGATAAAGTTACATTATCTGCCGGATATTCCGTATATCCTGATCTTGCAAAGACTAAGGACGATTTGATTATGCAGGCGGATAGTGCTCTCTATCAGGCAAAGAATATGGGAAGAAATAACGTGCAGCTATATAGAGATATTTTTGAAGATATAAAATTCTTTTTTGACACCGATGAGCAATTGTTCGGAGGTTTAAGAGCTCTATTAGGTACCGTATCTGCAAAAGACAGATATACGTTAGGACACTCGGAGCGTGTCATGGACTATGCAGTAATGATAGGCAGAGCAATGGGGCTTCGAGGCGAGAGAATACGGCTTATTAAAATAGCAGCATTATTGCATGATATAGGCAAAGTAGAAATACCTGAATGTATACTTAATAAAAGTGACCCATTATCGGATGATGAAATTAAGCTGCTTCAAAAGCACCCGAGCTATAGTGCCGATATACTAGAGCCTCTGTCAAGCATTGACCAATTGATAGACTCAATAAAATACCATCACGAAAGGTTTGATGGAACAGGTTATCCCTGCGGAATAAAGGGAAACGACATACCACTCGAAGCAAGAATTTTATGTGTCGCAGATTCATTTGATGCCATGTTATCGGATAGACCTTATAGAAAAGGTATGAAAATCAATGAGGTTATAGCGGAACTAGAAAGAAATTCCGGTACCCAGTTTGATCCATATGCTGTTCAGGCTTTTTTAAGTGCTCTTAGTGTCAACTATGGGATTTGATATAAAAAATTCAATTTTTTTCACTGATTTTTCATTATTTATTCAAATTATTTTTTATTCCTTTTGCTATAATTAATGCATTAAATTAATTTCAACATTATTAAACGGGAGGAGTAAAAAATGAAAAGCATAAAAAAAGCAACTGTATTCTTTTTGGTTTTTTCTACTTTGTCATTGAGCTTTCAATCTGCTTTTGCACAGCCGGATATATGCGAAAGTGAAGATGTTAAGCAGGTGACCGAATTAAAGCAGCATTCTGAGGAAGATGCAAACTGGATGGAGAATCATACAACTAAGGTGAAAGAAGTGCTGCTTAATAAAATAGCACTCGAAAGAATTAATGAAGTGCGACTGGAAAAGGGTTTGGAAATACTTGATCCGGATATTGCAGTTCCCATAGGTCAAGAGATAGTAACGGATGATTTTTCTGTGAACACCAATATTGTATCAGCTTCGGCAGCCGTTTCGGGACAAAAATCTCAAATGTACAGCCTCACAGCGGCTTCGGCAAGCTCTTCAAATTATCAAGCCACTCAAGCATCCATATTAACTGCTGTTGACAATTCAAAATTAAAATACTTTCCACCGATAAAGAACCAGGGGAGCTTAAATTCATGTGCGTCTTTTGCGGAAGCTTATTATCAGGCAACACATATGAACGCCATGGCAAGAGACTGGAATGTTAAAGCGGACACAGACAATTCTAAGAAGTTTTCTCCACTATGGTCATTTAACTTAAGGAATGGTGGAAAAAATGAAGGTGTTTCCGGTAATTACCAATTGTATTTTGAACAAGGAATTGCATTGTGGAAGGACTTTCCGTATGAGGAAAACCACACAAAATGGCCTACCAATCCTGATGTATGGAAAAATGCCAGAAATTTTATGCCGGATAGGATAGGTGTGTTTGAAATTATTGACGGAACGGATACACCTGTTAAGAATGAAAAGGATCAAATATTAAATAATGTAAAGCAGCTTCTTAGTAATGGGTACATTTTTACATTCAATACAGATATACATGACTGGAATTATAAACCCATTAAGGCTGCTTCAGACCAGAGCAACATAGGGAGAGCTGCCTGCTATATGCGGGATGATCATTCGGCAAGTAATGGCAGCCATGACATGACCATAGTAGGTTATGATGATAATATTTGGGTTGATATAAATAATAATGGAATAGTAGATACAGGTGAAAAGGGTGCATTTAAAATAGCAAATTCATGGGGTGATAAATGGGAGCCGCAAATGGACGACGGTTCCGTAACCGGTAAAGGTGACGGTTTTGTGTGGCTTTGCTATGATGCACTTAATAAAGTATCTGCAGTAAATGGCGGGCCAAAAGGAGTAAATAAAAGAGAATTTGCATTAGGTCAAAGAAATAATGTAACCTGGGTTACATATAAATCTTCATATACACCATCATTGATGGCAGAAATAAATATAACAATCCCTAAAAGGAATCAGATTAAGTATGAACTTGGTTATTCGGAGATTTATGAAACAAGTCCGTCCCAAACAATAGAGCCTATTGTAATAAATAGTTATTCTGGAGATCAAAGTTTTTCAGGTTCAATTATGTTGGATTACACCAGGCTTTTCTATGGAAGGGACCTTACCCAGACACCAAAGAAGTGGTATATAAAAATAACCGATATAGAACCTGATGGAGTTAAGGCTAAAATAAACAGCTTTAATTTATATGACCTTAAAAACAATAAAGTGATTAAATACTCAAATACTGCCATGAACCTTACTGTTGACGATAAAACGGGCACAAACTTCATAATCTTGGAACTCCAATATAAACCTGAGGCAGAAGAGATGCTGGGATATCAATGGACTATTAATAAGGGGATTAATGAGAACCTTGATGTTTCATACGTTGGAGGCGGAATATTAAATTACAACGGGAAGCTTTATGTACTGGCAAAAAATAACAAAGGTACAAGCGGTAAAGAAGGAGCAATATTGGAATATAATACGACGACGGGACAATGGAGCATTTTTAGGTATATATCAAAGAGTTTCGGCAGATTGGATCAGGCGGTGGTATGCAACGGAAAACTTTATGTTTTCATGGGTAGCGATGCATATGTATACAAGATGGAAAAGAACGGTACTGATTTTGATCTTGTTATGCTGCCACATCCCGGACCTAAAAATCTATATTCCGTTGCAGCACCAGGGAACGGCAAAATATATTTAATTGGAGGAACTGATTATTCCAGTAAAATATATAATACAATTTATGAGTATAATACAGTAAGCAATACTTGGAGCCAAGCTCCTGTGGCATATTTGAAACAATCGGTTTATGGTGCCGGTTCAACAGCTTTAGGCGGAAAAATATATATAATGGGTGGAACTACCGCCAATGGCAAGTATTGCTCAGTAGAGATGTATGATCCTGCGGCTTCTTCCGGTACGACTCAAGTGGTAAGTTCATTGCCGGATACCGTTTCGCCTTATAGATATGAATGCAAACCTATAAGTTTAAATAATAGGATATATTTGCTGGTAAGTGATTTGGGTTTTTGTTATATTTATGAGTTCAATCCCCAAGGCTCCAAATGGGAAGAAAAAGAATGCTCGCCTGCAAATATGCAAACTATTAATGCAGGAGAGTTTTCGGGAAAAATATATGTTATGTCTGAAGACTCCAAGAATATACTGGAATTCAATCCGGTACCTGTAATACCTAAACCTGTTTTCAGTATTGCAAGCGGTACATACAATTCTATCCAAACAGTTTCAATAAACTGCATTACAAAAGGTGTAACCATAAGATATACAACGGACGGTACAAATCCTACTTCAACCTCGCCTGTTTACACGGGGCCAATAACTGTTGCAGGTACAAAAACAATAAAAGCTTATGCTTCTAAATCCGGTATGACGAATTCAGATGTTGCAAGTGCCACATATACATTGGCATTTAGGGTTGGAGATATAAACGGTGACGGATTTATAAACAACAGTGACGTTGATTTGTTAAAATCGTATTTGTTAAATAGCAATACAAAGATACCTGTTGACGATATTCTATGGGTAGCTGATGTAGACGGAAACGGAGATATTAACGTTTTAGATTTATCATATTTACAGAAGTATGTATCAGGGAATATAACTTCTTTTCCTAAGGAAGGATAATACAGAGCAATATTGCAATTGTTTTGCAGGCGAAAGGGCCGTTGCACTTAATTTTCGGTGTGACAGCCCTTTATTTTTTGAATGTTCAAACCTTGTTTTATTGGAAATAAACTCAAAACTATTATAACAATATTTCAATACTTATTGTAAAGTATGGATATATTATACAATTATTTGTTTTGAAAATAAATATTTTCTAAACAAATGTTGACAACTTCATAACATAAATATACAATATATTGCGTGAGGAAATATTGAACAATTATAACAATTAAAAGTAAGTTTGGGGTTTAAAATGTTCGATTAAAGGGGGAACAGACCTATGCTTACCGGTATTATTCAAATCGGAGAGTATATATTAAAAAATCGTACCGGAGATCATGACGAGTTGGAGAATATTATCGAATCACCAAACGATAATGGTCGCTATAATCATATCTTTAAGATTACATTTGAAAAAACTCTTGAAAAAATTCTTTTTAAAAGTATTGAATATGAAGAGTTCTCAAATGACAGAATCAAAAAGTATGCATACAAAAAGGGAAGTGGTGCAAGGGGAGGCGACAGATCTCCAACCTCAAAGCTCACAGAACCTGCCAAGACGGTAAACAAAATAAAAACATCAATAAAAGATATATTGGAGAGCTCGGATCAAAAATCGGAAGGATATGATTTATATAAGGAATTATTAAATTGCTATGATGCTGAATCGGAAAGCATTATTAAGTCTCTTGATGAAAAAGTAAAATCAATCTCATTTGCTAAAGGTGAATCGGCTGTTGTTACGGTAAATGTCCTGAAAGATGGACAAGAACTTTATGTTGGAGACTTTAATATTGTTAAAAATCATCTTTTAAAAATTGCACAGGAGCAATATTACAATAAGTATGAAAAAATATCAAAGGGCACAGGGGTTTGTTATTATTGTAAAAGCAATAAAGATGTATATGGATTTGTCAGTACATATAAATTTTATACATTGGATAAAGTAGGGTTCGTATCAAGTGGTTTTAAACAGGAAAAGTCATGGATTAATTATCCCGTATGTGGTGAATGTGCTTTATACTTAGAGACGGGTAAGAAATATATTGAAGAAAATCTCACTTCTAAATTTTGCGGCTTTGATTATTCTATTATTCCTAAATTTACATTTAACGTCAATAATAAATGGAAGTTTATTAAACTGAATCTCGAGAGGTTTGAAAAACAAAAATTTTCTACTGCCGATGCATCCAAAAGAAATCTCTTAAAAAGTGAAGACAATTTTCTAAAAGTTATGTCCGAGAGCGAAAACAATTTGAATTATAACATGATGATTTTTCGGGAAGAGCAGTCAGGAAGCGTTTTCAGAATACTTCTTTATGTTGAAGACATTGTTCCAAGCAAGCTTAAAAACTTATTGAAAGTAAAGGATATTATCGATGATATTAGTCTGTTCAAAGGGTTGCCGGGAAAGGATGACAGCAAGTATGATTTGGAATTTGGATTTGATAAGATAAGATTTTTCTTTCCAAATAGTAAGACTGAAGGTAATTATGACAAGAGTTTTTTGGAGATTGTAAACAATATATTCTCGTACAAAAAGGTTAGCTATAATTTTATCCTTGGAAGAATGATAGAAAAAATAAGAGAAATTTTCTGCAGGGAGGAATATTTTGATAGTGCGGTTTTACAAGCACTTATGATTATTTTGTATATTACAAAGCTTGGATTGTTTCAAGAAAACAAGAAGGAGGTGAAACTTAAAATGGTTGAGAGGAATGAAAAAAATGCAATGTATTTGGATTTTATTGAAAAAAATCTAGATGTTCTTGATACCGATTTTAAACGTGCAGTGTTTCTTGAAGGCGTATTGGTGGATAAGCTTTTGAATATTCAGTATAAGGAGAGGGGAAGCAAACCCTTTTACAGCCGCTTAAACGGTTTGAAGCTTAACGAGAAGGTGATAAAAAGAATATTCACCGAAGCAGTCAACAAATTAAATGAGTATGATAAAAACTATTATGTGGAACTGGAAAGCTTAATTGCAAATTATTTGTTGTCAAAAAACAATATTTCGGATGATGAAATCAGCTTCTATTTTGTACTCGGTATGACATTGAGCAAAAAGTTTATGAATCCTAAAGATGACAAAGAAGGAGTGAAGGACAATGATTAATAACAGGCAGGAAATTTTGTTTATATATGATGTAAGTGATGCAAACCCTAATGGTGATCCTCTAGATGAGAACAAACCCAGAATTGACGAAGAAACGGGGATTAATATAGTTACAGATGTAAGGCTAAAAAGAACCATAAGAGATTATTTATATTTTTATAAGGGATTTAGTGGAGAAGGTGACAAAGATATCTTCGTCAGAGAGGTTGCAGCAGAAAAGAAAGGCCTTAAGGATGGAAAAGCCAGGGCTAAAGACTTTTCAAACAGCAAAGATGAAGTTTTGAAAAGGGCAATTGATATTAGACTTTTTGGCGGAGTAATTCCATTGGACAAGGACTCAATAACATTTACCGGACCGGTTCAATTCAATATGGGAAGATCCCTTAATAAGGTAACAGTAAATCACATTAAAGGAACCGGAGCATTTGCTTCACAAGAGGGAAAAGACAATAAAACATTCAGGGAAGAATACATCTTACCCTACTCACTTATTGCATTCCATGGAATAATAAATGAAAATGCAGCAAAAGAAACCAATTTAACCGATGAGGATATAGAATTATTAAATGAAGCTATTTGGCAAGGTACCAAAAACCTTATAACCCGTTCAAAAATGGGTCATATGCCCAGATTTCTTATAAGGGTAATATACAAACAAGGCCAAAATTTCTTTATAGGTGATCTACACAAAAAGGTAAGAATATCGTCTGATTTAACGGATGAAAAGATTCGCGGAATTAGTGATTTTAAACTGGATATAAGTGAGCTCCTGGCAGCATTTAAAAAGCAATCCGATAAAATTGAGAAGATTATTTATACCGTTGATGATGGGCTCAAACTTTTAGATAATGAAAAACCGGTAGGTATAGATGAAATTTCAGGAGTAAAAGTAGAAAAAGTCATATATTAATGCGGGGGTTGAATATGAATGAAAAATTTCTGGTATTTGATATATGGGCCGATTATGCTCATTTTAAAAAACCGTATACAACTACTTCACCTCTGACTTTCTCAATACCGCCAAGAACGGTTATAACAGGTATTTTATCGGCAATTATAGGATTTCAAAAGGATGAGTATCATGATGTTTTTACTAAGGAACTTTCAAAAATTGCAGTATCCGTAAAAAAACCGACAAAAAAGGTTCGTATAAGTGAGAACCTTATAAATACTAAGAAGTCATTTAATGTCATTCATGAGCGTACCCAGATAAAAATAGAGTTTCTAAAGGATCCATCATACAGATTTTATGTAAGCCATAAAGATCGAGCACTTTTTGAAAAGATTAAATATTGTTTGTCTAATCATAATTCTGTTTATTCCGTTTCATTGGGATTAAGTGAAAATATGGCAAATTTTAAATTTATAGGAGAATATGAAGCAAAAGAGGAGCTAAAACCTAATGATTTTATCGATATAGCAAGTGCAATACCTGTTATGCAATTATCAAAAGGTAATGTTGATTTTTCAAGAGAAGGAGAATATTTTACCGAAATAATTCCATTGCAAATGGATAAAGAGAGAAAAGTAAAAGAGTACGGGGAAGTGCTTTTTGAAAGGACATGCAACAGTATTTTTTCAAAACCGGAGGTTTATTATAAACTTTTAGGGCTAGGAGAAAATATAGTTCCTTTGTAAAAAGCTCCATTGTAAGAAACAATCGGAGGGGAGAATGGTTATGCTCATATCACATCCGCATAAAAACTTGTACTGCCATCTATACAATACATATAAAATCGGAAATTACATTTTTAAGCAGAAAAGGCTTTCATTTAAAGCCTTTTCTGCAGAGGTCATTGAAGAGATTGTTAAAATCAGTCTTTTGTCCCATGACCTTGGGAAAGCTATGCTGTATTTTCAGGAGTATATGTATGATATTGAAAGCAATAAGCCAAAAATCAGACATAAGGACTCGGATTTGAAAAATCACGGCTTAATATCTGGACTTCTTGCTTTTGTCGTTGCAAGGAAGATGATAAAGGACGATATGGCTGCATTTTTGGTGTATATGGCAGTTTCAAAGCATCATGGAAACTATGACAACATTTCCGATTATTTGTCAAGACCATCATCCAAAAAAGAAATTTCGATCTTAAAAGAACAGTTTGAAAGCATTGATTTGAATGAACTACAGAAGCTTACCGATGACATTGGATTGGAGTTTAAGTTTAGTGATTATAGCTTTGAAAAATTTCTGTCAGATATAGACTACCTGGGAGATATAGAGTTTTTGTACAGTATTGAGCAAAAATTGGTTGGCTTGGAAAGCTATTTGCTTCTCAATCTTGTTTTTTCGATACTTATTTTTTCCGATAAACTGGAAGCGATTTTTCACAGTGAAGGGATGCATATCGATGAATACTTAAAAAGTATCGGTAAAAAGATAAAAATTGACCATAACATTGTGGAAGATTACAAGAGTTCGTTAAATAAAAATGCCAACACTTCTCGATTAAGGGAAGAGGTATATCAAGATGTATTGGAAAGTGTTAAAAATATTGATCTTTCGAAGAAAATATTATCCATCAATCTACCTACAGGATCTGGTAAAACTTTAACTGCACTTAAGTGCGGACTTGTGTTAAGGCAGAGGATGGAGGAGGAAAAAGGAATTCATTCGAAAATTATTTATATTTTGCCGTTTACTTCAGTTATAGAGCAGAATTATGATGTTTTTGCGGATGTTATTAAAAGTGAAGACAATAATGTGCTTTTAAAACATCATCATATGTCTGAGCGTTTTTTTAAAAGTGACGACGGTACAATATATGACGGAAGTATCGGAGAACATCTGGTTGAGACATGGGAATCCGAGATAGTTGTAAGTACATTCGTGCAGTTTTTGCATTCTATTTTGACGAATAAAAATCGTCAGTTAAAGAAATTTCACAATATAGCAAACTCAATAATAATACTGGATGAAGTGCAGAATGTTCCATACAAGTATTGGGGGCTTATAAAGGAAATGCTTATTTCTCTTGGGGAATATTTAAACTGCCGTTTTATTCTTATGACAGCTACCATGCCCCTTATATTTGATGAAGAAGCAGGAGAAATATTTGAACTGGCAAAGAGGAAAGAAAAATATTTTAAAATGTTTAACAGGGTTCAAATAGATGCGAGTTTACTCAGAGAACCTATGAATCTCAATGACTTTAAATACTTGCTTTATAAAGACATCAACGAATATAAAGACAAAAGCTTTCTTATTGTGGTGAATACAATCAAAAGTTCAATAGAAATATATAGATATTTGTATGAAGAGTTTGGAGAGCAAAATGATGTGATTTATCTTTCGACAAATATCATTCCTAAAGAAAGAATAGAAAGAATTAACAGTATTAAAGAAAGCAAATCAAGAAAAATCATTGTGTCGACTCAAATGGTGGAGGCAGGTGTGGATATAGATATAGACAGGGTATACAGGGATTTCGGACCTATGGACAGCATAAATCAAACAGCCGGGAGATGCAACAGGGAAGGGGAAGATGAAAAAGGCTTTGTTACACTGGTTCTTCTCAAAGATGAAAACAACAAAGACAGGGATTATTATAAATATATTTACGATGATATTCTTATGGAATCAACGATAAAGGCAATTGACGGTAAGAATTTGATAGAGGAAAAGGATATACATGAGTTGTCATATTTGTACTTTAACAATCTCAAAAAGTACAGCAGTCGTAACGATAGTGTGTTATTGCTGGAATTGATAAGTAAAATGAACTATAGGGATGCGTTTGAAGATAAAGAGAAAAACAAGCACATTTTTGAGATTATACCTCAGTCCTTTAAGACTGTTGATGTTTTTATTGAAATTGATGATGAAGCTTCTAATGTATGGAGACAAATGGAAGAGATTAAATACATAAAAGACAGATTTGTAAGAAAACGGGAGTTGAACAGAATAAAGAAGGATGTATATCAATATGTTGTGAGTATCCCTGAAACGATTGTGAAAAAGCATATTAATCCGGAAGAGCACGGCTTAAGCAGGATTTCATTTGAGATGTTAGACAATGTATACGATGAAAATACCGGATTTATAAGAGAAGAAATTAATGATTATATTTTCTAGGCAAATTTCTGGAGTACCTGGAATTAAAAAAGGCTTCGGTGTTTTAATTGAATGGGTTAATTAATGTGAGTTCATGGGAAGAAGGAAGGTGAAGCGAAATGAATCTTGTACTAAATACACCCGGCTTGTATCTGGCAAAGCGTGGAGAATGCTTTTTGATTCAACATAGCGATGATAAGGACAGAGAAATATCTGCAAAAAAGGTTGAGCAGATTATGATAACTACTCATGCGGCAATATCAACAGATGCTATAGAATTGGCACTTGACAATAACATAGATATAGTTTTTTTAAGAGGTACTGGAAAGCCTTTAGGCCGGGTTTGGCACAGTAAGCTTGGAAGTATAACTACTATAAGAAGGAAGCAATTATTCCTGCAGGATAAACCATTAGGATTACAGCTTGTAAAGGAATGGATCTCTGAAAAAATTGAAATGCAGGAAGCTCATTTAAGCAAGCTTTCTATGAACAGGAGAGATGAGAGGAGAGAAGCCATAAAGGAAGCGGTTTCAAAATTGAAAGATTTTAGGGAAAAAGTTTTGAATGTCGATAAAGATGCAAAAATTGATGATGTTAGAGGTACTCTTTTGGGATATGAAGGTTCAGCCGGAAGGTTATATTTCAAAATGCTCGGTGAACTTATTCCAAGTCAATACAAATTTGAAGGAAGAAGTAAAAATCCTGCACTTGATCCCTTCAATTGCATGCTGAATTATTCATATGGCATTTTGTATTCCAGTGTGGAAAAAGCATGTATTATTGCAGGCCTTGATCCGTATATAGGGATAATGCATACCGATAATTATAATAAACAGGCTCTTGTGTTTGATTTGGTTGAAATTTACAGGGTTTATATGGATGAAATTGTTTTTAGAATGTTTTCAACTAAAAAGATACAGGATACATTCTTTGATAAGGTTGAAACAGCCTATTACCTTAATAAAGAAGGTAAAAAGGCATTGATAACTGAATACGATGAGGAGTTAAAAAAGAAAATGAAATATCGAGGAAGAAATATTGAATTTGCAAATATCATTCAGTTTGATTGCCACAATATTGCAAATAGAATTTTAATTGAGGGATAAGACATGCTAATATGGGTTATTTACGATATTCAGAAGGATAAATGCAGAAATAATGTCATAAGAAAATGTAAAAATGCCGGTCTCTATAGGGTGCAAAAGAGTGTGTTCTTAGGCGAGGTTGAGGAGAATAAGTTTGACGAATTGAAGCTTGAATTGGAAACCCTTATAAATAAAGATAAAGATTCGGTTTATGTATTTCCTATGAGCCGAAGCGAATTAAAAAAGGCAGGTCTTTTAGGACAGGCGTTTGATAAGGAGTTGGTTACCGATGAAATCATCTCAAAGTTTTTTTAATGAATATGAATATTACATAACGCCATCCGAGGTTATTGAATTTATGTATTGCCCGAGATTTACATACTATATGAAGTGCTTAGGGATATCCCAAAATGAGGAGAAGCGTTTTAAGGTACAGATGGGAAGAGAAATTCATCAAAAAAGAAGTGTTCAGAATAAGGAATATTTAAGAAAAAAGATCAATTCCGTTAAGAGAGAATCTGAAGTAAACATATTGTCTCAAAAATGGCAAATAAAAGGTGTAGTTGATGAAATTCATCTTCTTGAAGATGGAACTATGGCACCCCTTGACTATAAATATGCACCATATGACGGAAAAATTTTTGAAACATATAAGCAACAAATTATATTATACTCATTGATGATTGAAGAAATATACGGTAAAATTGTAAAAAGAGGATTTTTAGTGTATTGCAGGGATGGAAATAAGCTTGTAGAAGTTGAAATAAGTGAAAGTGACAAGTCAGACGCTTTAGATAATTTGACAGAATTTAAAAAGGTGTTATCGGGATATTATCCAAGAGCAACGAAATACAAAGCCAGATGTGCCGATTGTTGTTACAAAAATATTTGCATTTCTTGAGTGAGTGGTTTAAAATGCTGTTGTACGTAGCGTTTGGAGGTCTTGTTCATGAATAAAAAATGTGGGTTTGAGGCGTGTTTTGAATTGAATTTTATAAAAAAATGCCCGTTTTGTTGCAGTCAAAAAAATCTCCAAAGTGTTGTGGTTCTAGGATTACAGTGAAATTTGCTGTTGAAGTGGTACTTCCAGTAAAATAAGGATTGAAACAAATTGACAATATATGGAATTTTGTTGGAATATTTTGTTGAAGTGGTACTTCCAGTAAAATAAGGATTGAAACACTACGAAACAGAGGAATATGAAATGAATCAAGAAGGTTGAAGTGGTACTTCCAGTAAAATAAGGATTGAAACATAGAGGGGGCCCGCCGCCTCTATTTCGTCGGATTTGTTGAAGTGGTACTTCCAGTAAAATAAGGATTGAAACTCAATTCCTATATACGATTTAGGATCTGCAAGAATTGTTGAAGTGGTACTTCCAGTAAAATAAGGATTGAAACCAATCAATTTGTTTAATTTCATATTTCCCTCCCTTTTGTTGAAGTGGTACTTCCAGTAAAATAAGGATTGAAACAATTAAGTTTTGCTTCTTCTCCTTCAATCGTAACATGTTGAAGTGGTACTTCCAGTAAAATAAGGATTGAAACACTTGGTGTAGTAGGAATCTATATCATACCCCTTGATGTTGAAGTGGTACTTCCAGTAAAATAAGGATTGAAACCCAGGGACACCACTTACATAATTCTCTTGATTTTTCAGTTGAAGTGGTACTTCCAGTAAAATAAGGATTGAAACTCCATAATAAATCCTCTCCTTGAGTTCTTCGCTAGAGTTGAAGTGGTACTTCCAGTAAAATAAGGATTGAAACATTTCTTTCTGGGTAAGATTATCGACCTTAACAAATGTTGAAGTGGTACTTCCAGTAAAATAAGGATTGAAACCTCGTTTAGGGCAGATATTTGGAGCAGCGTTTGGAGCGTTGAAGTGGTACTTCCAGTAAAATAAGGATTGAAACTATACTTTTAGGGTGGTTTCACCACCCACATAAAGGGTTGAAGTGGTACTTCCAGTAAAATAAGGATTGAAACCTTCTAAAGCTAACTTGAAAAACGTAACCCTTGTTGGTTGAAGTGGTACTTCCAGTAAAATAAGGATTGAAACCAATAACATTGTACCTATTTTCAAATTTTCTATAATGTTGAAGTGGTACTTCCAGTAAAATAAGGATTGAAACACTAAGGCACGTGCTACTGTCGGCGCCAAGAGGGTAGTTGAAGTGGTACTTCCAGTAAAATAAGGATTGAAACAATATTCTTCTAATTTTTTGGCCGCTATTTCTTCAGTGTTGAAGTGGTACTTCCAGTAAAATAAGGATTGAAACAAGATTATAAAACGCACGAAAAAGGAGGAAATATGAAAAGTTGAAGTGGTACTTCCAGTAAAATAAGGATTGAAACTAGACAGACTAAAAATCAGCTCTCAATGATGAAAGGGGTTGAAGTGGTACTTCCAGTAAAATAAGGATTGAAACTTTTCCCTTGAAGTATTTGGTCTCCTATAGCTGTTGTTGAAGTGGTACTTCCAGTAAAATAAGGATTGAAACACAAGAAATATGAGTTTGGAGGATAGGCATGAACTACATAGGTTGAAGTGGTACTTCCAGTAAAATAAGGATTGAAACGCTGCTACTTGGGAAGAAAGAGAAATGTCAGACATATTGTTGAAGTGGTACTTCCAGTAAAATAAGGATTGAAACTCCGAGCCTTTGACCTCAACCGCTCCATCAATAAGCGTTGAAGTGGTACTTCCAGTAAAATAAGGATTGAAACTACACCTAATACGAATCAGAAACAGAACATGAAGAAGTTGAAGTGGTACTTCCAGTAAAATAAGGATTGAAACCATATAACATTCTATTCCTCCTTCCTCCTTCCTAAGGTTGAAGTGGTACTTCCAGTAAAATAAGGATTGAAACATTGTCTTTTATATGCTTCTGATTCAGCAGTAGGAGGTTGAAGTGGTACTTCCAGTAAAATAAGGATTGAAACAAGAATTATTTCTTTCCCACTCGCCAAAATCTTTTTGGTTGAAGTGGTACTTCCAGTAAAATAAGGATTGAAACCGCCTTGTATCTTGCGAAAGGTTTTCCATGCCGATAGTTGAAGTGGTACTTCCAGTAAAATAAGGATTGAAACCTGGTATTTCTTTTCGCATCATTTCTTCTATTTTTTGTTGAAGTGGTACTTCCAGTAAAATAAGGATTGAAACCAGGAGGAAGTCTAGTTGGTGGTGCTAGATATGTAGAGTTGAAGTGGTACTTCCAGTAAAATAAGGATTGAAACATAATTGAAGATGTCATGTACAAACCAACGGCCACATGTTGAAGTGGTACTTCCAGTAAAATAAGGATTGAAACTAAATACATAGACAAAACCCAATTAATAAAAGCTGGGTTGAAGTGGTACTTCCAGTAAAATAAGGATTGAAACCCACTCAATATATGGGGTTCAGAGCTGGTCAAAAATGTTGAAGTGGTACTTCCAGTAAAATAAGGATTGAAACTCTGACCAACAACTGGAGGAAAACCTTTTGTGTCAGGTTGAAGTGGTACTTCCAGTAAAATAAGGATTGAAACACAGAAAAAGAAGCTGACAGTATAGTGCAACTATATGTTGAAGTGGTACTTCCAGTAAAATAAGGATTGAAACTGGGGGTGTATCTCATTAACTCTTGAGACATGGCATGTTGAAGTGGTACTTCCAGTAAAATAAGGATTGAAACATTTTTCTTGATATTGTTTTGCACGGTCAATTACCCAGTTGAAGTGGTACTTCCAGTAAAATAAGGATTGAAACTATGTGGGTTCTGGTGTTTTGAAAAGTTTGTTATCTGGTTGAAGTGGTACTTCCAGTAAAATAAGGATTGAAACAAGAGTATAATCAGCCGATACGAACAAATAAAAGCTGTTGAAGTGGTACTTCCAGTAAAATAAGGATTGAAACAGAAACCAAGCGGGCCGAACGCCGTAGCTGTTGCAGGTTGAAGTGGTACTTCCAGTAAAATAAGGATTGAAACCCTTTGAATGAAATTAAGTCCCCAGGCGAATTATCAGTTGAAGTGGTACTTCCAGTAAAATAAGGATTGAAACTATTTTCCGTTACGGATATACAAGATACATGCGTTGTTGAAGTGGTACTTCCAGTAAAATAAGGATTGAAACTCTTTAATTCTTGATAATATACTTCTAACAGTGATTTTGTTGAAGTGGTACTTCCAGTAAAATAAGGATTGAAACCCCCTTCCTCTCTTTTCTTTTGTTCTTTCTCTAGTTGTTGAAGTGGTACTTCCAGTAAAATAAGGATTGAAACATAGCTGTAAAATAATCGCCAAGGCCTTTCCATTTCTGTTGAAGTGGTACTTCCAGTAAAATAAGGATTGAAACCCCCCTATTTTGCGACAGAAGTTATTTGCGACATTTAGTTGAAGTGGTACTTCCAGTAAAATAAGGATTGAAACTGTAATACCTCTTTTTAAATGAATAGCTGTGCCAATGTTGAAGTGGTACTTCCAGTAAAATAAGGATTGAAACTATCTAATTTCCTGCAACCATCTATAGGAAAATTACGTTGAAGTGGTACTTCCAGTAAAATAAGGATTGAAACTTCAACTTAATATACGTGCTTCTAGTACCATCTACCTGTTGAAGTGGTACTTCCAGTAAAATAAGGATTGAAACAATCTCTTGTACCAATCGGACTTTCAACTGTAATAGGTTGAAGTGGTACTTCCAGTAAAATAAGGATTGAAACTTTTCATCGTTATTTGGTTATATGCCTCAAGCATGGGTTGAAGTGGTACTTCCAGTAAAATAAGGATTGAAACTTTTCATCGTTATTTGGTTATATGCCTCAAGCATGGGTTGAAGTGGTACTTCCAGTAAAATAAGGATTGAAACATAATGCTTTTGGGGTTCACTCCGTCCCAATCTTGGAGTTGAAGTGGTACTTCCAGTAAAATAAGGATTGAAACTTAACCATACCAGCATAATTCTTTTTAAAATCTTTTGTTGAAGTGGTACTTCCAGTAAAATAAGGATTGAAACTATGTTGTTCCTTTGGATATTAGCTTTCCGCATACCGTTGAAGTGGTACTTCCAGTAAAATAAGGATTGAAACAAAGTTGATTTTTTCATATCTTCTTCAGTAGCATTTAGTTGAAGTGGTACTTCCAGTAAAATAAGGATTGAAACCAACATCGGTGTTTGCAACAGCGGTGATTGCAACAAGTTGAAGTGGTACTTCCAGTAAAATAAGGATTGAAACATACAGATTTGCTTTTCACCCATCCGGGTATTTTGGGTTGAAGTGGTACTTCCAGTAAAATAAGGATTGAAACTAAGTGCTTTTCCACTCATTTTTCGCTTATCCTCAGGTTGAAGTGGTACTTCCAGTAAAATAAGGATTGAAACTTTACCTGTCTTATAACACCGCCAAATATAAGATTGGTTGAAGTGGTACTTCCAGTAAAATAAGGATTGAAACGCAACTTGTGACTCTTCTTTCATTGCGTCCATTAAGTTGAAGTGGTACTTCCAGTAAAATAAGGATTGAAACATGCATCTGTCAGTCTAAATTTAGGACGTGGAGATAGTTGAAGTGGTACTTCCAGTAAAATAAGGATTGAAACAATTCGATTTTGTAAGTATGATCCTGTATTGGATCGCGTTGAAGTGGTACTTCCAGTAAAATAAGGATTGAAACTACGATAGAAATATTCACAAAGATATAGATACAGCAGTTGAAGTGGTACTTCCAGTAAAATAAGGATTGAAACAACCAGAGTATAGGGAAAGGTTTCCTAATAGAGTTTGTTGAAGTGGTACTTCCAGTAAAATAAGGATTGAAACATAGAGGGGGCCCGCCGCCTCTATTTCGTCGGATTGTTGAAGTGGTACTTCCAGTAAAATAAGGATTGAAACCGGATGGGAGGACAAGTTGGTATGAAAAAGTTAAGTGTTGAAGTGGTACTTCCAGTAAAATAAGGATTGAAACATCAAGTGACTTGCTATACTTCTACATGGTAATATATGTTGAAGTGGTACTTCCAGTAAAATAAGGATTGAAACGATATGCATATCTTGAAATACCGAAAAAAAACGGCAAGTTGAAGTGGTACTTCCAGTAAAATAAGGATTGAAACGTGGCTGATAAAAAGATCATGGAAAAGCGAAAAATGGTTGAAGTGGTACTTCCAGTAAAATAAGGATTGAAACAAGCATGTAGGAATAACGACACTCCCGTTATATCCAGTTGAAGTGGTACTTCCAGTAAAATAAGGATTGAAACTTTTGCTAAGAAAAGGAGTATTGTATGGGATTTCAAGTTGAAGTGGTACTTCCAGTAAAATAAGGATTGAAACATGCATCTGTCAGTCTAAATTTAGGACGTGGAGATAGTTGAAGTGGTACTTCCAGTAAAATAAGGATTGAAACCTTGTTCCCGCTACAATGTTAAGTGCTGGTCCATCAGTTGAAGTGGTACTTCCAGTAAAATAAGGATTGAAACAGAGCTTTTGATTAAAAGAATTACCACCTAGGCACAAGTTGAAGTGGTACTTCCAGTAAAATAAGGATTGAAACCGATGGGAAACTTTGGACAGTGACAACTGAGCCTAGAGTTGAAGTGGTACTTCCAGTAAAATAAGGATTGAAACCTTACCTTTGTTTTGACGTAGGCCTTGATGAAAATGTTGAAGTGGTACTTCCAGTAAAATAAGGATTGAAACTTTTTCACCTCTTTTCAAAATATAACCCAAGGGCTTGTTGAAGTGGTACTTCCAGTAAAATAAGGATTGAAACCCAACGAAAGGGATTAATTGCTATGACTGCAAGCATGTTGAAGTGGTACTTCCAGTAAAATAAGGATTGAAACCTTTTCTGCAACTATCAATTGTTTTTAGGAATTCGGTTGAAGTGGTACTTCCAGTAAAATAAGGATTGAAACCAATATAAACTGGCTCTGAATCTGTTATTAATACAGGTTGAAGTGGTACTTCCAGTAAAATAAGGATTGAAACCCCTGTCTATAAATTTCAAATATTTTCACCTCCTAGGTTGAAGTGGTACTTCCAGTAAAATAAGGATTGAAACCCATTCCGCTGACATTCAAATCTTCCATAACAATGGTTGAAGTGGTACTTCCAGTAAAATAAGGATTGAAACTGAACCATTAACCAAAGTATTTGATGGAAAAATTGAGTTGAAGTGGTACTTCCAGTAAAATAAGGATTGAAACTCCCACAACTGATTGTCAAAGGAAAGAAGGAAATGGGTTGAAGTGGTACTTCCAGTAAAATAAGGATTGAAACTCTGGAACTGGGACCGATTTTGTTAGCCCAACACTAGTTGAAGTGGTACTTCCAGTAAAATAAGGATTGAAACATGCATGATACACCTTTGGGAGCGATAGTAGCAATAGGTTGAAGTGGTACTTCCAGTAAAATAAGGATTGAAACTGTCTTCAGGATAGACGTACACCAAACAACAATTCAGTTGAAGTGGTACTTCCAGTAAAATAAGGATTGAAACTCTTTTTAAGCTCTGATAAGATTTTTGACTCATTTTCGTTGAAGTGGTACTTCCAGTAAAATAAGGATTGAAACTGCATACCCAATTTAAGAGTACCAGGCCTATTACAGGTTGAAGTGGTACTTCCAGTAAAATAAGGATTGAAACTCAAAGCCTTTCATCACTGTTATCATCAATACCTCTGGTTGAAGTGGTACTTCCAGTAAAATAAGGATTGAAACTCTGAGGACATCAAAATGTCAGAGGTACCATTATATTGTTGAAGTGGTACTTCCAGTAAAATAAGGATTGAAACACGAGGTATTCAGGTGGGAATCACACAGTTCAGTATCGTTGAAGTGGTACTTCCAGTAAAATAAGGATTGAAACATCCAAACGGCGACATGTTTGGAAAATGGAAGAACGTTGAAGTGGTACTTCCAGTAAAATAAGGATTGAAACCCATTGATGTGGGAATGCCTTGTAGGTACCGAGGAACTGTTGAAGTGGTACTTCCAGTAAAATAAGGATTGAAACCCCTTTATGCAATATCCGTATTGAACCAGGATGACTGTTGAAGTGGTACTTCCAGTAAAATAAGGATTGAAACCATGAAGGGGATGAGAGCCAGTGGCAAAAACTAACAAGTTGAAGTGGTACTTCCAGTAAAATAAGGATTGAAACCCATGCTGGAGACATAGATGAAGGTGAACAAATGAGGTTGAAGTGGTACTTCCAGTAAAATAAGGATTGAAACAGAAATAAGGCCGTTTGCTTTCGGCCTTCCTGAACCGTTGAAGTGGTACTTCCAGTAAAATAAGGATTGAAACCAGCCAATAGAGAATGCTTTGGCAGAACATGCGAAGTGTTGAAGTGGTACTTCCAGTAAAATAAGGATTGAAACATTGTGCAATCAAATAGTCATTTTGCCCGTCTTCCTTCGTTGAAGTGGTACTTCCAGTAAAATAAGGATTGAAACCTGTAGACGTTATCCATATACAATCACCTCCTGAATGGTTGAAGTGGTACTTCCAGTAAAATAAGGATTGAAACCCAAACATCATTGCGTTCATCTTGTCCCTGACTTGGTTGGTTGAAGTGGTACTTCCAGTAAAATAAGGATTGAAACAGCGGGAAGTACAGGAGCTCACAGGAAGGATGGTGTGTTGAAGTGGTACTTCCAGTAAAATAAGGATTGAAACATGTAAGTACTAAATCAGCCGCATTTCCCATAGTAGGTTGAAGTGGTACTTCCAGTAAAATAAGGATTGAAACACTACTTTTCCTGATGGTAAGATAATGCTTTGTAGAAAGTTGAAGTGGTACTTCCAGTAAAATAAGGATTGAAACTCTGGGTATATACAAGGTTTGGGAATGACGGGGCCGGTTGAAGTGGTACTTCCAGTAAAATAAGGATTGAAACTTGACTAGACTAAGCGAAAGCTACGTTACCTATATCAGTTGAAGTGGTACTTCCAGTAAAATAAGGATTGAAACTCAAGTGTAGGACCAATCTAAACACACCTATGCTACGTTGAAGTGGTACTTCCAGTAAAATAAGGATTGAAACAAACATAAAGAATATGAGGGAATACAAGAGCCTAATGTTGAAGTGGTACTTCCAGTAAAATAAGGATTGAAACTGCGAACGACTTCTAAACTTTTCTGTCGATCAAATAGTTGAAGTGGTACTTCCAGTAAAATAAGGATTGAAACCCGTCTATTCGAATTATACTTCCTTCTTTCAATTGAGTTGAAGTGGTACTTCCAGTAAAATAAGGATTGAAACCTACTGATTATATTATAACATACAATGGTAGGTCATGGTTGAAGTGGTACTTCCAGTAAAATAAGGATTGAAACCACGAGCCTTTGAAAGTGCCTATAATACATATTATAGTTGAAGTGGTACTTCCAGTAAAATAAGGATTGAAACTTCCATTTCTGTCACTAATGCAGTGATTTTCTATTAGTTGAAGTGGTACTTCCAGTAAAATAAGGATTGAAACTCTGCAGAAGCGTTTACAAAGCATGGCATCAACCCTAGTTGAAGTGGTACTTCCAGTAAAATAAGGATTGAAACTATTTTCACGAAAGGAGGTTAATGAATGTCCGTTAAGTTGAAGTGGTACTTCCAGTAAAATAAGGATTGAAACGTTCTCCTGCTGATATTGTCATCTTTCAACACCTCTTGTTGAAGTGGTACTTCCAGTAAAATAAGGATTGAAACATTATATCTTCTGTGTGAGGAAATGAAGCATCCGACGTTGAAGTGGTACTTCCAGTAAAATAAGGATTGAAACTCCAATACGGATAATATCCGGGCTCTTCAATGGCTTCGTTGAAGTGGTACTTCCAGTAAAATAAGGATTGAAACCAGTCAAATAAGAATTCCAGTGAGTCAATAGCTTTTTTGTTGAAGTGGTACTTCCAGTAAAATAAGGATTGAAACCTGAATTTCTTCGAAATTCAGTAAATGGTATCATGTTGAAGTGGTACTTCCAGTAAAATAAGGATTGAAACTCCAGTCAAGAATTATTTCGGATAGCAAACAATATGGTTGAAGTGGTACTTCCAGTAAAATAAGGATTGAAACACCTTACCCCTGTAGTCGTTGCCATTCACTAATATTTGTTGAAGTGGTACTTCCAGTAAAATAAGGATTGAAACACTCGTTCTGCTCTTATTTTACCGCAGCAAGCGTATGGTTGAAGTGGTACTTCCAGTAAAATAAGGATTGAAACAATCTTTTTTCCGGCTCTTTCCCGTACAGACGCTCCAGTTGAAGTGGTACTTCCAGTAAAATAAGGATTGAAACAGTTCATAGACTTAATCTCCTTTCATGGATACGGTTGTTGAAGTGGTACTTCCAGTAAAATAAGGATTGAAACATTTTCCCTGGCACAGCTTCCATGCGTCCCCAATCGTCGTTGAAGTGGTACTTCCAGTAAAATAAGGATTGAAACACATTGTTTTCATGGTTTTAGGGCTTAGTTTCTCCAGTTGAAGTGGTACTTCCAGTAAAATAAGGATTGAAACTCCTTAAAAATTCTTTATGAGCTGCAGGATTTTTCTTGTTGAAGTGGTACTTCCAGTAAAATAAGGATTGAAACTCAGGACCCAGTCCATTATCTTCGAGTGCTTGTAGGTTGAAGTGGTACTTCCAGTAAAATAAGGATTGAAACTGCGAGAAAGGAGACTAAGCCATGAAATATATAGTTGTTGAAGTGGTACTTCCAGTAAAATAAGGATTGAAACCAAGCTGGGAAGAACAAATGATAGACTGCCCACTAAGTTGAAGTGGTACTTCCAGTAAAATAAGGATTGAAACTCTCCAAGTTTTGAAGCTTGCTCAATTGCAACAACTGTTGAAGTGGTACTTCCAGTAAAATAAGGATTGAAACCCTCGTCAAGCACATCAGCCGCATGCCTCATGTCTTTGTTGAAGTGGTACTTCCAGTAAAATAAGGATTGAAACATTACAAATTAACCATTTTGCAATAAAAATTATCCAGTTGAAGTGGTACTTCCAGTAAAATAAGGATTGAAACTTGCAGCTAGGAAAATCAGCGATTTGGAGTACAGACTGTTGAAGTGGTACTTCCAGTAAAATAAGGATTGAAACCATCTTCCGCTGTAATTTCAACAGATCCAAAAGCTGGTTGAAGTGGTACTTCCAGTAAAATAAGGATTGAAACCCTATGAATAAGTATTTGTAGTCTTCGTCGCTGTATTGTTGAAGTGGTACTTCCAGTAAAATAAGGATTGAAACCAGGATTACCGCCAACCTTATTTTTTTTCATATTATTGTTGAAGTGGTACTTCCAGTAAAATAAGGATTGAAACAATATTGCACAAAATGTTATTCGGGGCAATGAGTATGGTTGAAGTGGTACTTCCAGTAAAATAAGGATTGAAACTAAAAAGTCGTCGAGATGTTACAACCTCGCTGTTATGTTGAAGTGGTACTTCCAGTAAAATAAGGATTGAAACTTATCACTGTTATTTCAGTTACTGTTATTGTATTATATGTTGAAGTGGTACTTCCAGTAAAATAAGGATTGAAACCTTTCAGTCTCTGGACTGATAGTAAACCGGAATATAGTTGAAGTGGTACTTCCAGTAAAATAAGGATTGAAACACATCTATATTAATTTTTTCTCCAGCTACAGTTATTGTTGAAGTGGTACTTCCAGTAAAATAAGGATTGAAACTTTTTATAATTATTTTCCTACTTCTTTTATTGTCGATAAATAATATAAGCTTTTTTATCATAAAATACTTAACAATTAATAAATAGTTTGTATGTAAATCTATAAAAATGATTGTTGAATGTTTTGGATATCTGTTATAAAATAATAGTAGTTGCATGGTATTATGGTAGGAAAATACTATTATTGAGTGAAAATTCCAATTATTATAAGCTTATTTTGCTGATTGACCTTGTTGTTTGGTAATATGGTTTCTTATTTTCTATCAATCAAGCTTATAAGGTCCAATATTAATGAACTTTTCTTTAAGATACCCTGCAAAGGGTTTTTTGTATTTTATACAACAATTCGTATGCTGTACCTCCTATAATACCAGCTTTATAAATTTGTATAAATAAAATGGGGGGATTTATGTATGTCTCAAGTAAAATTCTTTTATGGTGGTAATGTGCCTTTAGAAATGCATAAGGTGAGGATTGTGCAAAAATTGGAACTTGTTCCCATTGAACGTAGGCTTGAAGCTATTCAAGAAGCTGGAAACAACACTTTTTTATTAAAAAATCGTGACGTTTTTATGGATATGCTCACTGATAGCGGAGTAAATGCAATGAGTGACAAGCAGCTTGCTGCTATGATGGAAGCGGATGATAGTTATGCCGGTTCTGCAACTTTTACAAAGCTGGAAAATAAAATTAAAGAAATTTTCGGGATGGATTATTTTCTTCCGGCCCATCAGGGAAGAGCCTGTGAAAATATTATCTCGCAGGCATTTGTGAAACCGGGAGACATTATCCCAATGAATTATCACTTTACTACATCTAAAGCCCATATTACATTGAATGGCGGTACAGTTGAAGAAATAATCATTGATGAAGGGTTAAAAACAACAAGCAACTACCCGTTTAAAGGAAATATGGATATTGCAAAGCTAAGAGGACTCATTTCTAAGCACGGTACTGAAAAAATTGCTTATGTACGTTTAGAAACAGGTACAAATCTTATTGGAGGTCAACCGCATTCACTTGAGAATATGCAGGAAATTCGAAAAGTCTGTGATGAGTTTGGCATTCTGCTTGTATTGGATGCAAGCCTTTTGGCAGATAACCTTTATTTCATTAAAACCCGTGAAGAAAAGTGTAAGGATATGAGCATAAGGGAGATTGCCCGTGCTATGGCAGACCTTTCCGATATTATTTACTTTTCGGCACGTAAACTTGGATGTGCTCGTGGAGGCGGTATTTGTACCAGAAACAAGGATATATATATGAAGCTTCGTGAGTTCGTAACACTATACGAAGGTTTTCTCACATACGGAGGAATGTCTGTGCGAGAGATAGAAGCAATTGCTGTAGGGCTTGAAGAAACAATGGATGAGAATATGATTAACCAGGGCCCGCAATTTATTGCTTACATGTGTGAAAAACTTCAGGAAAGTGGCATTCCTGTTATTACACCTCCGGGTGGTTTAGGATGCCATCTCAATGCAATGGAGTTTGTTGACCATATTCCTCAAAGTGAGTATCCTGCAGGTGCACTTGCTTCGGCATTATATATTGCAAGTGGTGTCCGTGGTATGGAGAGAGGAACTATATCCGAGCAAAGGGATGAAAACGGAAACGAGCATTTCTCTAATATGGAATTGCTTCGTCTTGCCATGCCAAGGCGTGTATTTACCCTTTCACAGGTAAACTATGCAATAGATCGCATTAAATGGCTTTATGAGAACCGTAAGTTAATAGGCGGAATAAAATTTGTAGAGGAGCCTAAGGTTTTGAGGTTCTTCTTTGGTAAATTAGCTCCAACTTCCGATTGGCAGAGCAAACTTGTTGCGAAGTTCAAAAAGGATTTTGGTGATAGCCTGTAATATTACTTTTGCTTTAAAAAAGGGTACCTTCCTCAATTAAAGGTACCCTTCCATATTTCTACAGTCCTATTTTATTAACTTCGGTTCTCCCACTATGGTTGCACCGCCATATTCCGGAGTGGCATTTATGTATACCTCCTCCATATTTGTATTTTCCCAAAGATAGTCAATGGCAGTATTAATCTCCCTCCTTGCAGAGTACTTACGGGATTTATGTGTATCCGGCATATTGCTCTTTAACTCTCTAATTTTGTTTTCTTGAATGTTTCTTTGCCGTTATTAATACACATTTAATGTGGTATATGTTATAATTTTTTGTATTATTAGGGGTAGTGAAAGGTAGTAAAATAATGAAAAAAAGAGCAGTTGTAATATCTGCAGCGGCACTTGCAGTAATTGGATTATTGTTGTTTCTTAACAATCTGTCAAGGGAAGCTGTATTTTATGTTGACATTGAAGAGAATTGGAATGAATTTGATACACAAAGTTTTATTAAAAATATAGAGTTAAATATGATTTGCGATGAAAAGACAGATTCAGCAAGTATAATATCAAAAGCATACGGATTTAAAAAAATCCCTCAAAATATAGAAAAATTAATAGATGAACCTTTATATATAAATAGTGCGGCAAAATATCGCTCTGCAAATATCACCATAACATACAATCCTCAGCGAATTGATACCATTGATTTAAATAAAGTTGTTGTCCTTAGATATAATGATGAAATTCAAAAGTTTGAGGTTCTAAAAACTATTTTGGATGAAGACAATAATTCGTTGAATTTCAGCACTTTGCATCTTGGGGAGTTTTTGCTGGTAGAAAATTACATAGGACTGGAGGCCGGTGATTTAATTGGTGAGAGTACATATAAATCTAATTCTAAAGATAACGAAATAAAGGCCGGTAGCCGTGTTTATGATATAGTAGTCTATGGGGGGACATCGGCAGGAGTCATAGCCGCCTGCAAAGCGGCAAGGCTTGGATTATCCGTCATATTGGTATCAAAGGATATTCATCTTGGAGGCATGAGTTCGTCAGGATTAAGTTTGACTGATATTAATGATGACAGCACAATTGGAGGTATGGCAAAGGAATATTATTTAAGGGGTTTGATTTATTATTTTAAGAAATTCAAATCCGATAACAGGTATGATAAGAAAGAGAAAAAAGAGCTTGCCAGAATAAAAAAATACAAAACTATTGAACCCCATGTTTCGGAAATAATATTTAATGAGATGATTAAAGAGGAAAATGTGCCTGTTCTTGCCGGTAAAGGCCTTGATCTTAATAATGGAGTAGACGTGCAGAATAAAAGCATACATTCAATAAGGACAGAGTCAGGTGATATAATTAGGGGAAAAATATTTATTGATGCGTCATATGAGGGAGATTTGATGGCTAAGGCAGGTGTATCCTATACTGTTGGACGTGAAGGAAACAGCGTTTATAATGAGAGGTATAATGGTATTCAATACAGAAATTCATTTTCCAGCCAACAGCTTCCTCTTGGGATTGATCCTTACATTGACAAGAACAATCCTGAACTTGGGTATATAAACGGAATTAAAGAGCTAAGTGGGGAGGAAGGGGCAGGAGATAAGGCAATTCAGGCTTATTGCTTTAGGATGTGCCTTACCGATAATATATCCAATATGGTTGACTACAAAGATGAAAATAGTGACGGCATAAGGGATTATGTGGAACCGCCGGAAAACTATAATAAAGATGATTATGAGCTTTTATTCAGATACATTGAAGCTGAAAAAAACGGAAGGCTTAGTGAAAGTAAATTTAATAAGGGGCATAATACATTTTTTTGTCTGGATAGGCTCCCTAATGATAAAATTGATGCTAATAACTGCGGGCCAGTTTCAACCGATTATATAGGTTATAATTATTCATATCCCGAAGCAGATTACAAATTAAGAGAATCCATTATGAAAAAGCATGAAGATTACCAGAGAGGGTTTTTATGGACATTACAGTTTTCCGATGATCCTAGAATACCCGATTATATAAAGAACTTTTACAGGAAATTCGGCCTTGCAAAGGATGAATTTGCGGATAATAATAATTGGTCCTATCTGCTATATGTACGAGAAGCACGAAGGATGGTTTCAGATTATGTTATGACGGAACATAACTATAATGGTACTAAAGTGGCAGAAGACAGCATTGGACTGGCATCATATCCTATGGATTCGCACAATGTACAAAGATATGTGTATACGTACAGATATACAAAACATATTCAAAACGAAGGATGTATTTTTGTAAATAATTCCAAAATAACCAGTTGGCCTATAAGCTACAGAGCAATAATCCCCAAAAGGGGTGAATGCAAAAACTTAATTGTACCGGTTGCCATGTCGGCTTCTCATACTGCATATGGATCAATCAGAATGGAACCTACGTTTATGATTATGGCAGAGTCAGCTGTGGAGGCTGCTAAAATTGCCATAAGGGATAATTCTTGCGTGGTCCAAGATGTATCATATCAAAAGCTTAAAGAACAATTATTGCTGTGCGGTCAGATTCTTGAATAAGGGTACTTTTGCGTACCCGTAATTATGCTGATCAACTTCTATGAAAAGCATTGCAAAATCCCTCAACAAGAAGGACTGTTGAGGGATCTTGTAATAAATATATAATTTACTATAATTTATGGTTTAAATTCTTCAACTATATTCAAAACGTCGTTGGTCAAACCGCCAATACTATATATTTTACCGTTAACCGCTGATGAAGTTAAAAAGGCCCTTGCAGTGTTCATTTTGGCTTTTGCCGACACATCACCTGTTGACGGATTAAAAATTTCTACCGAACTAAGATTTCCTTCATAGTCTGCAAATCCACCGATAATATACACGAAGCCATTTAGTACGGTGCATCCGAGGTTTTCTCTTGCAGTAACTATGCTACCCCTCGATTGCCATGTATTGGTTGCCGGATTGTATTCTTGAATTATATTGGTCCTATTCATACCGCCTGTGTTGCCGCCTATTACGTATATTTTGTTATTTGTCATAGCTGCACCGAAAGAGTGTCTTGCAGTAGGCATACTTGATTTTGTGGTCCATGTATTGGTTGCAGGATTATATTCTTCAACAGTATTGAGCACACCATTACTATTAAGTCCTCCGATGGCATATAGCTTTCCATTATATGCAACTAAACCTAGAGAACTTCTTGCAGTAGGCATGTTTGCTTTTGCAGTCCATGTATTGGTTGCAGGATCATATTCTTCCAGGCTTTGTAAATGTACTCCATTAAATCCTCCTGCCACATAAATTTTGCCGTTTAGAACAGCTGATGCAGCATCGCTTCTTGCTGTTAACATATTAGCCTTTGACTGCCATGTATCGGTAGAAGGATTATAAACACGAACTGTGTTTACTGTGTTAAGATTGTTATCGATACCGCCCATTATATATATAAGATTATTGTATACAGCTTCAGAATGGAGAGCTCTTCTTTCAGGCATTGCAGCCTTTGTAGTCCAGCTTCCGAGTGAATTAAGAGCCCGTGAAACATTAAGTCTTCCTTCCGTTAAGACTTTTGAATTAAGACTGGGTAAATAATCAACATTCAATAATATAAAGTCTATTATTTGCTGCGGTTTAATTGTGGGAGCATATGCCATTAACAATGCTGCAGCTCCTGTAACATGAGGTGCAGCCATTGATGTGCCGCTTTTATAACCGTAACCGGAGGGAACGGTGCTGTAAATGCTTACCCCAGGTGCTGCAAGAACAACAGATGTAACTCCGTAGTTTGAAAACGATGCAAGATTATCATTACTGTCCGTAGCAGCAACAGTAATAATATTTTTGCATGTATAGCTTGCCGGATAAGCAGGGGACAGGTCAATATCAACTCCACTGTTTCCAGCAGAAACGACAAACAGTGCATTGCTGGATTCAATGGCATCTTTCAAAGCTTGGCTTGGCCCGATATGATAGCTGTTGTTGGTTAGCGGAATATCCATTGCATTGGCATAGGCTATTGCATCAATAAGATCTGAACTTGTACCACTGTTATAATCACTTATCCACTTTAAAGCCACCAACTTTGCACTCCATGATACTCCTGCTACGCCGGCATTGTTGTTTCCAACAGCAGCTATTGTACCTGCACAATGTGTCCCATGAGTTAATATATCTGTTGGCTCGTTGTCATCATAACAAAAGTCCCATCCATGGATATCGTCTATATAACCGTTACCGTCATTGTCAATACCGTCACCTGCTATTTCACCGGGGTTTGTCCAAATGTTTGCGGCAAGGTCAGGATGAGTATAGTCAATACCTGAATCCAGTACCCCTATTAGGACTTTTGGACTTCCGGTACATTTATCCCAAGCCTGAGGTGCTGAAATTTTTGACATTCCGTATAGATAGCTGTAATAAGTATCGTTAGGTATGACGCTGGTTCTCGTCATATTCAATGATTACTCTACCCGGCATGTATTCATAGTCGTATTTCAAACTGGAGCTTTCTTCACTTGCATTAGAAAATTGAATTCCCGTAGGTGTACTTACAGTAATAGTGATTACAGATAAGGCCATAGCTAATGTTTTCTTAAAATTCATATGTATCCCTCCTGTATTGTTTTTTGGTAAATGATTGATTCTACATAGGCATAAACTGTTTTTTGTAAACTAGATGTAGGTACACTTGATTATAAGCAGATATTATTTTTAGAGACATTCTCATATATAAAATCCCTGGCCAGGGTTTATATATCAAAAGTTGAAAAAACAAACAAAAAAATTGAAGAACAATAAATTGACATTGATAACTTTATTTTACATTTATAATTATAACTAATTTTATTTACTTTTTATGTCGAATTATGTTGATTATAAAAGATTTTTTTGTTCACAATTTATAGAAGAAATTAATAAAAATAATATACGTTAATATAAATTGAATTTTAACCTTATGCTATAATCCAAGCAGGATATGAGAATGATGATTGGCAAGCTTACATAATATTTATCAGTATTGGGTTGATTCTGCTTGAACATTGAATTTCTGATATAATTATTGTATAAGCATGCAATAATTATAAGGAGATGGCTAATTATGGTAAGAAAAGCTCTTGTCGTTGTAATATGTTTTATTATGATTTGGGCTCATGTGCCCTGTAGCAATTCGTATAGTGCCGATGTTTACGGAAAGGAGATATTCTGGAATCCGGGAGTTTCAGGAGGGATACCTGACAAGCCCTTTGAGGCGGATATAAAGGATTTCGGGGCAAAGGGCGATGGTGTAACCGATGATGCACCGGCACTTAAGGCAGCCATTGATGCAGTGAAAAGCGGCGGAAAAGTCCGTATACCTTCGGGTAAATATTTAGTTAAATCCATGATCACAATCAGTAAACCGGTAATATTAAAGGGAGAGGGGAAAGATAAGACGGAGCTTTTAATAGATCATGCCTCAAATGCTTTTGAGATAATTACATATAAACGCGGAACATGGCAAAATATTATAAGCGGATATAACAAAGGGTCAACGGAGCTTATTGTGGATAATGCCTCGTCCTTTACACCTGGAGTTTATGTTGAAATACAGCAAACAAATGATGCAGATGTTATGTATACATTACAGGAATGGAATCAGGGCTGGGCAGATGGTGCTGTGGGACAAATTGCGAGGGTTTTGTCTGTCAAAGGTAATACAATAACAATTGATGAACCGCTAAGATTTAATTACAAAAAAGAGCTAAATCCCATTATCAGGACTCAAGGATTTGCAGAAAATGTGGGATTTGAGGATTTTTCAATAAAGAGGCTTGATACGGCTGATGCAAATATTTTTTATTTTAAAAATGCTGCAAATTGCTGGATAAGGAATGTACACAGTATGCTGGCAAGAAAAGCACATGTTTCTGTTACTACAGGATACCGTATTGAAGTAAGGGACAGCTTTTTTGAAGATGCAACGGACTGGGGTGGCGGAGGACATGGTTATGGAGTTGAATTGGGTTACCATGTTACAGACTGTCTTGTTGAGAACAATATTTTTAAACATCTCAGGCACTCTATGATGGTTCATCTTGGAGCAAACGGCAATGTTTTCGGATATAATTACTCAATAGATCCATACCAGAGTGAGGGCGGAAACTGGACACCATGCGATATATCCATTCATGGGCATCAAGCATATGCCAATCTTTTTGAAGGAAATATAATTCAGGAAATAAATATCGCCGATTATTGGGGACCTGCAGGACCTGACAACACATTCTTAAGAAACAGAATAGAATCTGAGGGTGTTTATATAGAGGACTCTTCAAACTATCAGAATATTATTGGAAATGAATTTGCAAAAGGAAATATTAACATTGATACCGACTCAAGGTATCCTCATAAGGTCGATCCTTCAACTCTCATTATGCATGGCAATTACATAAACGGAAAAATTTCATGGGATATAAACATACCTTCACAAACCATTCCTAATTCTTATTATCTGAAGTCAAAGCCGTTATTTTTCGGTTCAATTGAATGGCCTTCAATTGGAGCAGATAAATTAAACGGTACAATTCCTGCAAAGGAAAGATACTTAGGGAATACTGTGCCTACATCCACACCTGCTCCAACACAGTCAGGCATAAGCATATCTGGCTATATAGCAGCTGATGTTCAATCCGACAATAAAAATATTAATTCTGATTTCAATGTTACCATTGAAGGTACCGATTTAACGGGAAATACCGATTCCAATGGATATTTCAAAATAGATAACATATCTTTAAACAATTCTGAATTCACAATAAAAATCAGTAAGCCGGGATATCTGGCAAGAACTGTATATTGTTCCGGAAATGGTGATATAGTAATGGGGAAGGCTGAAAATCCTATAAAGCTATGGGCCGGCGACATAAGCATAAATGGCTTGCAGGATGGGGCTATAAATATGGCGGATGTCATAGAGATTGCCAAACACTTCAATGCTTTGACAGGAGATGCTGCTTATAGCAGGGAATGCGATTTTAATCTTGATGGCATTATAAATATGTCTGATATTCTCATTATAGCAAAGAGATTTAATTGTACCGGCAGCAGTTATTTTGAATTGTAATGGCATATTTATTATGAAGATTAGTGTTAATGTAATAATGTGTGTTTTTATATAATTTTTGTATTTTTATATAATATGTGTTTTATATAATTAGTGTTATTATAATAATTAGCATTTTTATAGTATTTATGCCTAATTTGATAATTGTAAAAGTTATCTAATTTTGATACAGTAATAGATAGATTATTTTAATTTTATTTTAGGGAACGAGTTTTGTAAAACATTATTACGATTAGGAGGAATGTTATGAAAATTAAAAAACTGATTGGCTTGTTTCTTATATGTAGTGTGATAGCTACATATTTTGTACAGTCTGTTGTAACTGTCAATGCAGATGATGTAATTAAAGGTGATGTCAATAACGATGGCATTATAAACATGGCGGATGTTATTCTCTTAGCAGGTGCCTTTAATGCAATGAATGGAGATTCAAAGTATTCTCCGGCGTATGATCTTAACAATGATGGAGTTATAAATATGGCTGATGTAATAATTATTGCCGGAAATTTCGGTAAATCGGTACCTAAAGTAACACCGACACCAACTAAAGCACCAACACCGACACCTACGTACACCCAAAAGCCTACACCAACTCCGACGGCTGCACCTAAATTCCATTGCTTCCTGTTGATGGGGCAATCCAATATGGCAGGATATCCTAAGTCTGAGGCTGCCGATAAGGTGGAAGATCCACGCATACTTGTATTAGGATTTGATAATAATCCAGCACTTGGACGAGTTAAAGATCAATGGGATGTGGCATGTCCTCCGCTTCATGATGCTTGGCTCGATGCCATAGGACCTGGGGATTGGTTTGGTAAAACATTGATTAACAAACTTCCGGCAGGTGATACTATCGGGCTCATACCATGTGCCTTCAGCGGTAAGAGTGTCGATTATTTCTCAAAAGGTACGAGTCAATACAATTGGATTATAAGTCGTGCAAAGCTAGCACAGCAACAGGGAGGAATCATTGAAGGAATCCTATTCCACCAGGGTGAAAGCGATAGCGGTCAAGCTAGTTGGCCTAGCAGGGTAAGCAAGCTGGTTTCAGACCTTAAACAGGATTTAGGACTTGGTGATATTCCTTTCCTGGCCGGTGAATTGCTTTACAGTGGTCCTTGTGCAGGACACAATACATTGGTAAATCAGTTGCCTTCTTTAATTAAGAATTGTCATGTGATTTCAGCACAAGGCCTGGTTCAAGATCCATCCGATACAGCGTATCGTTTGCATTTCAGTCATGATTCGCAGGTTGAATTAGGTAAAAGATATGCTGCAAAGATGGCTGAAGTACTCGGTTGGTAATTTGGCATTTAAAGAATAATTAAGGATCATATAAATAAAAGCTCTTACTTAAAGTAAAGAATTAAATTGAGTATGGGCTTTTTCTATATATTTCATATTATCTTTTAATGCTATAGAGAGATACTATGATTGAGGAGGATGTTGCAGCTTATGGAATTATTTATGCCTGAAAGAGTATTTTTAGAACCTTCATCACTCAAGTATCCTCTTGGTAGAGAACTCTATGATTACTTTAAGGATAAGAATATTGAGGTTATAAAAACATCGATACAAAATGTTTCTCGTATGATACCCGGTAATACCGAGAAAGAAAGGTATCCACGGGCTAAAAAAACACTTGTTGTTACAACTAAAAAAGGAACTCGACTTGATGTGTGCAAACCATCGGCAAATTTCGAGTTTTCTCTTGTTACCAATTGTCCCGGAAACTGTGAATACTGTTATTTACAAACATCTCAAGCGTTCAAACCCTATTTGAGGACATATGTAAATTTAGAAGATATATTCGATAATATAAAGGCACATATTGTAAATGATGGAAATAAAATCACCACATTTGAAGTAGCCAGCTCAGGAGATCCTTTAGGTTTGGAGCATATTACCGGAAGCTTGTCCAAAACCATTGAATTTTTTGGAACTCTTGATAATGCAAGGTTAAGAGTTGTGACAAAGTTTGACAGTGTAGAACCGCTCCTTGGATTGAAACATAACTCCCATACCCGTTTTAGGTTTAGTATAAATTCAAGATATGTAATAAAAAACTTTGAACATAATACTGCAACCTTTGATAAGAGGATAGAGGCAGCAGCCAAGATTGCAGGAGCAGGTTATCCAATGGGATTTATAGTAGCACCGCTTATGATATATGAGGGGTGGAAGGAGGAATATACAGAGCTTTTTGACCGATTGAAGCAGCAGATAATTAATATTAATTTAGTTGAACCTATCACATTTGAGTTTATTCAACATCGCTTTACACCTACTGCAAAAGAATTTATATTAAAAAGGTTTCCGGGTACAAAGCTTGATATGGATGAGTCAAAAAGGACATTAAAATGGGGTAAATATGGAAGATTCAAGTATGTTTATCCGAAAGAACAGTTCGGCGAAATGAAGGAATTTATATCTTCGCTCATTTTAGATAGATTTCCTCAAGGAGTAATCGAGTATTTTACATAAAGGATGTATCGGAAATAACCACGTATTCTTTGAGAACAGACGATTTATTATATTTTTCCACAATTTTGCCGATATAATTTGTGCCAAAATTTTTCATTAATTTATGGGATTATATTGATAAAAGCGAGTTAATTGTGATAGAATTAAAAAAATTGATAAAAGTATTAAAAAGAGTCAAAAAAATTTGAATAATGCTTAAAAATGTCAAACGCAAATTAAAGGAGGAAGAAAAATGGGCATTTTAGATTGGGTGAAACAAAAAGGATCTTCTTTAAGCGGAGAAGTTAAAAAAGTTGCTAATAAGGATTTTATGGAGGCAGTAGCTGCAGGTTGTGCACTGGTAGCTTCAGCTGATGGAAATATCAGTTCTGAAGAGAAACAAAAAATGATTGGTTTCATAAATATCAATGATACCCTTAAAGTATTTAAAATCAGTGATGTTATTGAAAGATTCAACCATTATGCAAGCCACTTTGATTTTGACTACACTGTAGGTAAAATTGAAGCGATGAAGCAGGTTGAAAAATTGAAAAAAAAGCCGGCAGAAGCAAGGCTTTTAATAGCGGTTTGTTGTTCTGTCGGTGCTTCAGACGGTAACTTTGACAAGGATGAAGTTGCTATTGTAAAAGAAATGTGCCAAAAACTTGGAGTCGACAGTAGTGAGTTTGGAATATAGATTATTAAAAAAACCAGTTGGATTATTCCAACTGGTTTTCCTAGCATATATATAATTTGTCTATTATTGGAATTTTGGTCGTGCTATTAATAATCTATTCACCTATAATTTTAACAAGTACCCTCTTTTCACGTTTGCCATCATATTCGCCATAAAATATTTGTTCCCATGTTCCAAAATCCAATTTTCCATTTGTTATTGCAGCAACAACCTCACGTCCCATGATCTGACGTTTGAGATGTGCATCAGCGTTATCTTCATATCCGTTATGCTTGTATTGACTATATGGTTTTTCCGGTGCCAAATTCTCAAGCCATTTTTCAAAGTCCTGATGAAGTCCTGATTCATCATCGTTGACAAAGACGCTCGCAGTAATGTTCATTGCATTTACCAATACAAGACCTTCTTTTATACCACTCTCATCAATGCATTGCTGTACTTGATGTGTGATATTGACATATGCCCTTCTTGAAGGAATGTTGAAGAATAATTCCTTACGGTACGATTTCATTTTTGTAATCCTCCTTATAATAACTTTTAATTTCTCGCATTTTCTCGTTTAATCTTAGAATTTCATATCAATTCAAAAAATTAGTTTGGACAAAAATTGAATGTTAGTATAATAGTGGATTATACTAGGTAGCCT
>Ga0208825_1000184_pt1 | contig 63421 bp, 49 predicted proteins | sample AD_UKC113_MetaG_FD_184450 | JGI IMG/M metagenome (GOLD analysis project Ga0208825, IMG submission 184450) | Active sludge microbial communities of municipal wastewater-treating anaerobic digesters from Hong Kong - AD_UKC113_MetaG (SPAdes)... | ecosystem: Engineered > Bioreactor > Anaerobic >...
CTATCGGGTAAACAATGTGCGGGCCAAACTTCCCGATACTGCCGACGTGTGGACGGCAGCATGTTTCTTTGTGAAGAATGTTATGAAGTTCCTCAAAGGGCTTCTTTTTGTCTTATTCGAAAAGATGCTGTTGGAGGTTAAGAAAAAATTTTCTGCCATAAATCGGGAACTTCTCTTCTCCCTAAAAACTGTGGCTTGATATATATGAATTTAAACGGAATTATTCAGTGAACCCTAATTAAGAATTGATAATTAAAGAAGTAAAGAAATTTAGAATTTAGAAATGGGAATTGTGAATTGATAATTACAAATAAGTTGAATTCAAAAGTTGTGAGCTTGTAGCTGCTTGTTCGCTAAAAGACAAATTTCTCCGTCAGCTGACGGATCGGATCAAACAGCTTGTCTTTGGCTCTGTGGCACGCTCGCTGCGCAGATCGGGTGACTCGATGATGAGATGAGGTCGAGAAATTAATTGCTAATGTAAAATAGGGAATGGAGAAGGAAGAGCGGAATTGTCATAATAAGCCGGCTATCCGTAATTCATGAGGCAACCTCAATTTTATCTACTCACTCTATTTCAGATAGAACCAAGAAAACGAATCGATTTCGAAAACTTGTTTGATCCGAAATGTTATCATCGACTAATCTATACATCATCAAATCGGCAAATTATTTAGCCTCTTTTCAGTGGCATCGTCATACAGCGAGGGCCACCTCCGCCACGGGGAAGTTCGGAACCTTCGAGCGTGATCACACATTTGCTTTCGGCGTTGATATCGTATTTGTCATTGATGATATCCCACGCCGAAACGATTTCGTATCCATTCTTATTCAACTCTTCCAATGTGTGAATATTTCGAGCGTACGAAATGACTTTGCCGGGTGCCAATGCCAAAAAGTTGGCACCGCTATGCCATTGTTCGCGTTCCTGATCCCAATCGTCGGATTTACCACCGCAAATGATCGGTTCGATTTCCATTCCCAGTTTTCGCAGAGCGGTCGGAATATTGGCAACGGACGATATCTTGGTTACCTTTCCGTTATCGATTTGAATATGGACGGTTCGATAGGGAGTGTTCCCCAAAATGAGAGGACGATATACCATTGCCGTATTGGTGTCGAGCATGGTGAAAACCATGTCGAGATGAATAAACGATTCGGGACTGTCGGGCAGTTGCTGGACGATGATGTGTTTTTTCGCCGGATCATTTTTGCACAATTGCTGAATCAGCAGGTCAATAGCTTCCGGACTTGTGCGAACGCCGCTTCCTGCCAACAAAATATCGTCGCGAAGAACAAGAATATCGCCTCCTTCGATTTTCACCGCCGGATTGTTTTGCGAGACATCGTACATATTGATTGGGTTCCCTTCGAAAAACAAACCACTCTCGAAAATAGCATTCATGATGAGCGATTCGCGTACGCGGACGGCATTCGCCATTTTGCAGACGAGTGCATTGTTGCCGATCACTGCTGCCGGATCGCGGGTGAAATAAAAGTTGTAAAGCGGTTTGAGGGCATAATACTCGTCTTTCAGAAAATCGGTCAAACTTTTGATTTGTAGTGGAAGACCCTCTATCAATACTTTAGCCGTTTGTTGAGGTGTCATTTCGAGCAGAAAGTTCAAGTAATCTTCAGCCTGTTCGGCAGCACATACTTTTCGAAGCAACGAAAGTTTCATCTCGTGGTTTTCCAGCACTTTCTCCAATAGCTGCGCAACTTCAACCACGGTGGAAGTCTTTTGCAGCACGCCTTGCAGTTGTGCGTATTCCCTTTGAGCAATCGAAAGGTTGAGGATGTCGCTATACAAAGCTCGTTCGGCATATTTCGGGGTCATGTTTTCGACTTCGGGACCCGGATAATGAATGAGTACCGCTTCCAATTTGCCTACTTCCGATTGGATATTCAGTGTGATTTTTTTCTTTTCTTTCATCGATTATAAAATATTAGATTCGCAGGCAAATATACTAAAAGTTTGTTGATTTTTCAGATTCTCTCTTTTCGAACAAAAAAAATCCCCTGCCTCGGATAAGGCAAGGGATAACGTCAGTGTGTATGGCCTTTTCATTATAGCGGTTTGATGCTGATGGCATATCCTCCGCCGGGAGCGCAATAAAGCGACAGTTTCGATTTGCTCGAAACTTTCATTTTCTTTATTTGATAAGCTTGAGGATTGGTTTTGTAGTTTGCGTCCTTCGCATCGGAATAGATGGTGGCTTCGTATGTTGTGTTTTTGGGGAGAAAATCGAACACAATATTCGAAGTGCGGGCGTCGTAGCCGTTGGTGTTGCCCACAAACCATTTGTTTTCACCCTTGGCCTTACGGGCATAGGTGATGTATTGTCCGGGTTCGGCTTCGAGCACACGCGTTTCGTCCCAATCAATCGCTACGTCCTTGATGAATTGGAAAGCATCCGCAAAACGCTCGTAGTTTTCGGGCAGGTCGGCTGCCATTTGCAGCGGACTATACATGGTAACGTACAATCCCAATTGGTTGGCAAGGGTTACATTGGCATGCGAATGATTTTCGGGGTTGATTTTGGCAATATCCATTTCGAAAATTCCGGGCGTGTAATCCATCGGACCGCCAATTAATCGTGTAAAAGGAAGAATAGTCGTATGATTGGGTTTGCTTCCGCCGAAGGCTTGATATTCCGTTCCTCGAGCCGATTCGTTTCCGATCAAATTCGGATAGGTGCGGCATAGCCCTGTCGGTCGAACGGCTTCGTGCGCATTGACCATGATATGATGTTCGGCAGCTTTTTGCACGGCATACAGATAATGATTGTTGATCCACTGTCCGTAGTGATGCTCACCCCGTGGAAGTATATTGCCCACATAACCACTTTTGACGGCATTATATCCGTATGTGTTCATCAGAGCGTATGCTTCTTCCATGTGTCGTTCGTAGTTGCGGGTTGATGAAGATGTTTCGTGGTGCATCATCAGTTTCACGCCTTTGCTGTGGGCGTAATCGTTGAGTGCTTTCAAATCGAAATCGGGGTAGGGAGTTACGAAGTCGAATACATAATCTTTCGACTTTCCGAACCAGTCTTCCCAACCAACGTTCCAACCTTCAACGAGCACCTGATCGAATCCGTTTTCGGCTGCAAAATCGATATATCGACGCACATTATCGTTGTTTGCGCCATGTTTGCCATTGGGTTTAACTTTGGTGTAATCCGTCAAACCCAGTTTAACGCTTGGCAGATCACAATAAGCCCACGTACTTTTTCCGGTGATCATTTCCCACCATACGCCAACGTATTTCACCGGTTTGATCCACGAAGTATCTTCGAGTTTGCATGGTTCGTTCAAATTGAGCGTAATGCGCGAAAGCAGAATGTCAGCGGCCTTGTCGCTCACGATGATCGTTCGCCAAGGTGATACGCATGGGGTTTGCAGATATCCTTTCCGTCCCTGTGCATCGGGCGTGAGATGCGATTCGAAAACGAAATTTTTATCGTCCAGATCGAGATGCATACACGAATAGTCCACAAGCGCAGCTTCATGCAGATTAATGTATAAGCCGTCGGCTGTTTTCATCATGAGCGCCGTTTGCACGCCGGTAGGCGAAAACGGAGTTTGAGAGGCGTTGGGTGTGATGGCTTTTTGCATCAGGCTGCGTATTTCGGAAAGATGCGAAGTCGTATAATCGTATTCCTGCGTATCGTAATCGCCCGGAATCCAAAAAGCCGTATGATCGCCCGTCATGGCAAATTGCGTGCGCTCTTCCTTGATCACGAAATAGGTCAGTTCGGGTTGTTCGGGAAATTCGTAACGAAAACCCAGTCCATCGTCAAACAATCGAAATCGCACAATCATTTTTCGTTGGGTATTCTCTTGCTGAAGCGTTACCGCCATTTCGTTGTAATGGTTGCGGATTTTCGATTCTTCGCCCCACACAGGTGTCCACGTTTCGTCGAAAGAGGAGGTCTGCGTATCGACAATAGAAAAATTGTGGATCAAATCGGGACTGTCAAACAACTCCAATCCCATTTTGGAAGGTTTGATTACCGTTTTTCCTTTATACGAGAGTTGATAAGTTGGTATGCCGTCATCAACAGAAAATAGGACCTGTAACTGTCCGTTGGGGGACGAAAGTGTTTGTGCGTTTGCTTTCAGCGTGAACAATGCGCAGAGCGAAAGCAAGCAAAGAAAGATTTTTTTCATCTGCTATTTTTTCTTCTAAGTTTTATGATATGAATATTTTGTAAATCAAAAACTGGTGTACATTTTGAAACTGTTTGCCGGCAGCGTAATATCCATTGTGGTGGATGAAACGTCGAGGCTTTCCGACGGATTCATGTAATTGTACCATGTTCCGGTTTTTGGGAATGTAGTTGAGGTAGTGATAGCTTCATTCGTGAAATTACCGATCACCACCACCTGTTTGGCATTGCCAAACGATGACAGTGTCAGAAATCGCCCGTTTTCCCAATCCGATTCGGATACTTTCCAACTCATGGTTGCCGTCGAATTGAAAAGTTCGGGGTTGTCGTTTCGGAATTCGATCAGCTTGGTGTACGTGTCATGCAATTTTTTGCGCTCAGGCTCATTGAGATAATCCCATTTGACCGGTTTTTTGCCCGTGCGTCCGTTATAGTCGATGGATACGTCGTAGCCCATTTCTCCGAATTGCCATACCATTTTCGGACCCGGAACGGTGAAAAAGAAGGCCGCATTGGCTTCAAGTTGCGACATGCGTGCACCGAGATCGGTTTTCAGAATGCCGTTGCCCCACTGCGTTTGCTTGTATCCGGCACGTTCTTCGTCGTGACTTTCCATATACGATACCAAACTATTCGCAGGACGTGATGCGGTTCCATAATACGCCGGAGAAATATCCGAATTATCAGTCTTGTATCCCATTGCCAATTGGCAATATTGCCAATTTACGTTTCGCCATACCATCATTCCGGCATTGGACAATTCGGTTTCTTCCCTGTCGTCGGCAAAATGTTCCAAAATAACAAAGGCATCGGGTTTTACGGCTTTGATAGCAGTATTGTAATCTTTCAGGATGGCAATGCGTGAAGCATCGTAATTGGCAGCAGTGGCCTCAGTACTCGATTTCTGCGTAAATCCCTTTGACAAGTCGAACCGGAAGCCGTCGACCTTGTACTCCTCCAGCAAAAACTGCAAGTTGCGTTTCACAAATTTGCGCACCAGTGGCGAATCGTGATTGAAATCGTTGAAAACACTGTAGGGGTGTGGTGCCGTTACGTTGAAATACGGATTGTTGGCAGCAGGTCGGTTGTTGGCCGAATCCCACCACATTTTCGCGAATGGATTGTTTCCCGTAGCGTGATTGTATACTACGTCGAGGATGACGGCCATGCCGCGTTTGTGGCACTCGTCGATGAATTGTTTGTACATCCGGTCGGTTCCGTAAGCTTTGTCCATGGCGAAATAAAAACAGGGATTGTAACCCCAGCTGTCGTTCCCGTCGAATTCCTGTATCGGCATCAGCTCGATGGCCGTTACACCCATCGATTTCAGATAATTGAGATTTTGCAGAGCTCCGTTGATATCACTTGAGGTGGTGAAATCGCGTAACAGCATTTCGTAAATCACCAGATGATCCACCGCCGGAGGCGTGAAGTTAGACACTTCCCACGAATAGTTATCGGGTTGGATTTTAAATACAGATACAATTCCGCTTGCTCCTGCGGACGGATAGGTTTTGTTGTCCGAATAGGTGGACGCCGGAATATACGGATCGTTTGCCGGATCGAGAATCTTGCGCGAATAGGCATCGGCTAAACGAATAACGTCTCCGTTCCTTGTACCGACATAGTATTGAAATGCGTATTCTTTTGTCGCATCCAAGTTGGTTAACGTAATCCACCAACATCCTTTTTCTTCGTCCCTTGACATTTGCGAATGATCGTCGTTACTCAACGCCCAGTTGTTGAAATCGCCTACCACATGGGCAAAATCTTTGCTTTTGCCGTTTATGTCCCTGTCATAAAGTACCAGTGTAACAGTAGAATTATCGATGATATTGATCCCTTCCTGCACATTGGCGGGGAGTGGGGCATATTTTATGGCTGCCGGTTCAAAAGGATGATATTTATTATCGGAAACAGTTATAAAATAATCGTTTTCGAATCCTTTTTTTGTTCCGTCGGCATTGCGAATTACGATCCCGATTTTGTTTACCGGCGTTTCTCCCGAATTAAACCATTGTCGAATAGACGGACTAAAGGTGATTCTCCATACGTTGGGTTCGATAACTGCCATTTTGCATTTCTCGAGATTCTGATCCCATGCGGCGGGAACATGCATCCATTCGCCTTCCGAAACAACTCCCGCATGGATATAGACATCCCCTTTTTCGGCATAAAGAGCCGATGTTTTGGGCGCTTTAAAAATAATAGTCAGTTCTTTATCCGCTTCGGGATTGGTCGGAATGAGATTGATGCCGTCTTTTATTTCCGTTTCGGGCGGTTCGATGGGAGGATTGTCGTCCTTACTGCAGGAAATAAGAATCAGAAGAAACAGTACCAATATTTTGTAAAAATTTTTCATTTTAAAGGAGGATGAGTGTATAGATTTATAATTCAACGATATGTATTTCTCTTGGCAATAGCTTCATCGATGAATGGAATTGGATTTGTTGGTTGGTTAATACATCGAAACCGGATGATTTTCCTTTAAGTGACTCGTCATATCGATTTAAATCGATGGTTACTTCTTTGGAAGTTCCATTCATGAAAACGACGATGCTTTTGTCGTTCAGATAGCGTTCATACACATAAACTCCGTTTTGCGGCACGTAGTGTTTCATTTTGCCTTTGGCAATAATTTCGTTGCCTTGACGCCATTTCAACAACTTTTGCATGAAGTCGAAAGCTTCGTTTTGCAGTTCACTTCTGCCTTCGGCCGTAAATTGATTGACCGAATCATCCGGCCAGCCGCCCGGTACATCTTTGCGAATATCGCCATCACTTTTGCTCTTGTTTCCATTCATCAGCAGCTCCGTTCCGTAATAAATTTGGGGAATTCCCGGAATGGTGAGCAGAAAAGTAATTCCTTGCTTAAAGCTGTCGAGATTTTTCGGCATTTCGGGCAGAAAACGATCGGTATCGTGATTGTCGAGAAACCGCAGCACGTTGTAAACATCGGGATAAATGTAATCTGTAGCCATGTGTTCGTAAATATTGCGCAATCCGCCTCCCCATTCTCCGGTTTCTTCGAAAAAAGCGGAATGAGTCAGTCCCATCAAGCGGAAATCCATGACAGATTTCAAATGGGTATTTTCTTTATTGTTGAGTTTGCTGTCTTTTTGCCAAAAAGCCGTGCCAACGGGATTGTTGTACCATGCTTCACCTACGATATTGTAATTCGGGTACTCCTTTTCAATAGCCCGACACCAATCAATCATCATCTGATAGTCGGCATAGGGATAAGTGTCCTGACGAATGCCGTCCACACCCGCATATTCGATCCACCAGATACTGTTTTGAATCAGATATTTGGCAACATGTCTGTTGCGTTGGTTGAGGTCGGGCATGGAAGGGACAAACCAACCGTCGGTCATTTGTTTGGTATCGTATTGCGATGCATACAGATCGTAATAAACCTCTTTCACATGGGTGGTTTGCACATAAGGATCGAGATTGTTGAACCAGTCTTTCGAAGGAATATCCTTCATCCATGGATGATCGCTGCCGCAATGATTGAAAATCATGTCCATCACCACCTTCATGCCTTTGGCATGAGTATCTTCGATAAGTTTTACATACTCATCGTTGCTTCCGAATCGCGGATCGACGCGATAATAATTTGTAGTTGCATATCCGTGATACGAGCCGCCATCCATATCGTTTTCGAGCACCGGATTTAGCCAAATAGCCGTAACGCCCAGATTATGAAGGTAATCCAAATGATCGGAGATCCCTTTCAAGTCGCCGCCGTGACGTGCATTAGGATTGTTGCGATCTACTTCGTAAGGCATTCGCATTGGGATTTTGTCATTTGTAGGATCGCCATTGGCAAATCGATCGGGCATGATGAGGTAGAGCACATCCGATGAGTCGAACCCTTTTATATCCTTTCGCGACGGATTGCGTTGTTTGAGTTCATAAGGAATGGCAATTTTCTTTTTGCCGTTGGTGAAAACAATATCGAACGTTTCGGGAACGCTTTTCGAGATGTCGAGATAAAGCAATTTATAGTTTGGGCTTTCGAGCGCCACCGACTCTTTCAGATAAACATGCGGCGAAGTAATCGTTGCCTTGTAATCGGCTATATTGTTGCCGTAAACCATCAACTGTAATTCGGATTCCTGCATGCCACTCCACCAGAAGGCCGGCTCGATGGAGAGTTGCTGGGAAAAGGCCGAAATTGTTGTGAAAAAAATTATTATGAATGAGAATATCTTTTTCATTGGATCTTTTATTTGATTTGTTAGTTTTTAAATGCTTCTAATACTTTTGTAGGTTTTCCGTCGTCTCCCCATGCACTTAGAGCATAATGACTCCACGAGCGTGCTCCTTGAGGTTCCCAGTAAAATACGCCTAATCCCTTGTTGCTGGGCACTTCTTTTACTTTTGCAATAACTGCCTTTAGCATATCATAAGTGTTCTGTACTTTATCATCTTCACCACCCACTTCAACAACCATCACTTCTTTACCATATCGAATTGCCATGTCTTTGAGATTATTTCCCAAATCATCTATACTCTCAGTGAAATCCGGTTTGCCATCAAGCCAGTAGGGATAGTAGGACATGCCAATAACATCATATTTTACATTATATTTTTTCGCATTATCGAACCAATTACGAAAACGTGCATTATTATTTCCCTGATCAACATGAATGATTATTTTTGATTCAGGACTCACAGATTTAACGGCATCATATCCTTGATTTAATAAAGTGGCAAGTTGAGGCCAATTATCGGTGCTTCCATCCGGATATAGAAAACCTGTAGGAATTTCGTTCCCAATTTGAACCCATTCGGGTGTAATTCCCTGTTGTTTCAGCCCTTTCATGACATCAACCGTATAGTTATACATAGCCTTTTTGAGTTCTTCAAAACTCAATTCTTGCCAGGCTTTTGGTTTGTTTTGTTTCGCAGGATCAGCCCAGCTGTCGCTATAATGAAAATTTATCATTATACGCATTCCCCATTCTTTAGCACGCTTTGCCATTTCGATAGTTTCCTCTTTACTACAATGACCGCTTATAGGATCATCGGATGGATTAACCCATGTGCGTAATCGAATAGAATTGATCCCGAATTCTTTTAGGATTTTGAAGCAATCTTCTTGTATCCCTTTTTTATTATAAAATTTGAAACCGCTTTTTTCCATTTGAGGCAACCAACTGATGTCAGCGCCATAAGCAAATTTTGAATTTTCTTCTGATTTAATTTCTGTGTTTTCTCTACAAGAAAAAAGAGAAGCAACTAAAAGGGAATAAATGAAAATAATCTTTTTCATAGTTTAGTATAAACGGAATAAAACTAATGGCGATGCAGTTTTAGACTACACCGCCATTTTTTATGTATCTCACTTACTTATAAAGTAATAATTGCCTGATATATCATTAAAAACTATCGTATATGTGCCGGCAGCTATAGGAATATTATCGCCATTCTGCTTGCCAATTCCTATTGGGAAGAATGATGCCCCCCAATTTATATCCCAATTATTGACTTCACGGAATTTGCCCATAGTTTCATTGGTGAAAGTGTAGGTAGTGTACCAAATGTGATTGTTGGAATCTTCGGATGGAGATAATATTATATCAGTTCCCCAACCGGTGAATTCTCCAATAAGTCCGATACCCTTTTCACTGTAATCGATGGGCAATGCATCAGACGGCTCTATTGATAAGGTATTGTTTTCGGAATCGAGTGTTATTGTGTAATATCCATCAACCGGTACTTTTATATCGCTCGAGCCTCCGTCATTGTGAACATACACTCCATCCCGTATTCCCCATTGTTCGTCCCAGCTTCCAATGTCTCTAATTAATTTAAAGCCTCTTGAAGCCCAGAAATAACCGGTAAAAGTAAATGTCCCTGTTCCTTCGACAGTGTAATAATCTCCTTCGATAACGTTTAACGGATAGATAGAAACCCCAACTCCGTCTATCGAATTGTTCCAATTACCGTCAGCCATGCCAATAATATAATAGGTTTTAGGTGTGTTTTCAGTAAATGGTTTTAGTGGTTTAACATAAGGAGTTGCTTTAATTGTAAAAACTGCATCAGAGTTTTTCAATACTTTTGTTCCACCCGAAATGACGTAGGCGTTCACGCGAGCGTAGAAATCTCTCTCAACCTCTTCTTTGTTTTGTGTCAGTAAAAATTCGTTTAAATCGGCCGCACTAACTTTGAAATCGTTGTTATTCAATGAGTATTCAAAAACTTGGTAAGTAGAAAAATCGACTTCAGTAGAAATTTGTAATTCATATTGCATATAAGCCGACGTATCGGCAAGAGAAGGTAGTGAGGTTATCGTTAGTAAAGCAATAGAGTCGGATGCAACTTGCTCTTGACTAATCTTTATCGGACTTACTCCGCTTTTAACTGAGATTACGAGATTTATTTCCTGCAATGGTTCTTGCTCATTTACCGTCGGTTCTGCAATAAATTGACTATCATAAGGATCGTCACAGGCATTGAGAATCATTCCTGTTAGCAAAAGCATGGTGAATAAATACAAAATTGTTTTTTTCATATCCTTATTATTTTAATTATTTTTTTAGAGTTTCCCTCTTTTGCCAAAAGAGGGAAACTCTTCGAGTTAACTTTAATCGAATTATTATTTCTTATAGAAATAATAAAATCCATCTATATCATTAAACATGATGATGTACGAACCCTTTGTTTCAATAAGGTTTTTCCCTCCTTGAATTCCAAGTCCAAAGCTTGAGAAAGTAGGATCGCCATCCATATTTGAGGGTGTTCCCCAATTTGTTCCCCAACCACCATCTGCACGAAATTTGCATTGACTATCGGCTGCAAATGTATATTCAACATACCAAAGATGATTGTTTTCTGTTTGAAAAGGATTCATAGATATATCTGATGCCCATTCATTCATTTCTCCAATCAAACCAATTGTTGTATATATAGTTGGAGTAATAGCTGCTTTTTCAATTTTAACTTCATTGGTAACAGAATTTAAGATGACAGTATAATAACCGTCCTCAGGAACCTTGAAATTACCAGAGCCTCCGTCCTTATATACAGGATTATTAATGCCATCACCTCCGCCATTGCCCCATTGAATATCCCAACTTCCGAGATCGCGGATAATTTTGAACCCTTGACTAGCTTTTATATAACTTGTAAATATAAATTTGCCATTTCCTTCAGAATCATAGTTATTGCCTGGTGCAACACTCATTGGAAATACAGAAGATCCTAATCCACTGATATCATTCTTCCATGCGCCATCTCCCAATCCAATGATATACCACGGAACGATTTTTTTCGCTTTATCGTAGCTAACCAAATCCTCCATGAAATAGGGAAGAATATTCAATTTAACGGTGTTTGAATATAATGGTTTGACTATGGGTACAGTGTCCAGAGGACTCGAGGTAGCAGTGCTTATTATTGCTTTTAATCTAACATACACATCTTTAGCCACTGGTGGGTTAGGCATCGTTCCATGATATAATGCTAAAATTGCTTTGTTCATATCTTTTACGTTAATATCAACAGTTTCTCCTTGAATAGATGTAGCTAACTCTGTGTATTCTGTCATGTTTTCGGTAAACGAGGCTTGAACATAATATGTGACGGCTGCCGTGAAACCATAATCGGGTTGACTGCATTTTAGTGCGTCCATCGAGAGATCATTGTTCTTTTCTTCCAATACGTACGTGTAGTTGGAATAACGAGTTTGATTTAGTTTAAAGGTCAACTCTCCTGTTTCGGCTTGTGGGTTGATTATTATATGATCGTCGTTTTCACATGAGTTTAAAACAGTGAGAAAAACTAAACCAAACAATAAAATATTTAAATTTTTCATATGGATATTTCTTGTTTATAAGTCATTAATAATTAATATCCGGGATTTTGAGTCAAATTCGAGTTTGCATTTAAATCATCAGCGGGAAGTGGCATCAAATTTAAATATGATGGTAATGATGTGCCATTTGCCACTCCTCCTTTCCAATCCCAATTATAATTGTTGCCTGTAAAGTAGCCATAACGAATAAGATCTGTACGTCGGCGGCCTTCAAAATAAAATTCTCTTGACCATTCGTCCAAAATGACGTCTTTATCTACTGTAGTTAATTGGTTGGCCCCGGCTCTTTCTCTTAATTTATTTATTGCCTGCAAGGCAGAATATCCCGATATCGGTGACGCCCCTCTCACAACAGATTCTGCGTAAGTAAGATAAGCTTCTGCTGCGCGCATAAATGGAATATCTGTATCAGGAAATTCAATATCATTTGTTGTTCCTCCATCTGCACGAATATTCCAAAATTTTTGAACGGAAATACCTTCTTTAAATTTAGTAACATCACTTATTTGAAGAGTTCTTCCCGCTGAGAAGAGCAAAGCTCGGTCATCATTTGCCTCTACGGTAAGGTCTGTTGATTCAGGAACATTGCCATCGGGAAAGAATTTCTTGACTAAAGATGCACGAGCCCGGTTTCCTCCCCATCCACCGGTTGTTCCCCATGTTGGCATTCCATCTGTTCGAGTAGCATCAATTAAAAAGATCGTTGACCCCCAGTTTTTTGTTTTAATACCATCCGCAGCAATGGGATAAATTATTTCATTGGGTGCATCGTTGACCGAAGAGCCATCAATGGATCCTGCATTGTCGGCCATAAACAGATATTTATATTTACTTGCTAAAGTATATTCTGAATCGATAACTCTCTTAGCATATGCGGCTGCATCGTTCCACCTTGCCGTACCTGTATAAACCTCTGCGTTCAGATACATTCGAGACAATAACAGCCATACTGCAGCTTTATCCAGTCGGTAATAGGGGGCTGTTTTAGGATCATACATATCGGGTTCCATTTCTTTAAGTTCAGTTTCGATCCATGCAAACAAGTTCGATCTATTGATTTGTGGAGGAGCAGTTGAGCTTACTTCTGTAGTGAACGGCACATTTCCGAATATATCCATCAGGTAATAATATGCCAAAGCCCTGAGATATCTAACTTCTGCTCGTTTCTTTATAAGGTCGGCATCACTACTTCCATCTGTTTGCATCAGATAATGGTTCGCAATAGTCACTACGAAGTACAAACGGGCATAAAGTCCTTTTAAAGCCGGATTTGTTGAAGTAAAACTTGATCGATTCAAGGTTACCACTTCTATGTCGCCCCATGCGCAGATCGCTTCATCTGTTGGTAATTCTTGAGTTACCCACAAAGTTCTGTAAAGCGAAAATCTTCCCTCGTCATCTATATCAATGTCATTGTTCCCTGCAGCACCTTGTTGTCCGGTAAGAGCCCAAGCAGCATAAACTTTTGCAAATACTTGGGGTTCATTAAATGTTTGCACGGTCGAAGGGTCAATTGGCTGTATATCCAAATCTTGAACGCAAGAGTTCAATCCTATCCCCAGAAGAATTAATGAGATATACAGATTTATTTTTTTATTTTTTCTCATAAGTTTTATTGTTTTTGAATTAGAAATTAAGTGTAAGCCCCAATACTGTCATAACTGGTTTTGGATATATGTTTCCATCAATACCACTAAAAACTTCAGGGTCTAGTCCTTTATATTTTGTAAATACAAAAGGATTTTGTACTGTAGCCGAAATGCGTCCACCGGATATAAATCCGATTTTATCAAATGAATATCCAACAGTTATGTTGTCAATTCGCAGGAAAGATGCATTTTGTACGTAATAGTCCGACATAAAGGTAATTCCGCTTCCACCTGTGAAATTGGTGTCAAAAGCCGACATAACTTTATTTTCGAAAAAGCCAAGTGGTGACCACACTCCATTGGGTCCAACATTCATTCTTTCTGCTGCAACAGCGTTATAAACGTAATTTCCGATGTTGGCACGGGCTGAGATTCCAAAATCGATTTTTTTGTAAATTAATTTTGAGGAAAGACCCATAATGTAATCAGGAGAAGATTTATGGAAGAAATATTTATCTTCTTCGTTTATCTTGTGGTCCCCATTTCTGTCAACGTATAATCCCTCGATTGGTTTGCCTTCACTGTTATATACTTGTTGATAAACGTAGAACGAGTTGGCGGGAAAACCAACAGCGTGGGCTTGAACAGAACCTTGAAAAATTCCTCCGGTTGGGACATAATATCCTTGTTGGTCGCCGGTCGTTAATTTTGTAATTTCGTTCCTGTTTGTAGTTAAGTTGTAGTTAAGATCCCAACTTAAATCTTTATTGTCGATCAATCTACCATTTAACATTAATTCAACGCCCTTGTTATTTAACGATCCGATATTTTGCAAAACTTTATTCCTGAAATTTGTTCCTGCAGGGATTGGTGTAACATTGATTAAATCGTTTGTTTCTCGGTAGTAATAATCGAGGGATGCCGAAAATCTGTTGTTCAAAATACTTATGTCGAATCCGGCATTATAAGTTGTTGTCTCTTCCCATTTTAAGTTAGGATTGTATGCGTCCGGACGGGATGTTGGATAGTACTCGTCTCCAAAAGGATAATAGGCCCCATCTCTGTTTATGGTATAAACGGGTAAATACGGAAAATCTGATCCGATGTCTTGTTGCCCGGTCTTTCCATATCCTAAACGCAATTTCATATCGGAAATTAAATTATTGTCGGCTAAAAAAACTTCGTTTTTCATTCTCCAAGCGAAAGCAAAAGAAGGGAAAACACTCCATCGGTTCTCGGGAGAAAAACGCGAAGATCCGTCCGATCTTACGGTGGCGGTAAACATATATTTATCCATAATCGAGTAGTTGGCGCGTCCGAAAAATGACACTAACTGATTATGTGTGGCCCAGTTTATGACATCAGATTGATAAATATAATCGGGTTTAGTAATAGATTCTCCATAATAACTACCTTCGCGATGGAATCGTTGCCATTCATAACCTCCCATTATGTCGAAATTTTGATTATTAAAGTTTTTGGTATATTGAAGGTATGTGCTGAGCTGTCTATTCCATTTGTCTTGAATCGTATATCCGTCATAACCTCCACCAATGAAATTGGTTGACGATGTTGGTGAAATCCAAGTAGTTTGCTTGCCGTGCGAAATATCGGTACCTAAGGTCAGGTGTGCTCGAAGATCACGCAAAAAAGGCATTTTGTAGTCTATGTCAATATTGCCCATTAAATCCCATGCTTTTGATCTGTCATTTCTTTTATCTAACAATGCAACGGGATTGCGAGGAGCATCAGAATTGAGAGATTTAAAGGTACCGTCGTCATTGTATGTCGCCCATTCAAAATATCCTTCAGTCTGAGAAACAAAAGGTTCATCGTCTGATTTTACGGGATGGGTTGGATCAAATCTTACAGCGTTGCCGACTGCACCGGTATCTGCAAAGCGATTTTTTATGTACATTCCTTTAACGTTGAAGTTTATCTTTAAATCGTCATCCAACAACGAAGGATTTAGATTTAAGGAACCTGTCAAACGATCAAGTTTGGATGTTTTGATTATACCTTGCTGACCTGTATATCCTATCGAAGCCCTATAAGGTATATTTTTGTATCCTCCCGAAATATTTAAATTATGATCTGTTCCTATGGCCGTTCTGTAAATTTGTTTTTGCCAATCTGTATTTTCCTCTCCCAACTTGCTTAAAATTTCCGTATCCCCGGCGTAGAGTAGGTTGGCATATTCCCGGTATTGATCTCCGTTCATGACATCAATGTAGTTTCGAGGAGTGCTTACATTAAAATTACCGTTATAAGATAATTTCGGTTTCATTCCTACTAATCCTTTTTTAGTCTGGATAAGAATTACGCCGTTCGATGCCCTCGATCCGTAAATGGCTGTTGCTGAAGCGTCTTTTAGAACAGTAAAACTCTCAATATCATTGGGATTAATAGTGCTCAAAAAGTTTGAAACGCCTTGTATGCCATTATTGTCGATAGCTAAACCGTCAACTACGATCAATGGATCGTTGCTGGCATTCAACGATGACCCTCCTCGAATTCTTATAGTTGCACCATCTCCCGGAGCACCACCGTTTGGAGTGACTACTACGCCGGCAATCTTTCCTGTAATCATGTCTTGTGCATTTACAGTTAGACCTTTATTCATTTGGTCTGGTTTGATTGCTATTACTGATCCTGTAGCGTCGTTTTTTCTTACAGTTCCATATCCTATCACTACCACTTCCTCCAATACCTCCGTGTCTTCGTGTAAAACGATTTGGATGTTGGTGCGATTTTCGATGGGCACGATCTCCGATTTGTAGCCAATGTAGCTCACTTCAAGTACACCATTGCCGGGAGCTTGAAGTGTGAAATTGCCATTCATGTCGGTAGCCGTTCCCACGGTAGTTCCCTGTAAAAGAATTGTGGCCCCGATGATCGGTTCGCCGTTCACATCTCTTACCGTACCTTTCACGTTTGTTTGGCCGGTTTGGGCAATTGCCGAAACTGCCATCAACAGTCCTATCATTGACAATAAGACTGTCTTCATACTTTTTTTGAATTTTAAAACCATGTTGCTAACGTTATTAGATTACTGAATCAAATAATTTTTCATTTTCTCTATATGTATTTAGAATGAGTATTTAATTTAATAACGTAATGAAGGTTAAAATGTTTCATTATTCTATTAAACTTTACTTTTGCTACAAATGTATAGGGAACAAAGTTATTAACATGGTAGAAAATGTTAAATCGTCATTTTTTAACGTGCAATCGTTTGCATCCAAATGATGAGTGTAAATAATACTATTATAGATATTTGTCTTTATTTATTGCTCAACGAGTTTAAAGAGTTTTGGACATTTAATAACTCTCACGACTTTCAAAATGATTCATTTCGGTTTCTTCCATCTTGTTCAGCCTAATTTATCTGTAACAGATATCTTTATAATTTGACTATTTTGTGATAAATAAAATGAGATTATCTCAAGATACTTTTGGATTGATTCAAAAAAAATAATCTTGTGGTTTGTGTTTAAATATTTGATATATAGTATTTTGATAATTATAAAATGGGTGTTGATAACTTTTTCGAAAAAAAATGTGTAGAAATGTGGGGCAAAGTGGATTATTTTGTACTTTTACGACGTTGAAAGTTGTAAATCAATGATAAAATAATTTACAAGATGCAGTTTCTGGGAAATATGGAAGCCAAAACGGATGCCAAAGGACGTGTTTTTGTTCCGGCATGTTTTCGGAAAACCTTGCAAAATGCAGGAGAAGATTACCTTGTGCTCCGTAAAGATATTTTTCAGGACTGTCTCGTGTTGTATCCCGGCTCGGTATGGGAAAATGAGATAGAAATGCTGCGCTGCAGATTGAATAAATGGAATAGTGATCAACAGCAGATTTTCAGACAATTTGTACTCGATGCCGAACGTATAGAGATAGATGCCAGCGGCAGAATACTCATTCCGAAACGTTATCTTCAATTGGTAGGAATCGATACAGATGTGCGATTTTTAGGGGTTGACGATACTTTTGAGATATGGGCGAAAGACAAACTCGAAAAGCCTTTGGTTTCGCCCGAAGAATTTTCGACAAGAATTCAGGAATTAATGCAATAGAAATATTTTTTGTAACTCAAAAAATGGCAGACACATATCATACACCAGCTTTGCTTGTTGAAAGTATTGACGGACTCGATATCAAGCCCGACGGAATATATGTGGATGTTACTTTTGGTGGTGGTGGACATTCGCGTGAAATACTTTCGCGATTAGGACCTAATGGCAAATTGTATGCATTCGATCAGGATGCGGCTGCTTACGATAACCGCATCGATGATCCGCGTTTTGTTTTTATTAGAGGAAATTTTCGCTATCTCAGGAATTTCATGAGATACTATGGAGAGAGTTGTGTAGACGGGATTTTGGCCGATTTGGGCGTTTCATCTCACCATTTTGATAGTCCCGGTCGCGGTTTTTCTTTCAGATTCGAGGGCGATCTCGATATGCGGATGAATCAATCTTCGACAAAGAATGCAACAAAAATTCTCAACGAGTATCCCGAGAATCAGCTTTCGTTGATTTTTTCGCGATACGGCGAATTGAATAATGCGGGCAAAATAGCTGCAGCAATCGTTCGTTCCCGAGATATTCATCCGGTATCTACCATAGAGGATTTCGTAAAGATTCTGGAACCGTTCACTTTCAGGGATAGAGAAAAGAAAATTCTCGCGCAAGCATTTCAGGCTTTGCGTATCGAGGTCAATGATGAAATGGAAGCTCTCCGAGAGATGTTGCGTCAATCGTTGCAAATACTCCGAAAAGGAGGGCGAATGAGTGTTATCTCCTATCATTCACTCGAAGACCGAATGGTGAAAAATTTTTTCCGATCGGGCAATGTCGAGGGAAAAATTGAAAAGGATTTTTTTGGAAATGCGTTTACTCCTTTTGCTCTTGTCAATCGAAAGGTTATTGTTCCGCGCGAAAGTGAACAACAAAGTAACCCTCGGTCGAGAAGTGCAAAATTGAGAATTGCAGAAAAAATAATCGAATAAACTTTTTTGTTTATGAAGCTTGATCGTATCCGAAAGTCGTTTGTCCACGTTTTTGGAGGAAGCGTGCTCACCGAAGGTGTTTTTGTGAGAAATTTGCGTTTCATCATCACGTTGTTGTTCATCATGTTTATCTTCATCAGCTATCGTTATTCTGTTTTGAGAAAAATGGCTGAAGTGGAGTCACTCGAACGTCAGTTGAAAGATGCAAAATACGAAGCTCTTTCCATTTCGGCCGAACTCACCAAGGCGAGTCGTCAGTCCCAAATCGAACAGCGTATTGCCAGAGAGGGTCTTGATCTAAAGGTTTCAGATCAACCTTTTTATGTGATAAAAGCCGATAAACAGAAAAAATAAAAACTTGTCTGAGGATGGAACAGCCAAATAAGAAATTGGAAAACAAAGGTGTTATGTCCCGCTATGGACTGATCGTCACTTTTTTAATTCTTTTTTCCGTTATGATCGTGTTTTCGGCCGGAAGAGTAATTTTTTCCGACGAAGGCAAAAAATGGCGTGAAGTTGGCGAAAAGGAAACGGTAATAAAAGATCGTGTTATTCTGCCCACGCGTGGCAATATTTATACTTGCAACGGGAAACTTTTAGCTACGAGCGAACCGCTTTACAGCATTTATATGGATTTTTGGGCCGATGGCATGAAAAAAGACTCACTCGAAAAATATGTTGAACCTCTTTCGAAAGCATTGGCAAAAAAATTTCCCAGTCGTTCGGCAAATCAATATCGAAATCTGATCCTCAGCGGATGGAAACAACGCGAGAAGGAAGAACGGCAGATTGAAGATTATCGGTCGCGTGGAATTGACAAGAAAGTTACCCTTCGTTCGCGCTACATTCGTATCATCAAAGAAGATATTTCGTATGTCGATCTTAAGGAAATTCGTACGTTTCCTTTTTTTAATTTTCGTTCAAATAAGAGCGGACTTATCGCTGAAGAAAAAAATGCCCGTCAAAAACCTTTCGGAAATTTGGCAACACGTACGGTAGGTAGTGTTTATAAAGATTTGGAAAAAGGTGGGGCAAGTGGATTGGAGCTTAAATACGATTCGTTGTTGCGGGGAGTTCCCGGTGTGAAAAATCGTCAGAAAATTCAGGGTAAATGGATGGACGTAGTCGAAATTCCTGCTGAAGCCGGTTGCGATGTGGTAACGACGCTCGATGCCTCTATTCAGGATATTACCGAAAAAGCCCTTCGGGCAAAACTGATCGAAACGGATGCCGAATCGGGAACAGCCATCATTATGGAAACAAAAACGGGTGAAATAAAAGGAATTGCAAATCTCGATCGGGTTGCACCCGGAACTTATTACGAAGGCAATCCCAATGCTTTTTCGTATATGAACGAACCCGGATCGACATTCAAGACTGTAACCGTGATGGCGGCACTCGACGACGGACTCATCACCCCGACAGATTCTTTTTATGTTGGCAACGGGTTGTTTCAATACAATGGGAAGTGGGTGAGAGATCATTATTGGCGTCAGGGCAAAGATCGCGGATATCTTACCGTTGCCGAAGGGCTTGCAGTTTCGTCGAATGTGGTAATGAGTAAAATTGCGCTAAAAGCTTATGAGCATAATCCTCGAAAGTATGTCGAGGCTATAGATCGCATAGGATTAAGAAAACAGCTGAAGTGGGATGTTCCTCTCAATGGAATCGAGGGGACATCCGTAATCAGATATCCGGATGATAAAAAAAATTACTGGTCGAAAACCACTTTGCCCTGGATGTCGTTTGGCTACGAAACGCAAATTCCTCCTATTTATATATTAATGTTTTACAATGCTATTGCCAATAATGGGAAGATGATTCAGCCTTTCATCGCGAAAAGCTTCGTTAAAGACGGGAAAATCATCAAAAAAATGGAAGCAAATGTAGTGAATCCCAAAATCTGCAAAGACACGACGCTATCTCAAGTCAAGGAGATGCTGAAAGGTGTAATTACGGACGGGACGGCGAAAGTTGTGAAATCCGATTACTTTACCATAGCAGGCAAGACGGGGACGGCTCTTATTGCTTCCAACGGCAGATACGAAAGTTATTATGTGTCGTTTTGCGGATATTTTCCCGCAGAAGATCCGCAATATACTTGCTTTGTCGGCATTCGCAAACCCAAGGGACTTCCGTCGGGAGGAGGACAGGCCGGAACCGTATTTAAAGCAATTGCCGAACAAACATTCATGCGAAATGTCCGATTGACACCGGCCGATTGCAAACCCGATTCGTCGTTGCTAAAACTGCCGCCTGTGAAAAACGGAAATTGGAGAAATTGCGAAACTGTTTTTAAGGCATTGGGATTGAATAAATTCAATTTTTCGCCTGCTACGGATTGGGTGCAAATCCGGCTCGATAGCCTGCATTATCATCCAAAAGAACTTTCAATAAGTGGAAAAAGCGTTCCCAATGTGTTGGGAATGGGCGCTCGCGACGCGGTATATTTGCTGGAGAAAACGGGTATGCGTGTGAATCTGACAGGAGCCGGAAAAGTTACATCACAATCTTTTGCTCCGGGTACGCGAGTGAATAGAGGGACTACTATCAGTATTGTTTTACAATAAAAAAAATCGAGGTATGAATCTTAGCCGTTTAATTGCCAAATGCAATGTGATCTCTATCAAGGGAGATGTCGAAGTGGAAGTGAAATCGATTACATCCGATTCGCGTCAGGTGCAGCCGGGTGCATTGTTTATCGCGGTCGAAGGAATTTGCACCGATGGACATTCCTATATTGGCAAAGCCATCGAGCAGGAAGCTGCCGTTGTGGTTTATGACAAACCGGTGATCGAAGAATATTTTTCACGTGTTACGTATGTTCAGGTCGAAAACAGTGCAATTGCTCTTGCACTCATTGCTTCCGAATGGTATGGCAATCCGTCCGAACGGCTTCAATTGGTGGGCGTTACCGGAACGAATGGCAAAACAACCGTTGCCTCACTGCTTTATGGGATGTTTCGTCACCTCGGCTTTCGTGCGGGTTTATTATCTACCGTGAGCAACTATGTGAACGACGAAAAATATCCGACAACACATACTACGCTCGACCCCATTACACTCAATTCTTATCTGCGAAAAATGGTGGATGCCGGTTGCACGCATGCATTTATGGAGGTGAGTTCGCATGCCATCCATCAAAAGCGGGTGCACGGATTGCATTTCGCAGGCGGCATATTCACAAACCTCACTCAGGATCATCTCGACTATCACAATAACATGCTCGAATATCGGAATGTGAAGAAATCGTTTTTCGACGGTCTTCCTTCCGAAGCTTTTGCTCTGACAAACATCGACGACAAAAATGGCCAGGTGATGGTACAGAATACCAAAGCAAAGATATACACCTATTCGGTGAAAAATATGGCCGATTTCAAGGCGCGTATTTTCGAAAAACATTTCGAGGGCACTGATATCGAGATCGACGGCAAACATCTCACGGTGCAGTTCGTTGGAGTTTTCAATGTTTATAACCTGCTGGCCGTGTATGGCGCAAGTCGTTTGCTGGGTTTGGACGAAGAGGATGTGCTTAAGACGCTTTCTGTGCTCAAACCGGTGGCCGGTCGTTTTCAAACCCTTCATTCACCAAAAGGATTTACGGCTATTGTGGATTATGCGCATACGCCGGATGCCATCACCAATGTGCTCAATGCCATCCATGAAGTGCTCGATCGAAAAGGATCGGTCATCACCGTGGTGGGCTGTGGAGGCAATCGCGATAAAACCAAACGTCCTATTATGGCGCGCGAAGCCGTGAGATTGAGCGACAAGGTGATATTTACTTCCGATAATCCCCGATTTGAGGAACCTGAAGATATTCTTAACGATATGCTTGCCGGACTTTCGGAAGAGGAAAAAGCCGATACACTGACTATTGTCGATCGGCGTGAAGCCATAAAAACGGCTTGTGCATTGGCAAAAAAAGGTGATGTTGTGCTCATTGCCGGCAAGGGACACGAGGACTATCAGGACGTGAAAGGCGTGAAGCATCATTTTGACGACAGGGAAGAAGTGGAAAAAATATTTAAACAGTAAGTTGGCTCCTTCGTTGGCACGATAACATTATAAAAAATCAAATCATTAGCGTTATGTTGTATTATCTTTTTAATTATTTGGACAAATTTGATTTTCCGGGTGCGGGGATGTTTCACTACATCATGTTTCGTACGGCTATGGCGGCTTTGTTTTCATTGATCTTTTCGATTGTAGTGGGTAAGTGGATCATCCGCAAATTGCAGGCAAAACAAATCGGCGAAACCATTCGCGATCTCGATTTGGAAGGACAATACAGCAAGCGTGGAACGCCTACGATGGGTGGCATTATCATCATTCTTTCCATTCTTACATCGATTCTTTTATTTGGTAAACTCGGAAACATATACATTATTTTGATGATTGTCAGCACAATTTGGTTTGGAGTTCTGGGCTTTGCCGACGATTACATCAAAATATTCAAAAAGGATAAAAAGGGATTGAAGGGGAAATATAAAATTTTGGCACAAATTGGATTGGGATTGGTCATAGGCATTACATTATATATGAATCCGAACGTAGTAATGCGCGAAAACACCGAAATCAAAGGACCGGTTTTTGTGGAGCAGGCCGAATTTAGAGGTGGGGAGATAAAATCGACCAAAACGACGATTCCCTTTGTCAAAAACAACAATTTCGATTACCGGTCGCTCGTTTCTTTCATGGGCGAATATGCCGATGAAGCAGCTTGGATTCTGTTCATAGTCGTTGTGGTTCTGATTGTTACGGCAGTTTCCAACAGTGCCAATCTCACCGATGGGCTCGACGGATTGGCTTCGGGCTCCTCGGCCAGCATCGGGGTGGCACTCGGATTGTTGGCCTACGTGTCGGGACGTGTCGATTTCGCATCCTACCTTAATATAATGTATATTCCGGGAAGCGATGAATTGTTGGTTTTTGCAGCTGCCTTTGTCGGAGCTACGGTCGGATTTCTTTGGTACAATGCCTATCCGGCGCAGGTTTTCATGGGCGACACGGGCAGTCTGACGCTGGGTGGATTGATCGGTGTTTTTGCCGTGCTCATTCACAAAGAGCTGCTGTTGCCCATATTGTGCGGTGTATTTTTTGTTGAGGCGCTGTCGGTTATCGTGCAGGTTACCTATTTTCGATATACAAAAAAGAAGTACGGCGAAGGAAAGCGTGTTTTCAAGATGACGCCTTTGCATCATCACTTTCAAAAGCCTGGCGACGGCAGCATCGATGCTCTTATTCAAAAGCCGTTTAAGGCACTTACCGAACCTAAAATCGTTACTCGATTCTGGCTCGTGGGAATGATTTTGGCCGTGCTGGCACTCGCTACGCTGAAAATGAGATGAAACAGTGTATAATTGATAATTGAAAATGTATAATGATTTAAGATGGAACAAATATGAAAGATGACAATATAATAGCCATTAAAACAAAGACGTTTGCCATTCGCATCATTCACATGTTTCAATTTTTATCCACAACGTACAAAGGATCTTTAAACGTTCTTTTCTCTCAATTATTGAAGAGCGGAACCAGCATCGGAGCTAATGTTCACGAAGCAATCAATGGTCAGTCAAGAAAGGATTTCGAAGCAAAACTAAATATAGCTCTCAAAGAAGCAAGTGAAACGGAATATTGGATTGATTTGCTTTTCGAAACTGAATATATTAAGCAAAGCGAATATGAAAGTATTCATTCGGATTGTATTGAAATTATAAAAATACTAACGGCTATTTTGAATTCATCCAAAAAGTCGGCGAAATAATTATCAATTATCAATTATCAATTATCAATTATCAATTGTTAATTATGCATTATCAATTAGTTATTCTGGGTGGTGGCGAAAGCGGAGTAGGGGCAGCCATTTTGGGAAAAGCCAAAGGATTCGACGTGTTTTTGTCGGATAGCGGAAAGCTTGACGACGAGTACCGGCAGACGCTGATCGATTATCATATCGATTTCGAGGAAGGAAAACATTCCGAAGAAATTATCTTGGAGGCAGAGGAAATAGTGAAAAGTCCCGGAATACCCAACAGCGCACCGATCATGCAAAAAGTGATAGCTCGCGGCATTCATGTGGTGAGCGAAATAGAATTTGCCGGACGCTATACCGATGCCAAGATGATTTGCATTACCGGAAGCAATGGAAAAACTACCACCACGAGTCTGATTTATCATATCTTGAAGTCGGCCGGCCTCAATGTGGGACTGGGCGGAAACATCGGGGCAAGTTTTGCCCGTCAGGTGGCTGAGCAGCATTTCGACTATTACGTGCTCGAATTGAGCAGCTTTCAGCTCGATAATATGTACGATTTCAAAGCCGACATCGCCGTGCTCATGAATATCACGCCCGATCATCTTGACAGGTACGATCACGATATGCAGAAATATGTGGATGCCAAAATGCGCATCATTCGCAATCAGGCCATCGACGATGCATTCGTTTACTGGATGGACGATCCGATCGTTACCCGCGAAATCGAAAAACTGAAACCTGAAGCTACGCTTTATGGATTTCGCGAATATAAGGACGATCGCGCCTGCGCCTATACCGACAATCACAAAATTTATATTCATACCGGAGATCATATGTTTACGATGGATCAAGAGTTGCTTGCACTCGAGGGAACGCACAACCTCTACAATTCGCTGGCATCGGGCATCGTTGCCAAACTGTTGGATATCGACGACGCAAAGTTGCGCGAATCGCTTAGCGATTTCAAGGGAGTACCGCATCGGCTCGAAAAGGTTGCTACCGTGCGCGGCGTGCAATATATCAACGACTCCAAAGCTACCAACGTCAATTCGTGCTGGTATGCCTTGCAGAGTATGCGCACCAAAGTGGTGCTCATCCTGGGCGGAACGGACAAGGGCAACGACTATTCCGAAATAGAAGGCCTGGTGAAGGAAAAGGCGCGCGCCCTGATTTTTTTGGGAGTGGACAATTCGAAACTGCATGCCTTTTTCGACGGCAAAGTGCCCGTCATCGAGGAGGCCAAATCGATGGAGGAAGCCGTGAGCAAGGCTTATCGGCTTGCCCAAAAAGGCGACACGGTGTTGCTCTCGCCTTGCTGCGCAAGTTTTGATTTGTTCAAAAACTACGAAGATCGCGGCGACCAGTTCAAGCAGTATGTGCGCAGATTGTAAGGCCGGCTACAAGGGGCGATGAGTTCTCCGCGCGATTCGGAATTTTATTGTCCCGATTGCGATTTATTCATTTTACGATATACAGGTAAAACCATTTAATCAGAATACAGGATATGTCGAATAAAACCGAAATATTTAGCGATGACGACGATTCCGACATCATGAATGCCGAATTTGCGTCGTCCGAACCCGGATCTCGGGCATCGTTCTTTTCAAAAGTGTTTAAGGGCGATAAGGTGGTGTGGACTATATTCATTATCTTGTGTGTGATATCTGTCATTGAGGTATTTAGCGCCACCAGCACCATTGTTTATCGTCAGCACAATCAATGGGGCCCGATTTTGCGCCATATCATGTTTTTAATCGGCGGAGTGGGCATTATTCTGCTCATTCACAACATCCCTTATCGATATTTTTCGTCGCTCATTTTCATACTCATCATTTCCGTCATTCTGCTCATCCTCACGCCGGTGATAGGCACCACCGTCAATGGCGCCGAACGGTGGATTTCCATTTTCGGATTCACCATTCAACCTTCCGAAATTGCCAAAATATCGCTCATCGGGACCATTGCTTTCCTGTTGAGTAAGCAAAATGGCGAAAACGATTCCACGCTTTTCAAATGGATGGTGGGGTTGATGGTGGTGGTTTGCGGCATTATCGCACTCGACAATCTTTCGACTGCCGTGTTGCTGTTCGGAGTATGTTTTTTGTTGATGTTCATCGGGCACGTCAAGCTTATTCGATTGGCCAAGCTGACGCTCGGAATAGCACTGGTTGCTGTTCTGTTGGTGCTGGTGCTGAAAATAATGCCCCAAAGCTGGACGGAAAAAGGACCATTAAATCGCGCCGAAACATGGAAAAGCCGTATCGACAATTTTGGCTCTCACAAACAAGAGGCCGAAGAATCGTATTTCACCATCACCGACGACAATTATCAGGTGGCACATGCCAAAATAGCCATTTCCAACGGCGGACTATTCGGGAAATTTCCCGGCAACAGTACTGAGCGCGATTTCCTGCCACAGGCTTATTCCGATTTCATTTATGCCATCATCATCGAAGAGTTGGGTCTTCTGGGCGGCGTGTTTGTGTTGCTGCTCTATGTGGTGTTGCTCATCCGGGCGGGAATGATTGCACGCAAAACCCGGAAGCTCTTTCCCAAATATTTGGTGTTGGGATCAGCACTCATTTTGTCCATCCAGGCATTTGTCAACATGGCCGTCGCTGTCAATCTCATTCCCGTCACCGGTCAGCCTCTCCCGCTCATCAGCCGAGGTGGCACATCTACGCTCATCACCTGTGCCTATTTCGGATTGATATTGAGTGCCGACCGTTTCGGAATGGGCAAGTCGAAAAAGAAATCTACCGATGATGAGGCTGCCGACCATACCGATGATTCCGATCACGATACTCCCTCGGACACAAAGCCCGATGACGTCGTTCGCGAACCTATCGACCTCGAAGACAATGTGGAGTTCGAGATTATTCATGTGTAATATAAATACGTGATTTATTGATAGCTTTACTAATCTGTCTGTGCTTTGCATTAGTTTCATGAAACGAATAGATTTATCTGTTAAACAATTTATTTTTATGAAAAAAATAGCGCTTATTTTAGCCGTCTTATCGGTAAGTATGAAGATCTTTTCGCAAACAGAAAATAATTTTGGTATGCATGTTGAGGTTGGATACGCATTTAGTTTGCCGAAAGGAGGGAATGATAATTTTAATTATCATGGCCTGAATATTTTGGGTATGCCGGGATACCATGTATCGGAAAATTTATTTACAGGGGTTGGCATTGGTTTATATGATTACCGATATAATCCTACTATAGTGGGAGGAACGATGGATGTGGATTTTATTTCGGCTCCGATATTCATTCACGGATTATATTCATTTTTTATATATCCGAAAATTAAATCTTATGTGGGGTTAAAAATTGGATATGGAATTGTTTCCGACAAATTAAATTATACGATGGAGAATCCTAAAGCCGAATGGCAGATGGAAGCATCGGGAGGGTTATATTTGTCTCCTTCGATAGGAATTCTTTATTCATTGAATAAAAGACATATGCTTTCGCTTGGACTGTCATACGATATGCAGCAATACCGGTTGAAGAAAACGGTGGAAGCCTATGGAACTGATAGTGACGAAACAAATTCGGCTCTCGCCGTGAAAGTAGGTTGGCTCTTTTGACAATACCGAATTACGTTATTGGTAAGATATATGCTGACTTCGTGATGGAAACGCTAAGGAATACGAACATTCGAAACTCTTAGTTGGCTTTGCAGACGTGCAAAGCCCCCGAACAGGGTTGCACAAGTACTTTGCAGACGAGCAAAGCCCCCGAACAGGGTTGAACAAGTACTTTGCAGACTTGCAAAGCGCCCAAACAAGGTTAAACAAGTACTTTGCAGACGTGCAAAGCACCTGAACAGGGTTGATCGAATGCTTTACTGATCCGAAATGCATTTGGTTCACCTTAATAACCGATTTGGAGAAGCGATGATCATTCTTTACGAAAAGAACTTGTATTTCAAATAATATAAATATATTTGTTGTCGTCGGATTATCAAAAGCCATGCGCGACGAGGCGCTCGATGCGTTTCGTGCTTTTTGCGAAGCAGTGAATGCACTTGCTCTTGTGGAAGGCGGGGATAAGTATGCCAAACTCATCGGACAGCTCGATACCCTTATCAGCGATTATCGAAACAAAGCCTTGCAGCGTCGCGCCAAAAACGATGCTTCCGAAAAGGACGATGCAGCGGCACAGAATGAAGCAAAATAAGTTCGATTTTGTCGCATAATTTCAAAAGACGGCAAACATATATCGTGCCGTCTTTTTCTTAACTTTGTACGAGGTTTCAAAACAATACAGTCAACAAGTATGAACACGCCCGATTCTCAACTTCGGCCTTCGCGGCCTCTTCGCATCATCGTGAGCGGTGGCGGAACGGGAGGGCACATTTTTCCCGCCATATCCATTGCCAATGCCGTCAGGGAAAGATGGCCCGATTCCGAAATTTTGTTTGTGGGCGCCGAGGGGCGCATGGAGATGGAGCGTGTGCCGGCTGCCGGTTACCGCATTATCGGATTGCCCGTTGTGGGATTCAACCGGAAAAATCTGCTGAAAAATATTTCCGTTCTCTTCAAATTATTGAAAAGTGTGAGGGCGGCTAACAAAATCATTGCCGATTTCCGTCCCGACATCGCCGTAGGTGTTGGCGGTTATGCCAGCGGGCCCATCCTCAAGGCCGCTTCTTCGAAAGGCATCCCTACGCTGTTGCAGGAACAGAATTCTTATGCGGGAGTGACTAATAAAATGCTGGCCGAAAAGGCTTCGACCATTTGCGTGGCCTACGAAGGGATGGAACGCTTTTTCCCGAAAGAAAAAATCGTGCTCACCGGCAATCCCTGTCGTCAGGATCTGGTGATTTCGGAAGAAAACCGACGTCTGGGATACGAATTTTTTCACCTCGATCCTTCCCGCAAAACCATTCTGATGGTGGGCGGAAGCTTGGGTGCACGAACGCTCAACGCCAGTTTGGTGGTAGCATTGCCCGATATCGCGCATTCCGACGTGCAGGTGATTTGGCAGTGCGGCAAGTATTACTACGAAGATATGTCGCGATTGGAGCGCGAGGGTCGTTTGCCGGCCAACGTACGCCTCTACGATTTCGTTTCGCGCATGGATTATGCCTATTCGGTGGCCGATTTGGTGATTTCGCGTGCAGGTGCGGGCTCCATTTCCGAATTGTGTTTGTTGCAAAAACCTGTCATATTGGTGCCTTCGCCTAATGTGGCCGAAGATCATCAGACCAAAAATGCCCTTGCTCTTGTCCGTAAGGATGCTGCTGTAATGATTTCGGATGCCGAAACTCCGGCCAAACTTTTTGCTACGGCCCTCAGCCTTGTGCACGACGATGATCGGCTAAAGGCAATGAGCCTAAATATCGGACGTCTTGCTCAGCGCGACTCGGCCAAACGCATCGTGGACGAAATCGAAAAAATACTGATAAGCAGGAAGGTTCCGGAAAATAGTATGTTGAAGTGAAAATCGGATATCAACCGAAAAAAATAAATTGGCAAACATCATGGATTTCGAAAATATATACTTTGTAGGCATAGGGGGAATAGGGATGAGCAATCTTGCCCGATATTTTTTGTCGCAAGGCCGTCGGGTAGGAGGTTACGACCGTACCCGTACCGATCTTACCGAAGTCTTGCGGCGCGAAGGTGCGTTTGTTCATTACGAAGATAATATCGAAACCATTCCATCCGAATTTCTGGACAAGAGCGACACGTTGATTGTCTATACTCCGGCAGTTCCTTCATTGCATTCCGAACTGACCTGGTTTCGCCAACAAGGATTTATCATTATGAAGCGTGCGCAAGTGCTTGGCGAAATCACAAAAAACAGTCGTTCCGTCTGCGTAGCCGGCACTCATGGCAAAACCACCGTTTCGAGCATGATTGCCCACACGCTTCATCAGTCGCATGTCGATTGCAACGGCTTTTTGGGCGGCATTCTCAAAAATTATGACAATAACCTGATTTTGTCCAAGCGAAGCGACATTACCGTGGCAGAAGCCGACGAATATGATCGGTCGTTTCATTGGTTGCATCCTTGGATTGCGGTCGTTACATCGGTCGATCCCGACCATCTTGACATTTACGGAACTCCTGAAGCATACCGCGAAAGCTTCGAGCATTTCACTTCGCTTATTCGTCCCGACGGGTTTCTGATCATGAAAAAAGGCCTCAATATTATCCCTCGCTGCCACAATTCGGTGCGCGTTTTCACCTATTCCGAATCCGAAGGCGACTATCATGCAAAAAATATTCGTATTCGCGACGGAGTTATCAAGTTCGATTTTGTAGCTCCCGATTTAGTCATTCCCGACATTTGCCTGGGTGTGCCCGTAAAAATCAATATTGAGAACGCCGTTGCCGCTTTAGCTGCCGCCACGCTTGCGGGCGTTACGCCCGATGAGGCACGCAGTGCCATGACATCGTTTGCCGGGACTAAACGACGCTTCGATATTCGGCTCAAAACCGATAAAGTGGTTTTAATCGACGATTATGCCCATCATCCCGATGAACTTTCCGCGTCGATCGAATCCATTAAAACTTTATATCCCGACAGGAAGATAACCGGTGTTTTTCAACCGCATCTCTACTCGCGCACCCGCGATTTTGCGCCCGAATTTGCCCGAAGCCTTTCAAAACTCGACGAGGTGATTCTCCTCGACATCTATCCGGCGCGCGAAGAGCCGATCGAAGGGGTTACCTCCAAAATCATTTTCGACCGAATTGACAACGAACGTAAAATTATGTGCAACAAGGCTCAATTGCTCGACGTGTTGCGCAACCGTCCCATCGAAGTGCTGGTAACGCTCGGTGCGGGCGATATCGACCGCATGCTTCCCGATATCGAAAAAGTGTTGAAAGAGAAATGAAAGCGAAGTTTTGTCGATGGGCATAATTTTGTAAATTTGCAGTCGTAACTATCTTTTGATGAAAAAGTTTTTAATCATATTCGCATCCTTGCTTGTAACAGGATATCTGATTTTTGCGATGATTTATTTTCACGATACGTCGGGCGATCAGGTATGCAATTCTTTCGAAGTGATCGTGAAGGATAGTTCCGATACCCATTTTCTGCTTCCCGATGAAATCAGACAATTGATCAAAAACAAAGGTCTGAATCCCATCGGAAAACAAATGAGGGACATCAACACACTCGATATCCGGCAAGCTATTCTGACCAATCAGATGGTGAAATCGGCCGAAGTATATCCGGCTCAAAACGGTTCGATTATAGCCGTTGTTACGCAACGATCGCCTGTGTTGCGCGTCATGTCCGATGCCGGAGACAATTACTATATCGACCGCGATCGCGAAAGAATGCCTACTTCCATTCATTACAGTGCTTATGTTCCGGTTGCAACCGGTGCAGTGAGTGAGGAATTTGCCAAAAATCAGCTATTTGATTTTGCGGAATATCTGCAAAATCATCCCGAATGGGATGCATGGATCGAACAAATAGTGGTTACCGGCGACGATCGTGTGGAATTGATTCCTCGTGCCGGCGATTTTCGGATCGTATTGGGAACATTGGATGATTATGAGAAAAAACTCCGGAAATTTTCTGTTTTCGTCGAAAAAGGGTTGAACGTGGTGGGCTGGAATCGCTATTCGGTGATCAATCTTTCGTATGACAAACAGGTTGTTTGCACGAAAAAATAAATCATATAAATTCTCTTCGAAAAACTTCGAAGTGAGGATGAAAACAAAATCGATGTTGGGGTGTTTGAATTTACACTTATTACAATGTCGTTGAAATAATAATTATGATACAAACAGGATTTGTTGCAGCTCTTGATTTGGGAACATCCAAAATTAAGGGCGTCGTCGGACGCATGAACGAAAACAATGTGATTTCGGTGCTGGCATGCGAAACAGTTCCGTCCAAGCAATGCATACGTCGGGGCGTGGTTTATAATGTCGAAGAAACCGGCGCGAATGTGAAAAAACTGATCAGTATGCTCGAAAATGTTATCGGACGCAATATTGCCAAAGTATATGTATCCGTTGCAGGACAATCGCTTCATACAATACCTTACCGAACTTACAGACAGCTCTCGTCTTCGGGCATAGTTACTGAAAATGTGATTAATCAACTCAATGACGAAGCACAGAAATTCAAACCGGATTTGTCGCGAAAATATGCCATTGCCGATGTGGAATATTATGTGGACGGAAAACCCGAAAAAAACCCGGTGGGCATTACTTGTTCGATGGTTGAGGCAGAATACCAGATGTTGGTGGGACGTCCTAATCTGGTGGCGAATATCGAAAAAGGGATTGTAGAACGCGCCAATGTCCGGATTGCAGGATATATTGTAGGTGCTCAGGCTTCTGCGGCTATTTCGCTTAACGATGACGAAAAAGAATTAGGGTGCGTTTTTATCGATTTTGGGGCAGGAACAACCACCGTGTCTATCTATAAAGGTGGAGTATTGCGAAGAACGGTTGTTATTCCTTTCGGTGGAAAAACAATAACCAAAGATATTTGTGAGCTTAATTTTACGGAGACGGATGCCGAACAATATAAAATTAAATTTGGTAAGGCTGTCGATGGCTCCGATAATTCCCTTTTCTCTCCGTTTTCGTCTAAGTCGGATATCGATTTAGTGGAGCTCAACAAAGTTATCCGGATGCGCTTGGATGAGATCACAGCCAACATCAAGGAGCAAATTCGATTGTCGGGTTACGAAGGCCAGTTGGGAGCCGGCATTGTCATCACCGGTGGTGCTTCACAACTCAAGAACCTCGATCTGTATTTGAAAGAAAAATTCAATATGCCGGTTCGCAAGGCATCTGCCAAGAAATCATTTGTTAACAATGCTCCCGAAATAGCAAATGATCCCTCTTTTACCCAAGTATTGGGATTGCTGTTGTTCGGAACGGAAGATTGTGAAGTTGTCGAAGTGGAACCGGAAGGAGAAGAACCGGAATCGCAGACCAAATCCTCAAAGAATTTATTCGGCAAACAATCGCATCGTAACGAAGGAATAAAAACTCCCCAAAAAAGCAAAACAGATAAGAATAACAAAGGCATTAAAACCACATTGGGAGGATTTTTTTCGAGCATGTTTTCTGAAGAAGAAGACGAATAAAACAATACCAACAGATAATTTTTTTTCGACCAACTTATGGAAGACAATATATTAGATTTTCAGTTACAAAGTCGCACCAACGCTATCATCAAGGTGATCGGTGTAGGAGGTGGCGGGGGGAATGCCGTAAATCACATGTATTTGCAAGGCATTCACGATGTATCTTTTGCTCTTTGCAATACCGACAACCAGGCTCTCATGAAATCACCTGTTCCGGTGAAAGTGCAGTTGGGACAAAATACAACGGGGGGGCTTGGAGCGGGAAATAAACCCGACATTGCTCGTAGGGCTGCCGAAGAAAGTATCGATCTGATTCAGGACTTGCTGAGTGACGGCACCCGCATGGCTTTTATTACCGCCGGTATGGGTGGAGGCACCGGTACCGGAGCAGCGCCGATAGTTGCCAAGGTTGCCAAAGATATGGGAATACTGACTGTTGGTATCGTTACAATACCGTTTGTATTCGAAGGGCCTCGAAAAATTGTGCAAGCACTTAAAGGAGTTGAAGAGATTGCTTCCAATGTCGATGCCTTGCTGGTGATCAATAATGAGCGATTGCGTGATATCTATCAGGATCTGACCATGCTCAACGCCTTTGCAAAGGCCGACGATATGCTCGCCACTGCAGCCAAGAGCATAGCCGAGATTATCACCGTTCACGGACATGTAAACCTCGATTTTGCCGATGTCAATACTACGCTCAAAGATGGGGGCGTTGCCATCATGAGTCGAGGAATGGGACGAGGAAAGGATCGGGTGAACGAAGCCATTCACGATGCTTTGAATTCGCCACTTCTGAATAACAACGATGTGTTTAGTGCAAAGAAAATCCTGATCAATATTTCTTTTGGAGAAGAAAGCCCTTTGATGATGGAAGAAATGAATGCGCTGCACGATTTCATGTCGAAGTTTAGCCGCGAAATTGAAGTAATCTGGGGAACGGCTGTAGAAGAGGATTTGAAGGAAGATGTGAAGGTAACATTGCTCGCCACCGGATTTTCTATCAAAGATGTTCCCGGAATCGAAGAGCATCGCCTGGCTGAAAGTAAGGCTGAAGAACTGGAACGAAAAATACGCGAAGACGCTCAACGCGAACGCGAAAAACAAGATGCTTTGCTCATCGAAAAATATTATGGGAAAGAAGGACTTAAAACCCTTTCGACTGCCAATTTCCAACTCGATCCTTTTGTGTTGAGCATGGATGAGTTGGATGACGATAAAATTATTGAAGCATTGGAGCGAACGCCGGTGTTTAAGCGGGAACGCGACTTTAATCCGCGTACCTATTTTGCTGAGCCGCATTCGCCTTCAAATTCATTATTCGATTAAAAACAAATAAAATACGTAGTTATGAACTTGTTTGATACAATTAGCGAAGAAATTAAGAAAGCAATGCTTGCCAAGGATAAAGTTCGTCTGGAAGCGTTGCGCGGTATAAAAAAAGAATTTTTGGAAGCCAAAACAGCCAAAGGAGCAAATGATGAATTGTCGGACGAGACTGCTATAGCTATTCTCCAGAAAATGGTAAAGCAACGCAAAGATAGTGCCGATATATACACTGCGCAGGGCCGGCCCGATTTGGCTGAAGATGAAATTGCACAAATCAAAGTGATTCAGGATTTCCTGCCTTCCCAACTTACAGCGGAAGAATTGGAGGCTGCCGTTAAAAAAATTGTTGCCGAAGTAGGAGCTACTTCGATGAAAGATATGGGCAAAGTGATGGGCGTTGCTACCAAAGAACTTGCCGGCAAAGCCGAAGGGCGAGCTGTTTCGGAAATGGTGAAAAAATTGCTCGCTTGAATTCGTTCATACATCCTGTGCAGCCCGGCGCAATTGAAAATTTATTTAAACTGCTGCGCAGGATGATGTTTTTATCATTTCGCTCTTTATACGTAAATCATTTTGCGTGTCATTCCCCCATCGACAATGAAATTTTGTCCTGTGATAAAACTATTAGCCGGGTCGAGCAGGAAAAGTGCCATTCGGGCAATATCCAACGGGTTGCCTACGCGCCCTGCAGGATGTTGAGCATGATCTTCACGGGTGAGCTTTTCCGGTTTAGCTTTCGAACTTTTTTTTATGGCCGATACATCTATCCATCCCGGACTGATACAATTGACACGTATATCGGGCCCAAGACTGATTGCCATGGAATGCGTAAGGGCATAAATTCCCCCTTTGCTTGCCGAGTATGATTCTGTATCGGGCTCTGATTGAAATGCCCTGGTCGAACACATGTTGATGATGCACCCGTTACTTTCTTTGAGATATGGAATTAAAAACTTGCTGCACAAAAATGTTCCGGTGAGGTTGGTGCTGATCGCACGATTCCATTCTTCCAAAGTGAGTTCGCTCATGGGCTTGAAAATAGCAAAAACGGCATTGTTTATTAATCCATATACGGAGTCAAATTTTTTGAGCGAAGCTCTAATCGAAGATCTTACACTTACCTGATTAGAAACATCGGTGATGAAAAATTCACAGTGACGTTTATCGAAATGAGGACGAATTTCTTCCATCGCTTCACTGTCGATATCAAATATGGAAACATTGTAGTCATTTTTTAAAAATTCTTGTGCCATAACTCTGCCGATGCCTTGTGCTCCGCCGGTGATGATGATGTGTTTTCTTGTCATGTCGATAAGTTTATTGTGTTTCGTTTCGAAAAAAATGGGAAATGCAAACGCATATTCAAAACGAACTTGATTTGGTTTTGAGAATTACGAATGTGATTTCTCACGAGTCGATCAAATATCAATGGAATTCAAAAAATCACTCTTCCGATTTTTTTACAAGTTTGGCAGTATTTGCATCAGTAACACTTTTCAGCTCGGCTTCGAGTTTTTTGATTATTTTTTCCTGATTGTGAATAATGGTAAGGAGTGAGTTTAGCTCTTCGTTATCCACTGTGTCGGGATATTGTGCTTTGACTCGTCCGATGAAATCGCTCAGCACATTCATATAGTTGTTGAAGGCATCATAAGGCGATTGATACGGACTGAACTGACTATGAATAGATCCGTCGGAAAAATGTTTTGTGGACATGTAATAAAAGTGATCACTTGTTTGCAGGTAGAGCCAGTCTTGTTTTAGTTTTCGATCTTCACACAGCCTGACACGTTCGCCATACTTATAGAGTGTTTCGAAGGCACTTTGTTGAAGCTTGTTCCCCAGCCAGGCGCTCAGGTCACGTTCTTCGTCGGCCCACGAAATGGGATTTGGAACCGAAATAGGTCCCACCGAAGCGTGATTGTCTAAAATTTCGCTCGGAGTGGCAAATTCGATATTTTTTTCGAAAGCAAATCTGGGGAAAGCTTTCATGAATTCGAAAATTCCGGTATGTGAAGGTTGCATGTTGCCGAAAGTTTCGTAATTCATAAATAGATTAATAATTTGCTCCTCCGGAGGAGTAGCCGCAATCCATGCTATAAATTTATCTGCAGTGAGAGGATATTCGTTCCAATTATAGTTTGAAAATCTGAAAGCAATGTCATCGCTAAAACGCGAGTTTTTCAGCAGCAGTTTAAGACCCGTACTTGTTGCCGATTGGTAAACATAGTTTGGGCTTTTCCATCCGAGTATGTGTTTGGCTCCTTCGGTGATCATTTTTCGATATCCCATTTTGTAAGCAAGATCAGAAATATCGTCTGAATAGATGAGCTCGGTGTTTCGCAAAACCGTAGGCTCTTGACCGAAAAGCAATTTTATTTTCTCGGCATGCTGTTTCACTTGCAGCCGAAATTCAACCGGGTCGATGAGTGATGATAGTGAATGTCCGTAGGTTTCGGACAGAAACTCCACTCCACCTGTTTTAGACAATTCACGAAGTCCGTCAATTACTTCAGGTGCATATATTTCGAGCTGATCGAGTGCAACTCCGGATATCGAAATAGCCACCTTGAAGCGCCCTTTGTATTGATTGATCAGATCAAGCAACATTCTGTTTGCGGGAATGTAGGAACGTCCGGCGATTTGGTGCAAGATGTCTTCATTGGAAAAATCGTCGTAATAGTAGTGGTCTCTTCCAATATTGAAAAAGCGGTATCTTTTGAGCCTGAAGGGTTGATGGATTTGAAAATAAAAGCAGATTGTTTTCATTTTATATCGTGTTTTATGAATTTAATACAGAGTTTTGATAAATCTAATGAACAAGTCGGTTGTAGATATCGCGTACTTTTTGTCCGGCATACTCCCATTTTATTTCGTCCACTTCTTTTTTGCCTTCTTCCTTCAAAAATTCGGCTATTCCCGGATGGGTGCAAATCGAATAAATGGCGTCAGCCATAGCCTCTACATCCCAATAATCGGTTTTGATAACATGGTTGAGAATTTCTGAACACCCTGACTGATAAGAGATAATACTTGGCACCCCGCACTGCATAGCTTCGAGAGGCGATATGCCGAAAGGTTCGGAGACGGAAGGCATCACATATACATCGCTCGACTTAAGCATTTCATAAACTTGTCGGCCCCTCAGAAAACCGGTGAAATGAAATTTATCCGCGATTCCTCGTTCGGCAACAAGTTGTATCATCTGGTTCATCATATCGCCACTACCGGCCATTACAAAACGAATATGTTTTGTTTTTTTGAGAACTAGTGTAGCTGCTTCCACAAAAAATTCGGGACCTTTCTGCATGGTAATTCTTCCGAGGAAAGTGACAATTTTTTCCGGAACACCGGCTAATCGCTCAATTGCTTCTATTTCAGGGCTCAACGGCTCGACGGCATTATGCACGGTGGTTACTTTCCATTCGGGTTGATGATAGTTTTCGATCACCGTTTTGCGTGTGAGGTTGCTCACACAAATAATATGGTCGCAATTATCCATTCCGTCTTTTTCGATTCCGTAAACGATAGGATTAGGATTTCCCCGACTTCGATCAAACTCTGTGGCATGTACGTGGATAACAAGGGGTTTGCCGGATATGCTTTTTGCATGAAGCCCGGCGGGATAAGTGAGCCAATCGTGAGCATGGATGACGTCGTATGGGTAAGTGCGGGCGATGACGCCGGCAACGATCGAATAGTTGTTGGTTTCTTCGAGAATATTGTTTGGGTAGCGTCCTGAAAATTCTATGCATCCCAAATCGTTGGTGTACATATAATTAAAGTCGGCATAAATGTGGTCGCGCAGCCGGTAGTATTCTTCGGGGTTCATGTATTTTCCGAGCCGTTCTTTAACGATATCGAAAGGAACGTCTTTCCACACGATAGGGGTATTGTTTGCTCCTATGATTTTCAGAAAACTTTGATCTTCGTCACCCCAGGGCTTGGGTATGACAAATAGTATTTCCATGTCGGGTTGCAACGACATTCCTTTTGTCAAGCCGTAACTTGCAGTTCCTAATCCGCCTAAAATATGTGGAGGGAATTCCCATCCAAACATTAATGCTCTCATCTGATAGTTTCCTTTCCCTTTATTTTCTGATGAAGGGTTAATCGTTGTATTTTTCCATCAATTTTTGTGCTCTCAGCAATTCTGCTACGCTTGTGGCAAAAGAGAATCCCCCCCTTGCGATGAAAGGTGGGTTGGAGTCGTACATTTCGGAGATAGTGCCAATACAGTCGTTTTGCATTTCGGCTTCCATATCTACCATGATTCGGTCGGCAAGCGAAAGTCCGCTTCGATTGAACACTTTGAGGTAGGCCTCGATATATGGGCCGAACAGCCATGGGAAAGCCATTCCGTTGAAATATGCAAATTCTTTTTCCTGAACACTTCCCGAGTAATGCGCTCTGAAATTGCCGCTTTTCGGACTTAATGTGCGGATTCCGCAATGCGACAACAACTCTTTGGTCACGTAATCGATGACCGATTTTTTTTGACTCCTTTCCAACGGGGAATAGTCGAGCGAAACCGCAAAAATCATATTGGGCCTGACATTTGGATCTTTGTACGATCCATCTACATAATCGTAGAGATAGCCGGCATCATTGAGAAAAGTGATTACGAATTTGCGTTGAACCAGATAGGACATTTCTCCGTATTTCGTAGTTCTTTCTTGATCGTTTATCAATTCGGCTATTTCCTGTCCAAATTTTAAAGCGTTGTACCAAAGAGCATTGAATTCCACCAAATATCCCGATCGGGGAATTATTGGCCTTCCGTTGAGGGTAGAATTCATCCAGCTTACTGCAACATTGCGTCCATCAGTCGATACGAGTCCGGTTTCTTCATTAACAGTCAGATTGGGATGTTTGTTTGCAAGAATGTAATCTAAAATCGAAAACAGAAATGATGCGTATTTTGATGTAAATATGGTCGGGTTTGCTTTCCGGTATTGTTGGAGCGACCAAACAACCCATAGCAGCACGTCGGGATCATCGATTTGGTGAATGATACTTTTTTCTTTTTTATCTTCCATAAAGTTTACGAGATGAGGAATGGAAGAGTCCATGATTTTTTCGAAATCGCTTACACGATCTACAGAAATGGTTGATCCGGGCAAGGCGATGAATTGGTCGCGGGCTCGCACTCTGAACCAAGGATATCCCGCTAACAGATATTGTTCGTCGTTCTTAGGTATATAATAAAATTGGTGGCTCGAGTTCTTGAGGCAATTATAAAAGCTGGAACGGGGTGTTCTCTTTTGCATTTCATAATTAAATTCCTCGGCAAGTTTTGAGGTGTCGACCAATATGTCGCCGGCTGATAAGATGATTTCTTCACCCTTTTCAATGGGCATTTCGAAATATCCGGGGACGTATAAGTCTTCTTTGTACGTGTCGCCGTTTTGCTGGTCTTGCAGATATTCGATGCCTTTATACCAATCGGGGAAGTACATGAATTCGGGCTTTTTGGTGAATTGGATAAACAACTCCGGATACCCGAAATACATGCAGGTGCTGATTCCGTTTTCGACTTCACGATAGGATCTGTCCACATGATCGTTTTCCTGAGTTAATTGAGATGCGTTACGGAACGCCAAAAATGGTCGGAATCGGATTATTGTAGGTGAGTGAGCGTCGAGCAGACGATATCGGATCATCAGACGATTTTCTTTGGAAGAAAACATGCTTTCTTTTGACAATATTACTCCTCCTACACGATAAATTGTTTTAGGAACGCCATCACAATTAAACTCACGTATGTATTTATGCCCTTTCGGATTATAATTATCTCCTTCGTATTTATGAATGCCGAGATTGAATTCCGCACCGTGTTGAACAACAGTCTCGTCAATCGATGAAAGTATGACATGATTTTCATCATCGAGATACGGAATGGGCATCACAAGAAGCCCTTGGTATTTGCTGGTATTGCACCCCGATATTGACGTATTTTGGTAAGCACCTTTTCGGTTTGTTCGAAGAACATTCCGATAAAGTGAATATTCCAAATTAATCATCAATTCTTTGTCAAATTTTAAATAGCTCATGTTTTCAACAAATTAGATTATTTACCTTTGCTGTAATTTGATTTTTATCGAAAGATACAAATTTTACACATATCACAAGGAAAAAACCAAAATATTTTAAAAGGATAGTGTTATTATTTCTATTTTTGAGTAACTATTCACAATAAGTGCATCTATGCTAAATCAATGTTGAATCCTCAGTTGGCTTACGAAAGAAAACGGTTGTGGCTGGCCATGATACCCTCGGTAATAATGGTCGTGCTCTTGTGGCTGTTTTTTGTGATCGATGTCTCGGGAATTTTCGGATTTCCGCTCTACCGACTTGGAATACTTCCCCGAGAGGTTCGAGGACTAATCGGTATCTTATTTTCCCCACTTCTTCACGAATCATTTTCGCATCTGCTATCCAACACTCTGCCTATTTTTATGCTGATGTGGAGCTTGTTTTATTTTTACAGATCCATTGCATGGAAATCACTATTGATTTTGTGGATTCTGAGTGGATTTTTGACGTGGTTGATCGGACGTGATTCGTATCATATAGGGTCGAGCGGATTGATATTTGGGTTGATGTTTTTTTTGTTTTTCAGCGGTATTTTTCGCAATTACATTCCTCTCATCGCACTTTCGCTTATTGTGGCTTTTGTGTATGGGAGTTCGTTTTGGAGCATTTTTCCATTCGCTCAATATGTAGATGTTCATCTTTCGTGGGAAGGCCATCTGGCAGGGGCCGTCAGTGGAATTATCGTTGCGATTGTCTTCAGAAATCAGGGGCCTCAAAATCCCGAGAAGATTTGGAATGATGAGGATAATTGGTTCGACGACGAAAGCGAATCTGAAAATCATGCCGATAACGAAAATCTGAATTGAAAGATTCAAAATAACTATTATTTTGTACTTTTGCATTTTCTAAATGTAAGCATATGACAGAAAAGATAAAAGTTGCCATTATCGGTTACGGAAATATTGGACATTATGTACTCGAAAGCCTACTTGCGTCCGAAGATATGGAAATTGCCGGCGTTATCCGGCGTGATGCCACAAATGTTCCTCCCGAACTGAACCCATTTAAAGTGGTTTCGACAATTGATAAACTTCCCGAAGTAGATGTCGCAATTCTGTGTACACCGACGCGAGAAGTCGAGAAATTCGCAAAAGAATGCCTTTCCTTAGGAATTCGCACGGTCGATAGTTTTGACATTCATGGCCAAATACCCGATTTGAGAAAATCATTGGATGCGACAGCCAAAAAAAACAATTCGGTATCTATTCTCTCGGCAGGATGGGATCCGGGCAGCGATTCCATTGTCCGCACCTTGATGGAAGCTATGGCCCCCAAAGGGATTACTTATACTAATTTTGGGCCCGGCATGAGTATGGGTCATACTGTTGCCGTGAAAGCGATAGCAGGAGTGAAAGCTGCGCTTTCTATGACTATTCCGCTGGGTACCGGTGTGCATCGCCGGATGGTTTATATTGAGATGGAGGATGGTTACAGTTTTGATGAGGTGGCAGAAGCAATTAAATCTGATGATTATTTCGCTCACGACGAAACACACGTTTTTCGGGTGGAAAGCGTGGATGCATTGAAAGATATGGGACATGGCGTGCGTATGGAACGGAAAGGGGTTTCGGGTTCGACTCAAAATCAACTGTTCTCCTACGAAATGCGCATCAATAATCCTGCTCTCACGGCACAAGTTCTGGTAGGCGCGGCCCGAGCATCTATGAAACAACAACCCGGTGCCTACACTTTGATCGAAATTCCTGTTGTGGATTTACTGCCGGGAAGCCGTGACGAATGGGTGAAAAAATTGGTTTGAACCCTGAAATTTAATTATCTTTGCCAAAATTCAATTTCAATGAACCTTGCACTTTCCATTACATGGGATGTAAATCCCGAACTTTTCACTATTTTTGGACGAGAAATACGCTGGTATGGCCTTTTGTGGGTAATCGGGCTGATTGTGGCAGTTTATATCGTTCAGAAAATTTTTCAAAAGGAAGACCTCCCCGAAAAATGGTTTGATTCGCTTTTTATCTACATGATTGTAGGGATTATTGTCGGTGCTCGATTGGGGCATTGTTTGTTCTACGAACCCGAATATTACTTATCACATCCCATCGAAATTCTAAAAATTTGGGAAGGCGGATTGGCGAGTCACGGCGGAGTTGTCGGAATTATTATCGCTGTGTGGCTCTATTCGCGCAAAGTTACTAAGCTGAGTATGCTTTGGACTTTTGACCGAGTGATGGTGCCAACGGGTTTCACGGCAGCCATGATTCGATTGGGAAATCTGATGAATCACGAAATTTATGGTGGACCGACGGATGCGCCGTGGGGTTTTCGATTTATAACAAACATAAATGCATGGATGAACGGAGCTCCGCCCGTGTATTCGGAACCGTCGCACCCGACGCAAATTTACGAAGCATTGGCTTACTTGGTTGTCTTCGGCATCACCATGTACATGTATTGGAAGACAGATGCCAAAGATCGCAAAGGCCTAATTACGGGCGTAGGTATTCTGATTATTTTCCTTTTCCGTTTCTTTATCGAATTTATTAAAAATGTCCAAGTGGACTCCGAAATAGCCATGCGCGAAAATACCGGTTTGGTTTTAGGCCAATGGTTAAGTGTTCCTTTCATTATTTGGGGTGTTTGGATGATTTGGTTCGCGTTATCACACAAACCCGAGAAGGCTGTTACACCACATCAGTCGGATTTAAATAGGAAAAAGGCGAAAAAGAAATAGAGAAAAATCATTGAAACATGACAAATGTCTTTGATGATATATACACACGGACAGACTACTAACACTATCCATTATTTGTTATGATGTACAGACCAAGAGAAATTAAAAAGAACATTTATTATGTCGGTGTAAACGATCGAAACAAAAACCTCTTTGAAAATCTTTGGCCGCTACCCAAAGGGGTTTCTTACAATTCGTTTCTGATCGAAGATGAAAAAATTACACTTATCGATACGGTAGATGTATGCTATTCGGATTTGTTTTTTCGCAATATTCAATCCATTATCGGCGAAAAACCCATCCATTACCTGGTTGTAAATCATATGGAACCTGATCACTCGGGAGCCATCGAATGGTTGGTGACCAAATATCCGGATATCCAAATCATAGGCAACAGCCGTACGGCAGATATGCTGAAAGGATATTATGGCGTGACGGACAACGTGATTGAAATTAACGACAAGGATGAAATATCGATCGGGAAAAATACCCTTCGTTTTTATCTCACACCAATGGTTCACTGGCCTGAAACCATGATGACCTATATCCCCGAAACACACGTTTTGTTTTCGGGAGATGCGTTCGGATCTTTTGGAACGCTCGATGGAGGCATTTTGGATACTCAGCTCAATCCTGAATGGTATGAAGACGAAATGATTCGATACTATTCAAATATCGTAGGCAAGTATGGATCACCAATCCAGGCAGCCCTTAAGAAATTATCGTCGAATGCTATAGAGACAATTTGTTCCACACACGGGCCGATATGGACGACAGATGAAAATATAACACACGTGATATCGATTTACGACAAATTGAGCAGATACGAAGCGATAGAAAACGGATTGGTGGTTGCTTATGGAAGTATGTATGGACACACCGAACAACTTGCAGAAATCATTGGTGCCGGTGCAGCCGATGCCGGATTAAAAAACATTGTGTTGCACAATGTCTCCAAAACATCCGATTCCGAGATACTTCGCGATATATTTAAATACAACGGGTTGATTATCGGATCTCCGACTTATAACAATAAGCTTTACCCCGGAGTTGAAAACCTGATTTCGGCCATTCAAAATCGAAATCTGAAAAATCGGTTTTTCAGTTATTTTGGGGGATTTACGTGGGCCGGTGCCGCAGCTAAGCATTTAAAAGAATTTTCGGATAAGATGGAATTCGAATTAATTTGCTCACCGGTAGAGATGAAACAGTCTCCCGATGGAGTTACGTGCGATTTGGCTTATTCGTTGGGAACAAAAATTGCCGAACGAATTTTATCCAATGAACCGATCAAAACACAAAAGATTGATTGTCATTAATTTTTTAAAAATATGCCACGATAATGAGACTTATAATTCAACCTGATGCCAACCAATTGGCCAGATGGGCGGCAAACTATATAGCTGCCAAAATCAACAAAGCAAATCCAACCTCCGATCATCCGTTCAAACTTGGTTTGCCTACCGGTTCATCGCCTCTTGGTACCTATCGGGAACTGATTCGTTTATATGAAAACGGTATCCTTTCTTTCGAAAATGTTGTTACTTTCAACATGGACGAATACGTAGGTCTTCCCGAAGATCATCCTCAAAGTTATCATACCTTTATGTGGAGTAACTTTTTCGGCCACATCGACATAAAAAAGGAAAATGTGCATATTCTCAACGGAATGGCTGACGATTTGGAGGCTGAGTGCGATGCCTACGAGCAAGCGATTCGAGATGCCGGCGGAATAGATTTGTTTTTGGGTGGAATAGGTCCCGATGGACATATTGCATTCAACGAGCCAGGATCTTCGTTGTGTTCGCGAACTCGAATTAAAACGCTGACAACGGATACGATTATAGCCAACTCTCGTTTCTTTGATGATGATGTCAATAAAGTACCTAAAACGGCTTTAACGGTGGGGGTTGCTACTGTGCTTGATGCTAAAGAGGTTTTGATTCTCGTGAACGGACATCACAAAGCCAGAGCTCTGTTTCAAGCGGTGGAAGGCCCTGTAACTCAAATGTGGACAATCAGTGCGCTGCAAATGCACCCCAAAGGAATTATTGTGTGTGATTATGATGCATGCGCCGAACTCAAAGTGAGCACTTACAAATATTTTCTCGATATCGAACACGACAATCTTGATCCCGATTTGCTCCTTTAATCCCAATAACAACTAAATATTAAGGAAGCAGAAGTTATTTTAAATAATTTCTGCTTTTTTATTAACTTTGCAGCGCCTGTTGAAAGCAATTCGTCAGAAAATAATTATCAAAATCAGAAATAAGTTATGCCCGACATTTCCGTGAGAGGTTTACAAATGCCCGCCTCACCTATTCGAAAATTAGCACCGTTGTCCGATGCCGCCAAAGCTCAAGGAGTGAAAGTATATCACCTCAATATAGGTCAACCCGATCTTGAATCGCCCAAGGCTGCGTTGGATGCGATACGGGCTATCGACTTGAAAGTGCTCGAATACAGTCCGAGTGACGGTTACAGTTGGTATCGGGAAAACTTGGTAAAATATTATGCTGCTTACAATATCGATGTAAAGGCAAGCGATATTGTAATTACGACGGGAGGCTCCGAAGCAGTATTGTTTGCTTTTATGGCATGTCTTAATCCGGGTGACGAAATCATCGTGCCCGAACCGGCTTATGCCAACTACATGGCATTTGCCTTGTCGGCAGGTGCTGTCATCAAAACCATTCCTTCGACGATCGATTCGGGTTTTGCGCTTCCCCACATTTCGGAGTTCGAGAAATTGATAAATTCTCGTACGAAAGGAATTTTGATTTGCAATCCCAATAACCCGAGCGGATATGTTTATACCAAAGACGAGATGGAGCAAATTCGCGATTTGGTGAAGAAATATGACTTGTTTCTGTTTTCGGATGAGGTTTATCGCGAATTTATTTACAGCGAGGCTCCATACGTTTCGGCATTTCATCTGGAAGGTATCGAACAAAATGTGGTTTTAATAGACTCGGTATCAAAACGATATAGCGAATGTGGTATTCGGATTGGGGCGCTCATCACAAAAAACAAATCTCTTCACGATACGGTGATGAAATTTTGCCAGGCACGTCTGAGCCCGCCACTTATCGGACAGATTGCAGCTAATGCTTCTTTGCAAGCCGGCGAGGCTTACATGCGGCACAATTTCGAAGAATATAAGAGTCGCCGTGATTTTCTTATTGAGCGGCTCAATAAAATTCCGGGCGTTTATTCGCCAATGCCGATGGGTGCTTTTTATACCGTTGCCAGTTTGCCTGTTGACGATGCCGATGAGTTTTGTGCGTGGTGCCTTTCAGATTTTCGTTACGAAGGTCAGACCGTGTTTATGGCTCCGGCTTCGGGCTTTTATGTTACTCCCGGTTTGGGGAGAAACGAAGTGCGCATTGCTTATGTATTAAACAAAGACGATCTCGATCGGGCGCTGATTGTCCTTGAAAAGGCATTGGAAGCTTATTGCTCTTCTCGATAAATGATATGTCAGGCGCAAAGATGAACACCGAACTTTTTATCGCTCGAAGAATTTACAAAGGAGACAGGGATAATAACAAAAGAGTTTCGTCTCCGGCCATTAAAATCGCCATTGCGGGTATTGCGCTCGGGTTGGCAGTTATGATTGTGGCGGTATGTATTATCATCGGTTTCAAAAAGCAGATTCGCGATAAGGTGGTGGGATTTGGAGCGCATATTCAGATCACGAATTTTGATAACAATACTTCCTACGAACATGCCCCTATTGTGTTCTCCGATACTCTCAGAACAATACTCGAGTCCGATCCTGATGTGCAGCATGTGCAGGGATTTGTTACCAAACCCGGCATCATCAAAACGGACACCGATTTTCAAGGTATTGTGCTGAAAGGAGTAGGGGAGGATTACGATTGGACTTTTTTTGAAAAAAATTTGCTCGAGGGAGACATTCTATCTTCCGAGGATACTTCTTCGAATGCCAATCCTGCCATCGTTTCAAAATCTATTGCCGACAAATTGAATCTGAAGCTTGGTGATCGTTTTGTAACCTATTTTGTGCAGGACCCGGTTAGAGCTCGTCGTTTCGAAATTGTGGGAGTGTATAGTACCAATTTTGAAGATTACGACAAACTTTATGTGATTACCGATCAAAAAATTTTGTCTCGATTAAATGATTGGGATGGAGATATGGTGAGTGGTATCGAAGTGTTGATTAAAGACTATGATCGTCTCGACGAAACTGCACAGAGATTGTTTTTCGACATGTCGTCTTATAAGGATCGGCTCGGAAACTCACTGTATGTACGTTCGATAAAGGATATAAATCCGATGATATTCAATTGGTTGAGCCTGCTCGATATGAATGTTTGGGTAATTCTCATTCTCATGGTTGTGGTGTCGGGTTTTACCATGATTTCCGGGCTTTTAATCATTATTCTCGAGCGTACGAATATGATAGGTATTCTCAAAGCAATGGGAACAACTAATTTCAGTATTCGTAAAGTTTTTCTTTATCTTTCAGTTTTTCTGATCGGTCAAGGAATGTTGTGGGGAAATATCGTGGGATTAACGATTTGCCTTTTGCAAAGCAAATTTCAAATACTCAAACTCGATCCCGCTACTTATTACTTGACCTCGGTACCCATTGAGCTGAATGTGTTGTATCTGATTTTGTTAAATTTAGGCACTCTGCTTGTTTCTTTGTTAATGATGATCGGTCCATCTTATCTGGTCGCAAAAATTACTCCTGCCAAATCTATTCAGTTCGAATAGTCGCCTCATCGTGATTGTCTTTTTTGGTTGTTGAAAAAAGAATAAAAGTATTATATTTGTACTTATTGACAAAAAAATAAGTACAGATGATAATGAAACGTCTTTTGGCAGGTCTTCTCTGCCTCCTAACACTCTCTTTGAGTGCACAAAATCCGCTTTGGATGCGATATCCATCAGTGTCTCCGGATGGTTCGCAAGTAGCTTTCGCTTACAAGGGCGACATTTACAAAGTTTCGATTAATGGTGGACAAGCTGCGCGCTTGACGGCTAACGATGCCTTCGACAGCTCTCCTGTTTGGTCGCCTGATGGCGAAAAAATAGCTTTTGTGAGCGATCGCGAAAATGGAGCGAAAGATATTTTCGTCATGTCGTCGGATGGAGGTCCTGCGCAAAGACTCACCACAAATTCGGCATCCGAAAATTTGTTTACCTTTACTCCCGACGGTAAATATGTCGTATTTTCGGCACACTATCAAGATCCGGCCAAGAGTGCCATGTTTCCCACGGCGCGATTGACCGAATTATATAAAGTTTCGGTTGAAGGTGGCCGCCCTGAAATGATTGTTGCTTTTCCGGCAGATAAAATCAGTTTTCATCCATCCGGAAGAAAATTCCTTTATCAGGATATTAAGGGATTCGAGAACACTTGGCGAAAACACCACACTTCGGCGGTTACGCGCGATATCCTTCAGTATGATATCAGTTCGGGCAGCATTCAAAAACTGATAGATTGGCAAGGCGAAGATACTGATCCTGTTTATGGGAGCGATGGCAACACGTTTTATTTCTTGAGCGAGCGCAGCGGAACATTCAATGTGTTTAGTTCGTCGGTGTCCTCTCCTTCTGCCGTTAAACAACTTACTCATTTCAATAATCATCCTGTGCGATTCCTTTCAGTTTCCGACAATGGCACGCTTTGTTTTGGTTACGATGGCGAAATTTATAGGTTAACACCGGGTTCTTCCTCTCCGCAAAAGCTTCAGATCACCATCACGTCAGACGCCGACGAGCCTCCGCTCAAAAAGCTTAGCTTTACGTCCGGAGCAACTTCGGCAGCTAATTCGCCGGATGGCAAGCAAATTGCTTTTACCGTCAGGGGCGATGTTTTTGTTACTTCGGCCGATTATGCTACCACCAAACAAATTTCACAATCGATTGCTGAAGAGTCCGATGTAGATTTTGGCGCCGATAATCGTTCGTTGGTATATTCGAGTTATCGCGATGGTCGGTGGAATGTGTATATTGCCCGAATCGCCCGTAAGGAAGAGCCCAATTTTCCGAATGCGACGCTTATTGACGAACAACCGCTTATCAAGAATGACGATTCGGAAAAGCAGCATCCCAAATTTTCTCCTGACGGAAAGGAAGTCGCTTTTGTTCAGGATCGTAAAAAGCTGATGGTATATAATCTCGAGTCGAAAAAAATTCGGCAAATCACCGACGGAACTTACCAGCAAGGAACCGACGGAAGTATAGATTACGAATGGTCGCCTGATGGCAAATGGTTTGTGATGGAATATGTTTCCAACAATCATTCGCCTTACACCAATATTGGTATTGTGAGTGCACAATCGGGTGGCGATATTTTTGATCTCACTCACAGCGGTTATACAAATCGAAATCCGCGATGGGTGATGGATGGTAACGCAATTCTTTTCAATTCGGAACAATATGGTATGCGTAATCATGCTTCTTGGGGATCGATGGAAGATGTGATGATCGCTTTTGTCAATCGCGAAGCGTATAATAAGTTCAAAATGAGTAAGGAAGAGTACGAGCTCTTTACGGATGCCGAAAAGGAAGCCAAAAAAGATTCGGAAAAAGAGGATGAAAAAGATAATGATTCGAAAAAGGCCAATGAAAAGCCCAAAGATATTGTCATGGAGTTCGAAAACATGGATCAGCGTATCGAACGTTTGACGCCTAATTCGTCGCGACTTGGCAGTGCCCTCATCAACAAGGATGCGACCAAACTTTATTACTTATCGGCTTTCGAAGACGATTATGATTTGTGGGTGCACGATTTGCGTGAGAAAACAACCAAACTGCTTTCAAAACTCAAAGGAGGTAATGCCTCGTTGAGTACCGATAAGGATCAAAAGACACTTTTTATTTTGGGAAGCAAGAAAATGCAGAAAATGGATTTTTCGGGCGAAAAACTGACTCCCGTTGACTATAAAGCCGAAATGAAACTCAATCTGGACAAAGAACGAGAATTTATGTTCAATTATGTACAACGCGAAGAAAAGGAACGGTTCTATCATGTCGATATGCACGGCGTGGATTGGGATAATCTGACTGCACACTATCGCAAATTTTTGCCCCATATCAACAACAATTACGATTTTTCGGAAATGTTGTCCGAATTGTTGGGCGAGCTCAATGTGTCGCACACCGGATCGGGTTATCGTGCTCCCGGAAGTGAAGATAAAACGGCAAATCTGGGACTTTTTGTAAGCAGTGACAATAACCGGAAGGGCTTAAAGATAGACGAAATACTCATCAATGGTCCCTTCGATACCTTTCTTTCGAAAGCCAAACCGGGTGATATTATCGAAAAAATAGACGGTCAGGAAATTCTTCCTCAGCAGGATTACTACCCCATGCTCGAAGGAAAAACCGGGAAAAACACGCTGATCTCACTTTATTCGCCTGCTACCGGCGAACGTTGGGATGAAGTCGTCAAGCCTATTTCATCCGCAGTACATGACAATCTGCTTTATGAACGCTGGGTGAAACAACGTGCCGACGAGGTGGATCGACTATCGAATGGCCGACTTGGATATGTGCATGTAGCCTCGATGGATGATGCAAGTTTCCGAAAAATTTATGCCGACGCGTTGGGCAAATATTATCAAAAAGAGGGCATCGTGATAGATATTCGTTACAACGGGGGAGGCCGATTGCACGAAGATTTGGAAGTATTTTTCAGTGGAAAGAAGTATCTTGATCAGGTGATACGCGATAAACAGTATTGCGAAATGCCCAGTCGCAGATGGAACAAGCCTTCTGTCATGCTCATCACCGAAGCCGATTATTCCAATGCGCACGGTACGCCTTGGGTATATAAACATCAAAACATCGGAAAACTGGTAGGCATGCCCGTCCCGGGAACCATGACCAGCGTAAATTGGGTAACACTGCAAGATCCGACACTTTATTTCGGTATTCCCGTTGTAGGTTATCGTACCGCGCAAGGAACTTATCTCGAAAACAGTCAGCTCGAACCGGATGTGAAAGCGCCTCTCGACTTGAATAAGGTTGTTAACGGAGAAGATACCCAACTTGAAGCCGCCGTTCGCGAATTACTGAAAGAGTTGTAACCCTATTTAACTTATAAAATAAAAACCCCTGCCAATTTACAATCGGCAGGGGTTTTTATTTTGATATTTATGAAACTAAACATTTGGATAAAACTACAGACTCAAAAACGGATAATGATATTTTTATTCGTGTCTTAATCCTTGTTTTAGTGGAATATGCACGGGGAGTGCAAAATTCGTTATTTAGCTAAAATACTGCATGTTATGACTCTATTTTGGCGACTAATTCATCAAATTCTTCAAAAAAGTGTTCTTTTTTAGAGGCCGCAAAATACAAAAAAATCAATAAAGTCAAAGATCTTTTCGAAAAAAATATCTACTTACCAAAAAACAACCTATTATGAACATTTATGATAAAATTTCCATTCATGTTTTACCTGATAATCTTCATAGATCGCAAATAATCCACATCGACAGGAAACACAAAATACGGTTTTCATTTTCGGAACATCACTGCCTTCATTCAACCCTTTGTCTATAAATCTTTGCTGTCATGAAATTCATCACGAAAACAATGAAAAATACTTTTCCGCTCCTACAAAATGCCCGACTTCACAAGAAAATTAGTTCTCAATGCTTTATCTCTATGTCGGTGCAGAAAATGGCAACTTCTGTCGAGACAAACAATGCTAAAAAATGACGACCAAATATATCAATTTTATTTTATAAATATACAAAAAACTGTATTTTTTTCTTTATTTAATTCCATGCCTCTCTCCAAAACATAGGTTTCCAATCCCCGACTTCCACTCGCCATCCAACACAGGGGGGATATGATATATACCATTCCTCAATTAATAACTCGATCGAAACCAACAAGCTGAAGATTCGGCTATTCAATCCAAAATTCTGCCGAAAAACGATATGTCGCTTCCTTCGGCAATAAGGCAGCCTTTGTCTGAAAGGCAATAACCTCTTTTTTTGGTTTTGGATACCCGCTTCACTTTTTCCGCTCTTGTTATTCGTCCCGGGATCGTTTTTTTTCATCGAATTTCGTTCTTACTTTAGCCGTTTTTCGGTTTATGATTATAATCATATTTAATATATATAATACTTATATATCATTTATTTGATACATATTTTATAAAATATGTATTATCTATGTTTTATTTCAGTCTTATTCTTGATTTTCGGACAATTTATTATTATCTTTGTCTTATTCGATACAATTCGATACAATACGTAATACATTCATGCTATGGCTGTACTTAAAGGCGGATTCGAAATTGAAGGGAACGTGGGTGGACTCAGTTTCTACAAACGGCGGGGAAGCGATAAGATTATCGTCAGAAGCAAAGGGGGTGCTTCAAAGCAAACGATTAAAAATTCTCCCAAATTCGAAAAGTTGCGTTTGCAGCAAAACGAGTGGAAAGGTTGCACACGGTTTGCCTCATGCGTTAAAAATGCTTTTGGCGGATTGCAACGGGTTGCCGATTACAATCTTACCTCATCGTTAAACGCATTGGCTAAAGCTATTCAAAAGAGGGATATCGAAAATGAGGTCGGCACGAGGAATATCCGGCTTTCTTCCTGCCGTCAGGCTTTGAGCGGCTTTAATTTCAACCGGAACTATTCGTTCAACTCGGTACTGAAGGTGTCGACAGGTGTCGAAATAGAGAGGGAGCATTTGAGGGCGGTCGTGCATATTCCCCGCATCAACACGTCGTTCGATTTGCTGAATATCCGTCGGTTACCGTTCTTCCGCATATCGATAAGTCTGGGTAGTGTATCGGACATGGTTTATCGGGAAGATTTGAAACAATACGTTCCCGCAAACGAAAAGCTGAACGGGATTTCCCGGACCTTTACCGGCGAATGGATTCCGGCCGTGAATATTCGGGAAGGACAAATGGTTGAAGTTGGGTTGAACGAATCGCTGCGCGGCGATTTAACGGAGGAGGTTACTTTGATTGTTTCGGCTGCGGTGGAATTTGGAGAAGTGGGTTTTGACGGCAAACCGCAGGAGGTGAAGTATGCCGGCAGCGGTAAAGTTCTGATTTGCGGTTGACTTTTTCTCGGGAGTTTTGCCTTACAGTTTGTCGAGTGACGAATGCTTTCGCAGGGACAGGTGAATGCGGATGCAGGGGAAAAGGACAGGGAACATTTTTTTTCTGAAGGACAATTAGTTCTGCCTTTCAGGCAGGGTGAGAGCAGCCGATTCACCCCGCAGAATGAATTCTGCGGTTATGAAGATTCGGCTTTTCAAGCCGAAAAGACCTTCGCAGTGGAAGCTTTCAATCCATCTCCTAGTCTTTGCCTGAAAGGCAGAACTATTGCCGTTGTATAAACGAATATCCATAACGGCGAAAAGCGAAAATCCGACTTCGCGTCTTTGCGCCTTCGTGGCGAATAAAAGTACTGCCTTTCAGGCAGGTTTCTGCCGACGATTCACCCCGCAGAATAAATTCTGCGGTTATGAAAATTCGGCTTTTCAAGCCAAAAATACCTTCGCAGTGGAAGCTTTCAATTCATCGGCTAACCTTTGCCTGAAAGACAATAACCTTCATAACCACAAGTCACCGACCTGCGGACGAAGACGTCCCTGCAATCCCTGCCTGAAAGGCAGAACTATTGCAGCTGCATCGAGAAATATCTACTCCGGCGAAAAGGAACAAACAGAATGAAAATTTGGAATTAGTAATTTGAGATTCCAATTTTAGTGGTACCCAAATTGACACGATGACCCATATTTTACCGGTGATTCATAACCTCGTTCATGATATACTATTGTTCGATCTGTGATATTGAAAAAAGGAAAACAAAAAAGCATTTACCGGTTTTGTTGATAAATACTTGATTTCTAACTTGTGGGCGTTGACGGATGGAGGAACGACATTCCGAGAATCGGAATTCGAACCGCCGCCCCCTCCGATGTATCGGAGTGCTCTGAACGATCTGTTTTAACTATTTTCGATCAGTTGTTCGATGTAAATTCGGCTTTTTCGAGATTTGATGTATTGTTCCGCACTGTAAGCTTGGGAACGAGTTTGATATTCTTTCAAATAAACAAGATTCCACGGAATACCGGGTTTTGTATATGTGCTTCTACCGCTGTTGTGACGCTTCAATCGATCTTCCGGATTCCCGGTAGAACCCACGTAATATCGATCCAATTTATTGGAATATAAAATATAAACGAAATACATGTGATGTTTTAAAATAAAAAAGCCAAACACTTTACAGTGCTTGGTCTTCATTTTGTGGGCGTTGACGGATGGAGCGACGACATTCCGAGAATCGGAATTCGAATCGCCGTCCCCTCCGATGTATCGGAGTGCTCTGAACGATCTGTTTTAACCATTTTCGATCAGTTGTTCGATATAGATTCGGCTTTTTCGAGATTTGATGTATTGTTCCGCACTGTAAGCTTGGGAACGAGTTTGATATTCTTTCGAATAAACAAGATTCCACGGAATACCCGGTTTCGTATATGTGCTTCTTCCGCTGTTGTGACGCTTCAATCGATCTTCCGGATTTCCGGTAGAACCCACGTAATATCTGTCCAATTTATTGGAATACAAAATATAAACGAAATACATGTGATGTTTTAAAATAAAAAAGCCAAATACTTTACAGCGCTTGATCTCTATTTCGTGGGCGTTGACGGATGGAGCGACGACATTCCGAGAATCGGAATTCGAATCGCCGTCCCCTCCGATGTATCGGAGTGCTCTGAACGATCTGTTTTAACCATTTTCGATCAGTTGTTCGATGTAAATTCGGCTTTTTCGAGATTTGATGTATTGTTCCGCACTGTAAGCTTGGGAACGAGTTTGATATTCTTTCAAATAAACAAGATTCCACGGAATACCGGGTTTTGTATATGTGCTTCTACCGCTGTTGTGACGCTTCAATCGATCTTCCGGATTCCCGGTAGAACCCACATAATATCTGTCCAATTTATTGGAATACAAAATATAAACGAAATACATGTGATGTTTTAAAATAAAAAAGGCCAAACACGTTACAGTGCTTGGTCTTCATTTTGTGGGCGTTGACGGATTCGAACCGCCGACCCTCTGCTTGTAAGGCAGATGCTCTGAACCAGCTGAGCTAAACGCCCGATTTATCTTTGCCTTTTGTTGCCCTCGCTTGGAGCATATTTTCCGGAAAAGCGATGCAAAGATAAGAGGTTTTTTTTTTCGATGCAAAAAAAAAATCAAATATTTTTCGTAAAATTTTTCAGAGACTGTATTTATGATTAATTTTGTGGTTTGAAAAATGACTTGTATCGAACAGATTAACACGATTGAAGTAAAGTCATTCGAAATCGTTTACTATGTGAAGAATTTTTTTGGAAAATCGATTTTCTTCTTATCGTTTAATGCGCTTTTTTTAGATGAAACTTAACGAACTGAACGCTATATCTCCCATCGACGGCCGTTACAGAGAAAAAACCGACGAACTGTCGTCCTTTTTCTCTGAATTTGCTTTGATCAAATATCGGGTAACGGTAGAAGTGAAATACTTTATCGCCCTATACGAATTGAACCTGCCTCCATTGCAAGGGATGAACGAAGGAGATAAGACCCGATTGCACGAAATCATCGATAACTTTGACGAAAAAGATGCCCGGCGCATCAAGGATATCGAAAAGACGACCAATCACGACGTGAAAGCGGTAGAATATTTTCTGAAAGAAAAATTCGATACGTTGGGACTCTCTGCTTACAAGGAATTTATCCATTTTGGGCTCACTTCGCAGGATATCAACAATACGGCTTTCCCGATGATGTGGCGTGACGCACTTCAACAGGTTTATATTCCACAACTCGAGGCTTTGGCTCAATTGCTCGAAAAATATGCCGAAGAGTGGAAAGATATTCCGATGCTGGCTCATACGCACGGACAGCCTGCATCACCCACCCGATTGGGAAAGGAAATCGAGGTTTTTGCCTACCGCCTGCGAAATCAGATAGAGCCATTGAAGCACATTCCGGCAAAGGGAAAATTTGGAGGAGCAACGGGCAATTTTAATGCACATCACGTAGCTTATCCCGCTATCGACTGGGCAGCGTTTGCGAACAAATTTCTGGCCGAAAAACTGGGTTTGAGTCGTGAAGCCTTTACCACACAAATATCCAACTACGATGCATTGGCCGCTTCGTGCGATGCTCTCAAGCGTATCAACACCATTCTTATCGACTTGTGTCGGGATATGTGGCAATACATTTCGATGGAATATTTCAAACAAAAAATCAAGGAAGGCGAAGTAGGTTCTTCGGCGATGCCTCACAAAGTGAATCCCATCGATTTTGAAAATGCCGAAGGCAATCTGGGAATGGCGAATGCCATGCTCGAACATCTGGCTGCCAAATTACCTGTGTCGCGCCTGCAACGCGACCTGACCGATTCAACCGTTATTCGCAATATCGGCATGCCTCTGGCTTATGGATTAATTGCGCTAAAAAGCACAACAAAAGGGCTCAATAAATTGTTATTAAACAGGGAAGCAATCGATCGCGACATCGAAAACAATTGGGCAGTTGTTGCCGAAGGCATTCAAACGATTTTGCGGAGAGAAGGCTATCCCAAACCCTATGAAGCTTTGAAAGAACTGACGCGTACAAATCAACATATTACCAAAGAGAGCATTTCGCAATTTATCGATACATTGAATGTTTCTGAAGATATTAAAAATGAATTGAAAGCTATTACGCCACAGAATTATACAGGAATTTAACGATAAATTCCGATTATTTTTTGAGTTTAAATATTAAAAAGGAAAAAGTTATTTATCACATCACAGCAGCAAATAATGCTGATTTATTGTTTTTAGGTTAAAAGAATTAATAACGCCGTGAGGTTTAAAAATTTTTGAGAAAAAAATGACAAACAACAACGAAGAACCGCGCCCAAGACGAATTTACAACAGCGCGAACAATGAGAGACACGTTTCTTCTAACAGACAAAATTACAACGACAGAAGAACACAAAACGACGGATCGGATGACAGTTATTCGAGCCGCGAAAGGGGATTTCGTCCATCTCCAAACGAATATCGTCCGAGATATTCGGGTGTCAACAACGAAAATGAAGAGGGAGCCAAAAAACGCCGCCCACGTGTCGGCGAAAGAATCAATCAGCCGGCAGGTCGCGATTATGCGAATAATAACAACCAAAACCGCTATTCAGGAAATGGAGGTTACCGCAATCAATCCACACAAGGGCAATACAAGAGTCAGGGGAATATTCCTCTCAAGAAAAAGAAAAAACCCTTCAAACAAGTTAAGTATAAGGAAAACGCCGATCCCAATGCGCCTATTCGTCTGAATAAATATTTGGCGAATGCCGGCGTATGCTCGCGACGCGAAGCCGACGAATTTATACAGGCAGGTGTGGTGAAAGTGAACGGACAAGTGGTTACCGAACTTGGAACCAAAATCACCCGTTCCGATGAAGTGATGTTTCATGATCAGCCGGTGAAGCTTGAAAGCAAGGTATATGTGCTGCTCAACAAGCCCAAAGGGTTTGTGACCACAACCGACGATCCCGAAAATCGCAAAACGGTGATGGAGTTGGTGAAGAGTGCGTGCTCCGAAAGAATTTATCCGGTCGGCCGCCTCGACCGTTCAACCACCGGCGTACTGTTGCTCACAAATGATGGCGACTTGGCTTCGAAATTAACACATCCCAAATACGAAAAGCGTAAGATTTATCAGGTTTGGCTCGACAAACCGGTATCGATGGAGCACATGCAGGCTATTGCCGACGGCATCGAACTCGAGGATGGAGAAATTCATGCTGATGCCATCAGCTACGTTTCGGAAGAAGATCTCTCGCAGGTAGGTATCGAAATTCATTCCGGAAAAAACAGGGTTGTTCGACGCATTTTCGAGAAGCTCGGTTATCATGTTCTCAAACTCGATCGCGTTTATTTTGCCGGATTAACCAAGAAAAATCTTGCTCGTGGCAAATGGCGCTACCTGACAGAAAAAGAAGTGAACATGCTCCGTATGGGAATTTTCGATTAAACTTTTGATGCCAAGCCCGATAGTGATAGTCGGGCTTGGCACGCTATATTACACGATATGAAACAACTAAAAAGGACAAAGATTTCGGAAGCTCTAAAGCTCAACACATTCGGAAAAGAAATAAACGTTAAAGGTTGGGTGCGAACCCGCAGAGGAAACAAAAACGTGAGTTTTGTCGCTTTGAACGACGGATCGACCATTCAGAACATCCAAATTGTCATCGATAACGAAAAATTTGGCGAATCGTTTCTCAAACCGATTACTACCGGTGCATGCATCAACGTGAACGGACTATTGGTGGAATCGCAGGGACAAGGTCAATCGGTGGAAATTCAAGCTGCCGAAATCGAAATTTTCGGTACGGCCGATCCTGCTTCCTATCCATTGCAGAAGAAAGGTCATTCCCTCGAGTTCCTTCGCGAAATTGCTTATTTGCGTCCACGCACAAACACGTTCGGTGCAGTTTTCAGAATTCGTCATCACATGGCCTATGCCATCCATAAATATTTTAACGATCGCGGATTTTATTATTTCCATACGCCACTTATTACTGCCTCCGATGCCGAAGGTGCCGGCGCCATGTTTGAAGTAACTACGCTCGATCTCAACAATCCGCCACGAACCGAGGATGGAAAAATAGATTATTCGCAGGATTTTTTCGGACGTCAGACCAATCTCACCGTTTCGGGACAGTTGGAAGGCGAATTGGGAGCTATGGCTTTGGGTGCAATCTATACTTTCGGGCCTACTTTTCGTGCCGAAAACTCCAATACGCCACGACACCTGGCCGAATTTTGGATGATTGAACCCGAAGTAGCCTTTAACGACATCAACGATAATATGGATTTGGCTGAGGATTTTCTGAAATACCTCATCCGTTATGCGTTGGACAATTGCAGGGAAGACATCGAGTTTTTGGCCAAAATGTATGATAACGAACTGATCGATCGTCTGAATTTTGTGGTTGACAACAACTTTATCCGCCTCACCTATGCCGAAGGCATCAAGATATTGGAAGAATCGGGTGAAAAATTCGAATTTCCCGTTCATTGGGGAACCGATCTGCAATCGGAACACGAACGCTACCTGGTGGAAAAACATTTTAAACGTCCGGTCATCCTGACCGATTATCCCAAAGAAATCAAATCGTTCTATATGAAACAGAACGATGACGGCAAGACAGTACGCGCTATGGATGTGCTGTTCCCGAAAATCGGCGAAATTATCGGTGGAAGCGAACGAGAAGCCGACTACGATAAATTGATGAATCGGGTCAAGGAATTGGGTATGAATGCCGAGCCGATCTGGTGGTATATCGAAACGCGCAAATTCGGTACAGCGCCTCATGCCGGATTCGGTCTTGGATTCGAACGTCTGATGCTGTTTGTAACAGGAATGACCAACATTCGCGATGTGATTCCTTTCCCGCGCACACCCAACAATGCCGAATTTTGATTTCACAACTTTAATTTCGACAGAAAACAGAAAGCAACGCTACTGAATGAAAAATATACGCAACTTCTGCATTATCGCACACATCGATCATGGCAAGAGCACGCTGGCCGATCGTTTGCTGGAATATACGCACACGATTGACAGTAAGGATCTGAAAGATCAGGTGCTCGACAACATGGATCTGGAGCGTGAGCGCGGAATTACGATCAAGAGCCATGCCATACAGATGGAGTACGAATTCGAAGGCGAAAAGTACATCCTGAATCTGATAGACACTCCGGGACACGTAGATTTTTCGTATGAGGTATCGCGTTCGATTGCCGCCTGCGAAGGTGCTCTGCTCGTTGTGGATGCAGCGCAGGGCATTCAGGCCCAAACCATCTCGAATGTGTACATGGCCATCGAACACGATTTGGAAATTATACCTGTTCTCAACAAGATAGATTTGGACAGTGCCATGCCCGACGAAGTGGAGGATCAGATTGTACAACTGTTGGGCTGCGATCGAAGCGAGATTATCCGCGCAAGCGGAAAAACCGGACAGGGTGTGGAGGAAATTCTTCAAACAATCGTTCGTCGTGTTCCACCTCCGGCAGGCGATCCCGATGCACCCCTGCAAGCACTGATTTTCGATTCGGTTTTCAATCCTTTCCGTGGAATCATCGCTTACTTCAAAATCGTTAACGGCAGCATTGGCAAAGGTGAATTGGTGAAATTTGTCGCAACCGGCAAAGAGTACGAAGCCGATGAGGTGGGGGTGCTCAAACTCGATATGCTCCCACGCGATCGTGTGGAATGTGGCGATGTGGGCTATATCATTTCGGGAATCAAAACGTCGAAAGAGGTAAAAGTGGGCGACACCATTACGCACGTCAAACGTCCATGCGACAAAGCAATTTCCGGTTTCGAAGAAGTGAAACCCATGGTGTTTGCGGGCGTTTATCCCATCGAATCGGAAGATTTCGAAAACCTGCGTTCCTCCCTCGAAAAACTGCAGCTGAACGATGCCTCGCTTACCTTCCAGCCCGAATCGTCGGTGGCATTGGGCTTCGGCTTCAGATGCGGCTTTCTTGGATTGTTGCACATGGAAATCGTTCAGGAACGATTGGAACGCGAATTCAACATGGACGTAATCACTACCGTTCCAAACGTTTCGTACCGTGTTTATGACAAAAAAGGGAACATGAAGGAGGTGCACAATCCGGCCGGACTTCCCGATCCCACACTTATCGAGCGCATCGAAGAGCCGTTTATCCGCTCATCTATCATCACCAACACCGCGTATATCGGCCCTATCATGACACTTTGTCTCGGCAAACGCGGCGTTCTGATCAAACAGGAATATATTTCGGGCGATCGCGTCGAAATCATTTTCGATCTGCCGTTAGGCGAAATCGTGATCGATTTTTACGACAAACTCAAAAGCATTTCTAAAGGTTATGCTTCATTCGACTATCACATGCACGATTTTCGTCCGTCGAAACTCGTGAAACTCGATATTCTGCTCAACGGCGAACCGGTAGATGCCCTTTCCACACTGACGCATATCGATAACGCACAGACTTTCGGACGAAGGATGTGCGAAAAACTGAAGGAACTGATTCCCCGTCAACAATTCGATATAGCCATCCAAGCAGCCATCGGGGCAAAAATTATCGCTCGCGAAACGGTGAAAGCCGTCCGTAAGGATGTTACGGCAAAATGTTATGGTGGTGATATTTCGCGTAAGCGAAAATTGCTCGAAAAACAAAAGGAGGGCAAAAAGCGGATGAAGCAAATCGGCAGCGTGGAGGTTCCTCAAAAGGCATTCCTTGCTGTTCTGAAACTTGACTAAGTAAATCGATTTATACAACGAAAGACGTTTTCATATCCGAAAACGTCTTTTTTGGTATGCAGACATTTTTCATGCGGTTGAGGTCGATTCCTTTTGAGTGAGTTCACTATTGTTTATACATCGTCATTATTTTGAATTACACCGGATGTTTCTTACCCATGAAGATTTACAGAAACTGATGTTGATAATCTGTTCATTTCTTGTTTAAAAGTTGTTTATATCTATTTGCCGAAATATTTGTTTTTTAGTTGTCCTGTCTATTATATTTGCAGAACCAACATCGAACAAATATAAGTACAAGGAGTACAAAATATTTAGGAGTTCATTGACATTTTGTGCAGGATTTAAAAAAGAACACCCGTCCGTTTAAGTTAAGCGGTCATGAGTAAAACAATTCTTGAGATGCTTCGAGTCTTTTTCAACGGAAATATCCTATTTTTGTTGTCATCGATAAGGCGGTGTTCAGGGGGTATTATGAAAAAAGTCTTTGACGATTGCGATCACTCTATTTTATTTTTCCTATCCGAACCGACGGGATAGTAAAACAGAGCAACAAGTTATCGTCGATAAATTTGTTCAGCAGGAAAGGATCGATGAGGATTTGAGTTTAAAAAACCAAAAATTGGAGAAGTCCGAATGTTTGGACTGATGTCTAACGCATCTGGTCTCAAACAAAGATTTGGTTATACGATAATTCTCGTTTATTCCTTGAGGGGTATTCGAACGGAAAAGCATTTTTTCGTAGCAGGTAAACAGGAACAGATCGGAATGTGGGTTTTCGAACATAACTTGCAAGAATTGAGTGATAAAAAAAGAGTTTACTCTCTTATAATAAGTCGATTATCAAGTTCGAGCGAGTGTGTCCGGCAAAAACCATTCTCCTGCAAAATATCCTTTTGCAACGAGAGCCATTTTGGTGAAACATGATTGTGCTGCTAAAATCGACCAGTCAGTTATTTTGCAGATAAACTGCAAAGTTGTTCCGTTGAAAGTTTTTTCCGTTATCTCTCGTGTTTCTAAGTCGCGTGATGATGGTATGAATCATTTATCTTGTTGAAAGATATACTTATTCTGACCTTTGCGGCCGAGTCTTGAATACCAGATTCTGCTTCACAAGTTGAATTTCCATTTCAGACGAAAACTGTTAACCCAATTACAGTTTGACGTATGAGATTCAAATTACTTCTTAGGGTAACACGAACAGGCTCGAAACTGTTTTTGAGACGTTAAGAAGTTTTCATCTTCTGAAGTATCGACTCGAAAAAATGAGGTGTTGAAATTTTTATAATTTCAATATATCGTTTAGAAACAAAACTTGCGAACAAATTACTCTCATTTCATATATACACTCGTCTTGTACAAGAATCTTTGAACTCCTTCCTATAGGCAAAAAGGGGCTGTCTCAAAAGTAAGGACAGTCTCTTTTTTTAGTTGGGAAATATCATAAAAAACAGGGAAAAAACAGGATAAACGATTTGTGTAATTGCAAAATATTTTGTATTTTTATAGCTGAATATCAA